>C688J14111_10000407_pt1 | contig 10978 bp, 9 predicted proteins | sample HopSoiMetagenom1_FD_14111 | JGI IMG/M metagenome (IMG submission 14111)
CCAGTTCGACGTGATCGTCACCACCAACATGTTCGGCGATATTCTCTCCGACGAGGCATCCGAAATCGCCGGCAGCCTCGGCTTGGCCGAGTCGCTCAATGCAGGCGCCCATCATGCGATGGCGCAGGCGCAGCACGGCTCGGCGCCCGACATTGCCGGGCAGGACAAGGCCAATCCGGCTTCGCTGATCGGATCGGCCGCGATGCTGCTCGCCTGGCTCGGCGAGCGGCGCGAAGATGCGCGCCTCACCGCCGCCGCCGCAGCAGTCGAGCGCGCGCTGGATGCGGTGATCGCCAAACCGGAGTGGCGCACCGGCGATCTCGGCGGCCCGCTCGGGACCAGGGATTTCGGGGCGAAAATAGCGGAGCTGCTGAGGAGTTAGCCCCTCGGCACCGCCCACGGCCGCTCGGCACGATCCTTTGCGGCGAAGGCGGCGATCTTGTCCTTGTACTGCGCGGTGAGATCAAGCTCGTCCCGGCCGTTGAGCAGCCGCGTCTTGCGCGCCGGATCGATCGTAAACGGCACAACGTAGTTGCCGGATTTGATCGTCTGCGCCTCGAGATCGACCTCGGCGCGGCCGGTCTGCTCGACCGCGGATAGAAGTTTCTCGATATCTTCTTCCGAGACGATCGCGCAAACGAGACCGTTATTGACCGAGTTGCCGGCAAAGATGTCGCCGAAGCTGGTGGCGACCACGCAACGGAAACCGGCATCCACCAGCGCATAGACCGCCGCCTCGCGCGAAGAACCAACACCGAAGTTCTTGCGTCCGATCAGGATGCTTGCCGCCTTGCGCGTGGGGTCGTTCAACGGAAAGTCAGGGCGCGGCTTGCCATTGGCGTCAAAGCGCAAATCGTGAAAGAGCGTGCCGCCCAAACCTTCGGCGCGCGAGATTTTGAGAAAACGCGCCGGAATCACCTGATCGGTATCGACATTATCGCGTCGCAACGCGACTGCGACCCCATTCAGCTGCCGGAATGGCTCCATCACGCCCTCCCCTGCAACATCGGCCGCACGTCCGCGAGATGCCCGCTCACCGCCGCGGCGGCGACCATCGCGGGTGACATCAGGTGCGTGCGCGCGCCCGGTCCTTGCCGCCCGCGGAAATTGCGGTTGGTGGTGGAGGCGCAGCGCTCGCCGGGCGGGACGATGTCGCCGTTCATGCCGATGCACATCGAGCAGCCGCTTTCGCCCCACGTGAGCCCCGCCTCCGTGAAGATCTTGTCGAGGCCTTCCTGCTCGGCCTGATGCTTTACCTGCGTCGACCCGGCCGACACCAACCCGGGCACTTTCGCCTTGCGGCCAGAGAGCACCGCGGCCGCCGCGCGCAAATCCTCGATGCGCGAATTTGTGCACGAGCCGATGAACACGCGATCGACGCGAATGTCGGTGAGCCTCTGGTGCGGCGAGAGCCCCATATATTCGAGCGCGCCCTGTATCTGCTTTGCCTTGTCTGGATCATCGACGGCCGCGGGATCGGGCACCGCGGCGTCGATCGGCAGCGTGTCCTCGGGGCTTGTGCCCCACGTCACCACCGGCGCGATCGCGGAGCCATCGAGCGAGACCTCGCGATCGAATTCGGCATCGGGATCGCTCGGCAGGCGCTGCCACACCTCGACGGCACGACCGAAGTCGTCACCCTTCGGCGCGAACGGCCGCCCCTTGATGTAGGCGAACGTCGTCTCGTCCGGCGCCACCATGCCGGTACGCGCGCCAGACTCGATGGCAAGATTACAAAGTGTGAGCCGCCCCTCCATCGTGAGGGACCGGATGGACCGGCCCGCGTACTCGACGCCGTGTCCCTGCGCGCCGTTGGTGCCGATCTTGGCGATGATCGAGAGCGCGATATCCTTTGCGCCGATGCCGGGGCCGAGCTGGCCGTCGACGGTCACGCGCATGCGGTTCGGCTTCTTCTGCCAGAACGTCTGGGTCAGCAGCACGTGGGACACCTCCGACGCGCCGATGCCGATCGCGATCGAGCCGAGCGCGCCGTGGGTCGCGGTGTGGCTGTCGCCGCACACGATGATCAGGCCCGGAATGGTCAGCCCCTGCTCCGGCCCGACGACGTGCACGATGCCCTGGCGCGGATCGTCCAGCCCCATCAGCATCACGCCGTGCTTGTCCGTATTGGCGACGAGTGTCGTTACCATCTTCTTGAGCGAGGGATCGTCGAAGACGCGGCCGCGCGACGTCGGCACATAGTGGTCGGCAATGCCGAACGTCAGGTCGGGCCGCGCGACCTTTTCGCCGCGCGCCTCGACCTTGTCAAAGCCCTGGAAGGAGCCCTCATGCACGTAGTGCCGATCGACCCATAGCAGCGACAGGCCGTTCTCGGCCTTGAGAATTTCGTGCTGCGCCCAAATCTTATCGAACAGCGTTAACGGCTGCGTCATCGGCGTTTCCCTAGTCCCGTGCTTGTTCGCATTTAGCCTCCGAATGCTGCGCGGTAAAGGTCGCTAACCGTATGGCTGCCTCGCGATTGATCGCATCTTCCCATGCGGGCACAAATGCCGCCGCAGCGTAGCGTTAGTTAAGTACATGAAGGCCATTATCGTCGGCGGCGGAATTGGCGGGCTCGTTTCTGCGCTGATGCTGCATGCGCGCGGCATCGATTGCGAGATCTATGAGCAGGCCGACGCCATTCGCGAGCTCGGTGTTGGCATCAACACGCTGCCGCATGCCATCAAGGAGCTAAAGGAGCTTGGGCTGCTGGAGCGGCTCGACGCGGTCGCGATCCGCACCTACGAGCTGTTCTACCTTAACCGTTTCGGGCAGGAGATCTGGAGCGAGAAGCGCGGCACCGACGCCGGCTTCGAGGTGCCGCAGTTCTCGATCCATCGCGGCAAGCTGCAGAACGTGATCTATCAGGCAGCGCGCGCGCGGCTCGGCGAGAGTCGGTTCCATTTTGGCGCGCGGCTCGGTGCTTTCGCGCAGGACGACGCCGGCGTCACCGCCTATTTCTTCGATCGCGGCGGCTCACACCGGCTGACTGCGCGCGGTGACGTGCTGATCGGCGCCGACGGCATCCACTCGTTCGTGCGCGACAAGCTGTATCCGAACGAGGGCCCGCCGGCCTGGAACGGGCTGATGCTCTGGCGCGGCGCGACCGACTGGCCCCAATTCCTGACCGGCCGCTCGATGATGATCGCGGGCGGGCTCGAGGCGAAGTTCGTGCTCTATCCGATTGGCGCCGGCACTGCGCCTGATCGCCGCCTCACCAACTGGGCAGTCGTCGCGCGTGTCTCGGACGGCGCAATGCCGCCACCGCGCAAGGAAGACTGGTCACGCCCCGGCCGCTGGGACGATCTCGGGCCGCATCTCAAGCGCTTCCGCATTCCTTATTGTGACGTGACGCATCTGATCGAGGCGACGGGGGAATTCTGGGAATATCCGATGTGCGACCGCGATCCGCTGCCGCGCTGGTCGCACGGGCGCGTGACGCTGCTCGGCGACGCCGCGCACCCGATGTATCCGGTCGGCTCCAACGGGGCTTCGCAGGCAATCCTCGATGCGCGCTGCCTCGCCGACTGGCTCAAGCACGCCGAACACGCACGGCACGCGCTGCACGCCTATGAGGCCGAGCGCCTGCCACCGACCGCGCAGATCGTGCGCATGAACCGCAAGGGTGGACCGGAAGGCGTGATTGACGCCGTCGAGGCGCTCGCGCCGGACGGCTTCGCCAACATTGACGACGTGATGAGCTACGACCAGCGCATGGCGATCGTGCGCGGCTATGCCAGCACGGCGGGATTTGCGCGCGAGCAGGTGAACAGGGCGAAAGCCTAGGAGGCGGCCGTTCATTCGATCCGCGCGGCATCTCCGTCGAAGCCCATGGGCGTGTAGATGCCGCCGTGGAATTGGCGCGAGATTGCGTCCTCGCTGTCCGGCTCGCGCATGATCTCGGCGGCATAATCTTCGGCCTTGTCCTGCGGCCGATAGCCGAGAAATTCGAGGCCGACGTTGCGGTACTTGCTGCGGGCGTTATCCGAGACACCGTACACTGTGATGAAATGATACTCCGGCGCATCGATGCAGCATTGGACGAGATGCACGCAGTCGCCCGGGCTGAGCCAGACATAAAGCAGGCGTCGGTCGTTCGGCTTGTCGCGAAAGGCGCCGATGCGGAGGCACGCGACTGATAACCCATGTTTGTCAGCGAAAAGCCGGCCGGTTGCCTCGCCGAACACTTTGCTCACGCCGTAGATGCCGTCCGGTCGCGGCACGACGGTCGAGTCAATGACACGAGCACGCCGATAGAAGCCGACCGCGTGATGCGAGCTCGCATAGACCACGCGGCGCACACCCTGCCGCCGCGCCGCCTCGAACAGGTTCCAGGTCCCGACGATGTTGTTCGGCAGGATCTTGTCCCACGTATCCTCGCCTGGGATCGCACCGAGGTGAATGACGCAATCGACGTCCTTCATAGCGCCTTCGACTGACGCCAGATCGGTCAGATCAGCGGGTGCAATCTCTTCGCCCTCGCGGGCCGGACCGAGTTGCCCGATGTCGGACAACCGCAGCACCGGGTACCGGCCGCGCAGACCTTCGCGCAAGGTGTTGCCGATCTTTCCAGCCGCACCCGTAATCAGAATTCGTTTCATGCTCTCCCTACTTGGCTTCGCTCTGCTTGATGCCCGAACTTTCCACCAGCTTCGCGACGCGCGGCAGATCGCTCGCAAAGAGCTTCGCGTGTGCCTCCGGTGACATCTCTGCGTCCGAGAACGGCACCGTGCCGAGATCCTTCAGCTTCGCCAGGATGGCAGGATCGACGACCGCCTTGCGCAGCGCGGCGTTGAGCGCGTCGACCGTGTCCTTCGGGGTGCCTTTCGCCACGTAAAGGCCGTGCCACATCGTGTAGCTGACCTCGGGCATGCCGAGTTCGGCCGTCGTTGGCACGTCCTTGAGTTGATCGAGCCGCTGGGGCGATGTCACCGCGATGCCGTGCAGCCCGCCTGACTGCACCTGCGTGATCGCGTTGGTGACCTGATCCCAGAGGAGATCGACCTGTCCGCCGAGGAGATCGGTGATAGCCGGCGCGGAGCCGCGATAGGCGACAACCGTCGGCCTGAACCCCAGCACATTGCCCATCATCACGGCACACAAATGGCTGTTGCTGCCGATGCCCCCGTGCGCGAAGTTCGCCTTCGGGCCCTGCTCCTTGATCCAGGCGACGTAATCCTTCGGGCCACTGCCGGGAATGGACTTGCGGCCGACCAGCAGCATCGGCGCATTGTTGACGAGGCCGATCGGCTCGAACGCTGACTGCGTATCGTAGCGCAGGTTGTTGAATAGGCTCGGTGCGGCCAAAAGCGCGACATGATTGATGAGGATGGTGGTGCCGTCCGGTGCCGAACGCGCGACGCGATCGTTCGCGATCGTGCCGCCGCCCCCGACTTGATTTTCGATGATGACGCTGCGGCCGAGCGAGCGCGCCATGTGCTCGCTGATCAGGCGCGCGACGGTGTCGGTGCCGCCGCCGGCCGCATACGGCACGACCAGCGTCACGGATTTGGACGCGGGTTGCGCACTCAGCTTTGACGTGAGGGCGACGAGCGACACGCCAACACTCGTCAGCATCCGCCTGCGATCGATCATGGCGCCCTCCCTCTTTTCTTGTTCGCGAGGCTAAGCTGCGATGCACCATAGGGCAACGGCGTCACATTGCTTCACTAGCCGCCCGTCCACACCATCAATATATCCGGCTCGCGTTCCTCGTTGCGGCTGCCATCGGTGCGCTCGATCTCGCGAAAGCCGTTTGCGCGATAGAAGTCGATCGCAGTGGCATTGCGCTGAAACACCCAGAGCTTCATTGACGTGTTATTTTCCATCGAGACCGCGAGCAGCGCCTTGCCGAGTCCATGACGCTGGCATTCCGGACGAATATAGAGGTGGTCGCACCAGCCTGTCCGGAACGCGACAAACCCGTCAATCGCCTCGGCTTGGGCGACCCACAGCTCGCATTCGGCAAACACCCGGTCACGGAAGAAGCCGAGATCCTCCTCGGCCGTGTGCAGGTCCGGCAGATACGGGAGGCATGCGCGGCGCACGACACGGAACAGCCGCGCCACGGCCGCAACGTCGTCCGCCTGCGCGCGCCTGATCCTGAGCAAGTCGCCCTCCCCCGCTAGCCCAAGTAGCCGGCTTATTTCACCCCACGAAACGCGGCGGCCCTGTTTACCTTCTGGTAACCAGAGTTTCTAACGCGATCTCCATCCGGCCCGCCTAGATATTCGGTTGGGGACCCCTGATGATAACGCGTGCGACAGCAGCCGCGCCGGCGGACGAAGACTCGCCGCCGGACCTGGAAGCGCAAGCTGCCGCACAAGCAGCTTCGCCGAGCACTCATCGTCCGCAGCCACGCAAATGGTGGATGCTGTCGGGGATCGTCCTCGTCGGCTTGATCGCCTGCGCATCGATTACGGCCATTCTGGCATCACGCGAGCGCGCCCTCACGCTCGCGGAACAGCAATTGCAGAACCTTGCCTTTGTGCTTGCGGCGCAAACGAACGCCACGTTCGAGACGATCGATCGCGTCCAGGCGAGCCTCGCCGAGCGGATCACCGCGACTGGAGTCACTTCTCCTGGGCAGTTCGAGGAGAGATTTGCCAACCTCGAAACGCATCTGATGCTGGCGGACAAGCACCTCGGCTTGCCGCACGTTGGCGCGTTGGCGCTGGTGAACGCCCGAGGACAGGTGTTCAATTTTTCCCGCGTCTGGCCGGTGCCGGACATCAACGTTGCCGACCGCTCCTTCTTTCAAATTCTGCAGGCTGAGAAGACGCGCACCTCTTTCATCAGCGAACCTATTCGCAACAAGCTGAATAACGCCTGGGTCATTCAGTTTGCTCGCCCGATCCGGACTGCCGACGGCCAGTTCGCCGGCCTTCTGCTCGCCGCGCTCGATCTTCAACAGTTCGAAAGGGAATTCCAGCCGATCGTACTTGGGGAGCGCGGGTCGATCGCGCTCCTTCGCAACGACGGTACGCTTCTCGCCCGCTATCCGCGCCTCGAGTCGATCATCGGTCAGTTCTTCCGTGGCGGGATTAACTCTCTTGGCGAACAGCCATCCGGCACGGTGCGGCTGATGGGCGTCATGGAGGGCAAGGATCGCATCCTGGCGACGCAGCGCCTCGCGCGCTTTCCATTCATCATCACGACCGGGCTCGACACCCCGGCGGCCCTTGCCGACTGGCGCAAGGAGGCTGCGACGATCACAGCGTTCGCGCTGTTCTCGTGCTGCCTGGTCGCGATCGTCCTGATCCTCATCGTGCGCCAGTTCTCGCGTCAGGATCGCTGGTCGAAGCAGCGCCTGGTCGTCCAGAAGCAGCGCCTCGACACGGCGATCAACAACATGACCCAAGGTTTGCTGCTGTTCGACGCCGCGGAGCGAATCGTCATTTGCAACCGGCGCTATATCGACATGTACGGCCTGAGCGAAGAGGTCGTGAAGCCCGGATGCACCCTGCTCGAGCTGATCACGCATCGCAGGGAGACCGGAAGCTTCGCAGGCGATGTCGAAAGCTATCGCGAGAGCCTGCTGCGCGATCTCGCTCAGGGAAACGCGACCGAGCTTGTCATCGAAACGACGGACGGAAGAACCGTCCGGATCGTGAACAAGCCACTCGCGAGCGGCGGATGGGTCGCGACGCACGAGGACATCACCGAAGGCAAGCGGGCTCAGGAGCGGATCGCCCATCTTGCGCATTACGATGCGCTGACCGACCTGCCCAACCGCATGATGTTCCGCGACCGGTTGGACGAGCAATTGGCCTGGGTGCACCGGGGCGCGAGACTCGCGGTTCTCTATCTCGATCTCGATCACTTCAAGACCGTCAACGACACGCTCGGGCATCCGGTCGGCGACGAGTTGCTCGTGACCCTCGCAGGCCGGCTGCGCAGCTGCGTCCGCGACACCGACCTGATCGCAAGACTGGGCGGCGACGAATTTGCGGTCATCCAGACCGGGATCGAGCAAACAGCGGACGTCACCGCACTGGTTGCGCGGATACAGGAAGCCGTACGGCAGCCCTTGGACTTCGGCGGTCACCATGTCGTCTCGGATACCAGCATCGGGATCGCGATGGCGCCCGAAGATGGCGACGAGGCCGACCGGCTGCTGAAGAATGCCGATCTCGCGCTGTACGCCGCCAAGGCGAACGGACGCGGGACCTATCAGTTCTTCGAGCCGCGGATGGACGCCCGCGCCAAGGCACGCCGCGCCCTCGAATTCGATCTGCGCGAGGCGATCATGTGCGGCGCTTTTGAGCTGCACTACCAGCCGATCGTCGACATCGCGCGTGATGTGGTGGTTGGCTACGAGGCGCTGCTGCGCTGGCCGCATCCGGTTCGAGGCATGGTGCCGCCGTCAGAGTTCATACCGCTCGCCGAGGAGACCGGCCTGATCAACCAGCTCGGCGAGTGGGTGTTGATGACGGCCTGCCGCGACGCCGCGAGCTGGCCGCGCGACATCACGGTTGCGGTGAATGTGTCTCCGGTGCAGATCAAGAGCCCAGGGTTGGTGCTCAACATCGTGCGGATTCTTGCCGAGACCGGCCTGCACGCGCGCCGGCTCGAGCTCGAGATGACCGAGACCGTGCTCATTCAGGACGACGAAGCGACACTTGTCGTATTGCATAATCTGCGCGACCTCGGAATCCGAATAGCGATGGATGATTTCGGCACCGGATTTTCATCGCTCAGCTACCTGCACCGCTTCCCATTCGACAAGATCAAGATCGACCGGTGCTTCATCAAGAACCTTCCCGAGGACATTGGATCGGTAGCGACGACGAAGGCGATCATCGGCATCGCGAAGGCACGCCAGATCATGACGACGGCCGAAGGCGTCGAAACGGAGGAGCAGCGAAAGCTCTTGCGCAAACTCGGCTGCGATCAAATTCAGGGCTTCCTGATCAGCGCCGCCAAGCCGGCGTCCGACATCGTTGTCTCGATGAACAGCGACGGCGGCCGCAAGGCGCTCAGCCGCGCCGGCTGAGCAATCGTCAGCTCACGCCTCCGGCGGCGGCAGAAACACGATCTCGTGCTTGGCCGATAGTGCCACCACATCCGGCGGGTTCTGTTCCTTCATGCCGTGGATCGCCCAGAACAGGTCATAGAGCTTCCGGGTGGGCGTGACCCAGAACAGGCATTTGATGGGCTGGTCCGACTTGTTGAACAGTCCGTGCGGAATGTTCATCGGCAACCGGATCAGATCGCCTGCGGTCGCAACGTACTCGCGCCCATCGATCACCGCATCCATGCGGCCCTCGAACATGTAGATGAACTCATCCTGAGTCGGATGGATATGCGGCGGCACGAATGTCCCGGGCGGAAGGGTCGCGTGCCACGAGAAGGACTGCTCGCTCAGCGTTTTCGGCACATAAGTCTGGCCGAGGATGTTCCAGACGATCCCGTCGATGCCCGTGGTCGCCTTGGTGATGCCTGCCGTGAGCGGTTGCATGAACGCGTGACTCCGTTTTGTCGCTGCGGCATTCAATCACGAACGACGAGCCGCCGAAACGAAGGGCCGGCCTGTGGAGGCGTTAACTTGACGACAGCGTAAACGGCGAAAGCTACACCGGGCGTGCGCCAAAATGCCCGAAAAACCGGGCTTCACAGGAGCAATCCTTTAAACTTGAAATATGTGCTGGGTGCCATTGGACGCGCGGCATGGGGCCGGGTCATACTCGGCAACGTGACGAAGAAGAACTTCCGGAGGACATCAATGAAAAAAATGATGCTTGTTGCGGCGCTCGGGCTGATCGCCACACAGGCCGCCGCGCAGGAAAAGCTCAAGGTCGGCATCCTGACCACGCTGTCGGGTCCGCCCGCGGCGCTCGGCGTGCAGCAGCGCAATGGCTTCCAGCTCGCACTCAAACAGCTCGGCGGTAAGCTCGGGGGCCGCGAGGTCGAGCTCATCGTGCAGGACGACGAGCTGAAGCCCGACCTTGCGGTCGGCAAGGCCAAGGCGTTCGTCGAGCGCGACAAGGTCGATTTCGTGGTCGGCCCGATCTTCTCGAACATCCTGATCGCGATGATGAAGCCGATCACCGACAGCGGCGTGATCCTCATTTCGCCGAATGCCGGCACTTCGAACTTCGCCGGCAAGGAGTGCAATCCGAATTTCTTCGTCACCTCGTACCAGAACGATCAGAACGCCGAGGCCATGGGCAAGTATGCCCAGGATATCGGCGTCAGGAAAGCCTTCCTGATGGCTCCGAACTACCAGGCCGGCCGCGACGAACTGGCTGGCTTCAAGAACAACTTCAAGGGCGAGGTGGCCGACGAGGTTTACGTGCCGCTCAACCAGCTCGATTATTCGGCCGAGATTTCGAGGATTGCCGCGGCTGCGCCCGACGCGATTTTCGTGTTCCTGCCGGGCGGGATGGGTGTGAACTTCGTCAAGCAATTCCGCCAAGCCGGCCTCGCCGAGAAGATCAAGTTCCTCTCGGCCTTCACGGTGGACGAGTCCACGCTGCCGGCGCAACAGGATGCCGCGCTCGGTTTCTTCGGCGGTTCGACCTGGGCGCCAAATCTCGACAACCCGCAGAACAAGGCCTTCGTCGCCGCCTACGAGAAGGAATACAACGCGGTGCCGGCCTCCTACGCGTTCCAGGCCTATGATGCCGCGATGCTGATCGACTCGGCGCTCAAGGCGACTGGTGGCAAGACCGACAACAAGGATGCGCTACGCGCCGCCATACGGAAGGCCGATTTCAAATCGCTGCGCGGCGCCTTCAAATTCAACACCAACCACTACCCCATCCAGGACTTCTATCTGGTGAAGGTGGCGAAGCGCGGCGACGGCAAATTTCAGACCGAGATCGTGCAGAAGGTGTTCGAGAACTACTCCGATCCGCACGTGAAAGATTGTGCGATGAAGTGAGCGGCCGCTGCTGCTTTCTTTACCCTCCCCCTTGTGGGGAGGGTGGTGAGCGAAGCGAGCCCGGTGGGGGGGGGAGCGGCAATGAGGATATTT
>C688J14111_10000408_pt1 | contig 10956 bp, 12 predicted proteins | sample HopSoiMetagenom1_FD_14111 | JGI IMG/M metagenome (IMG submission 14111)
GCCGCGGCAGCCGGCCGTTGACGCCGTTGACGTTATAGGTGGCGACCTTCAGCGTCACGCCGGCAGCATCACTCCGCCTTGATGCCGCGCTCCTTGACCACGCGCGCCCATTTCTTCTGTTCAATTTGCAAGTGCGCGGTCGCTTCTTCCGGTGTGCTCGCAATTACGGTCAGCCCGCGCTCTTCGTAGAACTTCACCTGCTCGGGGGCGGTGAGGACCTTGCGGATATGCGAATTGAGCGTCTCGACAATCGCGCGCGGTGTTCCCTTGGGCGCCGCAACCACGAACCAGGTATCGAACTCGTACCCGGGCACGCCCGCCTCGGCGACCGTCGGCAGCTCCGGCATGGCGGCGTTGCGCTTCATGCTCGTCACGGCCAATGCGCGCATCCGTCCGGCTTTGACGAAGCCGATCTCCTGCGAGATGTTGCCGAAGGTCACTCCCACGTCGCCGGCGATGAGCGCCTGGTCCGCGGGACCACCTCCTTTGAACTGCACGGCCACGATGTTGACGTCCGCGAGCAGGTTGAAAAGCTCGCCGGCAATGTGCGGATTGGTGCCGACGCCGGCGGCGGAGTAGAAGAGCTCGCCCGGCTTCGCCTTGGCGAGCGCGATCAGCTCCCGCACCGAGCGCACCGGCAGGGACGGATGGACTGTGATGAACGATGGCGATGACGCGACGAGCGAGATCAAAACGAAGTCCCGCAGCGGATCGTACGGCGCGCGTGGCATCAGGAACTGGTTGGTGACGAACGGGATGGTGTTGATGAGAAGCGTGTAGCCGTCCGGCGGCGCGTTCATCACGACCTCCGTGCCGATCACTCCGGAGGCTCCCGAGCGGTTATCGACGACCATCTGCTGGCCCAGGGTCTCCGAGAGCTTGGCCGCGAGCAACCGGCCAACCACATCGACGCTGCCGCCGGGCGGAAAGGGTGAGACCAGCCGCATCGCCTTTGACGGATAGCTTTGCGCGAGCGCCGTCGAAGCCACCATCGCCGCGGCCGCTACCATCGCGGCCGCCATGAAGCGCCACAAACTGTTCATCGGTCTGCCCCTCCTTGGAATGCCACGGTCCAACTGCATTATCGCAAGTGGCGCATCGGGCCTATTGATTGGCGCGATTTACCTAGGCTGCACGCGTTGCGGTCCGCTACATTCCACGCGCTCGCGGCCGCATAGAGCCTGCCTGCACTCGCCATGACATCGGTTACCCGAAAGCGACTTCTGGAGTTGACGTTACTCGACATCGACAGAGGAACGGTGGCGGCGCGTTTGGACGTGTCCGTACCAATGCTCGAGCGCTGGGTCGCGGGCCAATCCCTGATGCCGGACGGCAAGCTCGCGCGCCTGCTCGATCTGCTCGACGAAACACACGGGAACACCATTCTTGACACGCGCTCGGACCGAGAAGCTCCTTGGTCGACCGGTGCCGATTGATATAGCGTCTCCCGGCAAGAGCGAGCTTTTCAGATATTGAAGAACATGAAGATCACGCCACCATCGGCACTCGCGGCATGGGCTGTCAGCACCGCATGGCTGGTCGTTTTCCTCATCCTGGAGCGCTTGGACCCCTATTGGGGCGAAGAGCTGGTCGACTGGATACAGGCCGCAAGCCTGGTGGTGGCGCTGGCGTTCTACCCGTTCTTCAAGAAGCGGTTTGCCGCCTGGTTGGCCGGGCGGTCGGCGTGATGCTTTCTCTGAAGAGAAGCTGTCGCGCTGCAATGGTGCGGATGGTTTATGGAGAGGTTAAGTTGATCCGCAGAGGAAGAAATTATGATGAGCACGCTGCTCTAGAACGGTAAATTCACAGACCATGACGCAAAGGCAATCGCCGGTGCAAATTCTGGAGCAGGCTGAAAAGCTGCTGGGGCGCAAGGAGATTGCGGCCGGCCTGAAAGTCAGAGAAGACGTCGTCAAATCCTGGTACGAAGGCACCGGAACACTGTCGAATAGCCACCTGCTTCGCCTCGCCGATCTGCTTACGAAGTACGCGGCGCAAAACAGATAGCCCGGCCCTAGCGGCGCTTGAACAGAGGCACTGCCAGGAAATAGAGCCAGGCGGTCCCGAGCAGCCACAAGGCCAAAGAAGTTGCCGCCCAAAGAATGGAAGCCACACCGATCGAGGCAACGGGTGCCGACAAGAGCCCGTCCGGCCACATCCACAAGGCACCCGTAAGACAGAGACCGATCAGCGACAACTGCATCGCCAGCTCGAAGCAGACGTCCAGCACCTGACGGGCTTTCATCGGGCTACGAACGCGCAGCCCCGTCCCTGAGCTAGCCGCAGACGCCCACGTAGCCGCACGCGGTGCAGTAGTCGCAGCCGTCCTTGCGGATCAGCGTGCTGTTGCCGCACTCGGGGCAGGGCGCGCCGGCGAGCACCGGCGTCGCGCGCTCGTCGGGCGATTCAAGGATCCCCATCTGTGTGCGCGGGATGCCTTCCTCGTCGAGGATGCCGAGCATGGCGTAGCGGTGCACGATCAGTCGCGCGAGATAAGCGACGGTCGACGGGAAGGTCTGCTGCTTGCGGCTGCCGGGAACGAAGGCCATGAAGTCGCCGAGCGGCTCCGGGAAATCAAGCAGCTTGCGCAGCTTCATGCCGATCCACGCGGGGTCGAGCACGCGCATGTCGAGCGACAGGAGCTTGCACAGGCCGTCGAGCGGGCGCGGGTACTCGCCGGAGAGCCAAAGCGAGTAGGGGCGCGTGACGCCTGCCGTTGCATCATTTGCCATCGGCAGGGTGATTTCCTTGAGGCCGAGGACGAAATCGTCGCCGGTGCGCGGGTTGAGGACGTCCACCGTCCACGAGATGGTGCCATCGGTGCCGGTCTTGGGCTCCTTGAGCGCGAACATCGCGTCCATCAGCGGTGAAGAGCCGCTTTCCTGCGCAAGCTTGAACTGCTCCTCGCCGAGGCCGGCCTGCAATTGCTCCACGCGCCAGCGCACGATCTGCGCGAAGGCCGAGACGAGCGAGGGCATGCGCTTCTTCTCGCCGCGCGGCGGGAACGGCATCTCGAAGGCGTCATCGCCGCGCGTCTTGGCGAGCGTCTCGAGCTTGAGCTTCAGCCAGTCGCGATCGTTCGCGCGCATGTCCATGGACAGCGTCTTGGCGAGCGCGCCGAGGCCGCGGGGCTGCTCGCTGCCATTCACCCACACCTCGAAAGGATGCGGCGTGCCGTTCTCGATGTGGCCGACGAACACGGCGAAGCGGTAATGCGGGTGCTCGACCATGTAGGTCCACGCCGGGTTGCCGCCGGCGAGGTCCGGCCGCCCGGGCCAGCGCAACGACGCGAGCACCGGCGCCGGCACCGATTTCACGGTGAGGCGGCGATTGACATCGTCCTGCACGAAGTCCTGCGGCGTGCTGCCGACCGAAAGCACCGAGCCGAGCACTTTGTTCGGCCGATAGGTGGCGAGGCCCTTCAGCCCGGACTTCCAGGCGAGGAAGTAGAGGTCCTGGAACTCGCCGTAGGGATAGTCCTCCGGCACGTTGACGGTCTTGGAGATGCTGGTATCGATGTACGGGGCCACCGCCGCCACCATCTGCTCGTGCGCGCGTGCCGTAAGCTCGAGCGCGGTGACGAAGTAGGGCGGCAGGCTCTCGACATCACCTCCCATCGCCTTGTAGCGGCGCCAGGCGTGGTCCTCGACCGGGAATTCCTTCAGCGTGCCGTCGGCCATGCGCTTCTTGCGCGTATAGGTCCACGAGAAGGGCGGCTCGATGCCGTTCGAGGCGTTGTCGGCGAACGCCAGGCTGATGGTCCCTGTCGGGGCGATGGACAGCAGGTGCGAGTTGCGCAGGCCGTGCTGCTTGATGAGCTGCTTGATCGCGGCCGGCAGGCGCGTCGCGAAGCTGGTGCCGGAGAGATAGAGGTCGGCGTTGAAGAGCGGGAAGGCGCCGCGCTCGCGCGCGAGCTCGACCGAGCCGCGGAAGGCGGCATCGCGCATCGCCTCCGAGATGGTCGCCGCCATGCGGCGCGCCTCGTCGCCGTCGTAGCGAAGGCGCAGCATGATGAGCGCGTCGCCGAGGCCGGTGAAGCCTAGGCCGACGCGGCGCTTGGCCATCGCTTCGTTCCTTTGCTGCTCGAGCGGCCAGGCGGTGACTTCGAGCACGTTGTCGAGCATGCGGATCGCGACTTCCACGGTGCGCGCGAAATGCTCGAAGTCGAAGCGCGCGCGCTCGGTGAACGGCTCGGTGACGTAGCGCGTAAGGTCGATCGAGCCGAGGCAGCAGCAGCCGTAAGGCGGCAGCGGCTGCTCGGCGCAGGGATTCGTCGCCTCGATCGTCTCGCAGTAGTTGAGGTTGTTGTCGCGGTTGATGCGGTCGAGGAACAGGATGCCCGGCTCGGCGTGGTCGTACGTCGAGCGCATGATCTGGTCCCACAGCTCGCGTGCCCGGATCTTGCGATACACCCACAGACCGTCGGCGCGCTGGTACGTTTGCTCGCCCGGCCACGGTTTCGCCTTGTGGACGAGCTCGAACTCCTGGTCCTTCTCGACGGCGAGCATGAAGTCGTCCGTGACGCCGACGGAGATGTTGAAGTTGGCGAGGTCGCCCGCGTCTTTCGCGTGGATGAAATCCTCGACATCGGGGTGATCGCAGCGCAGGACGCCCATCTGCGCGCCGCGGCGTGAGCCCGCCGATTCCACCGTCTCGCACGAGCGGTCGAAGACGCGCATGTAGGAAACGGGTCCGCTTGCGCGCGAGCGCGTGCCTTTCACCTCGGCACCCTTGGGGCGGATGGCCGAGAAATCGTAGCCGACGCCGCCGCCGCGACGCATGGTCTCGGCGGCCTCGAGCAGCGCGGTGTAAATGCCGGGCCGGCCGTCGACCACCTCGGAAATCGAATCGCCCACCGGCTGCACGAAGCAGTTGATGAGCGTCGCCTGCAGCTGCACGCCCGCGGCGGAGTTGATGCGGCCGGCCGGAATGAAGCCGTCGTTCTGCGCCTGCAGGAAGCGGCGCTCCCAATGGGCGCGGCGCTCTTCGCTTTCGGCCTGGGCGAGGGCGCGCGCGACGCGGCGGCGCACCTCGTCGATGCTCGCCTCGTTGCCCTTCGCGTACTTCTCGAGCAGCGTGTCCCGGCAGATCTCCTGCGCGGGAGCGGAAATGACAGCGGTGTCCATTTTCCTATCTTACTGGATAACTATACAGTATCGGGTAGCGCGCGGCGCAGCGCGCCGGGGTTCGAAAATTATCCGGCCTGCGCCGCCGGTTCCTGCTCTTCGGCGGCCGCTGCGGAAGCCTCGGCCTCCGCCTCGCGCCGCGCGTTCTTCAGGAGGTCGGCGACTGCGGCATGGCCCATGCGAAGCGCCAGCTCGACCGGGGTATCGCCTTCGCGCGTGGTGATGCCGGCATCGGCGCCGTCGCCCAGCAGCACCTCGACCATCGCGGGGTTGCCCTTCATCGCCGCATACGCAAGCGGCGTATACCCGTTGTCGTGATGCAGGTTCGGGTCGAAGTTCATCGCCAGCACCTTCTTGGCGTAGACCAGGTTGTTCTTTTCGATCGCGTAAAAAAGGGCGCGCACGCCTTCAGGACTCTTTTCTTTGGGCCGCGGCTCGAGGCCGGTGGGCAGCAGCCTGACGAAGTAGTTGATGGCGCCGACGCCGACCAGGGCGAGCAGCGCGAGGATGATCGGCGCGCGCGAGATGCTGAGCCCCTCGGCGATCTGCTCGGGCATGTTGGCGCCGGCAATCAGCAGGACCACGGCGACGAACAGGCCGAACTTCAGGTAAAGGAACAGCCCGAAGATGATCATGATGGCGAGCACGGCGATCAGCGCATTGTGGCTGACCCCNAGCGTGTCCTCGACGTAATCGTGCGGCAGGTTGGCGAGCACCGCGGTNATGCCCATGAGGCCCATGAGAATCAGCTCGCGGATGCGCAGTCTGGTCAGGAAATCGAGCTTTTCCTTCCCTGCAGCCATCGTTTCCCCCTTTTCTTTGAGCGCCATTGTCTAAAATTCCGGGCAGTATGTCGAAGGCTTTCGTCAAGGAAGACGGCGACTCCGGCGAGGAGATCGAAGGCGCGCCGGCGCCCTTGCCGGCTGGCAAAAATTACATCACGCCCGCGGGCTTCGCCCGGCTGCAGGCGGAGAAGAAGCAGCTCCTCGAGGTCGAGCGTCCGGAAGTGGTGAAGACCGTGGCGTGGGCCGCGGCTCTCGGCGATCGCTCGGAGAACGCCGACTACATCTACGGCAAGCGGCGCCTGCGAGAGATCGACCGGCGCGTGCGCTTCCTGATCAAGCGCCTCGAGTCCGCCGAGATCGTCCGCTCGTCGGGACGCGATACCGACCAGGTGTTCTTCGGCGCGCGCGTGCGCGTGCGGGGCATCGCGGGCGAGCGCAGCGTGCGCATCGTCGGCATCGACGAAGTCGATCCGGCGAAAGGCGACGTGTCGTGGATTTCGCCGATCGCACGCGCGCTTCTCAAGGCGCGCGAAGGCGATGTCGTGCGCCTGCGCACGCCCGCGGGCGAGGCAGAGCTAGAAATCCTGGAGGTCGACTACCCATGAGCTGGATCAGGGAATTTCGCGAGTTCGCGGTAAAGGGCAACGTCGTCGACCTGGCGGTGGGCGTCATTATCGGCACGGCCTTCGGCAAGATCGTCTCCTCGTTCGTCGCCGACATCATCATGCCGCTGATCGGCATCCTGATCGGCGGCATCCATTACGAGGATCTGGTACTGGCGGTGGGCGAGGCGCAAATCACCTACGGCAAGTTCCTGCAGAACGTGATCGACTTTGTCGTCATCGCCTGGGTGATCTTCCTGATGGTGAAGGCGATCAACCATTTCCGGCGCAAGCAGGAAGCCGAGCCGCCGGCCGCGCCGCCGCCGCGCGACGTGCAGCTCCTGGAAGAGATTCGCGATCTCCTGAAGAGGAAATAATTTCGTACGAAGTACGAAATCTATTTCTTGAAGTCGCCGGCGAGGACCAGCGAAAGCTTTGCCGGATCGACGTATTTGGCGAGCGCCGCGTTTACCTCCGCGGCGCGCAGCGAGGCGATCTTCGATTCGAGCTCGATGTCCCAGGCGAAGGTGCGGCCGATGTAGAGGTACGAGGCGAGCCGGCCGGCGAGCGCCCGGTCCTGCGTGCGCGCGAGCCGCCGCGCCTCGAGGATGCCTTTCTTGCCGGCCTCGAGCTCCTCGTCGGTGAAGCCGCCCTTCACGGCGCGCACGATCTCCTCGCGGATCGCCTGCTCGACGCGGCTGCGGTTCTGCGGCGCGAAGATGGCGGAGATGCGAAAGCCGGCCGATTGGTCGAAGGGGCTCGCGCTGAAGCTGGTGTAGGTGCTGTAGGAGAGGCCTTCCTTCTCGCGTACGCGCGCCGGGATGCGCGAGGTCGAGGTGCCCCCGAGCAGGTAGTTGGCGAGCAGCATCGCCGCAAAGTCGGCATCGTCGTCGCGCATCTTCACGTTCTCGCCGCCGCGCAGCACCGCGTTCGCCTTGTCGGGCGTCGCCAGCGAATCCTCGAGCGCNGGCCGCTCGAAGAAGCGCGTGGGTACGCGCTTGAACGGGTAGGGCGTACGCCAGTCGCCGAAGAGCTCTTCGATCGCCGCCGTCACCCTGTCAGGCTCGAACTCGCCGACCACGGCGAAGTCGGCGCCGCTCGCGCCAACCAGCTCGCCATAGCACTTCTGCGCGTCGGCGAGCGTGGTCTTCTTGATCCAGGCGATGCGCTCCTCAAGCGTCGGCGTGTAGTTGCGGTGCCCCACGGGGTAGGTCTCGAGGTGGCGCGTGAGCCGCACGTCCGCCTTCGCCGCCGGGTCGGAGAGCTGCGCCTGCGTGCCGGTGAGCGCGCTTCTCTTCAGCTCCTCGAACTCGCTCGACGGGAAGGAGGGCTCGCGCAGCGCCTCGGCCACCAGGCGCAGCGCCGGGATGAGGTTTTCGCCGCGCGTCTCGATGCTCGCGCCCTCGGCGCTGACGAAGACGCGCGCGTTCAGCTTGTCGAAGGCCTCTTTCAGCTCGGCGCGGCTGCGCTTCTTCGTGCCGCGCATGAGCATCTGCCCGGCGAAATCGCAGGCCACTTCGCGGTTCATGAACGCCTTCTCGTCGCCCCAGTGCAGCGTCAGATTCGCGACCACGCGGCCGCCGCGCGTCTCCTTGGCGAGGAACGCGGCATTGATGCCGTTCGCGAGCGTGTGCCGCTGCAGCCGCGACTCGATGTTCTGCGGCGACGCATCGAACGCCTCGCCGACGCGCACGCGCTCACCGCCGGTGTAGTTGTCGAGCAGCTTGGCGACGTCCGGCACCGGGGGAATATCGGCGCGCTCCGGATGCTCCGTCGGTCGGAACTCGCCCAGCACGCGGTTGGCGCGCTTCAGATACTGGTCTGCGACGCGCTGCACGTCGGCCACTGTCACCTTGCGCAGCTGGTCGCGGTACAGGAAGAAAAGGCGCCAGTCGCCTATGGCGGCGTTTTCGGCCAGCGTGCTGACCAGGAGATTGGATTCGAGCTGTGCGCGCTCGATGTCGTTCAGGAGACGCGTGCGCGCGCGCTCGACTTCCTCCGCGGTGATCTTTTCCTTGCCGACGTTATCGAGCACCGCCAGGAGCGCCTCGCGCGCGCGGCGGAGGTCCGCGTCGTTGCCGAGCTGCGCGCCGAAGTAGGCGTAGCCCGGATCGTGCAGCTGCCGCTCCGACCCCCAGACGCTCGAGGCGAGGCCCTTCTGCACGAGCGCGCGATGCAGCCGCCCGGCCGGCGCGTCGCCCAGGATCTGCACCAGAAGGTCGAGCGCCGGATAGTCGGGATGGCTGCCGGCCATCACGCGGTAGAGCGCGACGACCAGCTGCTGGTCGCCGACGCGCTCGAGCGTCACCGAGCGTTCGCCGTCCTGCGTCGGCTCCTCGGTGTAGAAGCTCGGCAGCGTGCGTGCCGGCCTGGCGAGCGCGCCGAACTGCTGCGTGACGAGCTCGAGCGCGCGCGGCTCTTCGAAGCGGCCGGCGACGAGCAGCACCGCATTGTCCGGCTGGTACCACAGGCGGTAGAACGCCTGCAGCTTGTCGATCGGCACCTTCTCGATGTCGGCGCGCTGGCCGATGATCGGATTGCCGTAGTTGTGCCAGGGAAAGGCGAGCTGCTGCATGCGCTGGAAGAGCACGCCGCCGGCGTTGTTCTCGCCGAGCTCGAATTCGTTTCGCACCACGGTCATCTCGCTGTCGAGGTCCGCCTTGGAGACGCGCGAGTTCACCATGCGGTCGGCTTCCATCGCGATCGCCCATTCCAGGTTCTCGGGCGTCGCCGACAGCGTCTCGAAATACGTGGTGCGGTCGTTCGACGTGGTGCCGTTCCAGCGCGCGCCGCGGCGCGTGAGCTCGCCCTTGATGTCGGGGTATTTCGCCGACCCCTTGAAAAGCAGATGCTCGAGAAGATGCGCCATGCCCTTCTCACCGTAGCCCTCGTGGCGCGAGCCGACCAGGTACACGATGTGCACGGTGATGGTGTCGGCGCTCGGATCGGGAATGGTGAGCACCTTGAGGCCATTGGGCAGTCGGTACTCGGTGACACCCTCGATCGACACGGCGGCCTGCGGCAGCTCCGCGGCCAGCGCAGTGCCTGCGGCCGCGAAGGCGCAAATCAGGAAAAGCGTCGCTCTAGCGAGTCGTTTCAAGTGAGCCAGTGGAAGAAGTGCAACGCGGCGAGGCCGGCGAAGATCGTAGCGAAGGTCAGCCGCCAGCGCCATGCTACTGCGATTGCGACAACGCCGGCGGCCAGGCGTTCATCGGCAAGCGCCACTTCCGGCGCCCAGATCGCCGTCAGCACGGCGGCCGGCACATAGCGCAGCGCGCGACGCAGGAGCGCCGGCGTCTCGATATGAGAGGGCAGCAGCAGGAACGACGCGCGCAGGAGGTAGGTCACCGCCGCCATGCCGAGGAGCGTCGCCCAGAGATTCAGCGCCAGCTCCTTTCAAATCCGAGCCCGACGCCGATGCCGGCGAGCGCGGCGAGCGGCACGCTCATCTTGAAAGGCAGCGCGGCGGTGGCGATCACCGTGATCGCGGCCACCACGGCGGCCGCCACCATGGCGCGGTCGCGCAGGAGCGGGATGGTCATCGCCACGAAAGCGAGCGGCGCGGCGAACTCCAGGCGCCACGCGGCCGGCACGCCGGCGCCGAGGCCGATGCCGGCGCCCACCGCGAGCTGCCACGCTGCCCAGACGACCAGCGCCGCGCCGAGGAAGTAATAGCGCGCCGCCGGTGCTGCGGGCTTGTCGGCGTAGCGCATGAGCGTCAGGCCGTAGACATTGTCGGCCTGCAGGTAGGCGATCGCGAGGCGCCAGCCGAGCGGTTCGCGCGCGAAATGCTGGCGCAGCGAGGCGCTGTACATCATGAAGCGCAGGTTGATGAACACGGTGGCGAGGATCACGAGCGCGGCCGGCGAACCGGAGGCGAGCAGCTGCGCCGCGGCCACCATCGAAGCGCCGGCGAAGACCAGCAGCGACATGAGCATGGCGAGCGCCGGAGTGATGCCGCTTGCCACCATGGCCACGCCGGCGATGACGCCGAACGCGGCCACGCCGGGCAGCACGGCAAGCGCTGCCCGGGCGCCGCCCGCGAGCTCTTCTTTAGCCGCGCTGTTCGCGGATGCAAGCCCTCAGGTCATCGCCGTGCTTGTCCTTGCACGCCTCGCGGATCTTCTCTCGCCGCGCCATGCCGCTGCGCGTCTCGGCCTCGCAGCGGGCGGCGTCTTTCGCCTCGGCGCAGCGCTCCTTGACGATGCAGTCGGTGCGCTCGCTGCCCTGCTTGCCTTCGCAGGCCGCGCGCACGTCCTTCGCCTTGTCGCGCATCTGCGAGACGCGCTGCTCGCAGGCTTTCGGGTCTTTCGCCTCGCCGCACATTTCGTGCGTCATGCACTGGGCATGCTCGGTGCCCTGGCGGCCGGCACAGGCCTTCTGCGCGCGCTCGTGGGCGGCCACGAGCTTGTCGCGCCGCTCCTCGCAGGCTTTCGGGTCCTT
>C688J14111_10000411_pt1 | contig 10936 bp, 9 predicted proteins | sample HopSoiMetagenom1_FD_14111 | JGI IMG/M metagenome (IMG submission 14111)
CGGAGAGATGGCCGAGTGGCTGAAGGCGCACGCTTGGAAAGCGTGTTTAGGGGAAACTCTAACGTGGGTTCGAATCCCACTCTCTCCGCCATTACTACTTCTCTTTTTAATTCACGTTTAATACAAACCCTTGTTGCTGAATTTCAGCATTGCTCTAGTTTGGCGTCCGCTTCTTAGGACAGGAGCAACTCCGGCCAGCAGCTCAGAATCTGAGTTCTTAAGCTCGGACCCAGGTGGCCGCCACGCATGAAATCACAAAACATTCGCTTCATTCGGTTGATTAGTTCTTTCTTTCTCACAATCGTAATTTTGGTTGCGCTTACTGGCTGCGGATCACAGGCTATATCGCAACCAGGGCCTCCGGGCCAAGTGAGCTTGACATTTTCCGCTAGCAGCAACTCGATCAGTAGTGGGCAGAGCGTCACGCTGAGCTGGCAGGCGACAAATGCAACGTCGGTAATGATCACGGCAACTGCGGGTGGGACGTCGCGAACAGTGGTGAACACATCGCAGGCGTCGGGCAGCGTGACTGACTCGCCGGCCCAAACGACCGTTTACAGTGCGGTGGCCACAGGAGCGTCGGGCTCCAGCTCTGCTCCGCAATCGGTAACCGTCAATGTCGCGCAGCCCGTGCAGCCGCAGATTACATCCTTCACGGCAAGCCCCACTTCGGTCAATGCGGGTCAGACCGCGACAATCAGCTGGGCTACCACGAATGCGACTGCCGTCAGCATCAGTCCGCCAGTATTCAATCCTGAGGATGGCATCACGCTGCCGACTTCCGGGACGGCAAACCCGCCGGTGAACAGCACCACAACTTTCACTATTACCGCTACAGGGCCTGGGGGAACGTCCGCCCCGCAATCTGTTACGGTGACGGTTCCCTTTGCCCTGAGCCTGAGTGTGACGCCGGCTACGATCGCTGCCGGCCAACAGGCCACATTGAGCTGGCAAGTCAGCGGCGGAACGGCGCCGTCTCTCTCCATCGACAATGGCGTATGCTCCGCTTGTGCACTGCCTCAGGGAACGGCCACAGTATCACCGAGCGCGACAACAACTTATACCGCGACGGCGACAGCACCCGACGGCACACCGATCAAGCAGACGGCGACGCTGACGGTTTCGGTTCCGGCAGCGGGCGTGATCAAGCACATTTTCTTCATGCTGCAGGAGAACCGGTCTTTCGATATGTATCTGGGGCAGCTCGGGGCATATCGCAGCGCGCGGCTGGCGCAGTCCGGCATTACAGACGCGCAGACCGTCAACGGCTTCGATCCCAACGCCAGTTTGCTCAATTTCCATACCGGAGCCCACGTCAAGCCCTTCCATGAAACGACCACCTGTACCGAGAACCTCACTCCCGCCTGGGACGAGAGTCACCATGACGTTTCACTTACTGGCGGCGATGCGGCGTGGAATACCACGACGACTTTCACGGACTCGTCCTTCGCAATGAACGGGTTTCTCGATACAACGGGTTCGGTCACGCAGAATTTTGACCCCAACGGCACGCGCGCCATGGGCTTCTACAATCAGGACGACCTGCCCTACTATTACGATCTGGCCACATTCTTTGCCACCAGTGATAGCTGGCACTCGCCGCTGCTGGCCAACACGTTCCCGAATCGTTTTTATCTAATGGCAGGCAGCTCTTTTGGACACCAGTACCCGGATGGCGACGCCAATCACCCGAAGTATGCGGCCAAGACGATTTTCCGCGCAATGAACGATGCCAACGTGAGCTGGACCTATTACTACAAAGATGGCATTTTCCTGGCCAATTTCCAGGATTTCTTCAATCCCGCCATCCAGCCCAAGACAGTCCCAATCAGCGATTTACTCAATCGTCTGAACGGCGTTTGCAGCGGCAATCCGTGCGATCCAGATAAAGCTCTCCCGCAGGTGATCTTCATCGATAGCCCATCAGGCGGCAGCGGGCTGGATGAACATCCGGAAAACAACGTCCAGACCGGCGCCGCGTTCGTGCAATCCATCATCTCCCCGCTGATGAACAGCGATGCCTGGAACGATTCGGTTTTCATCCTCAGTTATGACGAAGGAGGAGGTCTGTATGATCACGTGCCTCCGTTCGCGGTGCCATTGCCGGATGGCCTGGCGCCTGGGGCTTGTCCCGATCCAAACAATGGGTCCTTCGGCTATTGTCGTGTCGGCAAACTGGGAGGTACGTTCGACCTGACAGGTTTCCGTGTCCCGGTGATTGTGGTTTCGCCATTCGCTAAACCACATTTTGTCTCGCACACGCCTCGTGACTATACAGCTATCCTTGCTTTCATTGAAAAGACCTTTAACATACCGGCACTGAGCGCACGCGACGCATTCTGGCAGGACCCGTCGCGCGATATGAGCGAGTTCTTTGACTTCAGCGCGGCCAATTTACTCAACGCACCCAATGGAACGCCGTGGACGCAATTCCTGCCGGCTCAACCCACGGGGGCGCTCTGCGATCGAACGAAGGAGGCTGGACCAACATTCTAAGCCGCTCGCTGCGCCCCGTGGGCACTTCGTAACAATTACTGCCGATTACTTTAACTCGGTGATGATCGCGCGCTGTCTTCCGTTCATCAGCGTTTCAGTGTGCGTGCGGTCTCGCTGGTTGAATCGGACAGTTCCGGTCGTGTATTTATTCACAACCTCTTTTCCGTCCAGAGTGGTCGATTTCAAGTCGCCATCCTCAAGAAACACCACTACCACGTCTTTATCATGGAAGTGCATCGGCGTGGCCACGCCCGGTGTCCATGTGGAATCCCACACGATCACGCGATCATTTTCAAAAGTTTTTTGGCGCCGGGCCGTGGAAGGCCAGCTGGTAGCCGCTTTTGTTCTCTATCGGCGGGACGGGATGATCTTTTAAATCGATTACAAATGAGCGCCCTGTGATCGTTGGCGGGGTTCCTTTGGGCACAAATGCCGCGCTGCCTGAAAGGGAAACCACAACCGCGTCAGTCGGCTGGGCCGGCGCAGAATCTGAAACGTCCTGAACTGTAACGCGGTCGTTGTCAATGACTGGCTTGGTTGCCGTTTGCGTACCGGACTGGAACAGTATCATGCAGAGCAGCAGAATTGAACCATCGTTATATCGTCCTCTAGGACAAGGGTTAGTGGAACCGACATACTATACCGTAACTGCTGCCAGGCTCCGGAATATAAACGACGAAGATTGCCAAGAAGAATGGGTGGGCAGTGCTAAGCATCTCATGATCGATTAGAACGGGTGTACATTTAGGCTGATATCAACTGGCTGACAAAATGATTCCCTCGCCTGGTACTTTACTGCTGACTCGCAAAGATGTCTCGGAATTGCTAACGCTCAACGATTGTGTTCAGGCCGTGGAGCAGGCCTTCCGCCTGCATGGAGAAGGCCGCGCTCCAGCGCCGGGTGTGCTGGGCATCCATGCTCAGGGCGGCGGTTTTCATATCAAGACGGGCATACTTCCACTTGGCCGAAATTATTTTGCCGCCAAGGCAAACGCAAATTTTCCCTCTAATCCAGCGCGCGGGCTGCCTACCATTCAAGGCATTATTCTGCTTTTTGATGCCGATAGCGGTCAGATTCTGGCGGTCATGGATTCAATGGAGATCACGATATTACGGACCGGCGCGGCGACAGCAGTGGCGGCGAAATATCTTGCTCGGAAAGACTCACGCATTGCAACGATCTGTGGCTGTGGCAATCAGGGACGTGTACAACTGCAAGCGGTGAAACTCGCTTGCCAACTGGAAAAAGTATTTGTGTGGGACATAAATAGGGAGGCGGCTGAACAGTTCGGCGCGGCAATGGCAGCAGAAATTGGAATCTCCGTTGTGCCCGTAACTGACCTGCCGCCGGCGTTGCGGCAAAGTGATATCTGTGTGACCTGCACGCCGGCAAAGAAGTTTTTTATCCATCAGAAGGACGTGCCTCAGGGGATGTTCATCGCGGCCGTAGGAGCAGACAACGAGGACAAGCAGGAGCTTGATCCCGCGCTTCTGTGCCCCAAAAACAAGGTTGTGGCGGACGTGGTGGCCCAGTGCGCCGCAATTGGCGACCTGCACCATGCGCTGGTGGCGGGAACGGCGACTGTTTCCGGCGTCTACGCCGAGTTGGGGGAGATTGTCTGCGGCAGAAAGCCGGGCCGCACATCGGCAGAAGAAATTACGATCTTCGATTCGACCGGAATGGCGCTGCAGGATGTGGCCAGCACCGCAGTCGTCTATGAGCGAGCTATGACCCTGGGCAAAGGAATGTTTATCAATTTTAGCGGTCTCAGCTGATCAATAAGTTCGCGATGATCATGATCGTCGACGATCTCTGGTGCGTCCTGAGATCCACAAACATGGACCATCGCTCGTTCGGCTGGAATGATGAAGTGAATCTAGCCGCTGCCGATCCTGCGCTTGCTGCCAAGCTGACCGCAAACTTTGATGAAGACCTGGGAAAATCACATCGTGAAACGCTGCAGGAATGGGAGAGCCGTTCCTATTGGATTCCGGTATGGAATGGCTGATCATTCGCGTGAGCAGTAATTGCGAGCTTCTGGAGGCGATTCTGATCAGCAAAATGAAAAGGGCGGACCCAGCTTCGGCTTCCGCCCTTTCGTCACCGCTGTTTTAGTGCACAGCCACGGTTGATTGTGCGCTGTTGTTAGAGGGTTTCAGGTCCTGCGTGCGGGCACTGGTGGTGATTTTGTTGACTCTGGTTGATCCAGCAGGAGCTATGGCTTTGAGCAGAATCTTTACGCCAAAGCTCTGCCCATTTTCCAAACGTGTTTTGTGGCAGACCACGCTGCCAGAAGTGGCGCCGACCGCCGGGACGGTGCATGACGTGGCTGTGCTGCCGCTGATTCCAGAGAAGCTGAACCCGCTGGGGATTACGTCGGTCAGGACCACGGCATCACTACCATCAGGCCCAAGGTTTGTTACGGTTGCGGTGAATGTGACAACGCTGTTGTGGAGTGCTGTCGTAGTCGCAGGGGCAAGAGTGGCTCTGAGATCACCGGCGATGACGATCTTGGCAAAGAAGCCGTCGGATTCGCCTTTCAGTCCGGGCTGGAACGCATCCGGGGTGACAGGATAATCCGTGTCAGAAGTGTTACCGCCGACCCACGCGTTCCAGGCCGGGTCCACGACAATGCTTCCTGCCTTGGTGGAATGGCTGCCGCCCAGCAGGGTTGAGTAGACCAGCGATTTTCCATCTGGTTGCAGGGCCGTGACAAAGGAGTTGACCACGCCTGCTGGAATCGATTTCTTGAACGCGCTGGCGGTCGTGGGAAAATCGGTAGAGTTGGTGAATCCGGTAACAAACGCCATGCGGGCGCTGTTCAGGCTGATGTCAGTGATAGTGTCGTCATTGCTTCCGCCGAGGAAAGTTGAATAGATCAGCGTGCCGCCGCCGGGGCTGAGCTTGGTGATGAAACCGTCCGCGCATGGGACCGGATTGCCAACAAAGTCATGGCAATTTGTTCCCGTCACGGTCCGGCGGAAAGCGCCGGTTGTAGTGGGAAAGCCGCTCACAGCCTGTCCGGCAACGTAGACGTTATGGGACGAATCCAGGGCAAGCTTTACTGAAGATGCTCCATGCAGAAGCGTGGAAAAGAGCAATGCTGAGCCGGACGGATTGAGTTTGGCCACAAATATTGAGGCCGCGCCGGCACCGAAACTCGCACCGTGAGGGAAATTTGTGGCTGACGTGGTACCTGCAAGATACGCATTGCCGGTGGAGTCGATGCCAACAGAGCTCATTCCGCTGGCATTGGTGCTGGCGCTTATATACGTCGCATAGACCAGCGCTGTCGCTGGAGTCTTATTGGTATCGAATTTAGCCACAAAGCCGTTGTTGTTTGTATTCGGCATTTTTGTTTGGAACGCGCCTGGGGTCGCAGGCATGCACGGATTTACCGTACTTCCCACCAGCCAGACGTGGCCTGAATTGTCCGCCGCCAGATCAGTAGGAATGGAACTGGAAAACGCCTGGCATTGGGCTGAATTGTCAAAGGTCTGGGCAAACATGGTGCTGAACAGCAGGTGCGAACCGTCCACACTCAGCTTGTCCAGATGAATGCCTTCGTCAAAGCTGAAATTTGGCCCCGGGTCTTCAATAAACTGTTCTTCTGCGGTGTACACATGGCCTGCCGGATCAACGGCCATGGTTTCGACGGAGACACGCAGGAAGGTGGAATAGATCAGGATTCGTCCCGTGGGATCGAACTTGGAGACAAATCCGCTTTGCGTGGTTGCGTCCTCGTGAAACACGGATTGGATGTTGGCGGTGCGGTCAAAAGCTCCCGCTGTCGTGGGATAATCGGCCGCACTGGTAGTGCCGCTGACATATACATTGCGCTGGGCATCCATGCCGATGTTAACGATTGCGGTATCGGCGGGAAAGCTCGTGTTAGTGTCGATGTCGTTTCCGCTTGAACCTCCCAGATGCGTCGAGTAAACCAGCACAGGGTCGATCGTTACCGGCAGGCTGTGGTCATAGGAGCCAAGAGCGATGCCGAGCCGGTCTTTGTCTATCATCTTCCAGCGTGCTTCTATCGCTGATCGTTTTCCGTTCACCGTCTGCCATGCGATAGGTTGGGTTTCGCGAAGGATGGTATTCCCCAGCTTCAGTTCGGCAGCTCCGGAAGGCGCGAGCACCAGATGATCAATCCCTTCAAATCGCAGCGCGATCTGGGCGGCATCGGCTCCCGGAGCCAGAATGAAATCGTGTTCAAGATGGCGGCCTTGTCCGTAAAAGCGAACATCGATTCCCGGGTACACGCCGGCGTAACGCAACGCTCCGTAATTTTCGATACCGGTAATCGGCACGCCGGGTTTCGGCGTTAGATAGTTACTCCGGGCGGCAAGTTGTTGCTCCGCGGAGATGAGAGTTGTCGAAGCACCCTCAAACAGCATGCGGAATGCTCCAACTCGCGGCACGGATACCGTTACACCCTGGTCAGTGAAAAACAAAACACCTTCAGGACTGCGGGCAAGATACTTTACCTGTGGCGCGGTCTGTCCGCGGTTCAATTCAAATGAGAATGGAATGTTTACCGCCGGAGTGGCAGCTGGCGAAGTCGCAGATGAATGGTCGGCGGCAAAGCTGGCAATAGCGTTGAGCAAAAAACAAATGGCAAGGACGGAGCAAAGTGGCTTAAGCATGGGCTTCCTCATGCATCATCACTGATTCCGTTACAGGGGGTCCGGTGGGCGGATGTGCTTGTCTGAAACAGATGTGGGCTGCTGCTGCAAGGGTTGTCCGGCAGCTGCTCAGCTTTTAAAGAGTGATTTTTCTCTCTCAATCAATGCCTCGGGCAGCATTGCCCGCGAACAATAACAAGGTTATCCTCAGAACAACAGCCGCCAATGAAAGAACAACCTCGGTTTCGGGTAGCCACATATAACACTCACAAATGCCGTGGCATTGATGGACGGATTCGCCCGTCCAGAGTAGCCGAAGTCTTGAATGAGCTTGAGGCTGACGTCATAGCTCTGCAGGAAGTAGTGAGCCTGAAAGGCGGAGGCAAAGAGCAGAACCAGGCGCAATACCTAGCCGACGCCGCCGGATATGACTATCGCATTGGTGAGACGCGCAAGCTGCGTGGCGCCGTGTATGGCAATGTGATTCTCAGCCGTTTTCCCGTGCGTGAAGTCCGCGTTTATGATCTTACAGCTTCTCGCCGTGAAGCCCGTGGCTGTATTCGCTGCGATCTCGAAATTGCGCCGGGGAAAATCGTGCATCTCTTCAACGTTCATCTGGGCACTGGATATATGGAGCGCCGCAAGCAGGCACGTTTGCTGATGAGCCGTGAAGTTTTGCTTTCGCCGCAGCTCAAACACCCACGGCTGATTATTGGCGACTTCAATGAGTGGACGCGCGGCCTGGTTTCCAAGTCTTTGCAGCATTCCTTTGAAAGCGTCGATATCCAGCTGCATCTTAACCGCAAGCGCACATACCCCGGCGTGCTGCCCATTATGCATCTCGACCACATGTATTTTGATCGTGATCTGGCGCTGGAAGAATTTCTACTGCACCGCAGCCGCATGGCATTGCTCGCTTCCGACCATCTGCCGCTGGTGGCGGAATTTTGTCTTGGCGGAAAATAATCCTTGCCGCAGATTTGCGCTGATGAACGCAGATAAGAAAATCAAAGTTCTTGCACACGCAGAATTCGTTTCTTTACTGCCGGCGTTTCTCATTTCGTGACATCATCATTTGCTTTTTTGCCTTGCATGACAATAAATTAACATTCCCCAAAATCTTTTCTCGATCTGCGCACATCTGCACTGCTAATAATCAGATTCGTGCCGTGTCGCGAAGAATTTTTCATTGAGTCTTCGCATTTCCGGTTCTTTCTTCAGCTTCTCCGAGTCCTTTGAAGCTTCTCTGTGTTCTCTGGGGTAAGATTTTGACTGTTGACTCTTGCTTTTGAGGTTTCTCCGCGTCTCCGCGCCTCCGTGGTAGATGTTCTTTTGGTGGCGGCTCCGCCGCGCTGCGTATATCTGCGGCGAAAAGACGTTCTACTGATTCTCCGCTTACAATCACTCTGTGGCCAGGCTGACATTTGTCGTGGGAAAAGGCGGGGTAGGCAAGACGACCGTCTCTTGCGCGCTGGCGCTGCATCTGGCTGCGCGCCATCCTGGGCAATCGACGCTCTTGATGTCCACCGACCCCGCGCACTCGCTGGCCGACATGCTGGAGATCAAAGATAAAGTTGGGCCGCACCGTCTTTCCGGAATTAAAGGCAAAGTTTCTATTTGGCAAATTGATAGCGACCGCGAGTTTAAGAAATTTCTTGAAGGCAACCGTGAAGGCGTCCTCAATATTGTTGAGAACGGAACGTTTTTCAACCGTGAAGAAATTGCGCCACTGCTGGATACCACGCTGCCCGGCATGTCCGAGGTCGCCGGACTGCTCGCACTCAGGGACATGCTGGAAAGCGGCGAACACGATCACATAGTGGTTGATACCGCGCCTTTCGGTCACACGCTGCGTCTCTTTGAGCTGCCCGGACATTTTCAGCGATTCCTGAATTTTCTTGAGGTCGCCTCCAGCCGCGATGACCTGCTGGCACAGCGTTTCGGGGGACGCACCTCAGGCCCGGCGCACGGCTTTCTGGAAAAATGGCAGGCCACGGTCAGGCAGGTGAAAGAAGCGTTTAGCGCGGAGCAGGCCGAAGTCCTGCTGGTGACCTCGCCGGAAACTTTTTCGCTCAATGAAGCTGTTCGCTGCGTGGACGCGCTGAAAGAATCGGCGGCGGAGATGCGTCTGGGCGGCATCGTCCTCAACCGCGTCGTGACTTCGGCGGAAAATTGCCAACGTTGCCGCGCCCGTGCGGTTCAAGGAAAGAAGGCAGTCCAGTTCCTGAAGCAAAAATTTCCGCGAGTGCCCAGATTGATCGGCATCGATCCCGGCAATCCTTTGCTGGGCGCACGGCAGCTCCAGCGCTTTGGCGATACAGTCTTTGCCCGCCGCCAACCCAACCTGGCCGCACAGCCGCCAAAAGCATCATCGAAGCACAAGCTCAAATTCGTAAAAACAAAATGGCCCGCGCCTAAAACACGGCTTTCGTTCACACTGGGCAAGGGCGGCGTTGGCAAGACCACGGTCACAGCCGCGCTGGCCTTCCATGCAAGATCGCTCAATAAGGATGTTCACGTCACAGTGTGCTCCACCGATCCTGCCCCCTCACTGGATGATATTTTCCAGAAGGATATTGGCGATCAGATGGTTTCTGTGCTGGGCGATTCCGGCCTCGGTGCCATGGAAATGGACGCGGTCTTTGAATTTCGTCGCTGGGCGGCCCGCATCAAGCAGCAGCTTTCAGCCGGGACAAGCATGCAGTCCGGCGGGCTGCATGTCGATCTTACGTTTGAAAAAGAAGTCTTTGCCGCGCTCATGGACGTGGTCCCTCCCGGCGTGGACGAAGTCTTTGCCATCTTCCGCATTCTTGATCTGCTGGAAGCAAAGCATGGCAGCGTTTTCATTGATATGGCGCCCACCGGCCACGCGCTGGAATTGTTGCGCATGCCTGACCGTATTCTCTTGTGGTCGCGCCTTTTATTGAAAAGCCTGGCTGCGCACCGTACACTAGCCCTCGCCCAGGATGTTGCCGTGGAGCTGGCCGGCTTGGGGCAGCGGGTGCGGAAATTGCTGGAGTTGATGCGCGACCACCGGCAGAGTCGCGCCTGGGCGGTAATGCTGCCGGAGCCTGTACCTGACCGGCAGACCCAACGTCTTCTGGCAGCGATCAAAGAGATTGGCGTGGCGATCGATTCTGTGTTCGTGAACCGCGTGCTGCTTGAGGCTGCGTCGTCGGAGAAGTCGAAAAAAAAGACCGGCTGCAAGACTTGCCGTCGCGCGCAGGGCTGGCAGCTGGCAACATTGCAGTCATTGCAAAAGAAATATGGCGACCATCGTTTGTACCTGGTGCGGGATTTTCCCGCGGAAATAGCGGGCGCAGCAAGGCTGAAGAAATTTACCGGCGAATTATGGCAAATTCAAACCGAAAAATAGCGGCCACCGGCGCTCTCTATCTCTATGGGATTTCTGAAGCGCTTGCCTCTGCCGCAGCAAAGAAACCTGCCAAACTCGGCAGTGTCGGCATTGATGGTGTGCATCCCGTTCAGCCTCTCGCGTGTGGCGATTTTCTCTGCTGGGTTTGTGAAGTGGACCAGGCCAGCTTTGCTGACGCGGTAGAGCGCAATATGGAAAACCTGGAGTGGCTGGCGCTGCATGGCGTGCGCCATCAGCAGGTCGTAGGTGAAGTGGCGGAGCAGATGACGATTGTTCCCGCCCGCTTCGGCACCGTATTTTCCGGAGAACCCGCGCTTCTGAAGGACGTGCTGGGGAGAAAAGCCGCGCTCAAGAAGGTTTTTGCCCGCGTCGCGGGCGGCGACGAATGGGGTGTAAAGGTATTTGCGGAACGGCAGGTTACCGCAGTCCCTGTAATGG
>C688J14111_10000416_pt1 | contig 10845 bp, 14 predicted proteins | sample HopSoiMetagenom1_FD_14111 | JGI IMG/M metagenome (IMG submission 14111)
CAGTTGCGAGTTCATGTAATTGGCGCCCGACTTGGCCATGGCCGGCAACGTATTGGGCGCGATCCGCGTCCAGGATGAAATGCAGACGTCGCAAGCTTCACTTTCCCCGCCCAGATATCCAAACGGATAGTTAATGATGTAAACCTCGGTGGGCGTGTTCAATGCCGTCACTCCGGCCTCGCCGTAGCTGCGGAAAATGATGGGTCGCACGTAGCACGGCCACGTCCCGTTGCCGGCGACGGTTTCCAGCATTGCCTTCACCAGTTGGTCGCGGGTGTAAGCGACGTCCATGCGATACACTTTGGCCGAATCGAGTAACCGTTGCATGTGCTCGGTGGCGCGGAAAACCGCAGGTCCCGCCGGTGGCGTATAGCACCGGATCCCCTCAAACACCGAGGACCCATAGTGCACCACGTGCGACATCACGTGAATCACGGCATCATCCCAGGGAATAAGCTTGCCGTTGTGCCAGATTAATTCCGATTTCTCGATCGCCATAACGACTCCTTCAGCTGCGGCCTAAGACTGCATTAACCTTTCGCTTTGGGGGGTTAGCCATTCAGGTTCCAGACTCACTGCCGCTGCTCTTTGGAGGAGGCTTATAGAAACAACAACTTTTTGTTTGCGGCTGTCGAAATCCGTGATGATGCCCTCAACCCCGCACAACGGACCACGGTGAATCCTCACCTTCTGGCCGGATGTGATAAAGGCGCAAGGCTGCAAGTCAAGCTTTGCACGTGTCACAGTTGCAAGATGCCGAATTTCTTCTTCGTTGACCACCGCCGGACTTTCCCGCGTACCCAGGACACGGAGCACGCCGCAGGTATTCAGCACGGAAGAAATGTGGGGTTCCGCACACCTGCAGAACAAATACCCTGGAAAAAGAGGAAGTTCAAGGGTCACATATCGGTCCGATCTCTGACGTCGGCTTTTGCAAGTCGGCAGGAACACCTCGTGACCTTTTTCGGTCAAATACCGGGCCGAGACTGCCTCGTACCGGGGACGCAGGTAAACCGCACGCCAAGGGGCGGCTTCCAGCCCGCCGTGTGAGGTTGAAGGAGCTAGACCATAGTAGAGATTGCGGTGATTTCGCTGCTCGATAACCGTACTCATGTCCAGCCTTTCACGAAGTCGAATTCTCAATACAGAAACGCCTGTGCCTATGTCCCGGCCCACGGGAAATACGATGATTCGCCAGCTTCAAAAAGCCTTCCGGGTAGGCTCTCGCCTTAACCCCTTACATTGTGGAAAATCCTGCAGGGGTTCAGTTCCAATTCGTAATCAGGCGTGCACTTTCAATTCGCAATCCTATGCGCAGTAGGAGAGGGAACGTAACTGTCTTCGCGGACAGGTAAATGGCCACAAGGCGACCCTGTACTTCACCCTGTCCACCACCTATATGGGCACCTGTCCTCGCTAACGAATTTTGCCGAATTTTTAGCATTCCGCGCTTTATTCTTCGCCTGTACTTTGTCGGGTGCCTTTGCTTCGGGTTTATTTGGTCCAGGCCGGAGGGCTGGGGCCAGAGTTTTTTGGTGGGTCAAAACAGGATACTTGGATTGGGATTTGGATTGTTATTCGTGCTGAATGCGGGTTACTCCCCTTCCAAGGGCGCAGTTTGACTCAACCGGGTACCAAAATGTGCCTAATGTACTCCGGAGAGAAGAAATCTTTGTCTGTTTGCATGTAGTCAAACGAGTGTCCTCTTTCCATCGCGCTTCGAGTGATCTCAAGGAAATGGAAACCGCTATTCCTTCATGAACTCAGGAGTAGAACCCTTCGCTACGGCCAGCGCCAACGTCGTATGCGACTGAACGTTACCGCCCAGATAAACTTGGTAAACGGGGCGCTGCCGCGAACGAGCGTTGGAGGAAGAATTGTTTTTGTAACCAGCCATCTTGCGCAACTTTTATGGAACCGGATCATTCGCCGCTGACATTCCACGCCGACATGCCAATTTACATCCAGTGTCCAAGACTAGGATTCCAGCAGAGCTCGTAACTTGTGAGCGTATCTGCGGCTCGATGTGACCACCGTGCCTTCTGTCAGTACGATGTCGTAAACCCCATTGAACATCGGACGAATCTCGCTAATACAGGCACCGTTCACGATGGCCGATTTCCGCACGCGGATGAAGTGGTGTAGCGCCAGCTTCTCTTCCAGCCGTGCCAGGGTTTCCCGCAACAGGTGACTGTCGCTGGCGGTGTGTATGCAGGCATAGTTTCCCGTGGCTTCGATCCACAAGACGTTTGAAACGGGAACAAAGAAAATCCGCTTCTTGTCCTTCACCACAAAGCGTTCCAACGGGCGGAGACTACGGAGGGATTGGAGCAGTGGTTCAAGACCTAGATTTGCATTCCCACGCTGTTCGAGGATCTGGCGTGCGTGCGCCAGGGCCTTGGCAAATCGCTCCTTATCATACGGTTTCAAGAGATAGTCAACAGCGTGTACTTCGAATGCACGAATGGCGTGCGCATCGTGAGCCGTAACGAAGACATAAACGGGAGCTGGGCTGGTCGCTGGCTCCACATTTTCGATGACTCCAAAACCATCCAGATCAGGCATCTGCACATCGAGAAAGACGATGTCGGGATGAAGTTCGTTGATCTGCTCCACCGCACTTATTCCGTTCGCCGCCTCGCCTACAACTTCAATATCGTTGTTCTTGGCCAGATAACGACGGATACCGCGGCGGGCGATCGGTTCGTCATCGACGATGAGGACTCGCGTCTTCAAGGGAACTCCTCAGTGGAATGGTGATGATGGCCTCGCAGCCTCGACCGTTGCCCCCGGTGAGTTCCAGCGACGACTCGTCCCCATACAGCTGTTTCAAGCGTGACTGGACATTGGTGAGTCCGACGCCGAATCGCAAGCGCGATCCCGTTGCCGGACCCGGGCCATCATCGCGGACGCAGAGCCAAACTCTGCCGTTGTTGCGCTGCGCTGCGATCTCCAGCCGGCGTGCGGCGGAATCGACGCTGATGCCGTGCTTGATGGCATTCTCGACCAGTGGCTGAAGCGCCAGGCTCGGTACATAGACTCCGAGAAGGTCCGGTGGCACGTCCATGTGAACTTTCAACCGATCATGAAAGCGTGTCTGTTCGATCTCCAGATACTTGCCGACAAACTCGAGTTCGCTCTTAAGGGTGATCTCGTTCTCCCTCCGTTCGAGGGCCATGCGCAGCAAGTCGCCGAGGCAGACCAGCAGATGGCTCGCGGCATCGACGTCTTCCTGCATCAGGATTCCAATGGTGTGAAGACTGTTAAACAAAAAGTGCGGATGTAACTGGCTCTTAAGGTTCTCAAGTTCGGCATGGGAGAGCTGCGTCTCCAGTTGCGCCGCTATAGTCTGGCGCTCCATAGCGGCCTGGTAAAAGTGGATTGACTGATACAGTCCCACAACTAACCAGTACGTAAGCACGCCTGTAAAGCTCATAGATAGAACACTGACTTCGAACGTCGGGAGAAGGCGCAGCGCACCAGGATCAGTTATGCGAAAAACTGGCCGCAGAAGTCCACGGCTCAGAAAGTATTCGGTGACAGCTCCCAGGGGAGCCATCAGGAACGACATGATTGTGTGGATCGCTATATGAGGTACAAACCTCGGCCCCGTCAACGGGAACCGTTTGGCCAGACCAATCACAAGCGGTGTGTACGCCGCCCATATGTACCAGTAGACAAGTTCGGGCGCGCCCACGATCACCCAGCTGACGTGCGTACCCTGTACCTTCCCCACCACGATCCTGCGCACGGCAAACAACAGTCCTACAATCGTCCATGCACACAGGACCAAAATCCATCTCGTCCGTCCCCTATTTGGTGTGGCCTGCAGCAATGGGTGTGTCGACCCTCCGGCACGGATTATAGCTGAGCCTTCGCAGGAGACATCTCCGAGGGCAGACCGCTTGTCTCACTTCGGACGCCGCATGTCACTTTTCCTGCAAACGCTGTTTCTTCGCGGCGTATGTTCCATACTCGCTAACCCAGTACCGAGGAGTTGCCATGAGCAAGACCGCAATTAGCTCGCCTGAACTCGCGCCGACTGTCAGCGTGGCACTCACCCGTGCTGCTTGTGCAGGCAGACAACGACGGCGTTGTACCTCCCAGCAGGCCGCCGAACTCATCGAAGGCTTGAGGTCGCACAACATCGACAATGACGTATCATGATTCCGAGCGAGATTCATGACATGGCACGCTACTCATCGTGGATGCTGTTGTTCAATGCTACGGATCTGTACTTCGATCGGCAACTAAACAAGCGGAGCGCGCCCTCTCCGTAAGCAGGCCCATCACTACGGTTTTGATCGACGGTGTGTGAGCCCTTCGCTTAGGCTTTTGAAAAACCGGGTATGGCGTGTTTGGAAGGGCATGGGCAGAATTGCCCGCGAATTACGAGGGAGAAAGTGCTGCACATTATTTTCAGCAACGATCTGGCCGGCGCGCGCTCCGGAAGTGTGATAGCTCAGGCGACCTTGGACGCGGGCCCGGCGATGTCAGGAGAATTTCTATGACGCCGGAAATCATGCGCCAGTACCTGGCCGCGCACGCGCCGGAGCTCGAGGTCGTCGAGCTGCCTGAGGCGCATACGACCGAATACATTTCGCGCGAGTGGAAAGTCCTACCCGCTCAGGTGGCCAAGACGCTGACATTGCGCGTCGGGGAAAACGTGATCATCGTCGTGACCTGCGGTGACTCGAGGCTCGACAACCGCAAAGTCAAGCAGGAACTGGGCGGCAAAGGCCATATGATGTCGGGATCCGAGGCCTCCGAGATTACAGGTCATTCTGTGGGCGCAATCACGCCGCTCTGCCTCGGTTCCTTACTGCCCGTATTCTTCGACATTGGGCTAAAGCGTTTCGAGGAGGTGGTGACCGCTGGGGGCTCCACCCACGCAGCTATCCGAATCCCGCTCACTCGATTTGTCCAGCTCACCGGCGCCACGTGGGTCGATGTCTGCAAAGAGATGTAAGCCAATGGAGAACGGGCTCCAGCGACAGTTCAATTTGCACGTGTAGCTTGACAACAATGAAATTCCACCTTTATCAGTTCCACCCAGGAAAGGACGATGTTCAATGTCAACGTTTATCCGTGGCACTTTCCCATAGGCACTCGGCTGGAACGTCTCAACGGCCAACTCTGACCGCTTGTCCCGCTTTGGACGCCGCATGTCACTTTTCCTGCGAACACTGGTTCTTCGCGGCATATTCTCCAGTGGGTAGCACAAGTCGCTTTGCGACATACAGATAAAGGAGCTCCACATGAAGAAGATTCTGATTCAGTACGGGTTGTGCGCGCTTGCAGTCGCTCTGATGGCGCTGTTGGCGCAGGCGCAGCCGCAGCCGCAATCGCAACCGGCAGGATGGCAGGCCGCCTTCGCAAAAGATGCCGGAACGCTTTCCGACAAATTCACCGGACTCGCGCGCGTTATGTCGGCCAAGTACGACTGGAAGCCCGCCCAGGGCGTTCGCTCCGTCGCCGACGTCTTCAACCTGATCGTTAAAGAGAACGGCCTGCTCGCCGGCGCGCTTTCGGGCACGCCGAATACGGGGGCACCGCCCGCGCCCATCACCGATCCGGAGAAATTGCAGGAAGCTCTGAAGGCTTCTTACCTCAATCTGCAAAAAGCGATTACAGGACTTTCCGACAACGACCTGCAGACGACGGTGAAATTGTTCGGAAGAGACTGGACGAAACAGGACGCGCTGATACACGTTCTTGTAGATCAACACGAGCATCTGGGGCAGTCGATCGCGTACGCGCGCAGCAACGGTGTGGTTCCACCGTGGTCTAAGTAAAGCACAGCGGCGTGAGGAGCGTCTTCACGGAGGCTTTACTTGAGGATGTTCGCTATGGCTTGCGCATGCTGGTCAAGAAGCCCACAGTCATGATTGTGGCTTGTCCTGACGCTGGCTCTGGGCGTGGGCGCCAACACGGCCATTTTAGAATGTTTTTACGGAAGGGGGCCCGCTTGCTGGCGTGGGCATCGTTGCCGGATTGGTCTTTTCTGCAGCACAGCGTCCATGATGGCAAGTTTGCTTTATTGGGTGCGCCCCCATGATCCGGCTGTGTTTCTGATCGTGCCTCTGCTTTTGCTGGCAGTGGCCGCGCTGGCTAGCTATCTCCCAGCACGCCGCGCGACGAAAGTGAACCCGATGATTGCTCCTCGCTAGGCATGAACTCACCGTTTGACCTACATGGTAGGTCGGCGGGCGCACGAGATTGGAGTGCCATGGCACTGGGAGCCTCGCCCTCAACCATTGGAAAAATGATTGTGAGCTGGGACGCGAAGTCTAGCCGGCATCGGCGGCAAATCCGGTTCTTTGCCTTTAAATTCGCTCGCATGAAGGAGTAGGAAGCCAATGTCTGTTTATCGGTACGTCCGTCTCGATGTTTTTTCAAATCAGCCATTCACGGGCATTCAGCTAGCCGTGTTCCTCGATGCGGCGGGGATTGACGAGCGGCGGATGCAGCGGATCGCAAATGAAATGGCTCTCCCCGAAACCACATTCGTGTTTCCTCCCGAGACTCCCGAGACCGACGCGCGGGTTCGCATTTTCACTCCATCCCAAGAGCTACCGATGGCCGGGAGTCCGACGATTGGGACGGTTTTTGCACTCGCGGGCGCAGGACGACTGCGTGCGGGCGCCGATAAGACGGTTCTCGGACTCGGCATAGGACCAATAACCGTGGGACTCGAATGGGGTCAGAACGCCTTGCGCTTTGCCTGGATGACGCAACCGATTCCGACATTCGGGCCCATCGTCACAGACAGTGTTGCGGTTGCCGCGGCAGTCGGCGTGCAACCGTGCGATCTTGCAGACGGAAATTTGCCGGTGCAAGTCGCGTCTTCCGGAGTTCCATTTCTGTATGTTCCGCTACGTTCGCGCGCGGCGGTTGATGCCGCATCCATCGAGCGTGGGAGATTGTGCGCGTTACTCCGCTCCGTGGATCTCGAAGAGATCCCTGTATTTGTATTCTCGTGCCAGCCGACGGACGATGATGCTACGGTGTACAGTCGAATGTTCGGGCCCTGTATCGGCATTCCGGAGGATCCGGCCACAGGCGCCGCGAGTGGGCCGCTGGGCGCGTATCTCCTCCAGCACAATGCAGTGTCAGCCGACAATGCCTCGAGGCTCGTGAACCTTCAGGGCGTCCGCATGGGCCGTCCGGGTCGTATTTACATTTCGCTCTCGAGCCGTGCAGGAGTTCTCAAGGAAGTTCGGGTCGGCGGTGAGGCGGTGGTTGTCGGCGAAGGAATGGTCCGCCCTTAGCGGAGTTGGAGTGGAGAGGCTGCTGATTTAGTGCATTACGTTGGGCCGCATGTTGCGGCGCACAACCGCCGGGTTGATTGCGGAGGATTTCCCGTTCCGCTCGACCACAGGAGCAAACTTCCAGGTTTTGACCGACGTGGATTTTCTTGAGGAGATTGACGCGTTCTGCGTACTGCTTGCTGCGACCCATTGCCGATGCCTCACGTTACGACAGCGGACGTCAGCTCAGTCACGGTTTCGGTCAAACAGAGAGTTCATGGACACCAGGGTGGACACCAAGAAAGGTAAGCAATTGAAAACAGGCTGTGAGAGTTAGGCGGCAGCGTTCTAACCAACTGAACTACTCGTTAAAAATGTCCCCTTTTTGGAGTTGTTGCCTATCTTTGGCGCCGCGCTTCATTTCAGCGCCGCTACCTATTCCAAAAGCGTGCCGTATCTCTCCCGAAAATTGAATGTTTCGAGCCGCGTGGACTGTCACATCAAAATTTCAACATCCTCACTTATATCGCATCACTTATGCCGATCACTTTCCTTCGATCCCGCTTCGATCAGCTTTTTTGTCAGCAATACCAGACCAAGAATCTGTGTCCACTCAGAAACAATGTTGCCCACAACCTGGCCCCACTTCGATTCCGAATCAGAATGCGCGTACAGCAGCACCCATCCAATGCCGGTTACAAGCAGAAACACCGTTAATGAATGTTCCCGCAAGGTCTCAAGCAAACGACCAGGTGATTTCTTTCTCGGCTGTTTGCTCTCGCTTGATCCGCGCTCGTACAAATGTTTGGTCGCCAGGATCATCACCACAACCCCGCTCCAATCGGCGATGGCGTTGCCAAAGAACGAGCCAATGTGCTTTTTCTCATCGCTCACGCTATAGAGCACAATCCATGCCAGCAGAATGCAACTGGTCACAATGGTAAGACCATGCCGCTCAAAAAACTTCTGGTTCGGTTTCCTTTGCAGAGCAAACTTCAAACGTTCACCTCGTCCCAACACTGCTGGTTAGACGGCCTTGCTCGAGCAGAAGTGGCCTATGCACTTCATCCCATCATTTCAATTTGTGTCCTCCTGCTCACCAAAACCTGTCCATCGTGTCCAATCCAGCGGGATGGCTGATCCGCTGGCACCCCAGTGATCGCTCAGGTTAACAGGAGAAACTCAATGAGTGCATGTGTGTCTCGATTCATATTTGTGATCGCGCTAGCTGCCACTGTTCACGGCCAGGCCCCAAAAATGAACGAGCCCACAATGGACCAAGCCAATCAACTGTACTCCGCCAAAAACTGGAGCGCCGCCGCACCCGCCTTTGAAACCATCACACGCGCGGAGCCTGCTAATGCCCTGGCTTGGCTGCGGTTGGGTGTTTCCCGCCACAAACTCGCTCAGTACGCAGCGGCGGTTGAGGCTTACAAGCACATCGAGTCTGATCCGCAGATCGGGCCTTCAGCGCTGTATCGTGAGGCAGCTTCGCTGGCCAAACTAAACCGAAACCAGGAGGCGATTGCATCTTTGGATAAAGCCGTGGATGCCGGGTTGGCCCAGCCCGGCACGTTCCAGCAAGATGCTGATCTGGCATCGTTGCGCGATGAACCTGGTTTCAAAGCGGTCATTGAGAAGGCTGATACCATTGCACACCCATGCGCGCATCATGCTGAATATCGCCAATTTGATTTTTGGATTGGCGAATGGGACGTTGTTACCACGCAAGGCCACAATCCGGCCGGAACCAGCAGCATTCAACCCATTATTGATCAATGCGTCTTGCTGGAAAACTGGACCGGCGGCGGTGGAGGCACGGGCAAGAGCTTTAACCACTACGATACGTCCAGAAAAATATGGATGCAGGATTGGGTCGACAGCCAGTCCAACAGCATTCACTTTGAAGGCAAGCTGGAAGATGGCGTGATGAGCTATTACGCGGACAGCCGCAAGCCCGACGGCACGCCCATCCAGCGCCATCTTCAGTTCTTTAAACTCGATGCCGATCACGTACGCCAATTCAGCCAGCAATCCAGCGATGGCGGAAAATCATGGACGCCCGAGTACGACTTCACATATAACCGCAAGAAATAAAGCCGCGATTATCTTTTGGGCCGCGGTGGCGTTGGCTCCGGCGGCTTGTTCGGATCGTTTCTGCCCGGCAACTCGCCGGGCTTCACGCTGACTTCGCCGCTCGTCACCTCGTCATACTCAGGCTTCCGCATTCCCTGCAGATATTTATCAAACCATCCGACGATGTGCTCAAGGCGCTCCACACGGTGCCATGGCTGTCCTGAGCGGGAAAGCTCGTGCGATTCTCCAGGGAAGCGCACCATGATTACCGGACGCTTTAGGAATTTCAGCGCGCGGAACATTTCTTCCCCGCCTGCTCCGGGCGGCGTCCGATAGTCGGCTTCTCCCAGCACCAGCATCAGAGGCGTGTGGACATTTTTTATGTATGTAATCGGCGAGCGATTCACATAGTCCTGCGGATCGTCAAAAGGCGGCGCTTTGAACCATGATGGCTGAAACAACGTGAAATCCGCGGAGTACCAAAACGCGGCCCAGCTTGCGATATCGCGTTGCGCCACGGCTGCGGCAAAGCGGTCCGTATGTCCAACGATCCAGTCCGTCAGCAGGCCGCCGCCGCTGCCGCCGGTAACGCCGAGCTTTTTAGGATCGATATAGCCCCGCTTCAGCACTTCGTCCACGCCGATCATCAGGTCGCGCATGTCGTCGCCCGGATAGTGATATTGAATAATGTTGCCGAACTGCTGCCCGTAGCTCGTGCTGCCGCGCGGATTTGGATAAAGCACCACGTATCCCTTGGCAGCCATCCATTGAAATTCGTGGTCAAAGACAAAGCCATAAGCCAAGTGGGGGCCGCCATGAATGTTCAGGATGAGCGGATATTTTTTTGCAGCGTCAAAGTCCGGCGGCTTCTGTATCCACGCATGAATCTTTTTGCCATCAAAACTGGTGTACCAGATCTCTTCTGGCGCTGTGATGTTGAGCTGGGAGAAAAGCTTGTCATTGATGTGGGTCAGCTGGCGCGGTTGAGCGCTGGCCTGTGCGCGGTCAATCCAGAACAGATCGCCGATATTCGTCGGCGTGGAGATGAGCGCAACCAATCCCGATGCGTCTTTATTTGCGCGAAAGCGTTCTACCGCCTGATTGCCACGCGTGATTTCTGAAATCCTGGCTGACGCAATATCTACCTGAATCAGATTCGCGCGGCCTTCACGTGCCGTACTCACGATCAGGCTGTTGCCGTCAGCTGACCAGACAACGTGGTCCGGACCTCCGGCGCGCGGCGTGCCCTGATCGCCGCTCACTCCGCTGCAAACGTCAAAGTCGTAGTTCGCTGTCAAGTTGCGTGGCTTGGCATCGGCGGCCAGGTCCATCACCCATAGATCGGGCTGGGTATAAGAGAGCACCGGTTCATTCACAGAGGCACAGAAGGCCAGGCGCTTGCCGTCCGGACTAAGTGACAGTTCGCGCGGCGCCATAGGAATGGTGGCAATCTTTGCCGGTGTGCCGCCCGCCGGTGCCACGGAATAGATGTCGGCGTGAGGCTGCTCATAAGAAGGAT
>C688J14111_10000418_pt1:2500-10795 | contig 10795 bp, 5 predicted proteins | sample HopSoiMetagenom1_FD_14111 | JGI IMG/M metagenome (IMG submission 14111)
GGAAAGAAAGGGTTCTATGCTATCCCATTTTCATGGCGTAAAATAAAAGAATATAGCCAGTTTCTCCTTCATCAAAATAGGCCGTTTACCTGTCCTCTTCTCTTTCCAGGAGATTTAGTTGGAGTTTAATTCGCCAGTTCCTCTGAAAATAAGGCAGTTGGAAAGCTGGGGATCCGTACATAAGTCACCTAAGTTTTAAGTATTTAACTGAGCTGATAGGCGAAACTTTATTTGTTTAGTGGTTGTAGCGGGGCCGCTAATTAATGAAGGCTAATATCTCGCCGAAAGGTGGGAGGGGTGCCGGGATCCTGGGCGGCGGGGTCTTCCCATCATGATAGACTAATTGGTAAGTCGCCCAGAGATATTGGTTCGAATCCAATCCATGATTACAGTTCAGAAGGACTTCATTCAATCGATGTTTAGGATGGAGCAATCACTAATAGACAGATGGGATTGTTTGCAACTGTCTATATAGAAAGGGCTCTTGAAACTATAGAATAGGGTCTTTGGCTGCTTTCAGGACGGCTTACCGCACAGATGCTCTCGAAGCTGATCTGGTAGTCGCTAGCAGAGGAAGGCCCTCGCCCATTAGCCCTAGCTGACCAAGAGAGAACAGAAAGACCTCCTCTTCTACTGCAGCCACTTCCTTACATTCAACATTAAAGAAGAAAGAATAGACTCTCTCTAACTATGAGAATGCTTCCCACGTTCTCCCCTAAAAGGCGAAGACTGATTCCTTCTAGGCTTTACCGTGGCTAGAAAGCCTAGCATCTCGACCAGCAAAAGCAAAGACCCCGACCTTCCCCCTCGGGTAACGGAACTACCTAAGGAGGCAAGTCAAATCAATCTCCTCCAACAGCAGAAAAGAAAAGAGCGGAAACAGCGGATGCTAACACTGGACTGGCATATCTCTCAAGAGTAAAAAGAAATCCCCTATTATATTTCCTTTCTTGGTCACCAAGCATTCGTTCAAAGTCGACAACAGCAAGAAGTTAAATGGCATCTGGTTCAATGTACGCTATCTTGCCTAGTTCAATCAATGGCAGGATGAAAAAGGCACTTGATCGACCAATCCCCCTCTTGTCGTCAACCGGATTTCCCTTCCATGACGAATCTTGAAAATGACATCGGGTTTAAAATCCCCTTTCGCTAAAACCGGACTTAGGGACCCGGGTCAAAAAGATGTCTTTCGCCCTGAGATAGATTTCTTTCTCGGATCCGCTATATATTATACATTGGTTCAAGAAGGGCCTTCCAAACTGGATCATCCCACTCACTGTCTGTGGGGTAGGAGGTTGTCACCGACAGAGCGCAATTACACCATAACTGAAAGAGAAGGACTCACATGGTACATTATGTACAGAAGTTTCGACATTAGCTATTAGATTAGGCACAAAATGGTTTATGTGGACCACTAGGCCTTGACAAAAAAAGCAGAGGTACTTACTGGCCGAGCATGCGAGACGATGTTTAGGAATATAGGATTCCTGAGAACAAGAGCCATTCGTGGTCACATGAAAGCGGCAATAGAGAATCCTCCTACTGCTAGGCTAAAGGCAAAGATCACAGCAGTACTTGCTAAAGTCCCCTATCCTGAACGTGTGCTATGTAGAAAGTAGTTAGCTGCTCCTCCTCGCCTAGGAGGGCCGATTGATTGACCGAGATGGGAATCAATGCCTAGTTCCGGATTCGGACATGAATTCTAACTATACAGATTGTATAAGTTAAGGTTCAAGTAAAGGGATTGGATAATGGATCTAGCTTGTGCATCTTTTCGTTCATAGTGGGATATAGCCCGTCCCCTTTCTTTGGTCTATGACCTTTTGCTTCTGTTAATGAGATCATTGGCTAATCTATTATATAAGATTTCATTCAACGAGTCCCTCTTAACTTTTATTTGGCAGCTGCTCTCGCTTCGTGGCTTGCAGGGCCTGAATCGAATGCTCGAATGTACTTGCTTTTCTTTGTTGAACCTTCTACGGTCTACCCTCTTTCTCGATATCCCAATTCTAGCGTTCGTTAGCAGAAGTAGAGATAGGGGGAATTTCTCTTTTTCTGTTAAAATTACAGAAGCCACTATAAAGGGAAGAAGCTAATCCTGCCGCAGGAATCGAGAAAGACGACTCATTCTTACTTGCAATGGAAGTCTAATATAGGAAGCGATCTGTGAGCGTCTGCCGCATCTCCATCTTATGCTCCAATCCGGGATATTCCTCCAGGTCGAGAAGATGCTCCGCGGTCCATCTCTCCAGTTAAAGATGATGATGACAAGGCCATCCCAGTGGACGAATCTGAACACTCAGATGGGGATGCCAAAGCAGTGGTCCGATGATGTGAGAGACCTCAAGAAGGTGAAGGTGCCACCAATGGATATATAGCTGGTAGTCTCTCTTAAATAGAATACAGGCCCTTTCAAAGTACGAATTCGGGGTTTATTTCTCAACGTTGCGTCACCTTGATCCCTCGGCAACCTCGCAAGTCACTTTTCCCGAAAGAGCTATGGCGGGGCAGAGCTTGGAGCACTTAGTCGAAGCATCTTCGCCACGCGGGTACGGGCATATCATAATCTAATTGGATAAACTCTCATGTGTGAAATAGAATTGAAGTTATAGAGAACTTAAGAAGTAGTAGAAAGCGCCCAACCAAGAGGTGATGACGCTGATGTGAGAGATGTTGTGGTAGATAGGTAATTTGGTTTGGATAACCAAGATCCATTATATACGATGAATGAGATTCCAATGAGAGAGTCGAGAGCCAAAGAAGACCTTCGACTTGTCTTGTCAGGATTATGGAACTGGCCTGAAATTTCAGCATAGTCTTTCAAGATCTTAAGAATCTCCTTGGCATTAGAGATAGATGCCGCGCAGAAAAGCAGAATGTCATCAGCATACAATAAGTAGGACGGGAAAGGCAAACCCCGGACCGATACAAATGCAAAGAACCCGCCGAGCTTAAAGGTCAATATATCGGCACTTCCCCTGCAACACAAAATAACAACGGAGAGAAAGGGTCTCCTTGTCGAACTCCTCGCGAACAGGTTAAATAGCCCGCTGGAGAACCATTAATAAGAATCGACATATGTATGAGCTGAATGGAAAATCAAATAACACTGATCCAGTCGAAGAAAACCTGCTTCAGAGCGAGTACTCCGCCTAGCCTATCTTACGGCCGGCCCCCTTGGAATGGAAGGCGCTAGCTTTCTATAATTCTAAAAGCAAAGCAAATAGACCACTCCCTCTTTTCTAGGGCTGGAAAGATTGACTCTCTTTTTAGGTATGACGGAAAGACATTTGACAACCGTAGCTTCTGTGGTTACGAGTCGGGGTACGGTAGTGATTCGCTATTCTAGGATGACTTCAAAGGCATCTCGTCCTCAAAAGAGGAAGGGAAGCAAACCACCCTCTCAAGAGGGGTTGGGGCAAGGGGTGATCGGTCGTCTAGCGGAGCTACACAGCAAGCCACTATATGCGCTACTCCGAATTCTTCTTCTGAGACTTCCGCCTCTTTTCCCAGCTATCCCTCTTTCCCTAGTGTCGCAGTCTCGCGGATTCTCTTTATTGTGACTTATTGTGTTGGAAAGTCTCTTCTTCTTTCCTGCCTACGGGCCAAATACCCGTGAGGAGCCTTGTCGAAGCAGGAAAAATATCTTTTTATCTTCCGAAAGGAGGCTAAAACAGCCAAAGCAATATGTTCAGAAACCGTCTTTAGATCCTAACATTGTTATGAGAAATGTTCCAGATGGGCTAATCTCCGCCGAACCTGTGCAAGAAAGGGAAGAATAAGTCACCACCATAAAGTATGGATCACAATAGTCACTGAACGAAAGAGGTGTTACCTTATTATACGCCATTTCCTAAATAGAGTTTCAAACTGGGGTTAAACAGGATCAAAATAGTGGCACTAATCAATGATATAAAGAGCACTCCCTTCCAATCCCAATTATTTCTTCCCCCCCAACCCTATACCCAGACAGAAGGAATGCATGGGCAGGAAGGAACTACGCGCGGGCAAAAAAAGAATCCAAAACCGGCACTCCTTCTCGGGCGAAATTGGACAGATTGAAGCTTCTTTTCTTTTTGCCGGAGGGCCACGCGAGAAAAGCGGGTTTGAAGCCAATTTAAGCTCGAGACCTAAGATATGGTATGCGCCCGGTGAATGCGACTGAGATTTTCCTGCGCCTGCCTATTATTAAAAAAAAGGAAAGCACTTGAACCGGCCAAAGGAGGACTCATTCAAGACAACTTCATAGGTGTGAAAGACTAGCTTGATGACAATACCTCTTTATCAGTGGGCTTTTAGTCTAAAAAGGCTTCATTCTTCGTTTGCTGTTGTGACTACCCATCATCATACCGAGATGAACTAGTGTTAGGACAAGAGGTGGTAGACCTCGTCGTACATTGATATTTGCACATTGAAAGACGAGGAATAGCGAGTCGATAATGCTTGAAAATAGGCAGATTTTATGATTGCACAAGATAGCGAAAATATGTTATATAGAGGGAAGCGGTGCCATCAAATCGTGAGTAATGGCAGTGAAACCAAAAAGGTAAGGTCTTGCAGAGCCTCAATTGGAATCATAGGGTGGGCGGTCTGCGCGTATCGGGATATGGTATGGATTCTCATTCCTTTCTGGAAGCCTAGGCATAGACTAGGAGGGGTCCGGCTCACTTTGTTACATACGTTCTTTCTTCTTTTCAGAAGGTCTAGAGTAGGGAATCGAAAGATAAGATTTATGAATTGATGAGAGAAGAGGGCGCTAGTTCAGATAGCGAATAAGAGCTAGCTTGCCTATTTCCAACGGTTAGACAAAAGGTTGGAATTCAGATGGTTCCTTTGGGATCTCGTCAATTCATTTCTTTGTTCGCCTAGCAGTCTTTGCTTCCAGTACACCTTGAATTCTCTTTTGTATCGCATCTTTTCCTCGGACGGCAGTACACTCTGAGCGTGCATCCTATCTATGTGCATTCACCCTCTCCTAACAGGATAAAAAAAGATCCAAGCTATCTACCCTATTAACCCAATACTTACTAGTTGAACTCAACCCTGAGCTCTCACTTTAAGCATTGAATGAATCCCTATGGCCTAGTTCAATGATTGAGTACTTGTGCTGTGTAGCCATAGTTTCATAGTCTTTGTTAGTTTATTGTTTGGTTGAGTTATTAGCACCCTTAACCTGCTACATACGACTGGAAGCAAGCGTGCCAGAGCTGGGTCAGCGAGTGAGCGATTAGTAGTACATTAAGGGCGAGAGTAGCGGCTTAGGTTATCGATTACCGACTTCTCCTTCCGGGATAGAGAGTATGCATTGTACGATTGCTAAGTGTTAAGCATATAGCCAGGGCCAATTGCATTTCTTTATTTCGACCTTTAGGCAGTTGGTCAAACTGCCGACTAAGTAGCAGGAATTACTTGACCTCAGCCTAACAACCTTATCCTAGTCCGATCACTTATTCTCGCGGGCCTGGAAGGCTGCATTGGAGTATGCACGTATATCGTAGTATACATACAAGGTTCTTCTCTTTCTCCGGGAAGACTTTCCGAATAGAGTTTGTCTGTCTCCTCTTTCGATTCGGAGCGGCGGTCTTGGTTTTGGAGAATGCTTTGGGGTGAACCCCCTCCTGTCTCTAATAAAAGCCGCTAGGAAAAGCTCTTTCATCAGGGGTTGGGGCATTTCCTAACAGGTTTGTCCTGGGGAACTTTCGATCTGGCCCTTCCTTTTCATCTGTCTTCTGCCACCAAGTACGCGTACTACCTGTACCCCTTCTGCCAAGGGCTTAATTTCCTTCTTAATCCGCTTAAGCAGAATTCGAAATGGCCTTTTCGCTCTTTTATGAAGGAGAAGCGCGTATATCTTTTATCTATGCTTGGCTGGTGGTATAGGATAGGATGAGCTAACTGAAGCAGTGATGAGCTAGGATAAACGCTTTATCGACCCGGTTTAGAGGCAAGAAAGTAGAAAGATAGGTTTAAGATTGGCTCTCTATAGTTATATTGAGGAAAGCTCAATCTCTCCATGAACCCTTGCTGCAAAAGTCATGTCACTCCCGCTCGGCGAATCAATCGCAAGTCCCAACCCAGAAAAAGAGGCAGAGTGAAAGGAAAGGCGGATTGACTAATTGGTTGAAGAAGTTCCGGAGGGGAGGTTAACAGAAGGCATGTTCCCATCCATAAGCAAGGAATTAAAAGGCCCATAATATCTACTAACGACTGTGGTTGGGGGGAAGATGTAGGAATCGATAAAGTCTTCATCTTCCGGAATTCCGGGCTTAGGTCCCCGCGCAGGGGTGATCCTTCTCAGACCTTTCTCCGGAGACCGTAATAAAGAGTCTTTGCTTACTGACATTATAAACGCGCTTCACTCTAAGGAGTTAAGTAATGAATCCTATTTTCCCGAGCTTGCCTGGCTGGAAAAGCCCAACGACTAGTAAGTGTAGTTAATTATGTCTAAAACTTTCTTTCAATCTTTCTTTATTGGATGGATATTATTGAAAGGCTCAGTGTGCTTATGAACATAGGGGTTGGTTCCAGAGAACCAGATAGGAAGAAAAGACCCAGAGGATTCTTTTGAAGCAGCATGACTAGACTCAACTCACGGATTTGTATTGAAAACTTTTTTTCATTGGTAGTTGGAGTACCAAACCGGTCTAATCTCTTTCTACGGCAAGCGCCATCGCCTTTTTCACTCTGGATTAGCCCTCAGTAGCATTCCCAACTACATGCTTTTATTCTTCATTTTTGTTTATTTGACTAGGAATTACTCCCTTTTTTACCCTATCCGATTCTTTACTTATAGTCTCTACCTTTGTATCAGATGTTCCTGCACCCTTTGCTTTAGCATATCCATCTGGATGGCAGTGAAGAAGCATAATAGCCTTCTCCATAAGTCTAACTATAACCATTGGTTCAATGTAATTAGGATCACCTTCTATCTTTGGACTTATTATCTACATCACCTGAGACTTGGGGTTCTTCTTCAACTGTCTCAGAAACCTAACATTGCTCTGTCGAGGATGAGGAGCCATCACTCTGACTGCCAGAACAGAACAAGGACCTTCTCTGATGACGCAACCTTCAAGAAGGGAATTCGGAATCATAAGACGACTTTGCAACAAAGAGAAAAAGAGTGCTTTCTCAGAAAAGAAAGAGAGATTGGCATTCCTCCGATCAGCATGAGAGCTCGATCCAGCTGAAAGCGATCCCTCAGAAAGTCCTTATAAACGGACTGCTCCTCTATGTGCTCCGAGACCCTCTCCTTGCTCGAGGGAAGATGTGCGGTTCTCTGCTTCAGCCGCGGGCTGAACACCGGAATTCCAAGCAAAGACGTTAGAGGATACTGCATCTCGTAACGGTAGAAAGAGGAAAGGCTAAGCGAAAAAGGTTAAGATTGCTTAATGAGTTATGGCCACTAGTCATTCGGATTTATCCTGACTCATGTCAGTATTATCACAGGGCATTTAGCTAGCCTATATCTCCGCTTTCGCTTCCGTACTCAACCGTCTCTCTCCTTAGTCCGATCTAGCCTCTATTGATTGAGAGGGTTGAAGACTCCTTTGATTTTTTTAATGCAATTAAGAATTCCACGGAACTTTATCGATTCCAACGCAACTTATCCTTTTGGAGCTGACGTAACAAACTACGCGAGCCTCCCGACGAAGCCAACATAAATCCTATCCGAATAAAAAAAATAAAAGGCAGTTTAATTATGGTGGTATACCAGCCGCCTGTTCTGGAACTTCCAGTTCCAATCGAAGCATATCTATCCGTAAATGGATTTGTATGTATAGCCACTTCAGTCGTGCTCGTTGTTTCTCTAAAGTATCTTTTTTCTGGGAACATGGTCAACCATAAATTCTTATTTTCGCTATTCTTCATCCACCGATGCAGAAAATTATCCAGTTTTCCATTCTCATATGAGGCCGGAAAGTTTATTGGCAACAGGTCGGCACGAAGTGATTCATCATGCTCAAACATGAGGCGATCGTTCGTTAGGGACGGTTTATAGATCATAAAATTCCCACAAATGGAATGAGAAGTGGGTCCATGTAAATGATCGAGACCTCGGAAACAACAACGCTCCTTCCCCATATGGAGTTCGGAACCCAAAGGCAATCGTTGAGTGAACTGTATCTTCTTTGTGTTAGTTGACCTAAGCCGCACCATTACTGCTGGGGTGGGGCTCGGCCTCCGAACCGTACGTGGGGCGAGTTTCTGCCTCATACAGCTCGGGCCGAAGACCGGGGGAAGTTTAGGAGAGATGGGGAGACCCAGCAGCTGCCGGTCGGGGCGGGGATAAGC
>C688J14111_10000419_pt1 | contig 10786 bp, 8 predicted proteins | sample HopSoiMetagenom1_FD_14111 | JGI IMG/M metagenome (IMG submission 14111)
AGCTTCGCAGCCTTGCTCCGCTTACAAGATAAGGAGGCGCAGAACGATGACCGTCCTTGCTTCGCGAGTCCTGGAATTGCCTGCGATTTCCCTGTTAATTCCCTGGCCTCCTCTCAACGTCCAGTGTTTATGCGGGTCTCACACGAAAATTATTTTTCCTGTTAAAGTCGCTGATGTTTTCGCTGTTAATTCATTGTTAAGTGCCTGATCAGTGAATTAACAGGGAATCCAAAATCAGTAATTGGCCAACGCTTAGCGGCAGGTTTCAGGGGACAGGGAATAGGTCCAACAAACTCGCGGTCGGTGTAAATGAATCCCGTGTCCCAGGAAGATCTGGGTTGTTATTGCTGCCTTCTGTCCACAGTCCATCAGCCTGTACGCCCAAGGGGTTGTTCGCGAAGTTCAACTCATGGGGATGGTCGCGAAAGGCGTCGATCGTAATTGCCACGACGTCATCGTCGTAGATATTTTCGCGGCGGACAAGATTCGCCCGAACTTTCTGGGGATCGTTATCGAAACACAGCCAGACCACGTACAACGCTTTGTCGTCGTAGCCGAGATAGACTTCCGTCTTCTGCGTTGCTTTTTTGCCATCAGAAGGCTCTGATTGAATGAAGTCAGAGACCATTGCCATTTCCAAAGCCGCAGTTCCGTGCGGCTGCATGCCTTCAAAATCCGCCAAAGCCGGGGCTTTGGAAAGCCGCGGAACTTCTACGGAGCGCAAGTCCGAAGAAACTGCCTTTGTGCTGGCCTTCATTTGCTGCGCGGCTGCGCACGTGGCGATCCCAACGAGAATCGCGGCCAGTTCAAACATCTGCCGGTTTCGGGCAATGACAGACGAGTGCAGCATCAGGCTTGCGGTTAGACGCACGCCGAGGAACGAAGTTAGAACACCGAGTTCGAGACTACATGAGGAGACGGAAACAGCCGGGTCTCGCAGGAGTTCTAAACAAACGGCTCCGCCGCTGGTTTGCGGTGGAGCCAGGTGTGCACAGCAAGGGAGAGACTTTCTTAATCGCCCGAAGGCATGAGAGCAACTTCCTCTTCATCAAACAGCGGAAAAGCCGCCGGAGCAACTTCAATGGGCAATGCCACAGCGTGTCCGTTCGATTTGGCNTGTCCATTCGTTCTGCCATTTCCGTTCNGTTTGGCNTGTCCGTTGGANTTNGCCAGAGCATTCGTCCCNGCATGTCCATTGCGACCAGCATGTCCGTTGCTGGACTTNTTGTCGAATTGCTCAGCTTCGGTAGATCCTGCCAGGGCACAAGTTGAAGTCTGACCGGCGGAGATAACCGTCGCCACGGCATCAAAGTAGCCGGTTCCCACGAAACGTTGGTGTTTGACCGCACCGTATGCGTAACGCTCGGCCATCGCAAACTCGCGCTGCTGTAATTGTGAGTAAGCGGACATTCCGGTGTGCGCGTACTCCCGCGCCAGCTCGAAGATCGAGAGATTCAGGGAGTGAAAGCCGGCCAAAGTCACGAACTGGAATTTGTAGCCCATCTTCCCTAATTCACGCTGGAAGTCTGCAATTTCGATGTCCGAGAGCTTGGCTCTCCAATTGAATGACGGTGAGCAGTTGTACGCCAGCAACTTGCCGGGGAATTTCGCGTGAATCGCTTCGGCAAAACGCCGCGCTTCTTCGATGTTGGGCTCGGATGTCTCGCACCAGATCAGATCAGCATAGGGAGCATAGGCCAGACCGCGCGCGATAGCCGCATCGAGTCCGCCGCGCATGCGGTAGAAGCCTTCAACTGTGCGTTCGCCGGTAATAAATTCGCGATCGCATGGATCGCAATCACTGGTCAGCAGGTGTGCGGAGTTGGCATCGGTACGCGCGACGACGAGGGTAGGCACTCCAAGCACGTCAGCAGCAAGACGTGCCGCAACCAGTTTTTGCACCGCTTCCTGTGTAGGAACAAGAACTTTGCCCCCGAGGTGTCCGCACTTCTTCGCAGATGACAGCTGATCCTCGAAGTGCACGGCTGCGGCGCCGGCTTCGATCATTGCTTTCATCAGTTCGAAGGCATTGAGGCAGCCACCGAATCCAGCCTCGGCATCGGCGACGATAGGCAGCATCCAGTCGATCCCATCACGACCTTCGCTGTGGGCGATCTGGTCGGCCCTCTGAAGCGCGTTATTAATCGCACGCACCACGTTGGGAACGCTGTTCGCCGGATACAGACTCTGGTCGGGGTACATGTGCCCGCTGAGGTTCGCGTCCGCGGCAACCTGCCATCCACTCAGATAGATAGCTTTCANGCCAGCGCTCGCCATCTCGACTGCCTGGTTGCCGGTCAACGCGCCAAGAGCCGCGACGTAAGACTCTTCGTTGAGTAGCTTCCAGAGCTTCTCGGCGCCGCTCCGGGCCAGCGAGTACTCGATTCGGACTGTGCCGCGCAGACGCTCGACATCTTCTTGTGTGTAGGGGCGGGTGATACCAGCCCAGCGGGAGTCATTCGAGTGCCCATTTGTGTGTTGTGTCCGAATCATGGTTTCTCCACCCAGAGGAAGTTCTTACTGCTATTACGTACGGGCGATTAGAAGCGAAAAGAGTCACTCGCGGCAAGGCATGTAGTCCGATTCGGACGAGTGACAAGTGGACCATTCCAACGCATCAACATAAGTAAGATATTGATTATAAAGGAATACAACTCATGGTTGAGGAGCGTTATCTGGAAGTCATGCAACGCTAATAGACCGTTTTGGATGAGTCGGCTACAATCTCGAACATGTTGGCGGTCCCGGAAGTCACGAGCAAGCTCAACCAGATGCTCGCAATGCGGCACATCGAGGAGGGCTTCGGGATATTGGAGGAAGCCGGCGAGAAGCTCGTAGACTTCGATCCAAACGACGGCATAGCGGCTCACTACGTTTTGTCGATTGCCGAATGGGTAGATGCCGGCTACTCCGACCAACGCCTAATCGAAGCTCTGCTGCAGAAGTTTCCAGCCGAGCGGCGCCGGTCGATGGCCATTGCTGAGTACCTGCTGCTCCGCATGGCAGAAGCCTTCGCCTGCATAGCAAAAGAGGATGCGGAAGCCGCAATCAGCCTTCTGCACTTTGTATTGCAGGCAGAGCGCGAGTTGAACGACCCGCGCCTAATGGTACTTGCTCATTTCTGGAAGGGGCGCGCTCACCGCAAAAAAGGTGAATATGACGCTGCCCTGCGCGACATAGCCGAGGCTCGTCGCCTGGCCAGCCGATTACACGAATCTAAGCTCACTGCTCTCATTCAAATCCAGGAGGGCTGGATTAACTTTCAGCTTGGCCGTCCCCGTGAAGGACTGCGCCTTCTGGACCACGCGGAAGCTGGACTCAAATCCACCGACGATTGGCTTGCGCTCGGCAACATCGAGTCCGCCCGCGGACGCATCGTGCGCCGCTCCGGGGAGTATGCGCAAGCTCTCCACCACTTCGACAAAGCAGTCGTGATCTATGCACGACGGTATCCCAACCATCGAAACCTGGCACGTGCTCTGGTGAATGCCGCATACGTCAAGCGGCTGATCGCGCTGCAGCTTCGCAAGCGCATCGACTCGCGTGTGGACGCTGCAGCAAGGACTTCGCCGGGCGGCGAATCCCGGGGAAGTCACACCCGTTACATCAAGCTATGTCGCGAAGCACTCGATCAGCTGCATCATGCCGGCGAGATTTATGCCCATCATCAGAACCACGGCGGGACAGGAACTGTCTTAGTCAATGCCGGCCAGCTGCACCTCGATCAAGGAGAAATTGATCGCGCCTCGCAAGAAGCAGTAAAAGCTTACGAACTCGCGCAGCAGAAACACGATCACATTCTCATGGCACGTGCTCGAGTCCTTCATGCCGCCGCGGAAAATGCACGCGTAGAAGAACAACTGGGCGAAGACTCCGATCTGGCGGTCCATGCCAATCTCGCGCGCCAGTATTCAGAAGAAGCGATCACGTTGGCTAAGCAGACAGAGAATCGGCGGCTGACGGCCGGCGCCTATTTGGCGCGCGGCAATACGGCAGCAAACGACTTTTTCCAGGATTGGGAAGACGCCAAGAAGTACGTCGAGTTGGCAGCGTCGCTGATCAGCTCTGAGGATCGCGACCATCTCTGGGAAGAACTGGCCACGCTGAAGTCGCGCATTTTACGCGCCTCCAAAATTGACGATACGCTGCGCGCCTGGTCAGAAGGCATGCTGGGAGAAAAAACGTTTCAGCAGGTGACGGAAGAATTTGCCGAAATCGTCATTCCCAAAGTCTGGATACGGGAAGGACGCAAGGTCTCCCGTGTCGCACAACGTTTGTCGGTGTCGCCCAAAAAAGTTCGCCGCATTCTGCGAAATGCGGGCTTGCTTGCAGCCGGAGAGTAACGGCAGTTCGGACCCGATCGGCCGGGGTAGAGACGCAGCAGGCTGCGTCTCTACGCTGCCGTTTAGTTCCAGCTTGGAAGAAGAAATTTCTGGCTAATTCGCAGAAACCGACTGCGCCACCTCCGCCTCGGCGGAGCGCAGCGTCAGCCAGTCTGCACGGACTTTGTCCCATTCCTGCACTAGCAGCCCATGGGATTCGAACAGCTTCCTGATCTTCAGCCGCGGCCAGCCAACAATGTCTTCAAGGATCGGGGCCACTACCGCGAGCGTGCTCGTGCTCAGCAATGTTCGCTTCGCGATGTGCGCGACGTGCTTGGCTTCTGACACTGCAATGGTGAAACCATCCCGGGTATTTACGTGCAGCATCACGTGAATATCGGAGCTTCCATCGCCTACATACACGATGTGATCGGGCGCGATCTGCAGCGAACTCTGCAGCTGATCGAGCACTGCCACTTTCCCATAACCTGCGGTGGCACGCTCGAGGCGTTCGACTTGTCCTGTCGCACTGTAGACGAATTGTGTCCCGAAGATGTGGTCCTTCGGTACAAGGCCCTCAAGCGCCGATTGGATCACCTCCACCGGCGAGGCCGAGAGCACGTAGAAATCGAAATGATGTCCTTCGATTTCTCCGTCCAGAATCTGGTAAAGGAGTTTGATGTTCTCCTTCAAGCGGATCTGTTTTCCCGCTTCGTACAGGTGTTCCTTGCGAACTTTAGAGTTAAATTCCGGATCATGCAGCAACAAATAGGCGAGTTCCGCGCCTTGCTGCACAAGATTCAGCTTCGCCATTCCCTGAGCTCTGCGCTCAAACTCCTGGATAGGAATTCCGACCATTTCGCTCAACACGTATCCGGTGTCGTTGAACGTAAGGGTCTGGTCAAAATCGCTGGCGAAGAGATATCGCTTTGCAACTTTTTCAGTCATATGCCAATTAGATTGTCCAGAGCTGGTGCGCGACCAATTAAAAATACGAATACGCGGTATTACGACGATGTAAATGGCCATATCTTCAACGACTTGCATCACGTAATTACATTGGTATCAGCACCTGCTGATGGCAGTGCGCGATCAATATCGTCACTGGACGTTCTTCATGTGATGCGGGATTTGTTCCCTGGCACTTCGGTTACACTGGTGCGCTTTCAAGAGCTCCCAAAGGAGTCAGCCCATGCGGAAGGCGTTCCTCACTCTTGTCTTTGCGATTGCCGTTTCGTGCACGTCGACACCTGCGCTTGCTCAAGCGGCACCCGCTGCGACAAACGATGCTGGCCCGCGTGTGCCACCAAATAAATTCACCGCCCGAAACGACTGGTGGAAGTACGCTGCGTTTTACCAGATTTATCCGCGCAGTTATGGCGATTCGAACAACGATGGCACTGGCGATCTGAACGGGATTACGCAGCATCTCGACTATCTCGAGAAATTGGGGATTGATGCGATTTGGATCACTCCGTGTTTCCCATCCCCGCAGGTGGACTTCGGCTACGACGTTTCCGATTACCGTGACATCGATTCGCAGTACGGCACGCTAGCCGACTTCGACCGTCTGGTCGCAGAAGCAAAGAAGCGCAACATCAAAGTCATTCTCGATTTCGTCGTGAACCACTCGTCGGACAAGCACCGGTGGTTCATCGAATCGGCAAAGTCAAAGACCAATCCATACCGCGACTACTACATCTGGCGCGATGGTAAGGGGGAAGGACAACCTCCCAACAATTGGACCTCCACATTCGGGGGTCCGAGTTGGACGTTCTCGGAGACGACCAACCAGTGGTATTACCACTTTTTCTATCCGCAGCAACCCGATCTCAATTGGCGAACTCCCAGAGTGGAAAAGGAGATGTTCGATGTGACGCGCTTCTGGTACAAGCGGGGCGTGTATGGCTTCCGCCTGGATGCCGTGGACACAATGTTTGAGGATCCTAATCTCACGGACAATCCACCCCGCGAGGGGACCGACGCTTATGGCATGCCGCGCCAGGAGCACATTCACGATCACAGCATGTCCGAGGTTCATGCCGAACTGCAGAAGCTTCGCAAGGTTGCTGATGAGTTTCCCGGACGCGTTCTCATCGGAGAGACATGGACGAAGACTCCTGAGGAATTGGCGGGATACTACGGTCCGAGCAACAACGAACTGCAAATGCCGATGTATTTCAACTTTACCCGGGTCGACAAGCTCGATGCCGCGGCCTTCCGGCAGAAGGTCGCCGCGATTGAAAGCAATCCCGTGCATGGCTGGCCGGTGTACGTGCTCAGCAACCACGACATCCGCCGGTATGTAGACCGCTATGGGACAGGTGACGACAAGGACAAAGATAAAGTCGCGAAGCTAATGTCAGGGCTGTATCTCACCCTGCGCGGCAGCGCGATCATGTATTACGGCGAAGAGATCGGCATGGAGAATAACGATCCCAAGCGCGTCGAAGACGTGAAGGACGTGATCGGAAAGAAGGGCTGGCCCAGGGAAAAAGGACGGGACGGCGAGCGTACGCCGATGCAATGGGATTCGTCGAGCAACGCGGGTTTTAATAAAGGCGCTGCGCCCTGGCTGCCGGTCGACGCCAACTACACCACTCACAACGTCGCTAACGAAATAGCCGATCCCAATTCGGTCCTGAACTGGTACCGGCAGCTCACGAAATTGCGGCGAAGCGATCCGGCATTCTATGAAGGCGATTACGTCGCACTCGACGAAAGCAATGCCAATGTGATGAGCTACCTGCGCAAAGCAAAGAATGATGCTGCTGTGGTCATTCTGAATTTCTCTTCTCAGCCGCAGACTGTTGCCCTGGATTCAACCAAAGTAGGAGGCGCAAAGGGGCGAGCGCTTGCGTCGACAAACAGCGAAACCAAGAGCCTCGATTTCAGCAAGATTTCCGTCGAGCCTTACGGTGTCGTCATCGCCGAAGTGCAGAAGTGAGCGACCGAGTATCCCTCGCTTCTAAGCGTTATCAGTCGCAATTGAGCTCTAGCTCTGCACAAATGGAGAGCTGGAACCGTTTCTTCTTTCCTCTAGAACACCACTTGAAGTATGCTCTCGACCGCTGTTGAAGCCGGCTGGAGGGCTATTGGTGAACGCTCGTGGGCGCATGTTCTACGGCTGGTGGGTTGCGATTGCCGCCGGCGTCGGGATGTTCCTCGGCGCTCCTTCTATCCTTGTATTTTCTTTCCCGGTGTTTCTAAAGGCACTGATCCAGGATTTTCATACTACTCGTGGTGCTATTTCACTCGCCTTCAGTTTGCATAATTTGGTAGCTGCCTGTGCGGCTCCAGTGGTGGGACGCTTAGTCGATCGTGTAGGCGCGCGCAGGGTGATTCTGCCGGCAACGATTATTTTTGCCGTGCTCTTACTTGGAAACAAGCTTATTAACGGTAGCATTTTGGGAATCTATGTTTTCAACATGGTTGGCGCGCTCATCGGGATGGGATGTGGCCCGATAGCCTATTCGAGCATGATCTCGCGGTGGTTTGACCGCCGCCGAGGCTCCGCGCTCGCCGTGGTGATGCTCGGGGTTGGACTCGGCGCGACGACAATGCCGTCGCTCATGCAACGTGTGATCGCTGCCTTTGGCTGGCGCAATGCATATGCATTCTACGGGGCTGCAATGTTGCTAGTCGCTCTGCCAGTGATCGCGACTCTAGTGAAAGACACGCCTGAAGAGATGGGACTCTTGCCTGATGGAGTCCCTTTCTCGCCTGCTTCCGTCAAGGACGGCGAGCCTATTGGCATGAGCTGGCGTGAAGCTCGCCGCACCCGTACGTTTTGGTTCATGGTAGCTGCGTATTTCCTGCTTGGAGCAAGCGTGCACGGCGGGGTAATTCATCTTTCGGCTATGCTGACAGATCGCGGCATCACGGCGCAAACCGCGGCGTTGGCGAGTTCAGTTGCCGGCATCGGATTGTTGCTCGGGCGCGGAGGCTCGGGATTCCTGCTTGACCGGTACTTCGGTCCCCGTCTTGCAATTTGCTTCTCGGCTGGAGCCGGCATTGGGATTCTGCTGCTGTTGTTCGGGCATGGAATCTTTACGTTCGCCGGCGCATTGCTGGTAGGTCTCGGAATGGGAGCGGAAGGGGATATTATCGCGTACCTTACGAGCCGCTATTTCGGCCTGAAGTCCTTCGGCGAAATTTACGGCTATGCGTTTGGAACTTTTGTCCTTGCCGGAGCATGTGGGGCACTTCTGATGGGCGTCGGCTTTGATCGAACTGGGTCTTACACAGTGCCTCTGGTGGGCTTTCTCGCGGCCATTTGCGTCGCCATGATTCTGTTTAGTCGCTTGGGTCCGTACCGATATGGCGTACACGAGCCGAGCGAAGTCGCTGCTACGTACAAAGTCTCCGCGGCCGGATTGTAATCGACNCCGCGCCGCAAACAAGAGGGATACATGGCCACCACANTGCAATCTAGTNCGGTGCAATCNACGGCCGCACCGAACCCAGCTCCGCTGCTCCGCATCATCATGGAAAGCCTGCCGTTGAATCAGTCTTTATTTGCCGCGGCTGAATTGGGAGTCGCGGACTTGCTCGCCGCCGGACCGAAGTCCACTGCCCAATTGGCCGCCGAACTTAAAGCAGACGAGAACTCGCTGGGCCGCGTGCTGCGCCTTCTCGCTGCTCACTCGATATTTGCGGAGACAGCTCCTAGCACCTTTAGCAACACCGAACTGTCGCACTACCTTCGCAGCGGTGTGCCTGGATCAGTGCGAGCGATGGCGCGTTTCCGCGGAACTGAATTCTTCTATGCCTCGTTCGGGCAGATTCTCCATTCCGTGCACACTGGCGATCCGGCCAGATCCAAGGTACTGGGAATGGATGGATGGGAGTATCTCGAGCGCAATCCCGAAATGGCGCGCATCTTTGATGATGCGATGACTGACCTTTCCGCGCTCATCGCTCCGGGCATCGCTGCTGCTTATGATTTCTCTAAGTGGGACACGATCATGGATGTGGGCGGCGGAAATGGAGTGCTCCTAGCCGCCATTCTTCACGAGCATCCTACGCTGCAAGGTGTTCTCGCCGACCAGCAGCATGTGCTTGATCGCGCGCGACAGAGGAGTTTCCTCTCCGGGGAACTAGAGGCGCGCAGTTCCATGCAGCCGTGCGATCTTTTTAATGACATTCCCGCGGGCTGTCGCGCGTACGTAATGAAAAGCGTAATCCACGACTGGAATGATAGCGATTCAAAGCGCATTCTCAGCCGCTGCCGGAACGTGGTCCCGAGTGACGGAGCATTATTGCTGGTCGAGTTCAACCTACCTGAAGACAATTCCCCATCGCGTGGCAGATTCGTTGACGTCACGATGATGGTGCTGACCGGCGGTAAAGAGCGAACTATCACCGAGTACAGCGCGCTGTTTGCCGCGACAGGCTTTCGTCTCAATCAAGTCGTGAGAACCGCAAGCGACTTCAACATTATTGAGGCTCTGCCTGTCTAAGCTGCGTTGTCCGTCTATGCATCGGACATTCCGCACAAGGGCTTGCTTGACTCGCTATTCATCTCGCAATGTTTTCACCGGCTCAATCCGGGTGGCCCGATATGCGGGAATGATGCTGGCAAGAAAACCAACCGCGACCAGCACAGCGGAAACGCTGGCGAATGTAGCCATGTCGGTCGCCTTAATTCCATAGATCAAACTGGAGAGCACGCGGCCTACGACCAGCGCTCCCGCGACTCCGATGGCCAGGCCAATGGCGGTTGGCTTCATGCCTTCGATCACGACCATGCGCAGCACGTCATTGAGCTGTGCACCCAAAGCCATGCGGATGCCGATCTCCCGCACACGTCTTCTGACGTTGTATGCAAGCACGCTGTAGATCCCAATTGCCGCAAGGAACAAAGCGAGTCCGGCAAATGCCGCCAAAAGGAGTGCATTGAAGCGTTGCTGCGAAAGCGAGCTGCCAACCAGCTCTTCCAAGGTAGTGGTGCCCAGCACCGGCATCTCCGGATTCACCTGATGCAGCGCGTTGGTCACCGAGGAGATCAGGTTCGACGGATTATTTGTTGTACGAACCACGACCCACATTGGGAAAGAACGGAAGGATTCCCCGTTCGGCGAGGAGAGATGTGCCAAAGGAACATACAGCATCGCATCTGGGGAATTGTTCAAGCCGCTGTCCTTCACATCACCGACGATGCCGACGATCTCGCGCTGGCGGTCGGGTGCGAAGGTCAGCGTCAAATGCTTCCCTACTGGATCTTCATTTGGCCAGAAGCGCTTCGCCATGGCCGCATTAATCAGGATTGCTCCCGGACTCGTGGCGGTTTCCTGCTCACCGAAGTCACGTCCGCGGATCAGCGGAATGTGCATCGTCCTCAAGTACCCAGGGCTGATCCTCCGCACAGATACTTCGGGTTGATCCGCCATGGCCTGCACCGGGCGGCCTTCGATCGCAAGGGGCTGAACGGAGCCGCCGCCGTTCAGCGGCAAATCGTCAAT
>C688J14111_10000421_pt1 | contig 10769 bp, 16 predicted proteins | sample HopSoiMetagenom1_FD_14111 | JGI IMG/M metagenome (IMG submission 14111)
CGGGTGCGAACCTTGCGGAAGCTATCATTCAGGGTACCGTCAACGGTCTGGGCACTTTCGCCAGCCGTGTCGGCGGCAAGCTGTTGCAGATGGCCAAGGACGCGTGGAATACGGTGCTGGCGTTCTTCGGCGTGAACTCTCCGGCGAAGGAAGCGATTTGGCTGTCTGAAATGATTGTCCGTGGTGGCGTCGTAGGCTTTGATCGATACGGTAGTCTGATGTCGGATGCGGCGGGGAATGTCGCACAAGACACGCTCGACAGTATGATGAAGCCTTTGACGGGACTAGCGGCTGCTTTGGGCACGGAATTGGGCGACTTCAACCCGGTTATCACTCCGGTGTTGGATCTGTCTCAAGTGCAACAAGATGCAGCGTCCATCAGTGATATTCTCGCTCTGCAACCTATTGCAGTGAAATCGACCCGATCTAGTGCTCAGAGTGCCAATAGCGGTTTCGAGAGCAACCGCGACACGACGAATACCACGGACGGGACGACCGATTCCGGTAAGACCTTCAGCTTCACCCAAATCAACAACTCGCCAAAGGCGTTGTCGACGGCAGATATCTATCGCCAAACAAAGAATCTCGTGTCAACGACGAGGGAGGGTAGCTAGTGCTCACGAAGGTCGAGGTCACCAACAGCCGCGGAAACGTTTTGACGCTTCCGATGGACGACGATGACAGCGAATATGTGGTGGCCGATATCGATGGTCTCGATCCCGTGGAGGCTACCCTCGTTTCGTTGAGTTATTCCGGACAGGACGGCGAGATCTATCAGTCTGCAAAACGCGCCGCAAGAAACATCAAAATTAAAGTTGATCTTGATCCAGACACAAGTACCGTCACGGATCTTCGGCAAGCGTTGTACGCATATTTCCTCCCGAAGAGCCAAATCAAGCTTCGCTTCTACCAAGACAGCGGTCTATACGTTGATATTAATGGCGTCGTCGAGTCAATGCCTGCGCCCTTGTTCGTTCAGCAATCTCAGGTCAATATTTCGGTGATGTGCTACATGCCCGACTTCACCGATCCGCGTACGATTGACCTCGCTGGCGCCACAGTGGCTGACTCGACAAACACCGCGATCAACTATCCGGGCAATGTTGAGACGGATACGATTGTCACCCTGAACGTGAATCGCGCGCTGTCTGCATTCACGATCTACTCCTCAGATCAGGGTGGCAATCTCCACCAACTTGACTTCGCCTACGCATTGCTATCTGGCGACACACTCGTAGTCAGTTCTGTGCGGGGCGCCAAACGTATTACGCTGACTCGTGCAGGGGTGTCGAGCTCGGTGTTGTACGGACGCTCCGCACAATCAAGTTGGATCCAGCTGTTCGAAGGCATCAATCAATTCCGAATTTATGCTCCGGGGGATCCCGTCCCCTATGTTTTGGAGTACAGTGTCAGGTATGGAGGTCTATAATGGACATCTTCATTCTTGACCCGTTGCTTCGTCCGATTGACATCGTGGACCAGTATATTTCGTTCTTGTGGACGGAACGCTGGTCCACGATGGGGGATTTCCAAATCGAGACTCTTGCCACTCCGGACAACAAGCGTCGGTTTGTGGCGGATGCGATGCTGTGGATCCCTCAGTCGAAGCGAATCATGATCGTGGAGAAGATCGAAGAAGTCGACAACGTGGAGAAGGGGAACGTCCTGACAGTCAATGGGCGTTCCCTGGATCTTCTGATCCAAAAGCGGCTTCTTGCTCACCTCAGCACGATTGACAGCACTATCGACCCGACATTTGACAGTTATGGATACAGCCCACCCGAGCTATTGAGACTGTACTTCTTCTATATTTGCTACACAGGAACGTTGTCCTCGGGGGATATCATCCCGTTTCTCCAGCCGGACGGCACGACGTCGCTGTATCCCACGGAGAATATTCTGGACACGTGGCCGTCCACCTTCCAATGGTCGACTAAGCCGATGGACATGTACGCCGCGTTCCAAGCCATTACTACGTCGTACGAGGTCGGGTGGCGTTTCTACAAAGATCCCAATGCATCGAAGCTGTATTTTGAAGCGGTTCTCGGATGCGACAGAACCACGCAACAGACGACATACACGCCGGTCATATTCTCGCATGATATGGCTAACCTGATTGACACCACAAACATTGTGGACACTACCCCATATTACAATGCCGTGTGGGTGGTGTATTTCTACAAGGATACTGGTGGAAATGACGTGACCATGCGACAATTGGTCACTGCGCCAGAACTGGCATTTTCCTCCGGGGGATTTCAACAGAAAACAAAGCTATTGTCTGTGACGCAGATACCCGATGGCATGGCGTTGGTCGATGTTCCTGCATATTTGACTCAATTGGGCCAAGCCGAACTGGGCAAGTCGCAAACTGTGAACGTGTACGACGGCGAAGTTTCCCAGAGCAGTATTTATCTCTACGAGAGAGACTACAACCTCGGAGATATTGTTGAGGTTCGCGGGGACGATGGTGGCGTAGCGTACATGCGTGTGGTGGAGCAGATTTTCAAGTCGGATTCTTCGGGGGACGCATCCTATCCCTCGCTTCTCATACGAAGTTTCATCACACCGGGCTCATGGGGCTCATGGAAGTACGACCGGGCATGGTCTTCCATGGCCGATACCGAGTACTGGGCAAACCAGTAGAAAGGAGACGTCGTGGCAATTGGCGATGGGGCTGCGGCTGCCGGCTTTCCCCTGGTGCCCGATACCGGGGAAAACGGCAAAGTCAAGTGGGGCGCTCAAGAGATCAATCGAACGCGAGATTTCGTCGCGCAGCTCTTTAACTTGATCCCCATCTCGAAGTCTGCTGCTCGTACCGCAGCAGGAATTAGTTCAGGCACGGCCGATCCTGCGGGTGGCGTTGACGGGGATATCTACTTCAAGATCCTGCCGTAGGTGACCCGTGACTGACTACCTGCTCGGCATCGGTGGATCGTCGACGATGATGATCCGGGATCTGGGATATTCGGTCGAGTTTTGGTTTCAGACTGGCCCAGATACCTGGAATAACGACCAGTGGTGGTCGTACAATGCGAACGGTGGTTACGTCCGACAGAAGTTCCGTCTCCTCAGGGGCGGTAGTTGGCAGTATTTCGGCCAAGTCAATGTCGGCTCCAGCCAGAGCGTTCGATTCACGATTGAAGCCTCAGGTCTTGGTTGGGGCACGACCAATTTCGATCAATTCATTTCTCGGTCGACTGTTCCGCCTCCACCGACTATCACACAAGTGACCCCAACGTCTACAAGCGCGTTTCACGTGGTGTTCGTCGGTAATGGCGATGGCGGTTCGACGGTCGACACATGGCAAATAGCATACAGCGTTCCCAATGGGCCGACATCGTATGTTTATTCCAGTGGCACGTCGGATATCGGGGGCTTCAATTCCGGCGATCTGATTTATTTCTGGGCTCGCGGACACAATTCGGAAGGATGGGGGGATTGGTCAGGACGTGCTCAAGGTGTCACATGGACCGTCCCTCGAGCGCCAAGTGGTCCTGATTTGCTGTCTGTTACTCAAACAGGCATGCAAGTGCAATACCACTTCGATGAGAATTCCAACAATCCCGCTACGTTGGAGCGTCAGCTAGGCTATGGAACGAGTTCGTCAGCGCCGACAGCGTGGGTTAGCGATCCATCTGGCATATTTACCTTGTCGGCTTTGTCTCCGGGTGGCACGTACTATATTTGGGGACGCAGTCGAAATTCGGTTGGTTGGGGTCCCTATTCGGATCCAACTCAAGTAGTTCTCGTTGCTGGCGCCCGTGTTTTATCGGGAGGTCAGTGGAAACGGGCCGTTCCGTTCGTACGGGTCGGAGGATTATGGAAGGTGGCTGAACCATGGGCGAAGAATCAGGGTCTGTGGAAGAGAACCACAAACTGACGTTCCGGGAGAAATTCTGGGGCTTGCGACCGTGGAAACGCCACAGTACTATCCTTATGGTCGCAGGTGTCATTTACGCGATCATTGGATGGGTGTACGCTTTCGGTCCTTCGAATCCGCTTCGTGATCGCGCACTGATAATATTGACGCAAATCGCTCCAGTGCAATTCTGGGGGATAGTTTTTCTTGCATCCGGCGTTGCGACGATGATATCTTCCAGATGGCCTCCTCTTTCCGAAGCCTGGGGCTATATGCTGCTTGCGGGCATCTCTGCTGCATGGTGCGCAACGTACTTGCTCGGGTTAGCGTTTTATGACTCGTCGGCCAATTTGTCCGGTGCGATACTGTGGGGATTGCTTGCCTTTATGTGGTGGGCCATTTCTGGTTTATTGAACCCGGACAGAACGGCGGTGATTACAGGTGGGGGATCTTAGCTGGCTAGGTGGCGCAGTTGTTGCTCTTATCGGCATCATTTCTGCGTGGCTATCAGGTAGATCTGCCAGAAAAGCGGCACAAGCTAGTGCAGATGCCAGTATGGCGAATGCTCGAACGCAAGCCGAAACCGACGCGTACAATCGAGCACGCAAGATGGATATTGAGACCATCGGTCGGCAGGAAAACGAAATCAGGAAGCTGAGCGATAAAGTTCAGTTTCTTGAAGCAGAGAATGCGCTACTCAAAGAACGAATCAGCAATTTAGAGAAAGGACGAAGACGCAGTGGATAATAACTCGGGGTTTACCATCAACCCGAAGCTCTACAGTTTCCTGAAGTGGATTGCGTTCATCGTGTTGCCGGCGTTNGCGACATTCGTGATAGGTCTGGGCCTCGCCATTCACTGGAACGATTCTCAGCCGACTGCCGCAGTCATCACACTGTTGGACACCTTCTTGGGCGCCTTGCTCGGGAAGAGTTCGGCCAACTTTAAGGCCCAGAACACGTTGGGCGACTTAGTCATGATGCAGGGCCCCGACGGTACCGTGAGTGGCATGAAGATCGTCGGTACCGTGGACAATCCTGTCTTCAAGGATCACGGCCAGGTCCTGCTGAACGTGATGCGGGAGCAGAAGCTCGAATGATATTCGCAAGAAATACATGGCTTGTAATGAGACCAATGAAAGGACAAGCCATGTTCAAGCGACCCGAAGACCCCATCCGGATTGCCCTCGAGGCCGAGATCCTGTCCACGTTCAGCATGCTGAACGACGCCAAGGAAACCGATGTTCACGGCAAGTTGGTCACGGACGTATGCAAGCTGATGGAACTCCGCAACAAGGAGCGAATCAGCAAGGATGCGATCGTGGCTGCCTTGACGCACATCGCGGGACTTGCTGTCGTGCTGCAACACGAGCGTGTGCATGTGATCGCCTCGAAGGCGTTCGGATTGATCAAGAAGATCGTCTGACAAGCTCTACAGACACAATCTCGAAGCCTCAAGGCGTGTGACCCGAAAACACGCCTTGAGGTTTTTCGAGTGTTTTACAGGGACTATATTTTTACGATTCGCAAGATTTACAAGGGCTATAATGAGACCCGATGAAAGGAATACCCATGGACGAGAACCAGGAAGAGTCCGGCTCCCAGGTCCTTCAGCTGCTCGCTGCTGCTGCCACTGGAGTCGCCGTGTACGCCACGGTGAACTTCGTGTGGAAGAAGCTCGACCAGCGGAAGGCCCGCAAGGAAGCCGCCGCCAACCTCTGCTCCACCCAGGACTGACCCAACCCGAGAATCACAACTGCGAGCCCCACAAGGGCTCAAAGTTTTGGAGGACAGATGAGCACTAGAGATTTGATTGCTTTGATCGTTCTGGTTGTAGGGGCGCTCATCGCTGTCTGGCTCGTCATGAACGGCTTCGTCGAGATAGCGAGGGTAAACTCCTGATGCTGGGTAGAATCATCAAGTGGATCATCATTGTCGCAGCGGCGTTGTTGCTGTGGATATATTTCTTGTCCAAAATTGTTCCTGCATGAATGACATGAAATTGGCAATCGCGATTCTGATCACGTGGATAATCGGATTAGGTTTTGTGTTGGCCGCCGTAGTCTGGCTAGCCATGCATTCCTGACTCGCAAGATTTACATGGCTTATAGTGAGACCCTACGAAAGGATAAGCCATGTGGAAGAACCACGCTCTCCAGGTGTCGCTCACCAAGAAGAACAAGACCACTCCCGACGCTGCCGAGACGGATCCTGTTGACCCCGAGATGATCGCAAAGATCACCAAGGACGTTATCAAGACCGCCGCGATTTCCGTCGGCGTTGTGATTGCTGCCAATCTTGTGCTGGGCGCTATCTGCCAGATCGCTGTGAATGCCATGGACGACAACAAGTAGTAAACCACTAAGGCCCCTAACCGGGCCTTAGGTTTTTCGTAGGGTCGACTCGCTCGCATACAAGGAGAACTATCATGCTCAACGCACTCAAGAAGTACTGGCCTGTTCTGGCGGGCGGTGTCATCGTCGCAACCGTTCTCGGTATGCTGTACGTCTTCTCGATCGGTCCGAACGGTGTCAGTAGCTTCACCGACGCTGCCGGAGCTCAGCCGTCTCCGGTCCCGGTCGCTGCCTTCCAGGTCGACGGCGTCTACAAGAACGACGCGAACGGTGTGGTGACCCAGGCCACCATCGAGCACGACACCATTGTCATCACCATGGAGCGTGAAGGCACCACCATGACCTATTGGCGTGGTTCGTTCGACTCGAACGCGAAGGTTGGCGCCACGATCGCGTCACTCAAGGACGACAGCCAGGCGTTGCTGGTGGTGGACGACGTCAAGCAGATCACTGTCGGTGACGGCACGCTCTCGTACAGGATGACCATGCTGGGTGTCTCGAAGGAGATGAATTTGACCCATGTCTAGGCACAGTGCGAGAGGAGGTGTCGTCATCAAGGTTCCCGTGTGGGTGGCTATCGTGATCGCGGTGACCATCTCGGCGATGATTGGTGTAGTGCTCCCCGTTATCGCACTCATGTTTGGCGGACATCACTACCGCTAGGAAAGAGCGACATGAATATCCTACCGTTTTTCAATGCAACGCGGAAGTTTGCGATTGATAATTCCCCCGGTATTCTCACGGGACTCGGGATTGCTGGAGCCGTGACGTCCGCAGTGCTGACCGGCCGCGCTGCGTACCGAATGGGCTTCGATGCTTCGGAGCAGTACAGGGACGAGCCGCCGACTTCGAAGGAACTCGCGAAGAAGTACTACAAGGACTTTATCCCCGGGGCTGCGGTCCTCGCGGGAACGATAGTCTGCATCGTGGGTGCGACCACGGTCAGCTCGCGGCGCACAGCTGCTATCACAGCGGCATTCAAGCTCTCGGAGGAGTTGGCCGAGGGCTACAAGAAGAAGGTCGTCGAGACGCTCGGCGCCCATAAGGAAGAGAAGATGCGTTCGGAGCTTGCTTCGGACCGCATGGAGAAGATGGGCGGCTACGAGAATTTCATCATTCTCGGCTCGCAGGTATTGTTCTTCGATTCGATGTCTGGGCGCTTCTTCGTCAGCGAAGTGGAGAAGATCAACAAGGCTGTCAACGAAATCAATGCGCAGGTCAACAAGTACTACAGCGCGTCTTTGTCGGATTTCTACGACAAGATCGGTCTCGACACAACTGAGTTCTCGAATTCGGTGGGTTGGAACACGGACGAGTTGCTCGAGGTGTCGTTCGCCCCAACACTTCTGAGTAATAACAAGCCCGCCATTCAGATTTCGTACAACAAGAACCCGATCAGCGGCTACGACCGCTGCATGTAGGAGAGCCATGTTCAAGAAGCTGGTTAAGTACCCTGACCTGAACGAGGTCGAGCACACGCAGGAATTGTACTTCCATCTCAGCAAGCTCGAGCTGGTAGCGTTCGGCAGCAGCTTGGAGCGCTGGAAGAAGCAGATGATGGAAGTGACTAAGACGATGGATTTCGGTGCGGCCGTGCAGGTCTACCGCGAGATCGTCAAGTCCGCTATCGGTCTCCGATCCGAGGATGGCTCACGCTTCATCAGCACTCCGGAGGTCAAAGACGACCTCATGAAGTCGCCCGCGGTTGATGAGATGATCTATGGATTCATCATGAAGCCCGAAGAAGGCTTCGAGTTCTTCGAGAAACTCATGCCGAAGGACGTGCAGGAGCGGTTCCGCACTGCTGCACAGAGTGATCCCGATCTGGCAGCTCTTCTGGACACTTCGGCGCCGGCGCTCGAGCAGGACAACCGCCCGGGTTGGGAGAAGGAGGGGCGAAAGCCGACGACGGCCGAGTTCGCGAAGATGTCACCGGACGAGCAGAAGGCCGCGTTCGCCAAGCTTCTCGTTACGAAGTAAGCCATCGGGAGGGGGATTCGCGAGGTGTCTGGTCTCACACCTCGTCCAACGCGAATCTTAAACGACAATTGTGAACCCCGAGATTGTGCCCCTGTTTTCCCATCGCAACTTTTACAGGGTCTATAATGAGACCCTACGAATGAAGGAATTGCAATGGACACGATTGCGCTTCTGAAGAAGGCCGTGAAGATCGTCGTCGCGGCGGGTACTGCCAAGATCGTCAACGACTTCATCAAGAACAACGTGGACACGGAATCGACACTCAACAAGGTGACGGTGACCGGTGCCAGCGTTGCGATTGGTGGAGCTGTTGGTGAGATCACCGGCAACTACACCGACCACCAGATCGACGAAATCATCGACCTCTTCAAGAAGATCAAGAACGGAAAGAACACTCCCGCATCCGAGGACTGACAAACCCGAGAGCCCCTACAAGGGCTCAAGGTTTTCGCAGAAGTGAGGATCATGAGCGAGTTGCCGGGAAGGCCGCAGACAGGCGCTCCCAAACCCACGCCCGACAAGGTGGTGGAGCAGGTTGTCACCGGTGAAGTCGCATCGCGAAAGAAGCCTCTCGGACGGCGTCTTCACGATATTTTCATCGGTGGCGACAGCAAGACAGTGGTGAGTTATGTCGTTGGCGAGGTGCTGATTCCTCAGGCCAAGGATCTGCTCAATGAGATGGTCAGCACATTCGTCGAACGCACGCTGTACGGAGAGGCTCGGCCAGGGCGTCGTTCAGGGGGATACCGCCCTACCGTATCGCCGGGTCCGACGAACTATAGTCGGTATAGCGAACGAGGAAACAACCCCGTCGGTCGACACACCATGAGTCGGCAGCCGAATGCAATCGTGCAAGGGCGCCCGATCGACGACATGCTGTTCGCTACACGGGTGGAGGCCGAAACGGTCTTGACCAAAATGTACAACCTGCTCGAGGGTTATGAATTCGTGAGCGTGCGGGATTTGCACAGCCTCATCGGATGGTCATCGAGTTATATTGACGAGAAGTGGGGTTGGACGAATCTCAACGGAAGCGACATTCGCAGGGACCGTGACGGATACACACTGACTCTGCCTGACACCGTTCCCCTCGACTGAACAGACAAGGATAACCATGAAACTCATTCCCAACGCTGTCTCCATGCGATTCGGACGGCAGTTGCTCCATCTGCAGAAGGCGTCGCCCCAGGTCATGTTCGGGGTCGGTGTCGTGGGCATCGTGGGCGCTACGGTGTTGGCATGCCGGGCAACCATGCGAGTGAGCGATACTCTGGACGCGGTCGAGAAGCAGCGCGACCACTCGGAGCAGCGTCATCTGGAGCACCAGCTCCTGCTGGAGCGCGATGGCATCGAGACCGATTACGACAACAACACGTACGCCAAGGACCAGGTAGCACTGCGGATCAAGATGATCCTGACGGTGACCAAGCTGTATGCGCCGGCCGCGGGTCTGATGATGCTGTCCGTGGGTCTGCTGACCGGATCGCACATCACACTGAACAAGCGCAACGCGTCGCTGACCGCTGCGTACGCCACCGTGGACCAGGCGTTCGAGAAGTACCGTGCTCGGGTCAAGGACCAGCTCGGCGAGGAGCAGGATCGCGATTTCCGCTACGGCACTCGGAACGTCGAGGAGACCGTCGAGGGCAAGGACGGCAAGCCGAAGGTCATTGCGCACAAGCGAGTGTCGACCGAGGGCCCGTCGCTGTACGCGAAGTTCTTCGATCAGCTGTGCAAGGATTGGCAGAACAACCCGGAGTACAACCGGATCTTCCTGCAGGCGCAGCAGGGTTACTTCAACCAGCTGCTGCAGTCCCGCGGGCACGTGTTCCTGAACGAGGTGTACCAGGCTCTCGGGATCGAGCACACCAGCGCCGGCGCCGTGGTGGGCTGGGTTCTCGGTGGTCCCGGCGATGACCACATCGACTTCGGCATCTTCGATGACATCACCAACCCGCGGGTGCGTGATTTCGTGAACGGCGACGAGGCGTCGATCCTGCTGGACTTCAACGTCAACGGCGTGATTTACAACCTGCTCGACAAGAGCGCCGATCATCTTACCGTCTGAAGGGGCAAGAATCATGAAGCTCCTTTTGACTGCGGCTGCTGTCGGTCTTATCTCGGCGGGCATTGGCGGCATAGTCGGCTACAAGATCGCCGAACGCAATCTGACGCTGCGCTTCGAAGAGCGTATCTTGAAGGAAACGACTGGTATGCGGGTGTTCTACTCGCAGGCTAAGCAGCCTTTCGATACGCCCGAAGAGGCGTTGGCGGCTATGACCGAGCACGTGGAAGAGCCCGACGGGGAACTTGAGAAGATCGCCTACCACAAGATCGTGAAGGGTGAATATCCCGTGGAAACCCCCGCGGAGGATTCTTCTCCCCATGTCGACTTCGTCCCTCCACCCGTGGATGCACATGTTCAGAATATCTTCGACAAGCCTGTCGTGATCCCCGAGGATGAATTCCACGCTCAAGAGTCCGGGTACATGCAAGGGACTCTGACGTACTACGCACAAGACGGCGCACTCTGCGATGAGGCCGATGAGCTGATCGAGTCTCTCGACGAGACAG
>C688J14111_10000423_pt1 | contig 10753 bp, 9 predicted proteins | sample HopSoiMetagenom1_FD_14111 | JGI IMG/M metagenome (IMG submission 14111)
GTACGGCGAGTTCGCCAGATCCAGCTCGCCGTTGGCCTCCAGCGTTCGCCACAGGTCGCGTAGCCGCACGGCGTCGCGGCCGACCAGGTCGTACACATATCGCTCGAAGTTCGACGCCTTGGAGATATCCATCGACGGGCTGCTGGTCTTCTTCGCATTCTTGCGCACGCGGTAGCGCCCGGTGCGGAAAAACTCGTTCAGCACGTCGTTCTCGTTCGTCGCCACGATCAAGCGCCGGACCGGCAGCCCCATGTGACGCGCGACATAGCCGGCGTAGACGTTGCCAAAGTTGCCCGAGGGCACGGCGAAGCTCACCTGCTCGTTGTCCGAACGCGTCGCGGCGAAGTAGCCCTTGAAGTAGTAGACCACCTGCGCGGCGACGCGCGCCCAGTTGATGGAGTTGACCGCGCCGATCCGATGGCGCTCCTTGAACGCCGCGTCGGCGTTCACCTTCTTCACCAGGTCCTGGCAATCGTCGAACGCGCCGCGCACGGCGATGTTGTGGATGTTCGCGTCCTGCAACGAGTACATCTGCGCCGCCTGGAAAGGCGTCATGCGCCTCCATGGTGAAAGCATGAAGACCTCGATGCCGGTCTTGCCACGAAGCGCATACTCGGCCGCGGTCCCCGTGTCGCCCGAGGTGGCGCCTAGGACCTTTAGCCACTGGCCTTCGAACAGGTTGCCGAGCAGCTGCAGCGCGATGTCCTTGAACGCCGCGCTCGGGCCATTCGAGAGGGCGAGCAGGTGCAGGCCCGGCTCGAGCGTCTTGAGCGGCGTGATCTCGTCACCGCCGAAAATGCGGCCGCTGTAGGTGCGCGCGACGAGCTCGTCGAGGCGCGGTGCGTCGTCCATGAACTCGCACAGCACGGCGAGCGCGAGCTCGGAATAGGAAAGGCGCCGCCAGCGCTCGAGATCGGCGCGCGGCAGTCGCTCGGGTACGTACAGGCCGCCATCGGGCGCGAGGCCTTCCAGGAGGATGTCGGAAAAGCGTTGCGGCCCGCCGCCGCCCCGGGTGCTGACGTAGCGCACGTGCTACCGCTTCGGTTGGCGCTTCGTGCCGAGCTCGTTGAACCTGGGGATCACAGCAGCTCTTCCATGCGCAGGCGCACGATCTGGCCGGCCACCGTATCGAGGCGCTCGATGCGCGCCGTCGCCTGCTCGACATGGCGCTCGAGCGCGCGGTGCGTGAGCATGACGATATCGACCTGGCTCTCGCCCTCGCCCGGCTCCTTCTGCACCATCGCCACGATCGAGATCTTGCAGTCGGCGAGGACGCGCGTGATGTCGGCAAGCACGCCGGGACGGTCGAGCACGCGCATGCGCAGGTAGTAGGAGGTCTCCACTTCCTGGATCGGCAGCACCGGCGTGTCGGAGAGCTGGTCGGGCTGGAAGGCAAGATGCGGCACGCGGTGCTCCGGGTCGGCGGTGATGAGCCGCGTGACGTCGACGAGATCGGCGACCACCGCGCTCGCCGTCGGATAGGCACCGGCGCCCGCGCCGTAGTAAAGGGTAGGGCCGACGGCATCGCCCTTCACCAGGATGGCGTTCATCACGCCTTCGACGTTGGCGATCAGGCGCCGCGCCGGCACCAGCGTCGGATGCACGCGCAGCTCGATGCCTTTCGCCGCGCGGCGCGCGATGCCGAGCAGCTTGATGCGGTAGCCGAGCTCTTCGGCGTAGGAAATGTCCTCGCGCGTCAGCTTGCCGATGCCCTCGGTGTAGACCTTCCTGAACTGCATCGGGATGCCGTAGGCGATCGCCGAGAGGATGGTGAGCTTGTGCGCGGCGTCCACGCCGTCGATGTCGAAGGTCGGATCGGCCTCGGCGTAGCCGCGCTTCTGCGCGTCCTCGAGCGCCGCGGCGAAAGTCAGGCCCTTCTCGCGCATCTCCGAGAGGATGAAGTTCGAGGTGCCGTTGATGATGCCGGCGATCCACTCGATGCGATTGGCGGTCAGGCCTTCGCGCAGCGCCTTGATGATCGGCACGCCGCCCGCGACTGCCGCCTCGAAGGCGACCATCACGCCCTTCTTCTGCGCGGCGGCGAAGATCTCATTGCCATGGTGCGCGAGCAACGCCTTATTCGCCGTCACCACATGCTTGCCGTTGGCAATGGCCTCGAGCTGCAGGTCCTTGGCGATGGTCGTGCCGCCGATCAGCTCGACCACGATGTCGATGTCGGGCGAGCGCACCACTTCGAATGCGTCGCCGTGGATGCGGGCGCGGTCGCCGACCTTGCGCCGCGCAAGCTCGTTCGCCCGCTCGGCCACCTGCGTGATCTGGATCGCACGGCCGGCGCGCCGCTGGATCTCGTCGGCGTTGCGGTTCAAGACCTCCCAGGTACCGCCGCCGACCGTGCCAATGCCGAGGAGGCCGACACGGATGGGCTTCATGCCGCTGCGACGTCCTTGGCCGAGGCCTTCAGCACGCCATCCTTGCGCAACATATCGCGGATACCGCGCGCCGCCTGGCGCAGGCGCAGCTCGTTTTCGATCAGCGCGATGCGCACATGGTCGTCGCCGTAGTCGCCGAAGCCGATGCCCGGCGCCACCGCGATCTTCGCCTGCTCGAGCAGGCGCTTGGTGAACTCGATCGAGCCGAGCTTGCTGTAGAACTCGGGGATCTTCGCCCAGATGTACATCGAGGCCTTTGGCTTCTCCACCATCCAGCCGATGTCGTGCAGCGCCTTCACCATCACGTTGCGCCGCTTCTCGTAGGTACGGCGGATCTCGGCGACGCACTGCTGCGGACCCTCGAGCGCGACGATCGAGGCGACCTGGATCGGCGCGAAGGTGCCGTAGTCGTGGTAGCTCTTGATGCGCCCGAGCGCGTGCACCAGGTCCTTGTTGCCGACCATGAAGCCGATGCGCCAGCCCGCCATGTTGTAGCTCTTCGACATGGTGAAGAACTCCACCGCGATGTCGCGCGCGCCGGGCACCTGCATGATGGAGGGCGCGGTGTAGCCGTCGAACACGATGTCGGCATAGGCGAGGTCGTGCACGACGAGGATGTTGTGCTCCCGCGCGATGGCGATCACGCGCTCGAAGAACTCGAGGTCGACGCACTGCGCGGTCGGATTGGACGGAAAGCCGATCACCAGCATCTTCGGCTTGGGCGTGAGCTCACGGATCGCGCGCTCGAGCTCGGCGAAGAAATCAACCCCNGGGGTGATTCGTACCGAGCGGATGTCGGCGCCGGCGATGATCGCACCGTAGATATGGATCGGGTACGAGGGATTGGGCACCAGCACGGTGTCGCCGCGCTCGAGGCACGCGAGCATCAGGTGGGCGAGCCCTTCCTTCGAGCCGATGGTGACGATCGCCTCGGAATCCGGATCCAGCGCGACGTCATAGCGGCGCTTGTACCAGTCGCAGATTGCCTTCCTGAGCCGCGGGATACCCTTCGAGACCGAGTAGCCATGCGTGTCGAGCCGCTGCGCGGCTTCGCACAGCTTCTCGACGATGTGCTTGGGCGTCGGCCCGTCGGGATTGCCCATCGAGAGATCGATGACATCTTCGCCGCGCCGCCGCGCCGCCATCTTCAATTCGTTGGTGATATTGAAGACGTACGGCGGAAGCCGCTTAATCCTTGAAAACTCACGCATTGCTAAAATTGTAGCGTGAAACTTCACGCCTCCGTCCCGGCCGGCGCCAACACCATCACGGCCTACGGCGACGATTACGTCGCCGTGAATGGTGCGCGCCGCAACCGCAATATCATCGTCACCGCGAGCGAAGTACGCGATTGGAACGCGCCGGATTTCGCTCATCTCACGGCCGAAAATTTTTCGCAGCTGGCAACGCTTGGCGTGGAGATCGTGCTGCTCGGCACGGGCAGCCGGCAACGCTTCCCGCATCCGCGGCTCACCGCGCCGCTCGGCGCGGCGAGGATCGGCCTGGAGGTGATGGACAGCAAGGCCGCCTGCCGCACCTACAACATCCTGGTGGCCGAAGAGCGCCGCGTGGCGCTCGCGCTTCTCTTCGAGTGACCGCGCGCGCCGCGGGGCTGTGGCTGCTGCTCGCGGTCCTGTGGTTCGGCACGCTCGGCATCCGGCCGCTCTACAAGGCGGACGAAAGCCGCTACGCCGAGATCTCGCGCGAGATGGTCGCGAGCGGCGACTGGGTAACGCCGCGCCTGAACGGCTTCAAGTACTTCGAGAAGCCGCCGCTGCAATACTGGGCGACCGCCGGATTCTTCCAGCTCTTCGGCGAGCGTGACTGGGTGGCGCGCCTGTGGAGCGCGCTTCTCGGCTTCGCCGGCCTCGTCCTCACCTTCCATGCGGGCAACCGGCTCTTCGGCGCGCCGACCGGCGCGTATGCGGCCGCGGTACTTGCGTCGAGTCCGCTGTACATCGTGCTCGGCCAAGTGAATACGCTCGACATGGGCGTCAGCTTCTTCCTCGCGGCGGCGATCTTCGCGGCGGCGCTCGAGCGGCCGCTGTGGTTCTGGACGGCTTGCGCGCTCGCCGTGCTCAGCAAAGGGCTGATCGGCATCGTGCTGCCCGGCGCGGCGCTCGGGCTTTACATGTTGGTAAGGCGCGATTGGTCCCTCATCCGCCGCTTCCGTCCGCTGAGCGGCGGCATGCTTTTCCTCGCCATCACGGCGCCCTGGTTCATCGCCGTTTCGGCGGCGAACTCCGAGTTCGCGCACTTTTTCTTCGTGCAGGAGCACTTTCAGCGCTTCACCACCGAGATGCACCAGCGCGCGCATCCGTGGTGGTANTTCGTACCGGTGCTCGCGGCCGGCATGGTGCCGTGGCTCCTGCCGCTCGGCATGGCGGCGTGGCGCGCGCTGCGCAGCCGCGGCGATGCGGAGCTGCTGCTCTGGTGCTGGGCGCTGGTCGTGTTCGTCTTCTTCTCGGCGTCGGGCTCGAAGCTGCCGCCCTACATCCTGCCGATCTTCCCCGCGCTCGCGCTGCTCGCCGCGCGCTCGCTCAGCCCCGGCGTCCTGCGCGCGCAGTCGGGCCTCCTCGTGCTCGCGGCGCTCGGTGCCGCGGTCGCCGTGCATCGCCTGGCGGCCGGCGGGCCTTACGCGATCTACGCGCAGTGGCTCGGGGCCGCCGCGCTCATCGCGGGGCTCTTCGCGGTCGCCGCGCATGTGCTCGAGCATCGCGGCCGCCTCGCCAGCGCCGTAGTCGCAATGGCGGCGGGTGCGCTCGTGGCGACGCAGCTCGGCATTGCCGCGCATCGCACGATGGCCGATCGCTTCAGCGTCGAGTCCACTGTCGCGGCGCTCGCCGAGCGCCCGCCGGCCGATGTGCCGGTATTCGCCGTCGACATGTACGACCACACGATCCCGTGGAGCCTGCGGCGCACGGTGACGATGGTGGCGCATCGGGATGAGCTGGCCGTGCAGATCGGCTGGGAGCCGCAGAAATTCGTGCCCGATCTCCCCCGTTTCGCCGAGCGCTGGCGCGCGGCGCCGCAGGCGTGGGCATTCGTGCCAATGGCCGAGCTCGAGCGGCTGCCGCGCGAGCTCGGCATCGAGATGCGCGTGATGGCGCGCGGTGCGCAGTACGCGATCGTCAAAAAGCCCTGAGCGGAATCGGTATCATCGCCCGGTGCCGGAATTCCTTCCCTTCACGCGGCCGACCCTCGACGAGGCAACCATTGCCGGCGTCGCCGAAGTGCTGCGCTCGGGCTGGATTACTTCCGGCCCGCAGGTCAAGGCATTCGAGGCGGCGCTCTCGCGGCACTGCGGCGGCCGTCCGGTGCGCTGCTTCAATTCCGGTACGGCGACGCTGGAAGTGGCGCTGCGCCTCGCCGGTATCGGGCCGGGTCACGAGGTCATCACCACGCCGCTCTCCTGGGTCGCGACCGCCAACGTGGTCCTGGAGGTGGGCGCGCGGCCGGTATTCGTCGACGTCGATCCGCGCACGCGCAACATCGACCTCGCGGCGGTTGAAGCGGCCATCACCAGAAAGACGCGCGCCGTAATTCCGGTCGACCTCGCCGGGCTGCCGGTCGACCGGGATCGGCTTTACGACCTCGCGCGACGCCATGGGCTGCGCGTGGTCGAGGACGCGGCGCAGTCGTTCGGCGCCAACTGGCGCGGCAGGACACTCGGCAGCTTCGGCGACTTCGTTTCGTTCAGCTTCCACGCGAACAAGAACATCACCAGCGCCGAAGGCGGCGCGCTGGCGCTCCCCGATGAAAGCCTGGTCGCGCGCTGCGAGCAGCTGCGGCTGCAGGGCGTGATCCGCTCGGGCGAGGACGGGATGGACGTCGAGGTGGCGGGCGGCAAGTTCAACCTGACCGACGTCGCCGCGCGCATCGGCCTCGGCCAGCTGCCGCACCTCGAGCGCTTCACGCAAAGGCGCCGCGAGCTGGCGCGACGCTATTTCGAGCGCTGGGAGCGGGACCTGGCGTGCGAGCTGCCGCCGGAGGATTTCACGCAGTCGAACTGGCACATGTTCCAGGTGGTGCTTCCCGAGCCGGTCGTGCGCGCGAGCTTCATCGCCGGCATGCGCGAGCAGGGCATCGGCGTGGGCGTGCACTATCCGGCGATGCATCTCTTCAAGCTCTACCGCAATCTTGGCTGGCGCACGGGCCAGTTCCCGCACGCCGAGCGCATCGGGCGCGGCATTGCCACCGTGCCGCTCTTTCCAGCGATGACCGATAGCGACGTCGACCGCGTCTGTGAGGCGGCAAAGAAAGTGCTGGCATGAAGCTCTCGGTCGTCATTCCGGTCTACAACGAGGAGGCCGGGCTGGAATCGCTCTTTGCGCGCCTTTATCCGGCGCTCGATGCGCTGCGCCTCGGCTACGAGGTGATTTTCGTCAACGACGGCAGCCGCGATCGCTCGGCGGCCATCCTGCGCGAGCAGTTCGCGAAACGGCCGGAAGTGACGCGGGTGGTGCTGCTGAACGGCAACTTCGGCCAGCACATGGCGATCATGGCGGGCTTCGAGCGCGTGCGCGGCGAGCGCGTGGTGACGCTCGACGCCGACCTGCAGAACCCGCCGGAGGAGATTTCGAAGCTGCTCGCCAAGATGGACGAGGGCTATGACTATGTCGGCGGCGTGAGGAGCGAGCGCCACGACAACGCCTTCCGGCGAATGGGCTCGCGGGCGATGAACCGCCTGCGCGAGCGCATCACCCGGATCCGCATGACCGACCAGGGATGCATGCTGCGCGCCTACAGCCGCGACATCATCGACGCGATCAACGCCTGCCGCGAGGTGAGCACCTTCATCCCGGCGCTCGCCTACACCTTCGCGCGCCGCCCGACCGAGGTGGAGGTGGCGCACGAGGCGCGCGCCGCCGGCAAGTCCAAATACTCGCTCTACAGCCTGATCCGCCTGAATTTCGATCTGGTCACGGGATTCTCCGTGGTGCCGCTGCAACTGTTCTCGTTCTTCGGCATCCTGCTCTCCGTGGGCTCGGTGCTGCTGTACATCGTCGTCATGGCCCGCCGCATCGTCGCCGGCGCGCCGCTCGATACGCTCGGTACCTTCTGGGACCGCGACATCCTGCAGTTCTTCCTCACGGGCCTGGTGCTCTTCGGCCTCGGGCTCGTGGGCGAATACGTCGGCCGCATCTACCAGCAGGTGCGCGCGCGGCCGCGCTATCTGGTGCAGGCAGTGCTCGAGCGCGAACCGGGCTCCCCGTCTTGGCAAGCGCGGTCGTCTTCGGCTACCACGACGTAGGCGTACGCTGCCTCGGCGCACTGCTCGACGCCGGGGTAAACGTGCCGCTCGTCATTACCCATGGCGACGATCCGCGCGAGCGCATCTGGTTCGCGAGCGTCGCCGCGCTCGCCCGAGCGAAAGGCATCGAGACGCTGCTCGACCCCGAGCCGGCCGCGCTGCTCGAGCGCCTGCGCGCGGTGGCGCCCGATTTCATCTTCTCTTTCTACTACCGCCGCATGCTGCCGCCTGAAGTTCTGGCGCAGGCAAAGCGCGGCGCGTACAACATGCATGGCTCCCTCCTGCCCAAATATCGCGGCCGCGCCCCGGTCAACTGGGCGGTGCTGCACGGCGAGGCGCAGACCGGCGCCACGTTGCACGAGATGGTGGCGAAGCCCGACGCCGGCCGCATCGTCGACCAGGCGAGCGTGCCGATCGGGCCGGACGACACGGCGGCCGAGGTATTCGCGCGGGTCACCGATGCGGCCGAGAGGGTCATGCGCCGGAGCATCGGAGCGCTCCTCACCGGCACGGCGCGGCTGCGGCAGAACGAGCTGGCGAAGGGTAGCTATTTCGGCGGCCGGCGGCCCGAGGACGGCCGCATCGACTGGATGAAGAGCGCGCGCGACATCCACAATCTGGTGCGCGCGGTGGCGCCGCCTTATCCCGGCGCATTCTGCGACCGCCTGATGGTCTATCGCACGCAGATGACGGAGGTCAATGCGCCGGGGCGCAAGCCGGGCCCGTACCGAGAGCGCGGCGAATGGTTCGCGCTCTGCGGCGATGGTAAAGTCCTGCGCCTCCTCGAAGTGCAGGAAAAACAATGAAGCGCATTCTCATCCTTGGCGTGAACGGCTTCATCGGCCATCACCTGTCGAAGCGCATCCTCGCGAGCACCGACTGGGATGTCTACGGCATGGACATGCAGACCGATCGCATCGAGGACCTGCTCGAGGAGCGGCGCTTTCACTTCTTCGAAGGCGACATCACCATCAACCGCGAGTGGATCGAGTACCACATCCGCAAGTGCGACACGGTGCTGCCGCTGGTGGCGATCGCGACGCCCGCGACTTACGTGAAGGAGCCGCTGCGCGTCTTCGAGCTCGACTTCGAGGCCAACCTGCCGATCGTGCGCGCGTGCGTGCGGCACCGCAAGCGCCTGGTGTTCCCGTCGACCTCCGAGGTGTATGGCATGTCGCCGGACCGGCACTTCGACCCGGACGCCTCGCCGCTGGTCTACGGTCCGATCAGCAAGCAGCGTTGGATCTACGCCTGCTCGAAGCAGCTCATGGACCGCGTCATCTGGGCCTATGGCGAGAAGGAGGGCCTCGACTTCACGCTCTTCCGGCCGTTCAACTGGATCGGCTCCGGGCTCGACTCGCTGGCGACGCCGAAGGAAGGGAGCTCCCGCGTCGTCACCCAGTTCTTCGGCCACATCGTGCGCGGCGAGCGCATCAACCTTGTCGACGGCGGGCGGCAGAAGCGGGCATTCACGTATATCGACGACGGCATCGAAGCGCTGATGGCAATCATCGCCAACAGGAACGCCATCGCCTCGGGCAAGATCTTCAATATCGGCAATCCGAAGAACAACATCTCGGTGCGCGAGCTCGCCGAGAGCATGGTAAAGCTGGCGCTCGAATACCCGGAGTACCGGGCGGCCGCGCGCAAGGTGCGCATCGTCAAGACCACGGCCGAGCGTTACTACGGGCGCGGTTACCAGGACGTGCAGAATCGCGTACCGAAGATCGACAACACCATGCGCGAGCTCGCCTGGCGGCCGCGCGTCGGCATGCGCGACGCGCTCAAGCGCATCTACGACGCCTATCGCACCGATGTCGCCGAGGCACGCCATCTCGTGAAATGAGGCGCGAGAAGCCGCGCCAGAAGCAGTGAAGCTCGCGTTAAAGATCGACGTCGATACCTATCGCGGTACGCAGGCAGGCGTGCCGCGGCTCGCCGAGTTGCTGAAGAAGCACGGCGCCGGCGCCACCTTTCTCTTCAGCCTTGGGCCGGACCATACGGGCCGCGCGATGCGCCGCGTCTTCAGGCCGGGGTTCTTTTCAAAAGTGAGCCGCACCTCGGTGCTCGAGCACTACGGCGTGCGCACGCTCCTTTACGGCACGCTGCTGCCCGGGCCCGATATCGGCCGCCGCTGCGCGGATGTCATGCGCGCGGTGCGCAACAGCGGCTTCGAGGTGGGCGTGCACTGCTGGGACCATGTGCGCTGGCAGGACTTCGTCGTGCGTCGCGACGCCGGCTGGACCGAGCGCGAGATGGAACGCGCCACGAGGCGCTTCCAGCAGATTTTCGGCGCGCCGCCGCGCACCTGGGGCGCTGCCGGCTGGCAGTTGAACCGGCATGCTGCATGGTACGAAGAGAGGCATTTCGCGTACGCCTCCGACACCCGCGGCAGCGGGCCGTTCCGGCCGCTCTGGGACGGCGTTGCCATCGGCTGTCCGCAGCTGCCCACCACGCTGCCGACGCTCGACGAGCTCATCGGTCTGCACGCCGATGTGGTGCAGCACTTGCTACGCACGACGGGCGATCGTGACCACGTTTTCACCGCGCATGCCGAGCTCGAGGGCGGCAAGTTGATGCCGATGTTCGAGGCGCTGCTCGCCGGCTGGAAGGCGCAGGGCTACGAGATCGTCGCATTGGAGGCGCTCTATCGCACCCTGGACGCCGCGCACCTGCCGCGCTGCGAGGTCGTGCAGGGGACCGTACCCGGCCGTTCCGGAACGCTGGCGGTGCAACAGGAGACTCGCGCATGAGCACGCTCTTCCCCGGTTTCGAGACGCGCAAAGTGCGCACAAGCGGGGCGACGATTCACCTCGAGATCGGCGGCGACGGACCACCGCTCCTCCTGCTGCACGGTTACCCGCAGACGCACGCCATGTGGCACAAGGTGGCGCCGCAGCTCGCGCGCGAATACACGGTGGTCTGCCCGGACCTGCGCGGCTATGGCGACTCGTCCAAGCCGCGCGGCGTGCCGGGTCATCTCAACTACGCGAAGCGCGCCATGGCGCTCGACATGGCGGAAGCGATGGAGTCGCTCGGCTTCATCGCCTTCCACGTGGTCGGCCATGATCGCGGCGGGCGCGTCGCGCATCGCCTGGCGCGCGATTTC
>C688J14111_10000426_pt1 | contig 10739 bp, 11 predicted proteins | sample HopSoiMetagenom1_FD_14111 | JGI IMG/M metagenome (IMG submission 14111)
ATATCCTGGATCGCGATCACGCAGTCTCTGGCCATGATTTCGAGACACGCCTCGAGCAGCAGCTTCTCGGAGAATGGATCGCCGACCTGCACGGTCGGACGTTTCGATTCGGAATCCTCGCCGAACTCCGCCGACGCCATGCTGGCGCCGTGGATGCCGTCACGGCCGGTCTTGGAGCCGAGATAGACGATCGGCATGCCGACGCCAGAGGCCGCCGCATAGAAGATCTTGTCGGTCTCGGCGAGCCCGACCGCCATCGCGTTGACGAGGTTGTTGCCGTTATAGCGTTCGTGAAAGCGCATCGAGCCGCCGACCGTCGGCACGCCGAATGAATTGCCGTAGCCGCCGATGCCCGCAACCACGCCCGACACGAGATGCCGTGTCTTCGGGTGCTTGGGATCGCCGAATGACAGCGCGTCGAGGCACGCGATTGGGCGCGCACCCATCGTGAACACATCACGCAGGATGCCGCCGACGCCGGTCGCGGCGCCCTGATACGGCTCGATGTAGCTCGGGTGGTTGTGGCTTTCCATCTTGAACACGACGGCAAGTCCCTCGCCGATCGAGATCACGCCGGCGTTCTCGCCCGGCCCCTGAATGACATGCGGTCCCGACGTGGGCAGCCCGCGAAGATGAATCTTCGAAGACTTGTACGAGCAGTGCTCGTTCCACATCGCCGAGAAAATGCCGAGCTCGGTGATCGTGGGCTCGCGACCGATCAGCTGCAGGATCCGCTCGTACTCCTCGGGCTTGAGGCCGTGCTCGGCAACCAGCTCGGGCGTGATGGTCGGCTCGTTCGGAATCACGTCAGCGTCATGCCGCTTGCGCGAAATGCGCGATCAACCCGGCAAAAAGCCCGCGCCCGTCGGTGCAGCCGACCGCGCTTTCAACATGGTTCTCCGGATGTGGCATCAGGCCGAGCACATTGAGCTTTTCGTTGAGCACCCCGGCGATGGAGTTCAACGCGCCGTTCACGTTCCAGTTGGGATCGCGCTTGCCTTCCGCGTCGGTATAGCGGAACAGCACGCGCCCTTCGGCTTCGAGGCGTCCGATGGTGCCTTCGCTGGCGAAATAGCTGCCTTCCCCATGCGCGACCGGCACGCGGATCACCTGACCGGCATTGTAGCCGCGCGTGAACGGTGTATCGGAGCGCTCGATCTTCAGATGCACGTCGCGGCAAATGAATTTCATCGCCGCATTGCGCTGCAGAATGCCAGGCAACAATTCTGCCTCGCATAGAATTTGGAATCCGTTGCACACGCCCATCACGAGGCCACCCTTGCGTGCATGATTGCGCACCGCGTTCATGATCGGCGCATGCGCGGCGATCGCGCCGCAGCGAAGGTAGTCGCCGTAGGAGAAGCCGCCCGGCAGCACGACGAGGTCGGTGCCCGCAGGAAGCTCGCTCTCGCCATGCCACACCATGGCGGCTTCGCGGCCTGACACGAGCCTGAGCGCACGGGCCATGTCCCGCTCGCGGTTCGATCCGGGGAAGGTGATGACAGCGGATTTCATCCGGTCACCTCGACGCGGAAATTCTCGATCACCGTGTTGGCGAGCAACTTCTCGGCGGCCGCCTTCAGCGTCGCTTCCGCCTTCGCAGCGTCACCTTCGGCAAGCTCGATATCGAACACCTTGCCCTGCCGCACGCTCGCCACGCCCGCGACACCGAGCGACTTGAGCGCACCCTCGATCGCTTTCCCTTGCGGGTCGAGCACGCCGTTCTTCAACGTGACAGTGACGCGGGCCTTCATCGCGTTATCTTGGTCCTCAAATGCCGCGGGGGCCGATCGGCCCCCGCGTAACACGGTCCATGCGGCGTCTCAACGCCGCACTTCAGCCTTTCACCAGCACAGGGCCGCTCCCCTGCGGGCGCTCGCCTTCCGCCATGATTCCAAGCCGTTTGGCGACGTCGGTGTAAGCCTCAAGCAGCCCGCCGAGGTCGCGGCGGAAGCGGTCCTTGTCGAGCTTGTCGTTGGTCTTGATGTCCCACAGCCGGCACGAATCGGGGGAGATCTCGTCCGCCACCACGATCCGCATCATGTCGTTTTCCCAGAGCCGGCCGGTCTCCATCTTGAAGTCGACCAGGCGAATGCCGACGCCGAGGAAGAGGCCCGAGAGGAAATCATTGACGCGGATCGCCAGCGCCATGATGTCGTCGATCTCCTGCGGCGTCGCCCAGCCGAAGGCCGTGACATGCTCCTCAGATACCATCGGATCGCCGAGCTGATCGTTCTTGTAATAGAACTCGATGATCGAGCGGGGGAGCTGCGTCCCCTCCTCGATGCCGAGGCGCTGCGACAAGGAACCGGCCGCGACGTTGCGCACCACGACCTCGAGCGGAATGATCTCGACCTCGCGGATCAGCTGCTCCCGCATGTTGAGCCGGCGAATAAAGTGCGTCGGCACGCCGATCTCGTTGAGGTGCTGGAATACGTACTCCGAGATGCGGTTGTTCAGCACACCCTTGCCTTCGATCACCTCGTGCTTCTTCGCATTGAAGGCGGTTGCGTCGTCCTTGAAGTGCTGGATCAGGGTGCCGGGCTCGGGTCCTTCATAGAGGACCTTCGCCTTGCCTTCATAGATGCGGCGTCGGCGGCTCATGGGAATGTACCGTGTCTTGAGAAAATCCATCGTGTGCCGTGACTCCGTGAAACAGTCCGCGGCGGCGCGACCGGGCGGCGCGACTCAGCGAAGAAGGACCTGCCCGACCGTAAGGGCAACCTAGCGGATCGCAACCCTGAGCACAATCGTCGCACCTCGCGCTCGCATGGCAGCCAAAGTGCCGCGTTCCGCCATGTTGATTTGTGGATTTTCTGCCAATATGCAAGGCGAGATTTTCCACATCCACACATCGCGGGCGAGGCACCATGACAACGTTCGACAAGCGCGAGGAAGGCTTCGAGAAGAAGTTCGCGCACGACGAGGAGCTGCGCTTCAAGGCGAACGCGCGGCGAAACCGCATGCTCGGCATGTGGGCGGCTCAAAAGCTAGGGCTTGGCGGTGATGCCGCGATGGCCTACGCCAAGGAAGTCGTGATGTCCGATTTCGAGGAAGGCGGCGAGCACGACGTTCTCAAGAAAGTCAAAAAGGATCTTGATGCGAAAGGCGTCACATCGTCGGACCAGGAAATCCAGCGCGCCATGAACGACTTCATGGAAAAGGCGATTGCCGAGATCAAGGCGAGCTAGCTTACAGGGGTCCTGTCAACGCCGCGCTGAGCGAATCGAGCGCAGCCATCAGATCACGCTCCAGATCGGCCTGCTTGATCGCAACGACCCGATAGCCGCGGTCCTGCAGCCAACTCTGTTTCTCGGCGCGGGACTTTGCGCTCGCCTCGCTCTCCCCGCTGGGCACCACGTCGATCACCAGCCGTTGCTGGAAAGAGACAAAGTCGTTGATGTGCGGGCCGACTGGCGTCGCGCGCTTGAACAGGCCGGCGAACCGGCGGTCCTTCGTCAGCGCATCCCATAGCGCGCGCTCGGCGTCGGTCGGATTGCGGCGCAGAAACTTGGCAAGCCCCCGCACCGGCGCGTCCGTGCTACGTGTCTGATCCGGATTCGACGCGAGTAGCGCGCGCAAGGCGCCGGCCTCATCGTTGTCGAGAATGCCACCGCGCGCTGGCCCCTTGCGCCCCTCCGCAATGGACATGATGACGCCGGAGAGTGTCTGGATGTCCTGCTGCGTCGGCTGCATGCGCGAGAAGATGTTGCGCAAGTTGATCTGCATCGTCTCGCGCTTGTCGGGCGGACGAAAGAATTCGACCTTCTCGAGCTCACGTTCGAGGTTGGCGAAGAAGGCAAGCAGCTGCTGACGCGGCGCCGGATCGGACTTGCGCGGCATTTCGAAGGGAAGCGTGCCGCCGCTCGCCCGCTTGAACCATTCGTAGGCGATGATCACCACTGCCTGCGCGAGATTGAGCGAGGCGAACGCCGGGTTCACCGGCAGCGTGATGATCTGATCGGCAAGCGCGACCTCGTCGTTTTCGAGCCCGTTGCGCTCGCGGCCGAACATCAGGCCGACGCTCTCGCGTGCCGCGCCCTTTTCCGAGGCAATCCGCGCCGCCTCGGCCGCATCGCAGACCGGCTTTGCTTGATCGTGCGCACGCGCTGTAGTGGCGAAGACATAATGCAAGTCGGCGATCGCGCTCTCGACTGAGTCATAGACCCTCGCCTCATTGAGGATGCGATGCGCGCCTGAGGCGACCACATAGGCGCGCTCGGCCGGCCAGCCTTCGCGCGGATTGACGAGCCGCAGGCGTGTCAGGCCGAAGTTCGCCATCGCACGCGCGGCTGCGCCGATGTTGTCGGCAAGCTGCGGCTCGACCAGGATCACGCATGGTCCCGGCCGCTCCACCCAATCCTTCGTCTTGTCGGTCCCGGCGCCGGGCATCTCGCGCTCCATTCGCTTTTCGCCTAGCTCAATCGCAGGCGATTGGCGACATGTCCGGCGGCCGACGCAGCGGGCGAAATTGCATGAATTCCTGAACTTTGACGAAGCGCAAAGCCGCTTCCGCGCCTGACGAACTACTGCTATAGCCCGCGCGCCGAATTCATGTCAGCCGGATTCCCGGGTGGCGGTCTCCGAGCCGAGAACAATTCATTTGAGGGCCCGCGGGTGAAGCCATTTCACCTCGCCCATCAATGGTCAGTTTCCGGTCGGCCCCAACAAGCACGGCGACCAGAGGTGCTAGCATGCCCAATCTCGAAATCATGTGGACAAAGGTCGATGAAGCCCCGGCGCTCGCGACCTATTCGCTGCTGCCGATCGTCGAAGCGTTCGTGGGCGCGGCGGGCGTGTCCGTGAAGCTGAAGGACATCTCGCTGGCCGGTCGCATCATCGCGAATTTTCCCGAGAAGCTTAAGCCCGAGCAACGGATCAACGACGAACTCACCGAGCTCGGCGAACTCGCGACCAAGCCCGAGGCCAACATCATCAAACTGCCCAACATCTCCGCCTCGATCCCGCAGCTCAAGGCCGCGATCAAGGAGTTGCAGGGCAAGGGCTACGCCGTGCCGGACTATCCGGACAACCCGACAACGGACGCCGAGAAGGAGATCAAGTCGCGCTACGCCAAAGTTTTCGGCAGCGTCGTCAACCCGGTGTTGCGCGAAGGCAATTCAGATCGTCGCGCCGCCGGCGCCGTCAAGCAATACGCCCGCAACAATCCGCACAAGATGGGCGCGTGGAGTTCTGACTCCAAATCGCATGTGTCGTCCATGCCGGGCGGCGATTACTATGGCTCGGAAGTCTCAACGACCGTCGCGGCGGCGGCCGACGCCCGCATCGAGCTTGTCGGCGCAGACGGCAAGGTCACGGTGCTGAAGGCGAAGACGCCGATCCAGGCCGGCGAGATCATCGACGCGGCGGTGATGAGCGCCAAGGCGCTGCGTGCGTTCTTTGCCGAGCAGATCGAAGCCGCAAAGAAGGAAGGCGTGCTGTTCTCGCTTCACGTGAAGGCGACGATGATGAAGATCGCCGATCCCATCATCTTCGGTCACGCCGTTTCGACGTTCTTCGCAGACGTGATCGAAAAGCACGCCGCCACGCTGAAGAAGCTCGGCCTCAATCTCAACAACGGCTTCGGCGATCTCCTAAGCAAGATCGAGACGCTGCCTGAGCCTGAGAAAAAGGCGATCAAGGACGACATCGCAGCGGAGTACGCCAAGCGCCCCGGCCTCGCCATGGTCAACTCGGACAAGGGCATCACCAACCTTCACGTGCCGAGTGACGTCATCGTCGATGCATCGATGCCGGCGATGATCCGCGATTCCGGCCGCATGTGGGGCGCGGACGGCAAGCCGCACGACGTCATGGCCGCGATCCCGGATCGCTCCTATGCGACGCTCTATCAGGCCGTCATCGAGGATTGTAAGGCGCACGGCGCGTTCGATCCCAAGACGATGGGCTCGGTCCCGAACGTCGGGTTGATGGCGCAGAAGGCCGAGGAATACGGCTCGCACGACAAGACCTTCGAGGTGCCCGCGGGTGGAACGGTTCGTGTCGTCGCCGACGACGGCGAGGTGCTGCTGGAGCGTCCGGTCGAGACCGGCGACATCTTTCGCATGTGCGAGCTGCGGGACGCGCCGGTCCAGGACTGGGTTAAGCTCGCGGTGCGCCGCGCGCGTCTCACCAACACCCCGGCAGTGTTCTGGCTCGATAAGAACCGCGCGCACGACGCCCAGGTGATCGCCAAAGTCGAGAAGTACCTGAAGGATCACGACACCGCGGGGCTCGACATCCGCATTCTGGCGCCGGTCGACGCGATGAAGTTCTCGCTCGAGCGCATTCGCAAGGGGCAGGACACGATCTCCGTCACCGGCAACGTGCTGCGCGACTATCTGACCGACCTGTTTCCGATCATGGAGCTCGGCACCTCATCCAAGATGCTGTCGATCGTTCCGCTGTTGGCAGGCGGCGGTCTCTTCGAGACCGGCGCCGGCGGCTCGGCGCCCAAGCACGTGCAGCAGTTCCAGGAAGAGGGCTATTTGCGCTGGGATTCACTCGGCGAGTTCCTCGCCCTAGGCGCGTCGCTCGAACATCTGGCCGAGACCTACAAGAACGCCAAGGCGCGGGTTCTCGCCGACACGCTCGACACGGCCATCGGCAAATTCCTCGAATTCAACCGGAACCCTGCGCGCAAAGTCGGCGAAATCGACAATCGTGGCAGCCACTTCTACCTCGCCCTCTACTGGGCGCAGGCGCTCGCCGCGCAGACCAAGGACAAGGAGCTGCAAAGCCGCTTCAAACCGCTGGCCGAGACGCTCGCCAAGAACGAAGCCAAGATCAACGGCGAACTGATCGGCGCGCAAGGCGAGCCCGTGGACACCGGCGGTTACTACCTGCCCGATCCGGCCAAGACGTCGGCCGCGATGCGTCCCAGCGCGACTTTCAACACCGCGCTCGCTGCGCTCTAACGCCACGCCTCGCGACTTCCCGTCATTGCGAGGAGCGGAGCGACGAAGCAATCCAGCACATGGATTGCTTCGCTTCGCTCGCAATGACCGGTCGCTAAGGCGGACTCGCGACTCTCTCTCCGCGGGAGGTCGCTCGCATTCTCCTCACCACGTCAGCCATGACTTTGACGGCCGCGCCGAGGACCAGCGCGCAGAGGGCCGCCTTTGAGATCGTCTCCATCGTCCCCTCAATCAGCATGGCGTGGACCACGCCCCCGACCACGATGACCGCCGCGAGGGGCATATGAACAATGCGCCATGTACGCAGGCCCCATCGCCGGCGGAAGAAAGCCAAAAGCGCGACGGCGAAGATCGCCCACACGGCGACCACGCCGAAGGGAGAGAACGGCGTCGGCGATGTGAAGGTGAGGGCGTCAATCATATCCGGCGGGCTGGTGATCCAAAGGCCCACGACGTGGATCACCACTGCGACGACCAGCGCGCCTCCCATCCAGTGATGTGCGCGCCGCGCGCGATAAGCCGACGGTCCTGGTAAGTATCCGCCAATCAGCAGAGGCTGAACCAGCACGACGCCCAGTGCGATAATCCCCGCGAACCCGGCCAGTATGTAGACCGGATCCCGCCATTCGAGCAGCGGGCTCGCCGCAGCGAAGGCGATTGGTAGACAAATGGCAGCTGCAAGGGCGGCCCAGATCAGGGTCGCCNGCGCCAATCTCATTCCTTTGTTCCCAATTCGTCAGGCGGGCTGAAGGACGAAGTGCGCCTCGAGGCTGGTCTCTCTTGCGCTCCGCATCACGGGACGGAGAAAGACCGTTTTGAATTCACCGCTGTCATACGCGAGGTGACCATGCGGCTGGCCAAAAATCGGAATAATCTGCGGCATCTCAAGACGGAACTTGCCGTCTTTGTCGGTGAGCGTGGCTCCATGGCTCTGCGGTTCGTGCTCCTGCCCTTCGGTCGTGTGCGCCCAGATTTGGATACGCTGCCCGGCAAGGGGGGTTCCGTCGCCTGCGCGGCGTACGGTGCCACTCATCCAGAAGCCACCCTTGCCGATCCGATTCACAATCGGCGCACCCTTGCGATAGTTGTTCGACCCGCCGGACATCGACTCAGTCGGTGCGAGGCCTTGCGCACGGCTGGGTAATAGGAGCCCGGAAAGCCCGGCTGCGAGGACGGAACCGCCAGCGGCGAGGATATTGCGGCGGTTCAGAACGATGGTGGTCATGTCAATTCCTCCTGGCAGCCGTGCAGTCGCTTTCTCCGATAGCACGGCAACAAGAGCAAACGCGCTGAGTCTAACGTGGTTGCGACCGATTTCCAATCGTGGGAGGAGAGCGCGACAGGTCGCGTCGTTTCGCTTCGTGACGTTGATAGACCGCTCCGCGGCTGCCGGGACTGCGCGCTCTCAAAAGATGGCTTGCTGACATGGCGAAGATCAAGGTGAAAAATCCCGTCGTCGAAATGGACGGCGACGAGATGACCCGGATCATCTGGCAGTTCATCAAGGACAAGCTGATCCATCCATATCTCGACATCGACCTGCTCTACTACGATCTTTCGGTTCAGAAGCGCGACGAGACCAACGATCAGATCACGATCGACGCGGCGAACAAGACGCGCGAAGTCGGCGTCGCAGTGAAGTGCGCCACCATCACTCCGGACGAAGGGCGTGTGAAGGAGTTCGGCCTGAAGGAAATGTGGCGCTCGCCGAACGGCACGATCCGCAACATCCTCGGCGGCACGATCTTCCGTGAGCCGATCATCTGCCGGAATGTGCCCCGCCTCGTGCCCGGCTGGACACAGCCGATCGTGATCGGCCGCCACGCCTATGGCGATCAGTATCGCGCCACCGACTTCAAGTTCCCGGCCGCCGGCACGATCTCGATCAAGTTCACTGGCAGCGATGGCAAGGTGATCGAGCGGGAAGTGTTTAAGGCGCCGGAGAGTGGCGTCACGTTGGCGATGTACAACCTCGACTCATCGATCCGCGACTTCGCGCGCGCCACATTCAACTACGGCCTCAACCGCGGCTACCCGGTCTACCTCTCCACCAAGAATACCATCCTGAAGCAGTACGACGGCCGCTTCATGGAGCTATTCCAGGAGATCTTCGCCAACGAGTTCAGAGACAGGTTTGCCGAGAAGAAGATCACCTACGAGCACCGCCTGATCGACGACATGGTGGCGTCGGCGCTGAAGTGGTCGGGCGGCTACGTGTGGGCCTGCAAGAACTACGATGGCGATGTGCAGTCCGACACGGTCGCGCAAGGCTTTGGCTCGCTTGGCCTGATGACGTCGGTGCTGATGACGCCGGACGGCAAGGTCGTGGAGGCGGAGGCCGCGCACGGCACGGTGACCCGCCACTACCGCGAGCACCAGAAGGGCAAGGAGACCTCGACCAACTCGATGGCCTCGATCTTCGCCTGGACGCGCGGCCTCGCGCACCGCGCCAAGCTCGACGATAACGCGCAGCTTGCGAAATTCGCGACCACGCTGGAGAGGGTGTGCATCGACACGGTCGAGTCCGGCGAGATGACCAAGGACCTCGCGCTCCTCGTCGGCCCCGAGCAGAAATGGCTCTCGACGACAGCGTTCCTCGACGAGGTCGACGCGAACCTGACAAAGGCGATGGCGGCATAAAGCGCTGCGCGATCCCAGATCGGCAAACGGGGCGAGTCTTCCGCGCCGTTGTTTTTTTGAACCGATTTCGCGCGGGCCGCGACTAATAAACTCACTGTTTTTACCTATTCGCGCCGAAAAGGAATTTGTCATGCGCCAGATTTTGGTCGCCCTGCCCTTGCTCACGACCGGATTTGCCACCGCACAGGCCCAGGTGCCCGATGCCATTGCCGCCAAAGGCGAGACTACCGTGGCAACCTTCCATGCGGAGGGCGCACAGGTTTACGAGTGCAAGGCGGGCGCGGAGGGCAAGCTCGCCTGGGCGTTCCGCGAACCCATCGCGACGCTACTCCTCGACGGCAAGACCATTGGCCGGCATTACGCGGGGCCGAACTGGGAGCACATGGACGGCAGCGCAGTCGTCGCAAAAGCGGCCGGAAATGTGCCTGCGCCCGACGGCAAGGCAATCCCCTGGCTCAAGCTCGAAGTCACATCGAGCCGCGGCAGCGGCACTCTCTCCGGCGTCACCACCGTGCAGCGCATCAACACGGTCGGCGGCAAGCACGAGGGCGCGTGCGAGAAGGCAGGCAGCTTCCACAGCGCGCCCTATGCGGCGGACTATGTGTTTCTGAAGAAGTAGCCGCGCCGATCAGGCGAGCGTCAGCTCCATGTCGTAGGACGTCGGCGTCGTGTAGCCGGGGTGACAACTCTCGCGCACGACTGTGAAACCATGTCGGCGAAACAGCGCGAGATTGCTCGTCAACGCGATGCGGCAGCCGAGGGTGATGCGCTTTGCGCCGAGACGGCGAGCTTCGTCCTTCGCGGCGTCGATGAGCGCGTTTGCGATGCCGCGGCGCCGCCAGTCCGGATGCACCGCGAGGCGACCGACATAGAGAGCATCGTCGTCTCGCCTGCAGAAGATGCTGGCGATCAGCTTGCCATCTGCCTCCACGATGAAGCAGATTTCGTCGCGGAGGCGCGCTGCGAAATCGGGTTCCGTCTCCTTCAGCATGCCCGATGGCGGATCGATAGCGAGCGCCCCGAAGATCGCATGCGTGAAGGCGTGGATTTCGCCGCCACGTGAAATGTCGGTGCAGCGGCGAACGGGCAACACGTCGGCGAAATCAGCCGCCAAGGGCCGAGACGATCGCGGCGAGCGCGGCCTCGGCCTTCGCGCCGTCCGGACCGCCGGCCTGCGCCATG
>C688J14111_10000429_pt1 | contig 10692 bp, 6 predicted proteins | sample HopSoiMetagenom1_FD_14111 | JGI IMG/M metagenome (IMG submission 14111)
CTCAGGATCTCGGTAGATTTTCGGCTGGGCTGGGCGATTAGAGGTCGGAATGCGGATGAAATCTGATTGTTTCAATGTGCCGTCGCCGCAGTCATATATAGCCACTCCACTTCCGGAGTTCCCCTTGTCTCTACCTGTATGGTCGGTCATCGAGCTCATGCTGGCATACAGCTTCTTGCCACTTCTACTAAATGCCAGTCCATAAAAGTAGGTTTGGTGGGCTTTGCGTGCGAGACGCTCATCGGGAAAGTCCCTCAAACTGTTCTTTGCGATATCGAGTATGGATATCGATTGGTGATAATCGGCTTCAAAGGTCCCATAGCCATCGTTGAGCAAGGCCAGATACTTGCCGTCGGGCGAGAGTGCCATCGCTGCCGGGAAGCTGTTGGTTGGCTGTGGGTTCCCAGGCACGGGAGTGAGCAACAGTTTGCTGCTTGGCAGCTGAACTTTGCCATTGTTCGTCGAGTAGCCCCTGAGAATCAGAAAGCCCAGACTCACAGCGCAAACGATCACCATTGTCCCGATCAGACGTCGTTTCATAGCTTGCGATAGTAAATCAAGCCGTAGACACTCTCCGAAATTGTCGATGTTTCAGGTTTGTGTTGTAGAGTTGCCCTTAACTCGCTAAACTTCCCTGCACTTTCCCCCGGCCAGGCTACTAATGAATGAATGTTTCCTTCGATCGGCTTGCATAGCCGTATTGATTGCATCTGTGCTTTCCTGCGGCGGGGGCGATCAGCCCCAGCCAGCGCCAGCGCCTCTGCCCGGCCAGCAGACCAGCGCGGATCAGCTCACCATTAACGATGTTCAAAGCGTGGTAGCCGCAGCAGCGGCATCGGTGAATGTGCCCGTAGCGGTCGCCGTGACAAACCGCCAGGGAAACATTTTGGCCGTATACGTCAAGCCGGGCACGCCCGCCACCTCAGTCGGTAACTTCGGACAAGCAACGGATACGAGAGAACTCGCGGTTGGTTTGGCCCGTACGGCGTCCTTCTTCTCAAACGATCAGGCGCCGCTTTCTTCGCGTACTGTGCGATACATCAGTGGCGTGCATTTCCCGCCGGGCATAACCAATGTTCCGAACGCAGATCTTTATGGCATCGAGAACACCAACCGCGGCTGTTCGTTCAACACCAACTATTTGACTGGAAAAGCTCTACCCGCATCCCGTTCCATCGATGGCACCACAACCGGAACGGGTATCGTTACGGGTAAGGCTGATCTTTTTGACTCAGATCCGAATGCTGTTTTAGGCGGCGGAGTGCCGATCTTCAAGAATGGACATCTCGCTGGTGGAGTCGGCGTGGCTGGCGGCAGTAACGATGTAGACGAATACGCGGCATTCTCCGGGATTGCAGGCAGCGGTCTGGTGCCCAACGTCGCTCCTCCAGGTGTGGTGATCATTGGGGGAATCGCTCTGCCCTTTGTACAAAACCAGGTGCCTCCGCCAGGTGTTAGCGCCGGTACGGCGAATGGATCGTTTCAGATTGGGCCTCTCGCAAGCCCTGGCCCAGCGCCGGACGGCGATCTGATCGCCCGCAAGGCAGGAACGAACGGACTCACACTGCAGGATGTAAACAGCATTGTCGACACCGCCATCTCCGCGGCAAACAACGAGCGCGCTGTCATTCGTCTGCCCGATGGCTCACCTGCGCGGTTCATCTTTGCCGTGGCCGATCTGAATGGCGATTTGCTGGCACTCTATCGCATGCCGGATGCCACAATATTCTCCGCTGATGTCGCCGTCGCAAAATCGCGGAACGTCATTTACTTCTCCAGCGCGGCCGTCGATCCCCAAGACATGCCTGGCGTGCCTGCGGGAACGGCAGTTACGAACCGAACCATCAGCTTCGGCGCGCAACCGTTCTTCCCGCCAGGGATCGACGCCAATCCTCCCGGTCCGTTCTTCAACCTGTTTCTGTTCGACGTCGCGCACCCTTGCACTAACGGACATCAAGCTCCCAATNAGTTCCAGAATGGAATTGTGTTCTTCCCCGGCAGTACTCCGCTATTTAAGAACGGAGTGATGGTGGGCGGATTTGGCGTGAGCGGCGACGGTGTCGACCAGGACGATTTCGACACTTTCAATGGCGCACAACGGTTTCTGCCCGACGCATCGAAGAGAGCTGATCAGATTGAGCTGCAAAACGTGCGTCTGCCTTATTTCAAGTTCCCACGAAACCCGACAATTTTGAGCGACCAGATTCTTGTGAGTCAGTAGACGTTCAAGCTTCATGCCCGCAGCTTAACTGCCTGCTGCGAAGCTCCTGCCCGTACGGCAATGGCGGACGAAGCTCTTGAGAAGTCCCCACCGTCGATCGTAATTGCCTTAGTGGCAGGCCCTTCGACTTGCAAAAAGACGTTTGCCGACGCCACCACACGGGCTGCTGTCAGCAGCACATCTGAGCTCTCAATGAATCGCAGCGCAGATTCGGCTTCCTTGCTGCCTTCGACGCTCAGCCCATGCACCGCCGCATCATTCACGTGATCAAATACAACTGCCGGCCGCGCATCGGGCTTTGCTAGTTCGAAGCGAACGTTGTTCATTGTAAGACCGCGCACGTTGCGAGCGAACAGCGCATATGATGGCAAAATCCCCGTCTCGTAATATTCGCCAACCACTTTTGGGACATCTCGGACCGAGGCTTCCTGCGCGCTCCCACCTCCTGCAAATGTAACGTGAACGTTGTCAAACGTGATCTTCTCAATGAACCCTACAACACCGTTGAGCGCTATACACGATTTGATTTCGCCGGGATTGTAGTTGCTGCTAAAGGGCACATCCGCAAGCTGCACCGGCTCGACCACGCTCGCGTGGATTCCGCTGAATGCAATGTTCCGCACAATGCCGGGTTGACCCCGCACCTCCAGCGGCTCCGAGAGGGATGTGCTTTGCGCAGTGACTCCGGGGCGGCGTGGACCAAGACCGATCGAGATGGGCCCGGTCACGTTCTTCATTACGAGATTCGAAAATAACATGTTCTCAAACCGGGATCCAGGGCCACACCGCATCTTGATGGGACAACCGAAGGTGTTGTAGATGAGGCAATTCGAAACTGTGATGTTCTCTGCTTCACCTCCGCCAAAGCGAAACACTGACCATCGCGTGCTGAACGACGAATTGGTGACGGTCACGAATTTGCAACTGCCGAAAAGCGCGCAAGCATCGTCCTGACACTCGACATCGCAGTTGCTGATATGCACATATTGGCAACTGATGAAGTGAAACCCGTCATTGTTGCGGTTGACGCGGCTGTAGATGCGAATTCCGTGCAGTTGGATGAAGCTGGACTGAATGATACGGATGGAGTGATAGGCGCACTGTGTCAGAAAAATATCGCGAACTGTAATGTTTTTGCATTGATGAAAGAGCATGTGGTAAGGGCGATTATTGCCACCAATTCCTGCTGGCGGCAAGACACCGCGGCTGGGACTGCGAAACTGGGCACCCTGACCGTCGATTGTTCCAGGTCCTTCAATGGTGATGTTCTCAGCGTTCACCGCGAAGATGAGCCCTACATTGCCATCATTGAGCGTGGCGTCTCCGCTGAGTGGAATTGCGTCCGCCGCACGGTAGTGCTTACCATCCGCGCTGCCCAGCAATTTTCCCTGCGCCGCGATGTGCAACGTCACATTGCTTTTCATCTCTACAGTTCCGATCACGAAGACGCCTGCCGGGACGAGAACCACGCCACCCTGATCTTTATTGCAGGCGTCAATCGCAGTTTGCAATGCATTCGTGTCCAGAGTGGCACCGTCCCCTTTTGCGCCGAAGTCGCGAATGTTGTAAGTGCGGGAGCCAACATCAGCGTGGGGCGTCGAGACTGTTGTGGCAGATTGCCCGAACAGCTTCGTCATCCGACCCAAGCCTGATCCAAGAGAAGCCGTTGCGGCTAAGCCCAACAACTTGCGTCGTGAAAATGCTTCGTAGATCGAATTCACCATCGTCCGCCGTTCTTTGTCCATGGACGGAAGTTTACTGCCCTTTCTGTCCCTTGAAATCGTGAGATCGGAGGTCCGCGTTGGATCCTCATGCAGGACACGGAGGTAGACTCATGCTCGCGGCTGTAATATGAATGCGAATAAGGAGATTGAATGAAAGCTCTGTTTTGGATTGGCCTGATTGCATTGATCGCTGGAATAGCTCTGCTTCTTGTCCCCATTCCTCGCAGCGAGCGGCACGGAATAAAAAGCGGAGACGTATCTATCGGGGTGGAGACCCGCTCACAAGAAAAAGTGTCTCCGGTGGTGAGCGCAGTTATCATCGCAGCCGGAGCAGGATTGATGATTGCGGGAAGAAGCCGCGCCTCATAGTCTCGGCGAGCAGCTTCTGTGGGAATACCGTTTTACTCTTATCTCCGCCATTCGTGGATCAGGTTGGCCACTAGCCCTGTCCATCCAGTTTGGTGGCTGGCGCCCAGCCCTGCACCGGTATCGCCGTGAAAGAATTCGTAGAACAACAGGTAGTCCCGCCAGTGCGGATCATCCTGGAATTTGCTGACGGTACCGTAGATGGGCCTGCGACCTTGGCTGTCCCGCTTGAAAAGGTTGATCATCCGATTTGCGATTTCCTCCGCCATTTTGGTTGGAGTGATCAGCTTTCCATGACGCTGGATTCCCCAATGCGGTCCCATGGCATCGCCGAATTTCTTAAGAGAACGCATGAGGAGATACGAGGTGGGAAACCAGATTGGACCACGCCAATTGGAATTGCCTCCCTTGATCTTTGCATCGGCTTCAGCTGGTTCATAGCGGACTTCCTTGTTCCCGAAACGGAATGGATGCTGTTCATGGAACTTTGAAAGGCTGCGAATCCCGTAATCGGATAGAAATTCATTCTCGTCCCACAGGCGCTCGAGAATCGATTTGAGCTGGTGCTCTTCAAGAATCGAGAGCACGTGAAGTTCACTGTTTTCGCGCGCGTCGGTATAGCAACCAACTGCGAGATCAGGACGTTCGCTCAAAAACCATTTAACGCTAGCCAGGAAGTCATGGTGGTCGTCTAGTTCCCGTGAGTTCACTACTTCAGTCGCATACATCGGGATCAAACCAACCAACGAACGCACCCGAAATTTATGAAACTCCCCAGTGGGCAGGCGCAGCACGTCATAAAAGAAACCTTCGCGCTGGTCCCACAACGTGTAGGGCCTGCCACCCATGTGCTTCATTGCTGAACCAATGTAGATGAAGTGCTCGAAGAATTTAATGGCAAGGCCTTCGTAAACTTTGTTGTCATGCGCCAGTTCAAGAGCAATGCGCATCAAATACAGGCAGAAGAACCCCATCCATCCAGTCGCATCGGATTGTTCAAGAACGGCTCCGCCGGCTAGCCGTTCGCTGCGGTCGATCACTGCGATATTGTCCAAGCCGAGAAAACCACCTTCAAAGACGTTGTTTCCTGCGCTATCAACCTTGTTCACCCACCAAGCAAAGTTAATGAGCAGTTTGTGAAAGCACTTTTCCAGGAAGTTCTTGTCGCCCACTCCATGCCTTTCCTGGTCGCGGTTATAGACACGCCAAACTGCCCAGGCGTGGACAGGAGGATTTAGATCAGAGAACTCCCATTCATACGCAGGGATCTGCCCATTAGGGTGCTGGAACTGCTCAAACAGCATCACCCAAAGATTTTCTTTCGCAAATTCGGGGTCCACCAGCGCCAGCGTGGTGCACTGGAATGCGAGGTCCCACGCAGCAAACCACGGATACTCCCAGTTATCCGGCACAGACAAAATGCGCATGGAGTTCAAGTGACGCCAGTGCTGATTGCGGATCGTTTTACGCGATTCCGGGGGCGGGAATTTGTGATTGTCGCCTTCGAGCCACAAACTTACGTCGAAGAGATAAATCTGTTTGCTCCACAACATGCCGGCGAAAGCTTGGCGCTGGATTAGTCTTTCTTCGCCGTCGGCATGCTTCGGATGGATGGCTTCGTAGAACTCGTCCGCCTCGCGACGCCGCGCTTCGAAGACTTTCTCGATGTTCTTGAGCGGCGATTTGCGCTGGTCCGGCGTAAGTCGAAGGTAAAGAACGTGTGATTGTCCAGCCGGCACGTTCACGCGATAGACCATGCAAGCTTTGGTGCCCAGTTCATCGTGATTAACGCAATCAATGCCATCAACGATGTAGCGATGAAACGCATCCTTGTGAAATGGTTTGCGGCTGATCTTGCCGCGCCCATAAACGTGTTCGGCGTTGGTTTCGTTGTTGGTAAAGAGCAGTTCAGCGCCCTTGGGCCCATGGAGAAAGCGGTTCCCGACTGAGTAGTCGAAGATCAGGTTATGCAGCCGGTCGGCGGCGCTGTCATCGGCCCAGAGNACGGAACAGTCNTCCTCGATGCCACGGAGNATCGTCGGCTCGCGACCGGGNGGGTCAGTCCATGCCCAGGTATTACGAAACCACAGCGTGGGGATCAGATGAAGCTCTGCGGCATCGGGCCCGCGGTTGCAAGCTTCTATACGAATGCAGATATCTTCAGCGTCAGCCTTGGCGTATTCCACGAACACATCGAAGTAGCGGTCATCCTCGAAGATGCCCGTGTCGAGCAATTCAAATTCCGGCCCACTGCCTTCGCGCCGGCGATTCTCGTCGATGAGCTGAGCATAGGGAAACTCCCGCTGCGGGTACTTGTACAACATCTTCATGTAGCTGTGCGTGGGTGTGTTGTCGAGATAAAAGTAATATTCTTTTACGTCCTCACCGCGGTTGCCTTGCGCCGACGTCAGTCCAAAGTACCGCTCTTTGAGGATCGGATCTCGTCCATTCCATAGGGCCAATCCCCAGCAGAGAATCTGGTAACGATCACATAGGCCGGCGATGCCATCTTCTCCCCAGCGATAGGCTTTGCTGCGAGCCTTGTCGTGAGGCAAATAGTTCCAAGCGTCGCCGTTCGGACTGTAGTCCTCGCGCACGGTACCCCATGATCTGGCACTCAGATAGGGTCCCCAGCGCCGCCAAGGTGGCACAAAGCCGTCATAAGGAGAGTAAAGGCGCGCCTCTTCTTTGCTGGCAATCCTCTTGTGCGTCTGAGTACCCGGCTCTCTGTCGAGTACAGCGGCTTCCGATTTCGCAGCTCGCTCGTCCACGCGCGTGGACTTTGCCAAGTGATCCTCCTGGGAATTAGATCCGCTGAGGGAGTGGGGAGTCGGAGGATTGTACCAATGCCGCCGTCAGGAGTGGAAAGGTTTCCGATCGGCAAGGACTCTGNGCGTCCAAAGGAATCTCCGGTCCTGGCAACANTAAAGATCGAGCGAGGCCCTCATTTAGAATTCAGGNCCACTGTCGCTCNATGAGGACCAATGCGAAAACTCACCTCTNTAGTGCTTCTTGTCTCAATGCTGGTATTGCCGTTATGCGCGCAGCANACAAATCTGTACTTCGGCTACACACCGCAATCCGCGAATGCCGAACGCGAGTGGGAAACNAAGTTCCGTGCAATTCCCGATTCCAAGTTGCAGCGCGACTATATGCAGCGCCTGAGCGCACGACCTCATCATGTTGGTTCTGCCTACGACAAAGATAACGCCGAGTGGATTCTGGCCAGGTTCAAGGAATGGGGTCTCGACGCTCACATCGAAACCTTCAACGTACTCTTCCCCACTCCGAAGGACCGCCTGGTGGAAATGGTCGCGCCTTCAACGTTCCGCGCGAAGCTGGAAGAGCCAGCACTGACTGTTGATCCCACGAGTAGTCAGAAATCAGAGCAATTGCCGACGTACAACGCCTACTCCATCGATGGCGACGTGACAGCACCACTGGTCTTTGTTAATTACGGATTGCCCGCAGATTACGAGCGCCTCGAGCGCTTGGGAGTTTCGGTGAAAGGGACGATCGTCATTGCAAAATATGGCAACTCTTGGCGTGGGATCAAGCCCAAAGTCGCCTACGAGCACGGTGCGATCGGATGTCTAATCTACTCCGACCCGCACGATGACGGCTATTTCGAACAGCCTGTCTTCCCAGACGGCCCGATGCGCCCAAAAGATGGCGTGCAGCGCGGCAGCGTGATGGACTTTGTCCGCTATCCGGGTGATCCGCTCACCCCGGGACTCGGCGCTACTCCCGAAGCCAAACGGCTCCGTCGGGAAAGTGCCGAGACCATCACAAAAATACCAGTTCTACCAATCTCTTACGGTGATGCGCAGCCACTGCTGCAGGCCCTTGATGGACCAATGGCTCCTGCTGAGTGGCGCGGCAGTTTGCCTTTGGCGTACCACGTCGGGCCTGGTTCAGCGAAAGTGCATTTGCGAGTGGCTTCGAACTGGGACATCAAGCCTGTGTATGACGTGATAGTCAAAATTCCAGGTGCTACCGATCCAGATACCTGGATTGTGCGCGGCAACCATCACGACGCTTGGGTGAATGGCGCAGAAGACCCCGTTTCGGGACAGATCGCTCTGCTCGAAGAAGCTCGCGCTCTCTCATTGCTAGTGAAGCAGGGCTGGAAGCCGAAGCGGACAATCATCTATTGCGCGTGGGATGGCGAAGAACCAATGCTACTTGGCTCCACTGAATGGGGTGAACATCATGCTGAAGAGCTGAGACAGCATACTGCCATTTACATCAACAGCGATGGCAACACCCGCGGATACCTCGATGCTGGCGGATCGCATTCTCTCGAGGCACTCGTCAACGAGGTTGCCAAAGATATACAGGATCCCGAGAAGCAAATCTCCGTTTGGAAACGTAAGCAGGCTCGACTCATCGAATCCGGCACAGCAGAGGAGCGGAAGGAAGCCAGAGAGCGCGCGGACCTCCGCATTGATGCGCTGGGCTCAGGCACGGATTTCACTACCTTCCTGGACCACCTTGGCGTCGCCTCGTTAAACATCAGTTACTCAGGTGAGGACCAGGAGGGCATCTATCATTCCATCTATGACGATTTCTACTGGTACACGCATTTCTCCGACTACGATTTCGTCTACTCGCGGGCATTATCGCAAACCATCGGCACGATGGTGATGCGCTTCGCCGATGCCGATGTTTTGCCGTACCAGTTTACCGACTTCGCGGAAACCATGAAAAAGTATAGCGATGAGCTCAAAAAGCTGGCAAAAGACCAGCAGGACGAAGCCAACGAAACCAATCAGAAGCTCGATGACGGCGTGTACTCTGCGATTTCTGACCCGCGACATCCCATCATTCCTCCACAGCGTGCGGAGGTGCCGCCATTCATCAACTTCGCACCCCTGGACAATGCCATTGTTGCACTGAGTCGCAGTGCCGACCGTTACCGGAAGGCATCTGCGGTCCTGCAGAATCAGAATACCCAGCTGCAGTTCGCGGCTCTGAATCAACTACTGCTACAGAGCGAACGCCGCCTTACGCTCGATGAAGGGCTGCCGCGACGGCCGTGGTACAAGCACATGATCTATGCCCCAGGCTGGTATACCGGGTATGCGCCAAAGACAATGCCGGGTATGCGCGAAGCGATCGAAGAAAAACGCTATCGCGAAGCCGAAGAGCAGGCGACGAATGTCGCCAAAGTGCTCCGGGCCGAGGCCGATTTAATAGACCAAGCGGTCGCAGAGATGGAGAAGCTCAAGTAATTCTCATTTCGTAGCAGCGACGAATTTATATCCCACTCCACGAACCGTCAGCAGGTGCTTGGGTTTGGAGGGAACGTCTTCGATGTAGCGCCGAAGGCGCACCACAAAATTGTCGATCGCTCGGGTATCGGTATCTTCTCGCAACGACCACACGTCCTCCAGAATTGACTTACGGGAAACCACTTTGCCCTCGTTGCGCACCAGGTGTCTAAGGAGTTCGGCTTCCATGACGGTGAGTTGAATTGTTTCCTTCTTCAACCGAAGCTCGAGAGAAGTAAAGTCGATTGTTTTGCCGTCAAACGCAAAACTGTCCGGCTGCTCGTTCGAAGCAGGTTCGCGTGAGGCATCGATTTGCGATCCGCTTGCCCATTGCTTACGGCGCAACAGGCCACGCAAACGAGCTACGAGGATCGGCAACTCAAATGGCTTGGCAAGATAATCATCCACACCGGCTGCAAAGCCGCGCAGCACGTCTTCGGGGCGTCCACGCGCCGTGAGCATCAGCACCGGAACATACTGTTTCGCGTTGCGCAATTGAGCGACAACTTCGAATCCCGAGATGCCGGGCAGCATTACGTCCAGAATAACCGCGTCGATTCCGCTAGGTGAACGCAGAAGTGTTGCCAGGCCGCTCTCTCCGTCGCCTACAACCTGAGCCTCTATCCCTTCCGCCTCCAGATTGAACTTAAGACCGACGGCTAGGTGCTCCTCATCTTCGACGATCAGAACTCGACTCATACAGCGCGCGGTAGCTGAATGGTGATGGTTGCGCCGCGTCCTGGGCCGTCGCTCTCGGCGAATGCATTACCTCCATACTTTTTTGCAATGCTACGCACGATGAAAAGCCCCAAACCGCTGCCTTTGACTCGCGCAACTTCGCGATCAGCAACGCGGTAGAAGCGTTTGAACACCTGCTTCAGCTCACTACGCGGGATGCCAATCCCGCGATCGCGGATGCGCACCACAACGTGCTTCGAGGCATCGGCCAGAAGCTCGACTTGAATGTCCACTTTCTCTCCGGAGTACTTAATCGCATTCTCAAGAACGTTCGAGATCGCCGATCGCAACTCTTCCCGGTTCGCGCTCACCTTCACGACATCTTCCCCGGTCTGTACCAACAGTCCCAATGATTCGGGCGAAAGATGAT
>C688J14111_10000430_pt1 | contig 10686 bp, 6 predicted proteins | sample HopSoiMetagenom1_FD_14111 | JGI IMG/M metagenome (IMG submission 14111)
AGCAGACGCAAGCCAATCGGAAACGGTATTCCCATGACGAAGCCGAGCGGGACGATCAGCGCGCCGCTAACCAGCAGCTTCACTAGAAACGGAAGGCCTACTTCCGATTTAAGAATGACCGGCAGCAAGCCCAAATAAGTGACTACTCCAACTACGATGAGAACCAGCACACGACGGAGCGTTCGCAGCCCAGGTGTCCAGCTGCGGGCCCCGAGGCTTCCGGCGCCACTGGCCAAGAGCATGAGAAAAATGACTACAGTGAGCGCGTACGTTGGATGACCGAGAAATAGCACAAACCGCTGAATCAGGGTGATCTCAACAAGGATGTAGCCAAGACCGACGGCTATGAAGTAACACAATGGAAAAAGACGAGGATGCGACGCCCTCGGCTCGAGAGCGAGCGGAAGCACTAGAAAGACAAGTACCCCGGCCACCGAAATGAGCAGCACGATGCCGAGGATGACGATGCCAAGATTCACTCTCCAGTCCATGCCTCCACGCGTGCTGCCGAGGTCGGCGAGCGCGTTCGTTGTTTTAAGTGTGAAGAAGAAAAATGGAGATGAGTCGAAAACTGGGGCGACGTTGTATTGATATTCCGATGCAAACGCGCGAGGATCGTTGGAGGCAATCAGTCTCGCAAATGCATTTGCCTGATTCTGTCCGCCGGGAAAATACAGAGGGACCAACCTGGGATGAGAGCTGAAGTGATCACGTATCGCGCGCACCTCGTCTGAGTTAAACGCCGATTTCTTGGCCAGAACGACCACAGGACGCCCGTCTTGGTCGAGTTGACCATCCGAAGCGACAATGAAGTGCTCGTGTGACTCCGCAACCCCGAGTTCATGCAGCGCTTCAATGGCCTGCGACACGACTCGCAGCGCCTCTCGCGGCTGGCGGAACTCCCAGCGCGTGATCGCGATGACTCCATCGGAACGAAGGTGATCGAAATACTCACGGAACGCTTCCACGGTATAAAGGTTGTTCTCACTAAGTGCGTATGCCCCTGCAGCGGTGGAAGCCCAGGTATCTACGAGGGTCATCTGCACCACGTCATATTGGTCGGGGCTGCTGCGCAAATATGACCTGCCATCACCAACATGAATGTGTACTTCGGGCCGCTTGTAAAGGTGATAGGAGTACCCGGCATACTTGTCGCGCATGATCGTATTTGCGATGAGCGGATTGATTTCGATCCCGTCGATGTTGGTGCTGCCGTTCGCAACAGCGCGCAGCACGTCGACTCCACCGCCCGGGCCAATGATGGCGAAGTCGCCTCGTGGACGCAGCACATTCGCCAGAGCTGGGGCTGCGTTCATGAGCTCAGCCTGCCAGTTAAACGAAGCCGGACGCTGCCGAGCGGCGGAGTCGCCGTCGACGGGCACGTCGCTGCCCCATAACCGGGGGTCGACATTCATGATCGCTGAGGAAGCATCGGCATCAATCACGATGTACTTCGCCAATCCAACTTGATCGACTTCTACGCGCGACAAGGCATTCCACCGGGCAAACTGTACCCATGAACCATCGCGCCGCACTCCTTTCGCGTAGACAATATCGATGAGACTGCCTTTGTAGTTCGCGGCAATGAGCGCGACATAGCCAGCCGCAATCACTGCGGCGCGAATCTTTAAGCGATGAGTATCGCTCCAGAAAAACGCTGCCACCGCCATAAGAAGTGCAGCACAGAGCACTGCGTTAGGCGCGCCGAGCAAATTCAGCGTTGGCACCAATAGGACGCAGGCAATCGCGCCCCCTATCAGATCGAATCCGTAAAGGCGAGCAAGCTGGGCTCCTTCTCGCGCAAAAACGATGGAGAAAAGAAGACCTGTGATAAAGAAGGGAAGGGAAGAAATCAGGTACATCAAACTCAGCTTTTCGAAATTGCGCAGCTCCAAATTCAACGACACAGCAGAGTGCAAAACAGTTTCGAGGACGCCAATGATGAGGAGCGCGTTCACCGCCAGCAACACGCCGCCCAAATGCTCTACCCTCCAGTGCGATAGCTTCACGCGAAAAATGTGCGCGAACACTCCCCCCGCGCCAAGTCCAAGTAAGGCAACCGAGATAGCCAGAAATGCGAAGTGATAGAACAGCACTACCGAGAAGAGCCGCGTAAGCGCAAGTTCTAGAAGGAGACTGGCGCAACTGATCGTGGAGATGATTAGAGGTAAGCGAAACCCAGACCGCTTTGAGCGAACCACTATTTCTGGTTCAAGGGCCAAAGTGGAATCGCGCATCAGCTGAACATATCAGATCGAGTTGCGTACTCTTCCATCAGGACCTGCATGAGCGTGCAGGCTACCAAAGTGAAGCTCAAAGATGACAAGCACATCCACGGTGGCGCTTCGTCCAAGAGTATGAGACGAGATCGGGGAACCAAAGCAACTAGAGGTGCGTAACCAGGCACGAGGGGAAGTGTGATGCTAGGAATGCTTGCGTTCTTGTGCGGAGTGGCGCTGTATTTCCTGCCCGCGATTATCGCTCATCATCGCCAGCACGTTAGCTTCGGAGCTATCTTCCTGATCAATCTACTTGCGGGATGGTCGATCATTGGTTGGATCGTTTGCTTTGCCTGGGCATGCAACGGCAATACCCGACAACGAGTGGTGATTCTGCCGCCGGTTCATCGACGCTGAGCTTCTGAGTGAACTTCCGGATCGAGTTTGGCCGAGAGGGTCGCGTTTGCGCTTGAAACTGGATGAATGCGCCCCTGTTTCAACTGGAACTTCGTCCCTTTCCAGGTGACGGTGTTCCCGCCATAACTGCAAACCCAAATCGCCAGTGCAAGCAAGTCCCGCAGGGGGAGAAGCCACAAGTTGCGAAGAAGCTGCCGGTCATCGAGGATTCCGAGGCCGACGTACAGAGCAACTGCAATTCGCCCCAGCAGCGCTAGTGCGAGCAGCATCCACGCCCCAGCTGAATCCGGTGCCATTGTCGCGAGCAGAAGCGCCCATGGAAACGCGAATGTCAGCACTAGCCCGGCGTATCCACCCGGACGCGAGACGCGCATGGTGCGTGCCCAGCGTAGTTGATGCCGCCAGAACTCCACGATGGAATACGGAGGAACTGCGGTCTCGACCACCTCATGTGCCAGTGCGACTTTGAAGCCGGCTTTCGCGATGCGTTGTCCTAGTTGGTAGTCGTCGGCGAGGTAGTCGACTACAGATTCGAACCCACCGATCTGCTGAAGGGCGCCGAGCCTCATGGCCAATGTGGATCCAAGACCAAAACGCAGTCTGCCGTCCAGCACACGAGCGGTGAGCACGCCGGGAACGAAATCTGTTGCAATGCCAAGCGATTCCAGACGCGAGCCGATCGTTTTGGCCGGTACGCCCTTGTAGAGGCAGGTAACCATTCCCACAGTGGGGGCTTTGAAGAGCGACATAACTGCGCGAAGGTAGCCAGGGCCGACTCGAATGTCGCCGTCGTTGACCAAAATGTGTTGATACTTTGCTTCGCGCAGCATGTGTACGAGATTGCTCACTTTGCGATTGGAGCCGAACACCTGAGGAGAGATCACAAGACGAACCTCCCGATCCGGGAACTCCGCAATCAGGCGGCGCACTAGTGGGACGGCCTGATCGTCTTCGTCATTCACCCCAAAGATGATTTCGTAGGATTCGTACTTCTGGAGGCAGTGGCTGCGCAGAGCCGCGTAGCTCTCCGAATCTGCTCCATGCAAAGGTTTCAAAACTGAAACGGGAGCTAGAGCAGCGACCGGCGGTTGTTGGCGGCCGTCACCGCTAAATCGGTGAGCCGCCCAAAGAGCGATGAAAGAGAAAGCAATGCCACACAGCGTAAGTAGAGCGAGAACCACTTCTATTTCTATGGCGAGGTGCAGCATGATTGTTCAGGCACTAGCGCGGCTTCAATTATGGCAGGTAATATTCGCGTGCTTTGACAATGGAACGGGCTAAATATGGCAAACTTCGGACCTGAGCTTCCTCTGGAATCAGGATTTCTCGTCTCCGGTGAGTGGGTTTCAAGCGGTCGGCGCATCGGCATCCATTCCCCATTTGACGGACAGTTTGTGGGTTCCACGTTCCTGGCGAATCGGGAGCATCTCGATAAAGCCATAGCTTCCGCAGCGCGGTCCTCCACCCATGTGCGCGAACTCGCGGCCTACCAACGCAAAGACGTGCTGTTGCGCATAGCCGCGGCTATCCGCCAAAACGGCGAGCTATTCGTCCGCCTGATGGCGCTTGAAGCAGGAAAGCCGGTAAATCCGGCGCGGGCGGAGGTGGACCGCGCAGTGCTGACCTTTACGACGGCTGCGGAAGAAGCAGTACGGATCGACGGTGAGTACTTGCCGCTTGACGTCGGCCCGTCTGCAGAGGGTCGGTGGGGAATTGTGCGACGGTTCCCGATTGGTCCAATCGCGGCGATTACGCCCTTCAACTTTCCTCTGAATCTGGTTGCGCACAAGCTGGCGCCTGCAATTGCTGTGGGCTGTCCGGTGGTCTTGAAACCTGCTCCTCAGACGCCATTCTGTGCGTTGCTGCTGGCGAAATTGATACTTGAATCCGGTTGGGAGCCATCGGCGCTCAGTGTACTGCCTTTGAGCAATGAAGACGCCGGTCTGCTTGTCGCTGACGGGCGCGTGAAGCTACTCAGTTTTACAGGTAGCGCTGCAGTGGGTTGGCAATTGAAGCAAAATGCTGGGAAGAAGAAGGTCATCTTGGAACTCGGGGGAAACGCCGCGGTGATCGTCCACAGCGATGCGGATGTTGGTGAGGCGGTCTCACGCTGTGTCTCCGGAGCATTTACCTATGCTGGCCAGAGTTGCATTTCCGTGCAGCGGATATTGGTTCATGCTATCCGTTTCGACGAGTTCACAGCCAAGATGCTTGAAGGTGTTGGGCAGCTGAGGTGCGGTAATCCAATGGCTCAAACCACTGATGTTGGTCCGATGATTCGTGCCGCGGACATTGATCGCGTGCAAGGATGGATCGAAGAGGCTGTCAAGGCAGGTGCAAAGGTGCTATGTGGAGGCAAGGCTACGGGCTCCTTGCTTGAGCCAACACTGCTCACCGCCACAACGCCCGATATGACGATTAACTCCGAGGAGATCTTTGCGCCGGTTGCGACGATTGAGCCGTACGCGGAGTTCGATTCCGCTCTGGAATTGGTCAATCGCTCGCGCTACGGTCTTCAGGCTGGACTCTTCACCCGTGATGCCGGGCTCATGTTCCGCGCCTTCGCAAAACTTGAGGTTGGTGGGCTGATTATTGGCGACGTACCTACGTTCCGCATAGATCCAATGCCGTATGGGGGTGTGAAGGACTCGGGACTTGGGAGAGAGGGAATTCGCTATGCCATCGAAGAGATGACAGAAAGGAAGCTGTTGGTAATGCCGAGATTCTGAAATCGCGCGCCGATCTGTTTTGCAGTCAGAGCGTCCGGTGAGCAACTGTGTTCGCGAAACCCGCACTTCTGGAAAAAAATTCCTGCCGACACTTTTCAGAAAATTCTCGCCTGCTATAATCGTCCGTTTTATTCCAGAGTGTTGCAGCTGTTCGAACATTCAACTGGTGCACTCCTATTGGCTGACGGTAGTGTTGCGCGGCCTGACCGTGCCCCTTACATGAGATTCAGGACACGCTTCGATGCCACAAGTTTTTAACCGAGGTGCCAACGGGCTCGCACGGATGAGTCTCGTGATTCTCGGGCTTGTCGTCACCAGCCTGGCGCTCACTCTAAACGAGCTTCAGCGCTCGCCGTATGTCACCAAGCAAGGTGAACGCCTTGAGCAGCCGGTTCCGTTTAGCCATCAACACCATGTTGCTGGCCTAGGACTGGATTGCCGCTACTGCCACACGTCAGTAGAGAACTCAGGCTTTGCCGGCATCCCACCTACTAAAACTTGCATGAACTGCCATTCGGAGATTTGGACGAATGCCGACATCCTCGAACCGGTACGAGCCAGCTATCGCAATAACACTCCAATCTGGTGGACCAAGCTCCACGATCTGCCGGACTTCGTTTACTTCAACCATGAAATCCACATAAACAAAGGAATCGGTTGCGCCTCTTGCCATGGCCCCATCGACGAGATGCCGCTCACGTATGCGCACGCCTCGTTGCAGATGGAATGGTGTCTGGATTGCCACAGAAATCCGGCGAAGAACATCCGGCCTACCGGCGATCCTATTTTTAATTTGGGATGGAAAGGTCCAAGCAGAGACGAGCCAGTATTTTGCGAACAGGGAACTGGTAACTGCTCATTGAACGGACCCTATTATCAACTGACCGGGCAGCAGATGCAGCATCCACAGAAATTCATTGATCAGATGAACATGGGCAAGTACCTGGTCGCGCAGTATCACGTGCGTACCCCGAATGAAATCCAAAGTTGCGAAACATGCCATCGATGATGTGCACGTCGGAATGACATTGAGACGCTGAAGAGAGACATGCAGAACCACGCGAACGAGTTGGTGCAGATCAAGGCTTCGCCACGCAGGCCCAAGCTGACATTGCAGGAAGTGCGAGAGCGCCTCTCAGCCGCACGCGGCAAGGCCTATTGGCGGAGCCTTGAGGAGTTGGTCGATGAACCGGGTTTTGAGGAATTGCTGGAAAACGAATTTCCAGAAGCCGCTGCCGAATATGAGAATGATGGAGTTTCGCGTCGCAATTTCTTGAAACTTATGGGTGCGTCGATGGCGCTTGCGGGAGTGACCGCCTGCACTCGTCAGCCGGACGAACCAATCGTTCCATACGTCCGGCAGCCCGAAGATCTCATTCCCGGCGTCCCGAAGTTTTTTGCTACTACAATGCCCTTCCCCACGGGGGCAATTCCACTGTTGGTGAGGAGCAACGAATTTCGTCCAACTAAGATTGAGGGTAATCCCCAGCATCCCGCTTCCAACGGAGCAACCGATGTTTTTGCGCAGGCTTCGATCCTGGATCTTTATGATCCCGACCGGTCGCAGAACTCCAGCTATCGCGGCGAACAGCGCAACTGGGGAGACTTTCAAACCGCGATAAATGAGTACAAGGCAAAGGCTACCGCCTCGGGTGGCGCAGGTTTGCGTTTCCTCTCGGAAACAGTGATGTCGCCGACGCTGGCTTGGCAGCTCCAGACGGTGCTGAAGAAATTTCCAGGTGCGAGGTGCCACCAGTGGGATGGGGTCAACCGTGATTCGGCGCGAGCTGCGTCGCAGACACTGTTTGGCCAATACGCCGAGCCGATTTATAGATTTGACGCTGCGAAGGTTGTGTTGTCGCTCGATGCCGATTTTCTTTCCGGTTCGCACTTCCCGGGATTTCTTCGTTACTCGCGGGAGTTTATCGCTCAGCGAAAACTTGCTGCCAATGTGCCGATGAACCGTTTGTATGTTGTGGAGAGTTTTTCCACGACTACGGGCGCGCTGTCGGATAATCGGCTCCCGTTAAGGGCGGTCGACATCGTGCCCTTCGCAACTGCACTCGCTGGACTGCTCGGTGGAGGCAATGGTAGCTCCTCGCAGGCCTTCAGCCCTGACGAACAAAAATTTCTTCAAGCCTTGGCAAAGGACTTGAAAGCCAACGCAGGCGCCGCAATCGTGGTGCCCGGCGAGCAACAGCCACCCGAACTGCACGTGCTAGCGGCGCAGATCAACCAAGCCCTCGGGAATATTGGCAAAACGATTGTCTACACCGATCCGCCGGAATTGGTGCCCAGCGATCAAGGCGGTGGATTGCGCCAGCTCGTCGGCGATATGAATGCAGGCAAAGTAGACATGCTAGTAATTCTTGAGGCGAATCCCGTGTACACCGCGCCGGTGGATCTGGACTTCGAAGGCGCGATGAGCAAGGTCGCCAACAATGTCCACCTAAGTTGCTACCGGAACGAGACGACCCGTGTTTCGCAATGGCACATCCATGGATCTCACTACCTTGAGAGTTGGGGCGATGCACGTGCGTACGACGGAACGTCCTCGCTGGTGCAGCCCCTGATTGCTCCACTTTATGGTGGTCGTACTGCCCATGAGGTAGTTGCGGTATTTTCCGACACTCCTCAGATGACACCGTACGAGGCGATCACAACTTATTGGCGTCAGAGTGGCAAGGCCAGTGGGGACTTCGACTCTACCTTTCGCCGGTGGCTGCACGACGGTGTGATTCCCAATACGGCATCGCCTGTGCGTGCGCTGACGCCGCGCGGTGCCTCGCCTGCGGTGACGTCTCTCGACAAGAACGCGGTCGAAGTCGTGTTTCGCCCTGACGCGACGATATTCGACGGCCGCTTCAACAACAATGCATGGTTGCAGGAATGTCCCAAGCCGCTGATTCGGCTGGAGTGGGACAACGCAGCCATGATGAGCCTTGACACAGCTGCTACCAAAGGATTCAACCAGGAAGATGTGATTCGTATCAACGTAGAGGGACGCACGATAGAAGCCCCCGTGCTGATTGTCTATGGCATGCCGAACAACAGCATCACGCTGCACCTCGGTTACGGGCGCGAGTTTGCTGGGCGAGTGGGTAATGGGTATGGCTTCAATTCGTATGCTATTCGCAGCAGTAAATCACCCTCGATTGCGACGGCAGATAAGATTGAAANGACCGGTGGAACCTATCATCTGGCTGTCGTCCAGAATTTCACTTTGATCGACGCGCGCGGGAACAAGGACTACGAAGCGCGTTCCGTCCAGGGTTCCGAAGCGCTACGCCGGGATCTGATCCGTGTCGCCTCGTATGAGGAATACAAAAAGAACCCACACTTCGCGCATGATGAGTACTACAGCGAAGATCCCAAGCAGAACGATTCTCTTTACGCTGGATACGACTACACCAAGGGATACCAGTGGGGAATGGCAATCGATATGAACTCTTGCGTCGGTTGCAACGCCTGCGTGATTGCCTGCCAGGCAGAAAACAACAGCCCTGTTGTCGGCAAGGAGCAGGTGAAGATTGGCCGCGATATGAAATGGCTGCGCATCGATGCCTATTTCACTGGTGACCTTCACAATCCGCGAGCGTTCTTCCAACCGATGCTGTGCCAGCACTGCGAGAATGCGCCTTGTGAACCTGTTTGCCCAGTCGGAGCCACGATGCACACCTCCGAAGGGGTCAACATGATGGTTTACAACCGTTGCGTCGGCACGCGCTATTGTCTGAACAATTGTCCTTACAAGGTGCGACGCTTCAACTTCATGCTGTATTCCGATTACGAGACGCCGAGCCTTAAACCATTGCGCAATCCCGACGTCACGGTTCGCAGCCGCGGCGTAATGGAAAAATGCACTTTCTGCATCCAGCGCATCAATTCGGCTCGGATCCAGGCTGAAGTCGAAGAGACACAATTGCAAAAGTTGGATCCGAATGCCCGCCGGGTGATCCGGGACGGAGAAGTTGTGACTGCGTGCCAGCAAGCCTGTCCGACTGATGCCATTGTGTTCGGCGACATCAATGATCGCGAAAGTCGTGTTAGCAAGATCAAATCGCAACCTCGGAACTATGGCGTGCTGACGGACCTCAATACCCGTCCTCGCACGTCCTATATCGCCAACGTCATTAATCCCAATATGGAGATTGGCGATCGCACGGCAGCGCCGGGCAAGAGCTACATCACTGGAGCCGAATCGTAACCATGGCAACCGATTTGCCGCCGCTTCAACGTCCCTATCTCATCGATCCGCCGGTGATCGCGCCGGGGCATACATTTGCCTCAGTCACAGAGAAGATCATGCGAACGGTGCTCACCGGCCGCACCCCGCTGGGCTGGATCGGCGGAGTGCTGATCGCGTTCGGCATCGTTAACATTCTGCTAATTGCGTTCGGATGGTTGTTCTGGAAGGGAGTTGGGATTTGGGGTGTTACTCACCCTGTCGGTTGGGGCTTTGCCATCGTCAATTTCGTGTGGTGGATCGGTATTGGTCACGCCGGAACGCTGATTTCCGCCATCCTCCTTCTACTAAAACAAAGTTGGCGCACTTCCATCAATCGCGCGGCAGAGGCGATGACTCTGTTCGCTGTTATGTGCGCGGGCATGTTTCCGCTGGTTCATACTGGTCGTCCCTGGCTTGCAGTGTATTGGCTATTTCCATTGCCGTTGACCATGGGAGTATGGCCGCAGTTCCGCAGTCCTCTCATTTGGGACGTCTTCGCCGTTTCAACCTATTTCACTGTGTCATTGCTGTTCTGGTTCACTGGGCTGATTCCCGATTTGGCAACTCTGCGGGACAACGCCAAGCACCGGATAACACGTGTGATCTATGGGATTCTGGCAATGGGTTGGCGTGGCTCAGGGCGCCATTGGGCGAGATACGAAACCGCGTATCTTTTGCTCGCCGGCCTCTCAACGCCACTGGTACTTTCCGTGCACACAGTGGTCAGCTGGGATTTCGCTGTATCGGTCATTCCGGGATGGCACACCACGATTTTTCCTCCGTATTTTGTGGCTGGCGCGATTTACTCCGGATTCGCGATGGTGCTCACGTTGCTTATTCCCATCCGCGCCGCTTACGGCATGAAGGATTTCATCACCATGCGCCACCTGCAGAACATGGCGAAGGTGATGCTGGCAACTGGTCTGATCGTCGCATACGGCTACTTTATGGAAGCTTTCATCGCCTGGTACAGCGGGAATCGCTTCGAGCTTTACACCTTCAAGAACCGGGCACTCGGTCCGATGGGCTACTTTTACTGGCTGCTCATCACCTGCAACATTGCTTTGCCGCAATTACTTTGGTTGCGCAAATT
>C688J14111_10000433_pt1 | contig 10640 bp, 8 predicted proteins | sample HopSoiMetagenom1_FD_14111 | JGI IMG/M metagenome (IMG submission 14111)
TGCCGTTTGGCGCATTGGGGGAAATGCCCGACGCGTGGCGCGAGCTGTGCAGCTGCGCTCTGGAGCCAAACGTGTTCTACGATCCGGCCTTCGCGCTTCCGGCTGCGCGCGTGTTCGGCGCGGATGCCGGTGCCGTTCTCGTATGGTCGAAGGCCTCATCGCGGCTGATCGGGCTTTTCCCGGCGCGCATCGAGCGCCGCTACGGCGTGATGGCGACGCTCACCGGCTGGACACATCCTTACGCGCCGTTCGGCGTGCCGCTGGTCGACCGCGACGAGGCCGATGTGGTGATCGGTGCGTTTCTCGATCATGTCGAGGCCGAAGCGAAGCTGCCGAAGCTCATGATGCTGCCGCTGATCGCGCGCGATGGCGTATTCTCGACTGCGCTGGCGCGCGTGCTGGCACGGCGCGGCGGCACCTGCGCACGCTTCGACGATCATGTGCGCGCGCTGCTGGCGCCGCGCAAACGCGAAAGCTATCTCGATCACATCGCGGCTAAGAAGCTCAAAGAGCTGCGCCGTCAACGCCGACGGCTGGAAGATTTCGGTGCGGTCGTGCACATGGCGGCGAGCGGCCCCGCCGCCGCGGTTGCGCTCACCGATTTCATGACGCTCGAAGCCGCGGGCTGGAAAGGCCGCGCCGGCGGCGCGGCGCGTGCACATGCGACGACTGAATCTTTCATGCGCGAAGCCGTCACCGCGCTCGCCGCCAAGGGCGATGCGCGCGTCGATCGCCTGATCCACGACGGGCATCCGGTCGCAGCGGCGATCACGCTGCGCAGCGGCAACGCAGCCTGGTTCTGGAAGATCGCGTATGACGAGGCCTTCGCGCGCGCCTCGCCCGGCGTGCAGCTCACGCTCGAGCTCACGCGCGATCTCTTGGCCGATGCGTCGCTCGCGCGCACCGACTCGTGCGCGGCCGCCGGTCACCCGATGATCGATCATCTCTGGAAGGAGCGCCTCACGCTCACGGATCTGCTGATCGCGCCAAGCGCGGCATCGATGGCGCAATTCCGCATCGCACGACCGCTTGAAACGCTGCGCCGCGCGCTCATCTCAAATGCAAAAACGATCCGCGACAAACTGAAACGCTAAGCCTGCTCGCGCAACAGCCGGCGGATCACCTTGCCGGTCGTGGTCATCGGCATTTCCTTGATGAAGGAAACCTCGCGCGGATATTCGTGCGCCGAAAGCCGCGTACGCACGAAATCGCGCACCTCGCCGGCGAGCGCGTCGGAAGCCTGGTAGCCGGACTTGAGCACGATGAACGCCTTCACGATCTCGGTGCGCACCGCGTCCGGTTTGCCGACGACGGCCGCGAGCGCGACCGCCGGATGCTTGATCAGGCAGTCCTCGATCTCGCCCGGCCCGATGCGATAACCGGCGGACGTGATGACGTCGTCATCGCGCCCGACGAAGGTGATGTAGCCCTCGTCATCGACGACGCCCTGGTCGCCCGTCGTCATCCAGTCGCCGATGAACTTATCGCGCGTCGCCTCGGGCCGCCCCCAGTATTCGAGGAACATCACCGGGTCCGGCCGCCGCACTGCGATCTGCCCGAGCTCGCCGGCGCCGGCGTGCGTGCCATCCGGGCGGATCACCGCTACCTCGTGTCCCGGCACCGGCTTGCCGATCGCGCCGGGCTTCGACACGCCGATCACCGCGCACGAAGACAGCACCAGATTGCATTCGGTCTGGCCGTAGAACTCGTTGATGGTAAGGCCGAACGTCTCGCGTCCCCACTCGTAGGTCTCGGCGCCGAGCGACTCGCCGCCAGAGCCAAGCGAGCGCAGCCGGATATCGTGGCGGCCTGTGGGCGACGGCGCCGAGCGCAACATGCGCAGCGCGGTCGGTGGGATGAAGGCGTTGCGCACTTTTGCTTTCGCGAGCAGCGCGAAGGCTTCCTCGGGGTCGAATTTCTCGGACCGGCGCGCCACTACCGGCACGCCGTGATGCAGGCTCGGCAACAGGCAATCGAGCAGCCCGCCGGCCCACGCCCAGTCGGCCGGCGTCCAGAACCGGTCGCCTAGTTGAGGGAAGAAGCCGTGCGGCATCTCCACGCCGGGCAAATGGCCAAGCACCACGCGATGCCCGTGCAGGGCGCCTTTCGGTTGGCCGGTGGTGCCGGAGGTGAAGATCATGAGCGCCGGATCATCCGGCGTCGTGTCGACAGCGGTGAAATCAGCGGAGGCGCGCGCGATCGTCCCCGAGAATCCGAGTGCGCCATCGGCAGGGCCATCAATCGAAAGCACGAACAGCTCGCCGAGCTCACCGCGAATGGCATTAAGCTTCGCCAGTCCCTGCGCGTTGGTGATAACGGCCTTCACCCCAGCGTTCTGCAGCCGATAACTCAGCGCATCCGTGCCGAACAGGATCGCGAGCGGTACCGCGATCGCACCCATCTTGTAGATCGCGATGTGCCCGACGGCGGCCTCCGGGGTTTGCGGCAAGAGCATCGCGACGCGATCGCCGCGCGCGATGTCATGGGCCACTAGCGTATTGGCGAGCCGGTTCGATGTCTCGCGGAGCCAGCCAAAGCTGATCTCCTCAGGTCTACCGTCCGCGCGAATGTTCAAGATCGCGAGGCGGCTCGGATCGGCGTCGGCCCACTTGTCGCAAACATCGACGCCGATGTTGTAGCGCGCAAGCTTCGGCCAGCGAAACTCACGGTACAGCTGATCGTAGTCGCGGATATTCGGAAGCATGAAGACGTCCCGGCTGGCGCGGCGAAACTAGTGAGGCTATGAGCATCGCGCAACACGGGGAGGAGCATGGCAAAGGCGATTCAAATCGGCATGGGCGGCTACGGCCCGGCGACGACCGGCTTTTCCAAGGCGCTGAAGTTCATCGGCGAGCGGCTGCAAAAGCAGTTCGGCGAGCGCGTGGACATAAAGTACGTCTGGAACGTCATGGATTTCGGCTATCGCGCCGAAGACATCCTGTGGCTGGTCGAGAGCGGCGTGCTGACGCTCGGTTATCAGTCGTCGAGCTACCTGACCGACCGCGTGCCAGAGCTTGGTTTCGTCGATCTGCCGTTTCTGTTCGCCCGGCGCGATCAGGCACGGGCCGCGATGGACGGCCCGCTCGGACAATTTCTCGCGAGCAAGATCGAAGAACGGGTCAACTACCGCATCCTCGGCTGGTATGAGAACGGCTTCCGCCAGATCTCGAACACGTTGCGCACGATCCGCACGCCGGCCGACATGAAGGGCATGCGCATCCGCGTGCTGCCGAGCGACGTGCAGGCGCGCACGTTCGAATTGCTCGGCGCCGTGCCGCTGCGCTGGGACCTCACCGAAGCGATCGCCGCCATCAAGGCCGGCACCATCGACGCGCAGGAAAATCCCTTTGCCAACACGGTCACCTACGGCGTGCACAAATTTCATCGCTATCACTCGGTGACGAACCATTTCTACATCTCGCGGCCGATCTTCCTGCATCGCGACAGCTTCGAGGCGTGGCCGAAGGATTTACAGGGCGCGATGCGCGAGGCGGTCGCGGCGTCCGTTACCTATCAGCGCGGGCTTGCCGAAGAGGAAGATGTCGCCTCGCGCAAGGCGATCATTGATGAAGGGTGTGAGATCGCTGATCTCACAACGCAGGAGCTCTCTGCGTTTCCGAAAGCCGTGCAGCCACTCTGGGCCGATGCGCAAAAGGCTTACGGGAAAGAAATGTTCGGAATGGTGCCTGCGTAGATCTCTTCGCTCATGCCCGCGAAAGCAGGCATCCAGTTGTTTGCAAGTGCTGGGCCCCCGCTTCCGCGAGGACGAGCGGCAGAGTCATCCCCGCCTCTCGTCCGGCGCTGCAAGGATCAGCGTCCAGAACACCTTGTACTTCGATTTCGGCGAATAGATCGCCGCGATGCCCATGCGGGTGACGCCCTTGTTCAGCATGTTGGCGCGGTGCGGCGGAGAATCGCGCCAGCCCGAGAAGGCTTCGGCGAGCGTGTGGTAGCCAGCCGAAACGTTCTCCACGGCGACTTTTGCCTCAAAGCGTCCGCCGCGAATGCGCTGACTGAAACCCTTGCCGACGTCATGATCGAGCTTGTCGCGCGCCGCCATGTTGCGCGTGTGCTCTTCGGCCGCCTTCATCAGCTCCGGATCGATCGTGACGGCGCCGAGCCCATTGTTGGTGCGATAGCCGGAAATCATCGACTGCGCGGCGGCCGGATCGAGCTGCCCGCCTTGCGCGAGGTTCTTGTAAAAGGTCGGCTCGCCCAGCGTGGGCGGCGGCGTTTCGCTTGCGCAGCCGGAAAATCCGAGCAGCGCTAGCGCGGCCGCGACGCGCAGCACACATTCCGCAATCAGCGTGCCGGTCATCGGCCGTCCCCGTTGAAAATTCCCCGCCGCGATAACGCCCTCGAATTGGTAACTGAAAGATGAATAAGGCAGAGATGAGCCCGGAAATCAGGAGCTTTTCGGCTCGCCCAGGAGGCGCACGTCCTGCGCCGGGGTCATGTCGATGCCCGCGGCGCGGAATTCGCGCAGGATCGCGACCTGGATTTCACTCTTGATACGACCGCGCTCGCCGAGATTGGGCACGATACAGAAGATGTCGAACATAAGCGCGCTGGCGCCGAACTCGGTGAGCTGCACCGCTGGCGGCGGCTGCTTCAGCACGTCCGGATGAGCCGCGATGCAGGCCTTGAGTGTCTCGATCACCTTTCCGGCGTCGCAATCGTAGGACGTCGTGACCTTGATGTTGAGCCGCCCAAGTGTGTTCGTGTGCGTCCAGTTCTTCACCACGCCCGTGATCAGCTCCGAGTTTGGGATGATCACGCTCGCTTTGTCGAACGTCTCGATCTCGGTCGCACGTACGCTGATGCGGCGCACGAAGCCTTCATCGCCCTTGACCACGATCTGATCGCCGACGCGGATCGGCCGCTCCGCCAGCAGAATGAGCCCGGAGACGAAATTCGACACGATGGACTGCAGACCGAAGCCGATGCCCACCGAAAGCGCGCCGGCGACCAGCGCGATCTTCTGCGGATCGATGCCGATTTCGCCCAGCGCCACGACCACCGCAATGATGAAGCCCACATAGCCGATGATCGTCACGATTGACATCCGCAGGCTCGGCTCGATCGCGGTATGCGGCATCACCTCGTTTTCGAGCCAGCGCTGCAGAAGACGGGTTAATCCGGCGATGATTAGGAACAGCGCCACCGCGCCGAACACCGCGCCGAACGAGATCGTGAAATCGCCGATCCTGATGCCGAGAGACACGTCCTTGATCGCATCGAGCAGATCGCCCGCCGCGACCTCCCAACGCCCGATCGCGAGTGCGAGCACGACCAATACGAAGAGTGCGCGCACAATGCCGGACGTGAGCCTGCCGAACAGGCCGAGGCGGCGCGGATCGATGCCGAGCTGCCGTGCAAGCTTTCGCCCTCCGGACGAGTCAGGCGACATGGTCCGGTTGATCGCCGCATCGGTGACGATCAGCAGCAAATAGAGCGTCGCGATGAGCGAGAGAGTGAACACGACGCGGCCAGCGACGAATGCAGCGAAGCGCGCGTAACCGGCGAGCAGCGAGCCTGCGATCAGCGCAACAACCAGCCAGGCGAGCAGCCGCATGCCGGGAATGCGCCGCGGCTCCTCCTCGACATCGCGCTCGCGCACCAGCAGGTGAACCAGCAACGCCGCAATCGCGAGCGCAAACAGCATGCGCACGGCAGTATCGACCGCATCCGGCGCACCGATCGTGCGATGCAGCGCGCGGAGGATCAGAAAAAGGCCGAACAGCCGCCCGCCCCAGACGAGGTGCCCAGATAGCCAATGCGCGCTCGCGTCGTCGAACTTCACCTGGCGGCGTCGCGGGTCGTCCGGCGCGAGCACGCTGGTCGCGGCTGCGCGCGCAAGCGCCGCTATTGCGGCGCCGAAAATGAGTCCGGAAACCAAGCGCCCGGAATCGTCCGGAATGAGTTGAAACTGATCGAGGAGCTCCAGCACGACAAAAACCACGATCGGCGCGGTCAGGGCACGGCGCAGGAACACCGCGAGCGACGCGAGCGCCATGCCGTAGCGGTCGCCGATCCGGGCGATGAAGGCACGGCGCCGCCACCAGCGGATAAAACCGATGGCGAAGACCAAGAGCCCGGCGAACGTGATCGCAGCCGATGTGATCCGCGCCGGTCCGCCCTGCTCCCGCGCGTAGTCGATCCAGCCTTGCGCGAACGTCGCGAGGCGCTCGCCATAGTCCGGCATCGCCATCGCGGCATCGCGCCAGAAATACGGGTCGAGCACGTTCGGCGACTTGCGGAACATGGTCTCCGCATATGCCGACCGGCGCCGGTCGTTAAGCGTTGCGGCGAGTTGCGTGGCGCGCGCCTGCAGAAGCTGCATCTGCTTGATCGCGGAATCGAGCTCGTTGCGCTGCTGCGTCAGCCGCGTGCGCTCGGCCGCGATCGTTGCATCTTCAGTCGTGCCGGGCGCGGGCGGAGCCCCGACCGCCTTCAGCCGCGCATCGACATCGGTAAGACGCGGCTCGAGGTCGGCGATCTTGTCGCGGAGCTCGTCGCGCAACGGCGCGATACGCTGCGCAAGTGCCGTCAGCGCATTGACGCCCAGCGTACTGCGCCGCGCCTGCGTCTCGGTCTGGTCGAGCGTGGCGCGGATTGGGTCGATACCGATCAGCGGCGCCGGTTGCGCATGTGCGAGAGCCATGAAGCAGGCGAAAAACGCCGGCGCGGCAAGCGCACGAAAGGCGGCGGCGAATCGGACCATGGCGGCTTCCGTTGCGATGGCAGGCCTTGTTTCGCGCGCATTCCACTGTGTCAAGCGGACCCATTCTGCTTGTTTGGGCCGTCACTTATTGGTCTAATTCTGCGCCGGTTTGGGGAAAGGCATGCTCACGACGCCGCGGCTCGTTGCCATCGCGGCTCTGCGCGGCACTCAATTTCGCGATCGGCAACATCGTCTATCTGTCAAGCTGCCGATCTTTCTCGACTCGATTGGGACGATCCTGTGCGCATTGCTGATTTTCCCGGATCGGCTCGCCGCGATCGCTTGCGCCTTCATTGCAGGGTTCATCGCCGCGATCCTGACCGGCCTCGTCCTCAACCCATTCCTGCCCTGGTTCAGCCTGACGGTCCTTGCGATCCAAGCGAGTGCATGCTTCGCGCTCGCGAGCCGGCGCGCAATCCGGAATGCGCTCGCCTGGTCCGCCAACATCGTGCTGCCGCTTGTGCTGTTCATGATGATTGTCTGGGTCGGCATCGTTGGCTGCGGGCCGCACGAAATCGCGGCCAACCTGGAAGGCTCACGCAGCGCCGCCGCAATCCACGTCGCGATCATATGCCTGCGCTTGTTCGTCACCGCATTGACTGTGCAGATTGCCTTCCTGCATTTCGCCGGCTGGACGCCACTGCGGTTCATCGGGCGCTGGCGCTCCCGCGCGTCGCAAAGAAGCTGCTGGTGCTGACGCTGTCGCTGATCGACACGATCCTGCAGGCGGTCGACCAAGCGCGCTCAGCGCTCATCGGCGCCGGGCTTGTCACGCGGCAGCGCTCCTGGCCAAACCGGCGACACGGGTGGATTCTGGTGCAAACGGTGTGGCTGACGGTGATCACCATCGTGCTCGGCCGCACGCGCGACAAATGGCCGGTCGAGGACACCCTTGCGCGGCTCGAGGGCACACTGGCGGCGCGCGCGACTACACGATTGACCTCCGCTGATTTCGGCTGGATGGCGCTCGCCGTTGCCGCCGGCAAGTGCAGGACTGCGCCTGTGGAGCTGATTGTCACGCCGAATTTCTCCGGCGGCAGTGAGGCCTTGCTGGCGCGGCTGCGCGAGCGCGCGCCCGCATTCTTCATCGTCCGCATGCGGAGGCCGCACTGTCGGGCCTCTCCAGCACCGTTGCGGATGAGATCGAGATCTATCGTGCGGCGAAGCCCGCGCACGAGATCTTCGCACCGCCCGAGCTTGCTTATGCGGACCGCAAGCCGCCAAGGCTGTCCGGCGGCGAACAGGTGTTGCTTGCGCTGCACTGCTTCTCGCTCTCCGATTATGCGGCGATTGGGATCGATACCGCGCTCGAACAGCTTGACCCGGACAATCGAGATCGCGCCCTCGCTTACCTGTCGCAAGGCGCATCGCAGAATTTCACCGTGGTCCTGACTGACAATCGACCCGATCATGTCGCCGGAGCGATGGTTCGCGAACTGGCAGGCATAGCAGGCCAATTTGCTTGCGATCTTGCCGGTGTGGCACATTGAGGATGAGCTGCTCGCCTCCTGCTATCGCACGGCCCTCGACCTTGCGGCCGCGAATAAGCTCACATCCATCGCGTTCCCGGCGATCTCGACCGGCGTCTATGCGTTCCCGGCGGACCGCGCGGCACGCATCGCTGTCGGGACGATTGCGTCACAGCTCTCGGCATCACCGCGCACGATCAATCGCATCGTGTTCTGCTGTTTCTCGGAGCAATCGGCACGGCACCACATGGATGCGGTGCGCGATCTGGGGCTGGCCTAGTCCGTCCTCCGCCGTCTAAAGTCCCGCTCGACAAAACGAACAAACATCCGGGAGGCACAATGGCGGCCAAGAACAAAGTCATCATCACCTGCGCGGTCACCGGCTCGATCCACACGCCGTCGATGTCGCCGGCGATCCCGGTGACGGCGAGCGAGATCGCGGATGCGGCGATCGGCGCCGCGGAAGCCGGCGCGGCCGTCGTGCATCTCCACGCGCGCGATCCGAAGGATGGCCGCCCCGACCAGTCGCCGGATGCCTTCTCGCCCTTCCTCAAGGTGATTAAACAGCGCTGCGCCGCGGTCATCAACATCACGACCGGCGGTGCGCCGACAATGTCGATCGAGGAGCGCGTCAAGCCGGCGGCGACGTTCAAGCCGGAGGTCGCGAGCCTCAACATGGGCTCGATGAATTTCGGGCTTTACCCGATGATCCCGCGCTTCAAGGGCAAGTTCAAACATGCCTGGGAGGAGCCGTATCTGGAAGGCTCGCACGATCGCATCTTCAAGAACACTTTCAAGGACATTGAGTACATCCTCACTACCTGCGCCGAGAACGGCACGCGCTTCGAGATCGAGTGCTACGACATCGGGCATCTCTACACGCTGGCGCACTTCCTGGAGCGCGGCGTGGTGAAGCCGCCCGTGTTCGTGCAGTCGGTGTTCGGCATCCTCGGCGGCATCGGGCCACACCCGGAAGACGTGATGCACATGCGCCGCACCGCGGACCGGCTGCTCGGCCGGGAGAATTATCACTGGAGCGTGCTCGGCGCGGGGCGCAACCAGATGCCGATCGCCGCGCAAGCGGCCGCGATGGGCGGCAACGTGCGCGTGGGCCTCGAAGACTCGCTCTGGATCGGCGCCGGCAAGCTCGCCGAGTCGAACGCGCAGCAGGTGACGAAAGCGCGCCAGATCATCGAGGGCCTCGGCCTCGAGATCGCGACGCCCGACGAGGCGCGGGATATCCTGGTACTCAAGGGCGGCGACAAGGTGAATTTCTGAACCTGCCGTCCCGGGCGACCGAAGGGAGACCCGGGACCCAGAGACACAGGTCGAGCGATCTCGTGAGGCCGGTGGTTATGGATCCCGGCTCTCGCTTCGTTAGGCCGGGATGACACTTGAGAGAATGAGGAACAAAAAAAATGAACATCACCGTCAACGCCGCAGCCATCAAGGAAGCCTCGCAGAAGCTCTCCAACTGGGGCCGCTGGGGCAAGGACGACATGAGCGGCACGCTCAATCACGTCACGCCGCAGGACATCGTTGAAGCAGGCAAGCTGATCAAACAGGGCAAGTCGTTCGCGCTCGGCATTCCGCTGGATCGCACCGGACCGCAGACCGGCCTGTTCGGCGGACGCTTCAATCCGATCCATCAAATGTTGGCCACCGGCACCGACGCGCTCGCCGGCCAGCAGGACTGGAACAAGCTGCGGTATGCCGACGACACGCTGATGCTTTGCGTGCAGGGCGCAACGCACTGGGATTCGCTCGGCCACATCTTTTACGAGGACAAGGCCTACAACGGCCACTCGCCCAAGCTGATCGACTCCCGCGGCCTCTCGGTACTCGGCATCGAGCACTCCAAGAACAAGATGAACGGGCGCGGTGTGCTGCTCGACATCGCGCGCTTCCGCGGCGTGCCATGGCTCAAAGATGGCGAAGGCATCGGCAATGACGAGCTCGACGCCTGCGCCAAGGCGCAAGGCGTGAAGGTCGGCCGCGCCGATTTCGTCATCGTCCGCACCGGACAGATGGAACGCTGCCACGCGGAGAACGACTGGGGCGGCTATGCGGGCGGCGACGCGCCGGGCGTGAAGTTCGAGAACTGCTACTGGTGCCACGAGAAAGAGATCGCGGCGATCATCACCGACACTTGGGGCTGCGAGGTGCGCCCGAACGAGACCAACGACGCAAACCAGCCGTGGCACTGGGTGGTGATCCCCGCGATGGGGCTGTGCATGGGCGAGATCTTCTATCTCAAGGAGCTGGCCGAAGACTGCGTGAAGGATAAGGTCTACGAGTTCTTCTTCTGCGGCCCGCCGCTGATCATCACCGGCGGCACGGGAAGCCCGATCAATCCGCAGGCGATTAAGTGATTTGCTTCACCTCCCCCTGGAGGGGGGAGGTCGCCGCGTGCAACGCGGCGGGTGGGGGTGAACCGCGAAGCGAAC
>C688J14111_10000437_pt1 | contig 10617 bp, 8 predicted proteins | sample HopSoiMetagenom1_FD_14111 | JGI IMG/M metagenome (IMG submission 14111)
GCGGAACTGCCGCGCCGAGAGGTTGACCGACACCACGCCGGGCTGCAGGCCGGCGTCGAGCCAGGCGCGCGCCTGCCGGCACGCCTCGAAGATCACCCATTCGCCCAGCCGCACGATGAGACCGGTCTCCTCGGCGATCGGGATGAAGCGCGCCGGCCGCACCAGCCCCCAGTCCGGATGAAGCCAGCGCACCAGCGCCTCGGCGCCGATGATCTCGCCCGAGCGCAGGTCGACCTTCTGCTGGTAGTGCAGCATGAACTCCTGCTTCTCGAGCGCGCGGCGCAGCGCGTGCTCGAGCGCCAGGCGGTCGTTCACGCGCTCGTTCATCTCCGAGGTATAGAACTGGAAATTGCTCCGCCCGTGCTCCTTGGCGCGGTACATCGCCGCGTCGGCGTTCTTCAGCAGCGTGTCGACATCGCGCCCGTCCTGCGGATAGAGGCTGATGCCGGCGCTCGCCGTCACGTAGAGCTCCTTGCCCTCGATGCTGATCGGCTCGGCGACCTTGGCGTGAATGCGCTGCATGGCCCGGAAGATGACTTCCTCGTTCGACTGGTCGTTCAGGATCAGCACGAACTCGTCGCCGCCGACCCGCCCCACCGTGTCGCCCTCGCGCAGCACCTGCCGCAGCCGCTCGCCCATCGCCTTCAGCAGCTTGTCGCCGGTCGAGTGGCCGAGCGAGTCGTTCACGAACTTGAAGTGGTCGAGGTCCATGAACACCACCGCGATGTTGCGCGGCGTGCGCTGCGTGTGCACCGCCCGGCGCAGGCGGTCGTGCAGCAGGCTGCGGTTGGGCAGTCCGGTGAGCGCATCGTAGTTCGCCTGGTGCTCGAGCTGCACCTGGTAGCGCTTGCGCTCGATCGAATAGTGCATCGAGCGCAGGAGCAGCTCGCGGTCCAGGCGCGCCTTCACCAGGTAGTCCTGCGCCCCGCCCTTCACCGCCGAAAGCGCGAGCGAGTCGTCGTCGTTGCCGGTGAGCACGATGATCGGCACCGCCGGCGAATGCGCGTAGACCTTGGCGAAGGTGTCCAGGCCGTGGCTGTCCGGCAGCGAGAGATCGAGGATCACGAGCGCCGTCTCGCCGCCCGAGAGGTGCTCGAGGCCCTTCGCCAGGCGATCGACGTAATGCAGCGTGAACGGCGTGCGCGGGTCGTCCGCGATCATCTCGCGGATGAGGCGGGCGTCGCCGGGGTTGTCCTCGATCAGGAGGACGTTGTGGATCACCGGCCGGGTTCCCGCTCAGTGCCCATCGGCGGGCGGCAGTGTCACGACCGTCAGCCAGAAGACATCGATCGATCTCACCACGACGATGAATTTCTCCAGGTCGACGGGCTTCGTGACGTAGCAGTTGGCGTGCAGGTTGTAGCTCCTCAATACGTCCTCCTCGGCCTTCGAGGTGGTGAGGACGACGACCGGGATGCGGCGCAGGGTGTCGTCGGACTTGATCTCCTGCAGCACCTCGCGGCCGTCCTTCTTCGGCAGGTTGAGGTCGAGCAGGATGATGTCGGGGCGCGGCGCATCGCGGTACTTGCCGCGCTGCTGCAGGAACTCCATCGCCTCNACGCCGTCCTTCGCCCAGTGCAGCTTGTGGTAGACCCTGCCCTCCTTCAGCGCCTCGCGCGTCAGGCGCTCGTCGCCCGGGTTGTCCTCNACGAGCAGGATCTCGATCGGGGAACGGCCATCGGTCATCGCTTTTCTTCCTCGTGTCTCATGGAAAGTCTTTCTTCGGTAGCGTGAAATGGAACGTGCTGCCGGCGCCGAGTTGCGACTCGAGCCAGATGCGCCCGCCGTGGCGCTCGGCGACCTTCTTGCAGATGGCAAGGCCGATGCCCGTGCCGGGGTACTCGCCCATGGTATGCAGGCGCTGGAACAGCATGAAGATGCGCTCGAAGTACTGCGGCTCGATGCCGATGCCGTTGTCGGCGATGCTGACGCGCCACTCGGCATTTTCCTCCTGCGCCGAGACGTGGATGCGCGGCGGCGCCTGGCCGCGGAACTTGAGCGCATTGCCGATCAGGTTCTGGAAGAGCTGCACGAGCTGCACCTCGTCGACATCGACGCGCGGCAGCGAATCCCAGCTGACCGCGGCCCCGGACTCCTCGATCGCCGCGCGCAGATTGGTGACGGCGCGCTTGAGCGGCGCCTCGAGGGACACGGGCTTGAACTCCTTGCCCTTGGTGCCGACCCGCGAGTAGGCGAGCAGGTCCTCGATCAGCTGCTTCATGCGCGCCGCGCCGTCGACCACGTAGTTCATGAATTCGCGCCCGTCGCCGTCGAGCTTGTCGCTGTAGCGCCGCGCGAGCAGCTGCGTGTACGAGGACACCATGCGCAACGGCTCCTGCAGGTCGTGCGAGGCGACGTATGCAAACTGCTCGAGCTCGGCGTTGGAGCGCTGCAGCTCCTCGGCCTTCTTCGCGAGCTCGTCGTGCGCGCGGCGCAGCTCCGCCTCGGCGCGCTTGCGGGCGGTGATGTCGGAGCCGACGCCGCGGTAGCCGCGAAAATGGCCCGCGTCGTCGTAGACCGGCTCGCCGGTCACCGAGATCCAGCGCGTGCCGCCGGCGGGATTGGGACGCTCCATCTCGAAGTCGCGGAACGCCTCGTGGCGCTCGAGCACGGCGCGGTGGCGCGCCCAGTCTTCGGCGGTTACGTTGAGCGCCGGCTGGTCCCAGCGCTTGCGGCCGAGGTAGGCCGAGGCCTCGAGGCCGGTGCGCTCGCCCATGCGGCCCGACATGAAGGTGAGGCCGAAGCTCTCGTCCTGCTCCCAGTACCAGTCGGAAGAAAGCTGCGTCAGGCTGCGGAAGCGCGCCTCGCTCTCGCGCAGCGCCTGCTCGCCGCGCTTCCTCTCGGTGATGTCGTCGAAAATCGCGATCTCGTAGAGCGGCGTGCCGTCGGCTGAGCGCTCGAGCACCATGCTGAAGGTCACCCAGACGGTCGAGCGGTCCTTGCGCAGGTAGCGCTTCTCGAGGCGCACATGGTCGATCTCGCTCGCGTACAGGCGGCTGCGCTGGGTGTTGATCACCTCCAGGTCATCGGGATGCGAGATCTCGCGCCCGGTCATGCCGATCAGCTCCTCCTCCGGGTAGCCGAGGATCTCGCAAAGGCGCCGGTTGACGCGGATGAAGCGGCGGTCGAGGCCGATGTGCGCGATGCCCGAGCCGGCGAGCTCGAAGGTGCGCCGGTAGCGCGCCTCGCTCTGGCGCAGCGCTTCTTCGACCTGCTTCTGCGCCGTGACGTCCTCGAGCACCGAGATGGCGTAGAGCGGCATGCCGGACGCGTCGCGCTCGAGCGCGATGGCGATGCTTGCCCAGATGGTGCCGCCGTCCTTGTGCAGATAGCGCTTTTCCACCCGCACAGAGTCGACCTCGCCGGCGAGGAGGCGAGCGCGCCGCTCGTCGAGCGCGTCGCGATCCTCGGGATGGGAGAGATCCTTTACCACCGTGCCGACGAGCTCNGCCTCGCTGCGGCCGAAGAACTCGCACAGTCGCCGGTTGACGCGCAGGAAGCGGCCGTCCAGCCCGACCTGCGCGAGTCCGGATCTGGCCAGCTCGAAGGTGCGCCGGTAACGCTCCTCGCTTCCGCGCAGCGCCGCCTCGGCATCGCGCTGCGCCGTGATGTCGGTGAACGAAGAGACGACGCCGTACCAGTCGCTCGTGTCCGGCTGGCGCAGAAACGCGGTGTTGATGAGCAACCAGGTGTGCACGCCTTCGGCCCGCTCGATGCCCATGACATGCCCCGTGAGCGGCTTGCCGGTGCGGACGGTGACGCGTGTCGGCCGATCCTCCGGCGGCAGCGGCCGCCCATGCGCATCGACGCACGGCAGGCGCGAGGTGAAGCCGGGGACGCCGATCAGCTCGGCGAGCGCAATGCCGAGGATGCGCTCGGCGGCCTGGTTGCCGGCGACGATGTCGAGGTTGCGGTCGTAGACCAGGATGCCTTCGTTCGCCGAATTGACGATCGCGTGCCAGCGTTCCTGGTTGTCGCGCAGCGCGCTCTCGGCGCTCTTTCTCGCCGTGATGTCGATGATCGTGCCGATGAGCCCGGCGACCACGCCGTGCACGTCGGTGTACGTAGCCTTGTAGTAGAGCGTGTCGCGGAGCTCGCCATCGCGCGCGCGCACCGTAATCTCGTAGCTCTGGCGGCCCGGCCCGGCGTAGAGCTCGCGGTCCATGGCGGCATGGCGCTCAGCGATCGCCGGATCGTGCGGATAGAGATCGACGACCTGTCTGCCGATGAAGTCGGCGGCGCGGATGCCGAAGAACTCTTCCCACGCGCGGTTGACGCCGAGATAGCGGCCATCGCGGCTCTTGAAAAACACCGGCACCGGGAGAGCGTCGACGAGCTTGAACGCTGCGTCGAGTGGTGCTGCGGCTTCTTCCTCCCCCCGTGCCCTTTGTAGTTGTTTGCCCTTGGGCATGGCAGTGAAGGATTCTAATGCTCGTACAGTCGCCTTGCCTTCGCCTTGGCGGCGACCAGTGGTACGAGAACGTCAAGGACCGGCGTGTGCATTTTTGCCGCCCGCGCGAGCGCGAGCGGCGCCAGGAGCTGCGCCTCGATCTCCATCGGCCGGCCGCGCTCGTAGTCCTGCAGCATCGAGGGCTTGTGCGCGGCGCCGGAGCCGCTCGCGCCACTCGGCCGGCGCGGCGCGCGCTCGGGAGCGACGCCGAGCGCGCCGGCGATAGCGTTGGCTTCGCCCACCGCCTGGGTGGCGATGGGCTTCAGGGCAGCGTTCTCCTGCACTTCGCGTACCGTGAGGCCGGTGAGCGTGCACAGCGTCGAGGTCCAGAGGTTCTGCGCGAGCTTCGCCCAGATCGACTGGCGGATGTCCTCGACCTGCGGCGATGCAATGTCCGCCGCATCGAGCGCGTGGCGCAGGCGCTCGACCAGCGGCGTGTCGCGCCGGTCCGGGCGACCGATGACCAGCATGTTGTTGCCCGGCACGTGGTTCTCGATCACGCCCGGCTCGAGGAGCTCATTCGCGGAATAGGCGACGCCGCCGAGCACCCGCTCACGCTCGATCGCCGCCGCGAGCCGTCCGCCCGGATCCAGCCGCTCGAGCCGCTCGTCGTACCACCACGGAATGCCGTTCTGCACGAAGACCACGGCGGTCTCGCGCCCGAGCAGCGGCGCGCATTGCTCGGCAAAGGCGCCGAGCAGATTCGCCTTCAAGGTCACGAACACCGCCTCCTGCGGTCCGAGCTCGCGCGCGCTCGCGGTCGCGCGCACCCGCCCGACGATGGTGCGCTCGCCATGCAGCAGCTTGATGCCGCGTTCCTGCATCGCAGCGAGGTGCGCGCCGCGCGCCACCACGCTCACCTCGTGACCGGCGGCGGCGAGCTTCGCCGCGATATGGCCGCCGACCGCGCCGGCGCCGAAGACACACAGCTTCACGCCGATAGAATAACCGCCATGAAAATCTGCCGCTACGACGACAACCGCCTCGGCCTGGTGGCCGACGACGGCATCCGCGATGTCAGCGCCGCGCTGGCCAAACTGCCGGCGGTCACCTATCCGTTTCCGCGCCACGACGCGCTCATCGCCCACCTGGCCGATCTGCGGCCGGAAATCGAGCGTATCGCGCGCGGTGCCCGCGCCGTGCCGGTCGCCAGCGTGAAGCTCCTCAGCCCGCTCGCCAATCCGGGAAAGATCATCGCCGCGCCGGTGAATTACAAGAAGCACCTGGAAGAAGCGCTCGCCGACAAGGGCATCCACCACGGCAACCTGGTGCAGGAGATCCACAAGGCCGGCATGTTCCTCAAGGCGCCGAGCTCGCTCGTCGGCCCCGGCGAAGGCGTGAAGCTGGTGCATACGGATCGGCGCAACGACCACGAGGTCGAGCTCGCGGTGGTGATCGGCAAGCGCTGCCGCAATGTGAAGGCGGCGGACGCCGCCGAGTGCGTCGCGGGCTACTGCATCGGCCTCGACATGACGATCCGCGGCCCGGAAGAGCGCAGCCTGCGCAAATCGCCCGACAGCTACAGCGTGCTCGGGCCCTGGCTCGTGACGCGCGACGAGATTGCCGATCCGGGCGCGCTGTCGCTCAGGATCACGGTGAACGGCGCCGTGCGCCAGGACGCGCACACCAGCGATCTCATCCTGAGCGTCGGCCAGCTTATCGAGTGGGGCAGCGCCTTCTACACGCTGCACCCGGGCGACGTGATCCTCACCGGCACGCCGCAGGGGGTCGGCCCGGTACGGCCCGGCGACGTCATGGAGGCGTCGATCGAGCGCATCGGCACGATGCGCGTCGAGGTGAAATAAAAAAAAGCCGCGGCGGCGAACCGCGGCGGCTTTTTTGGGCGCTGCGAAGTTACTTCGTCGTCGAGGACTTGTCCTTGTCCGCGTCGCTCGAAGAGCTGGACGACGGGGTGGACGAAGACGAGGACGACGGCGTGCTCGAGGAGCCCGCGCCTGCCGCGCCACCGGTGGAGCTGGAGGGCGAGGAGCTCGAGGACGAGCTCGCGCCGCCGCTCGCCGGGCTCTTGGTCGTATCGCCCGAGCTGGACGAGGAGCTCGACGGCGAGGACGAGCTCGCGCCCGGTGTCGTCGCGCCCGAGGACGACGCGCTGCCCGACGGGGAGCTCGACGGCGAGCTGGTCGTGCCGCTTGCCGAAGACGCCGAGCCGGACGGCGAAGTCGTCGAGCCCGACGGCGCGGTCGACGAGGAGCTGGAAGATTTGTCAGCGCCGCGGTCGCACGCCGTCATCAGCGATGCGCCAAGCGCCAGGGAAACAGCAACTGCGAGGGTGGAAAGTCTCATGTGGCCTCCGTGGTTGGGACGAGAAACAGTGAGCAAGGATTGGGCCTTCGTCGTGATTTCGCAACCGCGACCACGGCCCTTGGGGATTCGTTTTGCTAGTTCTTCATGGTGGGCTGCGTGTCGCCGCTCTTCGGGCCGGCGCCGTCGCCGCTATTCTGGAAATCGCGGTGCTGGTCGGCGTGCTTCGGGTCGACCTGGCCTTGAACCGGGTTGGCGCCGTCGCGTTTCTCCGCGTTTGTAGGATTTCCCGTGTTCGCCGGTGTCGTGGTCGAGCCGGCGGCCGCCGGGCTGGCCTGCGACACGCTGTCGGTTTTCGGTGACGGCGGCGTGGTGGGACGACGATCACAGCCCGCGGCGAGCGCAAGCAAGGCCGCCGCCGTGGCGAGCGTCAAGGCTTTCATAGAGTCTCCGGTATTCGCATACCGGTGGACTGCTGCAACTCCTATACCCGCAGGACGATCTTGCCGAAGTGCCGATTGGCCCGCATGTGGGCCTGGGCCGCCTCCGCATCGGCAAGGGCGAACTCCCGGTCGATGGGCAGGCGCAGCTTGCCGGCCTCGAGCGCCGGCCACAGGTCGCGCCGCATGCGCTCGGCGATCGCCTGCACTTCGTCGCGGCTGCGCGTGCGGAAAGTGACGCCGATGTACTGGATGCGGCGCAATGCGTGCAGATTGAAGTCGAATTCCGCCGTCATGCCGCCGAGCCGCCCGACATTGACGATGCGGCCGCTGATGGCGGTGGCTTTTTGCGTGGCGTTGAAGATATTTCCGGAAACCTGATCAATCACCAGATCCACGCCCTTGCCGCCGGTTGCCTCCAGGACGTGCTCAGGCCAGCGCGCATCGGCAGTGTCGAGCGCGAGATCCGCGCCGTACTCCTGCAACCGGCTGCGATGCTCAGGGCTTCGCGAGGAACCGATGACCAGCCGCGCGCCCATCAGCTTCGCGATCTGCAAGCCCATCAGGCCGACGCCGGACGAGGCGCCCTGAATGAGCACGCTTTCGCCGCGCTGCAGCCTGCCGTTGCCGACGAGCGCATCGTGCATGGTGAGGAGCGCNAGCGGCAGCACGGCGGCCTCGTCCAGGCCTACGCNTTGCGGCACCGGCAGCANGCANCTCGCGAGCGCCTGCTCGGCATAGCCGCCCGCCCCCATGCACATGACGCGCTCGCCGGTNTCGGCCCGCTCGCCCGCCCAGTCCATGCCCGGAATCGTGCCCTCGTCCCCCGCCGCGCGCGTTAGGTCGCGCCGGTTGAGGCCCGCGTAGCGCACGTGCACCAGCACCTCGCCGGGCTTCGGCTGCGGTTCGGAAACCTCCCGCAGTTCCAGTCGCTGTTTCGCGAATACCGCCGCTTTCATGTGTACCATCGCTCGCCACAAAACCCCGAATTTAGCGCGTGCCTCCCATGATCACCACGACCGTCGTCGGCAGCTACCCCCAGCCCAACTGGCTCATCGATCGCGGCAAGCTCGGCTCCAAGGTGCCGCGGGTGCGCGCGCCGGAGATCTGGCGCGTCGCACCGCAGTTTCTCGAGCAGGCGCAGGACGACGCGACGCTGCTCGCCATCCGCGACATGGAACTCGCCGGCATCGACATCATCACCGACGGGGAGATGCGCCGCGAGAGCTACTCCAACCGCTTCGCCACCACGCTCGAGGGCGTGGACATCGAGAACCCCGGCACCACCATCAACCGCACGGGCGTGCGCTCGGTGGTGCCGCGCATCGCCGGCCCGATCCGCCGCCGCGGCCCGATCGAGGTGCGCGACGTCGAATTCCTGCGCGCGAACACCGAGAAGCGCATCAAGATCACGCTGCCGGGGCCGTTCACCATGGCGCAGCAGGCGCAGGACGACTATTACAAGGACGAAGAAGCGCTCGCCATGGCGTACGCCGCCGCGGTCAACGAGGAGCTGAAGGATCTGAAGCGCGCCGGCGCCGATGTGGTGCAGCTCGACGAGCCCTGGCTGCAGGCGCGCGCCGAGCGCGCCGCGCGCTACGGCGTGAAGGCGATCAACCGCGCGCTCGAAGGCATCGATGGCACGACGGTGGTGCATCTTTGCTTCGGCTATGCCGCGGCGGTGAAGGACAAGCCCTCGGGCTACTCCTTTCTCGGGCAGCTCGCCGATACGCGCGCCTCGCAGATCTCCATCGAGGCGGCGCAGCCGCACCTCGACCTCGCCGTGGTGAAGGAGCTGGCGCCCAAGAGCGTCATGGTGGGGGTGATCGACCTCAGCACCAGCGCGATCGAGACGCCGGCGCAGGTCGCCGAGCGCATTCGCGCTGCGCTGAAGCACCTGCCGGCGGAGAAGCTGGTGGTCGCGCCCGATTGCGGCATGAAGTACCTGCCGCGCGAGGTCGCATTCGGCAAGCTGGTGGCGCTCGCGCAGGGCGCCGACATCGTTCGCAAGGAGCTTTCATGAACATCCCGAAGCCGCTGCATGAGCACATCAACACGGCGTTCCCCGCGAACGTCTGTCTCGTCGGGGTTGCGCTTGCCGACGGTTATGCGCAGATCAGCCCGCGCGGCAGCACCATGGTGTACGACGACGAGCACCTCGCGCTCTGGGAGCGCGGCAAAGGCTCGACCAACGCGCAGTTGCACGACGGCACCAAAGTCACGGTGTTCCTGCGCAAGCCCGCCCTGCGCGAGTCGGGCTTGCTGCCCAAAGGGGGCATCGCTCGCTTCTACGGCATCGCCAAGGTGCACAAGTCCGGCCCGGCGTACGACAAGGTGTGGGAACGGCTGGTCACGCCCGAGAAGGAGCGCGATCCGCAGAAAAAAGGCTACGCGGTGCTGATCCGCGTCGAGCGCGCCGAAGACCTGGACGGCCAGCCGCTCAAGCTTTGATTCCGGTCCTGATCGTCGGCGGCGGCCCGGTGGGCCTTGCCACCGCCATCGAGCTCGGCTGGCGCGGCGTCCCGTGCACGCTGGTCGAGCAGGGCGACGGCCAGGTGGTCGAGGCGAAGATGTTCGCGACCGGCATCCGCACGGTCGAGTTCTGCCGCCGCTGGGGCATCGCCGAGCGCGTGCGCGATTGGGGCTTTCCGCGCGATTTTCCGTTCGACAACGTGTTCGTCACGGCGCTTGCGGGCTACGAGCTTGCGCGCATGCCAATGCCCTCGCTCGCGGCAACGCCGCCGCTCGCGCAGAGCCCGGAGAACTTCGCGCACTGCCCGCAATTCATCTTCGATCCAATCCTTGCCGAGCGCGCGCGCAGCTTCTCCTGTGTCAGCCTGCGATATGAGACGCGCCTAGTTTCGTTCAGCGAGCACGCCGACCGCGTCGACTGCCTGCTCGAGCACGACGGTAAATCGGAGGCGCTCGAGGCACGCTATCTCGTCGCGTGCGATGGCTTCGCGAGCGGCGTGCGTAAGGCGCTCGGCATCGAGATGCAGGGCGACGCGATGCTCAATCGCTCGGTCAACATCATGTTTCGCACCAAGTCGCTCTCCTCGCTGCATGACAAGGGCAACGCCGGGCGCTACGTGCTCATCGGCACCGAGGGCCCCTGGGCAAGCCTCACCGCGGCCGATGGCAGCGAGCGCTGGCGCCTGATGGTCTACGAGCACGACACGCTCGCGAAAATGAGCGACCCGGCCGATGCCGTGCGGCGCGCCGTGGGCCTGGATTTCGCGTTCGAGATACTCACGGTGGGCGTCTGGGTACGGCGCAACATGGTGGCGGAGCGCTACGGCGCAAAGCGCGTGTTCCTCGCCGGCGACGCGGTGCACGTCATGCCGCCCAACGGCGGACTCGGCATGAACACCGGCATTGGCGATGCCGTGGATCTCGGCTGGAAGCTCGCCGCGCTGCATGAAGGCTGGGGCGGCGAGTACCTGCTCGCGAGCTACGAGCCGGAGC
>C688J14111_10000438_pt1 | contig 10606 bp, 6 predicted proteins | sample HopSoiMetagenom1_FD_14111 | JGI IMG/M metagenome (IMG submission 14111)
GCTATCCCGCAGGCGGCGGCGCGGGGCAGATGCCCGCCTTTCTCTACGAGCCGCACAACCCGCGCGGCAAGCTGCCGGTGGTCATCGTCTGGCACGGCGGGCCGGAAGGGCAAAGCCGGCCCACCTTCTCCCCGGTGGTGCAGCTGCTCGCCGCCGAGCTGGGCATCGCGGTGCTCCTGCCCAACGTGCGCGGCTCCATCGGCTACGGCAAGGCCTACCTGGCCGCGGACGACGGGGTGAAGCGCGAGCAGGCGCTGACCGACATCGGCGCCACGCTCGACTTCATCGGGAAGCAGCCCGGGCTGGATGCCTCGCGCGTGGGCGTCTACGGCGGCAGCTACGGCGGGTACATGACGCTCGCCACCGTGGCCTTCCACGGCAAGCGCGTCCGCGCCGCGGTGGACGTGGTGGGGATCTCCAATCTGGCGACGTTCCTCGAACACACGCAGGCCTATCGCCGCGACCTGCGGCGGGCCGAGTACGGCGACGAGCGCGATCCGGCGGTGCGGGCGGTCCAGGAGAAGATCTCGCCGCTGCTGAGCGTGAACCGGATCGAGGCCGAGCTCTTCGTGCAGCAGGGCTACAACGACCCGCGCGTGCCGCGCACCGAGGCGGAGCAGATCGTCAAGGCGGTGCGCTCACGCGGCAAGGACGTCTGGTACCTGGTCGGCATGAACGAGGGGCACGGCTTCCAGAAGAAGGAGAACCGCGACTACTCCATCGCCGCCCTGGCTCTCTTCTTCGAGGAGAAGCTGCTCAAGCCCGCGCAGGTCAACTGATCGGGACGCCTCGAAGCCTGGCAAACCGGCCCTTGGCCGTGCTACGCAGCGGCCATGCCGGGAGGCCGCCGTGCCCACCAGGTTCGTCGAACGCAAAGGGCGACAGGTCGTATTGATGGACTTCTCGCGCCTCCAGTCCATCGAGGAGTCCCTCGTGCACATCGAGGAGGCGAGAAGATTCGTCGCCGCGCAGCCCAAGGTGATGAACCTCCGCGTGGTCGTCGATGTGACCGACTCGGCTTTCGACAATTCGGTGATCGAGGCCCTGCAAAGGCTGGCCGACCACGATCGACCCTGGGTGCTCGTCAGCGCCACGGTTGGCTTGTCGCCGCTCAGGAGAATCACCAACCGCCTCATCGCGATGAAATCCCACCGCAAGTTCGGGAGGTTCAAGGACCTGGGACGGGCCCTCGATTGGGTCGCCCAGCAAGAGGGACCGCCGGAGGAGTTTCCTGACGAGGCGGACTAGATCGCTTCGAGGAACTCCGCGTTGCTGCTGTATTCGGCCAGCGACTTGAGCAGGCGCTCCATCGCCTCGATGGGCTTGAGCGCGAAGAGGGCGCCGCGCAGCTTCTTCACCTTCTCGTACTCGTGCTGCGAGAAGAGCTTCTCTTCCTTGCGTGTGCCCGAGGTCTGGATGTTGATGGCCGGGAAGATGCGCTTCTCCGCCAGCTGGCGGTCGAGGTTGATCTCGGAGTTGCCGGTGCCCTTGAACTCCTCGAAGATCACCTCGTCCATGCGCGACCCGGTGTCGATCAGCGCGGTGGCGATGATGGTGAGCGACCCGCCCTCCTCGGCATTGCGCGCCGCCCCGAAGAGCCGCTTGGGCCGCTCCAGCGCGCGGGAGTCCACGCCGCCCGAGAGCGTGCGCCCGGACGACTCCACCTCCTTGTTGTAGGCGCGCGAGAGCCGCGTGATCGAGTCGAGCAGGATGACCACGTCCTTGCCGGCTTCCACCAGCCGCTTGGCGCGCTCCAACGCCATCTCCGCCACGTGCAGGTGCTCGTCGGTGGGCCGGTCGGAAGAGGAGGCGAACACGTCGGCCTTCACCGTGCGGCGGAAGTCGGTTACTTCCTCGGGCCGCTCGTCCACCAGCAGCACGAACTGGATCACGTCCGGCCGGTTGGTGGTGATGGCGTGCGAGATCTTCTGCAGCATGATGGTCTTGCCCGCCTTCGGCGGCGAGACGATGAGCATGCGCTGTCCCAGGCCGACGGGCGAGACGATGTCGATGACCCGGGTGATCAGCTCCTTGCCGGTGGTCTCCAGCATCACGCGGTCGTCGGGATCGATGACGGTGAGGTTCTGGAACGCGGTGCGCTTCGCCGCCTCCTGCGGCGGCAGGCCCTCCACGGTATCGGCCTTGATCAACTGCAGCCGCCCGTTGCGCCGCACCGCCTGGCCGGCGATCATCACGCCGGGCCGCAGGCGATCGCGATCGATGATGTGCCGCGGAACGTCCACGTCATCCGGCTGCGGCAGGAAGTTGTACTTGGCCGTCCGCAGGCGGCCGTTGCCGCGGTGATCGACGTCCAGCACGCCTTCGCAGGGCTGCGCGGGCTCCTTCTGCTGCTGCTGCTGCTGTTGCTGGTGGCGCTGCTGCTGGTGGCGCTGTTGCTGCCGCTGCTGCGGCGGTTGCTGCTGCTGCTGCTGGACCGGCATGCCGTCCAGGTTCTGTGGCGCGGGCGCCCCCTCCGCGGGCGGCGGCGCCGCGGGCTGCCCCTCCTGCGCCTGCGCGGGCTGGGCCCCGTCGGCCGGCGCTGAGGCGGCCTCCTCCGGACCGTCTTCCGTGTCGTCGTTCTCGACGTCGACGATGCGGCCCTGGGCGTCGAGCGGGGCCGGAGCCTGGTTCTGTCCGTGGCCGCCGCCCTTGCCGCGCCGCCCGCGCCCGCCGCGCCGATTGCGCCGGAACCGGCGCCTGCCGCCGGCACCCTGGCCTTCCTGCTGGGGCTGCTGCTGCGGTTGGCCGTGCTGCTGCCCGTTGTTGCCGCCGTTGCCTCCGCCGCCCTGGGGATAGCGCGCGTTGCCCGGCTCCGGAGCATCGCTCGCGGAAGCCTGCGCGGTTTCATTCGCTGCGGGGGGACGCTGTCCTTCTCCGTTCATCCGTGACTCCGTCTACTTCTTCAGCAGGCGGCTGAGAAAGCCGCTCTTGGCCTGTTCTACGGGCCGGTTCTTGAGCCGCCTGAGCTCGTCCTTCGCCTGGGCGAAGTCCGGGTCCTTTTCAATCGCCTTGCGGAGCAGCGTTTTGGCGCGCTCCGGATCTCCTTGCGCCTCGTACAGCTGGGCGAGAAACAGCGTCGCGCTGTGCAGCCGCGGATCCATCTCCAACGCCTTGCCGACGTGGTGGATTCCCTGCTCCGGCTTCCCGCTTCGCCGGAAGATGGCCATGCCCAGGTAGGCATGGAACTCCGCCTCGGCGTGGTTGAGGGCGATGGCCTCGCGGAACTGGCCCTCCGCATCCTCCCAACGGCCGGCCTTGAAGAGCGTCTCGCCCTTCTGGAACAATCCTTCCGCGCGCATGATCGCCGCCACGTCCGTGGGCAGGCCCTTCGCCTTGCGGTCGAGATAGACGTCGTGATCGGCGCGGCGGTTCTTGTCCGAGAGCGCCGAATAGGCGTCGTTCACCTTGGCGAACAGCTCCTCGGCCGTGCGGCGGGCCGACCCCAGCTCCATGCCGCTGAAAGCGTCGGAGTGGAATCGTTTGGCGGCAGCGAAGTAGGCCTGCTTGATTTCCTCGAGCTGGGCGGTGTGCGGCACGCCCAGCACCTGGTAGTGCGAGGCGTCCTTGAGGTGGTCGCGCTCGCCAAAGAGCATGCTCCGCGCCGCCTGCGCCGCGGGGGTGAAGACCTTGCCGCGATCCTCGTCCAGCGCCGCGGCCGGCGGGGCCTGGGCGGCCGTGCTGCTCGACGCCAGAGGTCCGCCGGAGAGCGCCAACAGGCCGCTCATGCACAACCACTGCAGCAGCGGAAGCTCCGCCTCCTTGATGTGCGCCAGCGCATCGGCCACGCTGCGTCCGGGGGTGGCCAGCGGCGTCACTCCCTCGCCCGGCCAAAAGGTCTTGAGCGCGAAAATCTCACGCTCCAGCTCGGGCGCGCGGCTCAGGCGCGCCTGGGCGCGTTCCTCCAGCCAGGGGCGCGCAGCCGCGGGGTTGCCCAGTCGCTTCGCGGCCTCCATCACCAGCGCTACCGGGCTCGAGCGCACGTCGGGCACGCCGTTGACGGCCTCGAGAGGCTTCTGCTCGAACTTCCAGGTCCCGCTGCGCACGCCCAAGGCGCCCACGCAGACGTCGCTGGTCTGATGGCGCAAGCCCACCTTGAGCTGCTCCGGTGTCATCACCCGCGCGGTGGCGAGCGCCTCGTGCAGGGGGATGTTCTGCTGCTTGGCCAACGCCACGGCGCGGTCGAACGAGGTCTGCTTGATGGCGCCCGAGGCGATCTGCGAGGCACCAACCGACTCGGTCCGCACGTTGGACTGGGCGAAGCGGACCATGCCCTGCTGCAGCGTGATCACCCGTTTGGCCGCGTCGTGCGCGATGGTCAGCACGCCGGTCGCGCGGTCGCGCAGGAGCTGCACGAAGATGGCGGCCACCGGCTTGTCCGAGAGCGGCCGTTCCTGCGCGGGCTGTGCGCCCTGCGCGCCGGTGTGGCGGGTGAGGGCCGCGCGCAGCGCTGCCGGCTCGAACGGCTTGGCGAAGAACGCCTCCGGCTTGATCTTCTCCGCGAACTCCGCCGGGAGCTGCTTGTAGATGCCGCTCACGACGATGAGCGGCAGCTTCTCGCCCCAGGAGGCCGACCGGGCCGCATTGGCGAACTGGAACCCGTCCAGCTCCGACAGCACCAGGTCCAGCACCACCGCCGAGAACGGCTGCCCGGAAGCTGCCGCCTGCGCGCACATCTCCTGGGCCTCCCGGGCCGACGCGGTGGCCCGGGCCGAAAGCCCCACCTCGGCGGCGATGGCGGAGAGCAGCCGCGAGGCGCTCTGCTCGTCCTCGACGATGAGGACCGTCAGCGCCATCTAGTGGACCTCCAGATCGTAGGGGAGCGCGGCCCGCACGGTGCCCGGCTCGCCCAAAAGGCGCAGCGCGCGGATGGCGCGGGGCCCCAGGTCCATGGGCAGCGCATCCAGGGCCGAGACGCCGGCGAAATCGGCGACGCCCACTTGCAAGGGAATGGCGTCGTCCAGCTCGACGTCCTCGTCCGGATCGAGGCCGGCCAGGCGCTTCGCCTCTGCCAGCGCCTCCTCGAATCCACCCATCTGATCCACCAGCTTGCGCTCCATCGCCTGCGCGCCGCTCCACACCCGTCCCCGCGCGACCGCGTCCACCTGGTCGCGGGTGAGGCCGCGCGCCTCTGCCACGACCTTCAAGAAACTCTCGTAGAAGTCCTCCACCCACGCCTGCAGCCGCTTGCGCTCGACGTCGGTGACCCCGCGACCGGGATTGAAGAGGTCGGCGCTCTCGCCGCGCTTGAGCGTGACCAGGTTCAAGCCCAGCTTGCCGAACAGCTGGCTGGCATCGAAGTGTCCGATGAACACGCCGATCGAACCCGTGATGGTGTCGGGTCGGGCGAAGATCTCGTCCGCGCCCGCCGCCACGTAGTAGCCGCCGGAGGCGGCCACGTCGCCCATGCTCGCGATCACTTTCTTCTTCTTCTCCTTCCGCGCCCGAACCAGCTCCCGCCAGATCAGGTCGGATGCGTTGCCGTCGCCCCCCGGCGAGTCGATCCGCACCACGATGGCCGCGACGCGCGGGTCGTCGGCCAGGCTGCGGATGCGGCGCGAGATGGCGTCCGAACCCGCCACGTCCACCGCCCCGAACGGATCGCGCGCGCCGTCTCCGCGCACGATGTCGCCCACCACCCGCACCACTCCGATCCTGGGCCGGCCGGCCCAGCGCAGCTCGCGCTCGTCGGGCGTGCCGACTCCGGCCTTCCGCAGATGGACGCTGCCGCCCAGGATCTTCCCTGCCTCCTCTTCGAGCTGGTCGGGATAGACCAGCCCGTCGATCAACCCTGCTTCAACCGCCTCCCGGGGCTTCAGGATGCCCTCGTCGAGGAGGGACTTGACCTTGGTCTCATCCAGGTGACGCGCTTGTGCGATGCGCCGGACATACCTGCCGTAGACGTCTTCAAGGATCGACGTCTCCACCTCGCGCTGCTCGCCCGACATTCCGCTGCGGGTGAAGAGGTCCGGCGCGTTCTTGTAGGCGCCGACGCGGAAGAATTCCGCCTTCACACCGAGCTTGTCGAGGCCCGCGGCGGCGAACAGTGCCGTCGCGGAAAAACCGTTGACCAGCAGGACCGCCTGCGGTGCAGCGAAGATCCTGTCGGCCGGAAGAGCCACACTATATTCGAGGTCTCCGCCGCTTTCCAGGTAGAAAAGCACTTTCTTCCCGGAAGCCTTGAGATTCTCGATACCTGCGCGCAGCTCCGAGGCGCGCGCCAGCCCCAGCGGCAGCCCGCCGGTCCGGAGCACGACCGCGGCCACCGAGGAATCCTCCGACAGGCGGCGCAGCGCCTCCAGCGTCTCGCGAAGCGGATCGCGCACGCTGGCGCCGAAGAACAGGGCCGCAGGGCCCGGGTGCGGGCGGGCGAGCGCCTGTTTGAGGTCGATTTCGACGGCGTGTCGGATGGGAATGGAGACGGAGGGCCAGGGTTCGCTCGACGCGCGGATGCGCCACGCGCTGCGCGCATCACCCGACCCGAAGGCCGGGGCGTAGGCGACCCCGGCGTGCGCGAGGTCGATCTGGAGGCCGAGGAGCACCGTGGTCTGCGAGGCGTCGAGGAGGCCGACCTGGCCGATCAGGGTGAGACCCCGCACGAGTCGGCCCTGGGCGGTGAAGAGCCACTCCTTGTGGTCGAGGCCGCAATCGGTCGTCGGCGAGTTGGTGCACTCGCTCCAGCGCAGGTCGACGGCCAGGTCCAGGCGTTCGTGCAGCGGCCGCACGCCGGCCGAGAGTTGCCAGCGCCGCGGTAGCGATCCCGGCCGGTTCGCGTCGAGCACCGCCGCGCCCAGGGAGAGAAAGCGCACCGGTCGCACGATGGCGCCGAAGTCCCAGGTGGAGATCCCGAACTCCGAGAACCAGCGATGGGCGGTCCCGAGACTCAGTCCACCCAGTTGCAGGGCCGCGCCCAGGCTGGTGCGCTGATACGAGGTGGGGTCGTTGTTGAACCAGTCGAAGGCAAGTCCGAGCGCGAGCGGCCCCAGGCCACCCGCCAGGTGCAGCGCGTCGATCCGCGGATGTCCGGATTCGTAGTAGCCGTTGTGGAGGAAGTCCGCCTCGAAGCCGCTCACGAACCCGAGGCCCGCAGGGTTGCCCGACAGCGAGGTGCCGTCGTCCTGGAGGGAGAAGGACTGCCCCGGCGTGACCGCGCCCTGCGTGACCTGCGCCCTGGAACCGAAAGCCACGAGCCCGACCGTTATGGAACACAGCGCCGCGCCGCGCATGACCCCTCCTCTGACAAGTCCGCTGCGATGGAATAGTCTCCGGCTGAAACGGGCTGCAGCATCCGGGGAGACCAACGCATGCTCGATCCCAAGACCATCCGCAACGTCGCCATCATCGCCCACGATGGAGCGGGGAAGACCGCGCTCACCGAGGCGCTCCTGCGCCACGAGGCGCCCGCCCGCGCTTCCAAGGACGGCTCCACCAGCCACCTCGACGTGGATCCCGAGGAGACCAAGCGGAACTTCACCGTGGCCACGCACATCACCTTCGCCGAGCACGACGGAACGCTCCTCAACCTGCTCGATGCGCCGGGATTTTCCGACTTCCTCACCGATGCCGATCGCTCGATGGCGGTCTGCGAGGGAGGGTTGCTGATGGTGTCCGCCGTCTCCGGTGTCAAGCACCAGACGGAGGCGCACTGGGAGATGGCGGTGGAGCGCGTGCTGCCGCTGCTCGCCTGCGTCAACAAGCTGGACAAGGACCGCGCGTCCTTCCTGCGCGCGCTGGACGACATGGAGAAGACGCTGCAGGCCAAGCCCATCGCGCTGCAGCTGCCCATCGGGTTGGGCGACAGCTTCAGCGGCGTCATCGACCTCGTCACCATGCGCGCCCACGCCTATACGCAGAAGACGGATGGAAAGTTCGGCGGCTACGTAGAGGAGGACATCCCCGAGCAGCTGATGCCGGAGGCGAAGCGCCTGCGCACGCGCCTGGTGGAGGCAGTGGCCGACACCGACGACGCCATGCTGGAGGCGTACCTCGACGGGAGAGAGCCGTCGGAGGCGGCGCTGGTGGACGGCATCGCCCACGCGGTGCTCGGCCGGCGCTTCCTCCCGGTGCTGGCCTGCGCTGCGCGGCCGGGCATCGGCGTGGACGACGTGGCTGCTGCCATCGTCCGCTACCTGCCCCCGCCCAACGTGCGGCGCGAGGTCAAGGGCAAGGATCCGAAGGCCAACGAGCTGACCCGGCCGGCGCAACGCGACGCCCCGCTCACCATGCTGGCGTTCCGGAACACCGTCGATCACTTCGTCGGGCGGTTGACCGCCTGCCGGATCTTCTCCGGCGCGGTGAAGCATGGATCGGTGATCCTCAATCCCCGCACCGGCCACAGCGAGACGGTGCAGCACGTCTACCGCATCGACGGCAACCGCACCATCGAGATTCCCGAGGCGGCAGCGGGCGAGATCGTGGGAGTGATGAAGCTCAAGGACGTGCACGTGGGCGACACGCTCTGCGCGGCCGACGCTCCCCCCATCCGGCTGGAGTTCCTGCCCGACCCCAAGCGCGTGATCGCCTATGCGCTGAAGATCGACCGCGAGCAGGAGGAGAAAGTGGGGGTGGCGCTGCACCGGCTCCTGGAGGAAGACCCTTCGCTGGAGATGGTGCGCGATCCGGAGACCAACGAGACGCTGCTCAAGGGCATGGGGCAGGTGCACATCGAGGTGGCGGTGGAGAAGCTGAAGCGCAAGTTCGAGGTGGACGTGCACCTCGAGCTGCCGCATCCCGCCTACCACGAGACGGTCACCGGCAAGGCCAAGGCGCAGGGCAAGTACAAGCGGCAGAGCGGCGGTCGCGGGCAGTACGGCGACTGCCACATCGAGCTGGAGCCGATGCCCCGCGGGACGGGCGTCGAGTTCGAGGACGCCATCGTGGGCGGCGTGATCCCGCGCAACTTCATCCCCTCGGTGGAGCACGGCATCCGCGACGCCGCCAAGCAGGGGCCGCTGGGCGGGTTTCCGCTGGTGGACTTCCGCGTGCGGCTGGTGGACGGATCGTTCCACACCGTCGACTCCAGCGACATGGCGTTCCGCATCGCGGGATCGATGGCGCTGAAGAACGCGCTGGCCGGTGCCAGGCCCGTGCTGCTGGAGCCGATGATGCGGCTGGAAGTGGTGGTGCCGGACGAGATGCTGGGCGAGGTGATCGCCGATCTCACCTCGCGGCGCGGGAAGATCTTCGGGATGGAGCCGACGTCCAAGGGCACGCTGATCCACGCGCAGGCGCCGCACGCCGAGCTGCGCACCTATGCGCCGGAGTTGCGCTCGCTGACCAAGGGGCTGGGGTACTTCACCATGGAGTTGTTGGGATACGACGAAGTGCCCACGCACGAGGCCCAGAAGGTGTTGGCGCAGCGGGCGGCGGAGCAGGGGAAGGAAGAGGTCAAGCCGAACCAGCCGGGCAAGGGGCGCGCGTAGCCCTTGAGCGGTCGGTGACCGCCGCTCTACGCCGGGAGTCTCGCGGGAAGACGAGGCGTTCCCATGACGACAGCGGCTCTCGCTCTCTTGCTGGCGGCGCCAGCGCCCCAATCCCTGGATCTCCGATTGCGCCGCGAGTTCGCCGGAACCTCGCTTGCGATCACGGAACCGAGGGTCTCGACAGCCGAGTCGCAGCCACCGACAGCCGGGTTGATGACCGTCGCGGGCTGGGTGGCGGCGGTCGGTTCGATGGCCGCGGCGCAGGCACTCGGCGCGCGAGACGAGACCTTCGAAGCGCGCACGACGCAGCACTCCATCCAGGAGTCCGCTGCGTCGTGCGCCGATTCACGCAGGTATTGAAGCGGGGAAGGGGCGCGATCGCGCCCCCTCGATCCGCGGTCTCTCAGGGCGTCAACGTCAGCTTGATGTCGGTCTCCGGGTTGACGGGATCGTTGGACTGGATCACCAGCAGCCCGTCCGCGGGTCCAACGGCGCCGGGCGCGACGCCCACGGCCAGGAAGCAGGAACCGTGGGCCGACAGTGCGATGCCCGCGAAGCAGTTGCTGAAGCCGCGGTTCGCGACGCTCAACGCGAAGGCCTCGGGATTGGTGCCGCCGAAGGCGATGCTGGAGAGGACCAGCGGCTGGCCGCCGAGGTTCTGCACCGAAAGCGTCGCGGGGGCGGAGGTGGGAATGAAGTTCAGCGCGGAAACCGCCGAGAGGATGGCGATGATGGGGCGGTCCGGATTGGCGGTGCCGGTCAGCGATACCAGCGCGGTGCCCGCGTTGGAGACGAGGCGCAAGGTCGCGGTGCGCACTCCTTCCGCCGTCGGAGTGAAGTTCACCGCCAGGACTTCCGCAGCGGCTTTGCCGGCGGGCAGCGTCTGGAAAGCGAACTGCAAGCTGGCCGCCGAGATGGAGAAGTCGGCGGGGTTCGCTCCTTCGATGGCGATCTCGGTCAGCGTCAGCGCCGTCTTCTTGCTGATGTTGTAGACGAACTCCTGCGCCGTGCGGGTGGTGCCGATGTTGATGCCGCCCTGCGTGGTGTTCTGCAGGGAATCGAAGTTGATGTCCGGCGACGGCGCGGTGCCCGTGACGGCGCTGGAGTTGTAGACGAACCATGCGGGGCCGTCGACGGTGGACGGCGGAGGAACCTGCGTGCCGCCGCCGCCACCCCCGCCACCGCCA
>C688J14111_10000439_pt1 | contig 10596 bp, 5 predicted proteins | sample HopSoiMetagenom1_FD_14111 | JGI IMG/M metagenome (IMG submission 14111)
CTATCCACGAGCCACTCCACGAGGAAGAGGAGGATGCACCACCTAAGGGGCCCGCTGGAGCAGGAGCTTGCTGTGAAGCTGGCAGGTCCATCGGTGGGGTTTGGAAAGCAGGGCTTTGTTGGCCGCTGGATGGTTCGGGAGCGGAACTTCCCTAACGATCTGAGGAGAGGTTTAGGTACTGTTTCCAATTTCCCTCGTTGGTACATTACAGGTTCCACCCTCACTCTCTCCCTTACGCTGTGCTCTACCTCTCGGGCTAGTTTCAAGTTCGATCATAGACGCAAGCAATCTAGTATAGCAAGCCTGCCTTTCAAAACAAAAGGCTACTCCTTTCTTTCTTTGCAACTGGAATAGAGGGACTGCTACTTCCGAATCCGGGAAGTCCTTCTCGAAAGAGTCATCTAAGGCTTTTCGACTTCAACTTGCCTTTAAGCCGGCCAGGCCAGTCTGCTTCTTCGAGTGAGGACTTGCTCGGCCCAGCTCGGTTCTCTCACTACCCGAAATCCTTATCTTATATAATATGGATCCGGGCATTTCCCTTAAGATCCAGCGCCTGCAGAAGTAAAGTGATAGGAGAAGCTGCTGGTGGGAAATCTCTATTCATCACACCCCTCTCACCCGAGCCTCCTGGAAAGAACCTTGGTCTCCAATCTGCAGATGAGTGTCTTCCCTCTTATCCCTTCCCCATTGTTTGGGTTTAATTTCAAGAGCTTGCCTTAGTATGAATCCCATCTACGGCTGAGTCAATAGCACCCTCCAACTTTAGTGATTCAATTGCAAACAGAAAGACAACTGCAGTTGCTGGACTAGCACTTCAATTAGCTGTGACAGTATCCGTTGGTGCGAGTGAGCGTTCCCGCTGCATCGAGAATGGTAAAGTCTTCAATTAACCGGTGTAAGCCTATCCACTCTTACTATGAGGGTTTCCGGTGTGCTAGAATAAGCAGCTATAGAATCTGCCTTACCTTCTTGACTGGTGTTACCGGTATGGGAGTACGAGTAGTTGGTGGTGAAGGCAATGATAATTGTCGTGGGGGCTATTACTTGACTTCATGTCTACCCGGTCCCAGTTATTTTTGGTGAATGCGTAGACGCAGTTGGTGAAATAGAAGCTCTTTAAATAGCCTTTGGCTTACGTAAGATCTATCTCTTCTCTAACAGCTATTCTTTGAAAGAGCTTTCGCACTTCAAATCAGATAGCGAAAGTCAAAGCTAGTTCCTCTTCCAATATACTACCGCTACCTTAATCCTATCAAATAGAAATATTTATCCTTTGAATTACTCATATATATCCTATGTATTAATTTAATTTCGCACCGGAAACTATTCTAGGAGAAGTTCGAATCCGTTCCGTTCGGATATTGATCGGTCTTGGTTTGACATGGTTTACGCGTTACTGGTTCCCGGAAGAGTTAATATCTCCATTAGCTAAACCCTTTCTTACCCTGTCTTTGGACTCGTATTTTGTTTGTACACAATCAACGGAGGCCTCCCCGACATATGTTGCAACGTCTTCAATAGCATGTTCTTACTTCGTCTTTCCCTTAATAAGTCATCAAATTTGGTGCTTTTTGATCCCCAGTTGCTATGGGGAACAAAGGAGGAAATACAATCGATTCCTCTATTTAAGTGGTTCTCGCTTCTCCTTGTTCCTGTTCCTAACTCTTCCCCGGGTAGTTCCCAATGTTTGGTACTTTCTATACTTCGTGGGTGCAACATCAACAAATTCGCTCATGATCAAGTTACAACCTAAGATCTATGACCATATTATGCTAACTGTTCGTATTTCGTTCATTCCATCGGTATGCTCTCAGGTACCTGTAATTGTGATCTGTTTGCCAGAACCAAGGGGTCTTTCTGTGGAAACCTTCACGAACAATCGTCGTTTTTTGATGGTTTTTCCGCTTCTCACCGCTGCTCTTTCCACACCTCCGGATATCTGGTGCCAAATCGTCGCCCGTTTCCTTATTTCTTCGATAATTGAGTTGACTATCTTTGTGGCATCGATTGTACAAGTTCGCGAAGAGGCTGGACGAGTGGAATGAGGGAAAGCGGCTCGATTGACAAAAAATAAGAGTAGCCCCCTATAACCTGGCAAAGTAACTATAAAAGAATTCCCGAGTAATTCTCAACCAACATATGCGATTCATTCCCGTCTTAAAAAACAAATAAGACTTATAAATCAAGCAGTTAGGAAGTCCTAGACTTTAAGCCAGGCTGCTTAATTATTCTATTGAGTTGCCTACCCTCAGGTCATTCGCTGCCTTAAGCCCTACAGTTTCTTCGCTAGCCGTTGTTGGGACTTAGTTCAGAGTTAGCCTAGAAAGGAAAGGCTTTGAAAGCAAGTAAAGCATTCCAATCCCAGCGGATTAATCAATAGCAGTAGAGTCGTAAACAAGAACAGCAGAGGCTGAACAAGTCACTTCCTTAGAGCGTGAACAAAACAATAAGTTAGGTCGTTTGATTATAAAATTACTACTGTTTGTTTAGGAGATTTATTGAACAAGCCTTCTAAATAAAGGCGAAGAAGAATCATCGAACTAATGGACTTACCGCTCGCTCCCAGCCAACAAGCAGTTAGCCTTCTTTTCCAAGGAATTAAAATGTGGATGACTGGACATCAGCAATAACAGGAGCCGAGCTTTCACAAAAACATACGAACCTACCATCTCATTTAAGGGGTACTTAAATCAACGTGTCAATCATCCCTACCCCGGATCTTTGGACTTAATGTCAGATTTTTTTCTGGGCCCGGGTTAAATATATGTCTTCAGCCGTATTTAAGTTATTGTTGCTGCTTGGGCACTTGGTTGAACCGGTACCTCAACAGCACTTGTCTTTGCCTCTCTCTGAGCAAGGTATGTAGGGTGCTCTATACCTTCTTTATTTTATGCTTCTCTCTAGACTTGCTTCCTCCCTGGATCATTAAGTCCTTAAGTAAGGAAGTAAATAGTCGTCCCGGTAGTGGGAAAAGTCCGATTGCCTAGTAGCCCCAGTACTATAGGGAAGGCCTCTTCTTCGTATAGGCAAAGCCTCACTATCTTATCTCTGAAACCCTTAAAATGATTCAATTTTGAATTTGATAAGCATGTGATTCGCATCTTGGTCTTCCAGCCTCGATGAAAGCCCCCTGATTAGATAGGGGGGCAAAAGCACGACAAGCCTACCCATCATCAAAGCAAGCCCAAGTCTATGCAAGAAGGCCAAGGTCCTGTCCTCCGGATCTATCAAAATTCAAAGAGTTGGGCTACATAAAAGATCCTATTCTGAAATGGATATAGGCTTAACTAAAGCCCAATGCCAAGCAACGCCCTAGACTACAAGTGAAGAAATAGGGTTCCACTAAGCCCTTAACCCGACACAAGATGCGTTTTTGCTTTTTTTTTCAGAAAAGCTCCTTGACCAAGGGCCCACTTAAACAGAAGGAGCTCGCAGAATACTTCCTTCAGGGCTGGAGTGAAGAGCCAGCACCTGTCAGGAACTGTATAAAAAAGGACCGAGAACTACATACGGTCTGAGACTAACTTCCTTGAGAAGAGGGAGACAAGTAATGTAGGCTGTGGCCGTTCCAGAAATGTAGCGGTAGCTCGACCAAAGCCGGTCAATAAGACAGATCCGGATCCTAGTGCTTTCGAGATGGTTCGATCGCTAACAAAGACAAGCATGGGAAACTGCAGACTCCCGCAACTCCAAGAGCTCAAGCCTAAAGCCTTAGTAACGCGCATCCTCATTGCTCGCGTAAAGCAAGCGTATAAGGTAGGTTTATTGATGGACATTCCTATACGTCTTTTAGATTTGCTTGTGTCGAACCTAGGAAACCTCTACTATTTTGTATTAGGACGCAGGCCATCTTATCCCACTTTTTTTGAATTGGTTTCAAAATAATTTCCTAATTAATTTAGATAGTTTGATTGAGACGGATCAGCTCCACGAATAGTAGACAGGGGAAGGAGCAACAATTAGATAAGAGAAGAAGGCTAGCTATATGCTGAACACAGGCCTGTTTTCGCTTCCCCTTTAATCCTTGAACTTCAGGTAACAGCATAAAGAATCTCTTAGTTTTAGACTAAAGGGTTCGTAAGAGCTACTTCCCTTGCCTAAATCCCTATTAGTTAGTCGGGGACTGGTCCTTCCCTCGATATTACGCTCTTTCTTTTTTTTTCACGAGTTAATTTATCCGCCTACTAGCTGTACAGGAAAAGGAAAGTCTACTTACGAGATTGACCGACTTGCTTCCAAGCCGAGTTCCTTCCTTCGGTAGAGGAGATAGGGCTGCTAGAAGAAGAGTTAACTCACCACTATCTACGCAATTCTCTAGCTTCATTCTTTTGATAATATTCCATTTCAGAGTGATGCTCGCACCACTACACTCACTCACTCATTCCATCGACGGGAGAAGAGGTTCAATCCATAGGCGAGGTGGAGACTTCGGTATAGGGTCGCCTGTTCGGCGCGCTACTGCTCTTTGGCTCCTTTACTTTAGTTCATCATTTCTTTGCAACTCTATTGATCAATCTCCTCTCGTTATCGGTCGACCTTCAAGACTTGCTTACGATAGGAGGGACTCGAAAGGCTAATCCGTGAAAGACGAAAACTGAATTACAGTCCCAATAGATCAAGCCGAGGTAGTAGACCAAATCGTCTATCAACGTCCTCCACTTACTCCACTAGGTTGGCTAGAGCCTTGTTACTATAGTTCGCGCTACTGAGATCATCGTTGATTGGGAGAGAGAAAGCTTTTGCGCTTGGGATCCTGAGCCAGCAACATTCTTGTTTTAAAAGACGTATAGGCAATTCTTTATTATGATCATATGGATCGCTTTTCGTTACTTTTCTTTCCATAGGCATACATTGCAGTCTAACCAGCTTTCTTATTTTAGGGGACCGAGAATCCTTATTTTGATCCCCCTCGAGCCTACTATCGTCTTTCGAATTAAGCTTCCGATTTAGTTGGTGCAGACGCTGAAGGATCAGCTGACACTAGATAGGAAAGGCTTTCGATCGAGAAGCTCTCGAACCTGTTCCGAAGTCAGTTTAGGATTCGTTTGGTGTTCCGACATCCCGAATCGAGGTGGCTCTAAACTCAGGTTTACCTACCTCTCTAGTTAAAGAGAGAAGATAGGGCTTCGAAATTTAATTTCCTCTCCTAAGTGCTTGCTGGTTCCAGACTCCCTATCTTGGTTGGCTGTCATTTCCAGAGGAGTTGGACTGCTTTCCACTGATAGTATCCAACAAGGAGTGAAGAGAGGAAAAGTTATCTATAGCATATATTTATTTCACGGAATCCATCTTTCTTTTGATATCAATTGAACAGAGGCTTAGTTGTGTGATTCATATCCACCAGTGGATCAAGGGTAGGTTCTTAAAAGGCCTTCGAAAGGAAACTCCTGCAAATCCTGGAAGGATAAAAGTGTAACCTTGAGTTAAAGCGCGCCCTTGGTCCTATTGCAACTGCTTCTGATTCACTTGCTAACAGCGCTAGTCACCTCTTGACTTAGTAAACTACCCCATTCGTAGTGTCAAGCCCTCCCTTCCTCTACTGCTGGTCGACTAGACTAAGTAAACTTGCTCGTGGAAAGGCAGGAGCCAGGAAGCCAGGAAGAACGAGCCCTTTAATTCTTCTATTCTGACTTCTTCTACCAAATGAGCATAGAAAGAAGGGTAGACGCTCCTTTAGCCATCAATCCATAACGAGACTTAGGTGATCCTATCTCTCTTATAGAGAGGGCGAGAAAGAGCTCCATTGAGCGCCAACTCCAGCATTCACACTAGAATCTACTTCCAACCTTTAACACTTGGTCGAGCAAGTCCAGAACTAGGCCCTTAACAGAACCAGGACTAGCCCTTTAGAGAAAAGCGAGCAAGATCCCTTCATCGGAAGGAAAGAGGAGAACGAGGACAGCTGACTACCGCTCCTGCCTTCTGGTACGAGTTTCAATTGGCATAACTTTAATTAAATGGATTAGCCTACCATTTTCCTGAGGGCCTAAAGTTTAGATAGAAAAGTCCTCTCTTTCTATTCATAGAGAATCCATCCTCAAACTAGAGTTCAACTCCGTCGTCCGATCTTAAGATGTTAGGTTCTTTTTAAATTCAAGAAAGCATGAAAAAGGAGGAAAGATAGTCATCAAACACAAGTAAGGTAGCATTTCACCAGCAACCATTGTCACTAGATATGGTAGATCCCTAGCTAAGGGAGACTTCCTCTTTTCACGACGAATTGCACGACTAAGCCCCTTGAGCACTTTAGCAAAGGACTGACTTTCAGAGAGGGTGCGTTATAGGGTGATGGAAGAGCTATCGATAGCTATCGTGTACTTGCTTTCTCTTCTTTATTTTTGAATGACAGTTCATCAAAACAATTGCTAGATCGAGCACGCGACGCGCATAGTCTTAAGTTCAAGAGCGGGTTGTCTCCTCTTCAACATTTCTACTACTTCCTTGCCTCCCCTTTTCAGAGATCTCCTTGTTCTCTTCCCAGATTTTCCTCTAAACTTTCGCCGCCTTCTTCATCATGTTGTTCCATCCTTCAGGGATGTTCGGTAGGTGTCCGGGCTTCCTAAAAAATCCTTCCGGCAAGAATGCTGCTTGAACATTGTAAGACATTGAACCGTCTCGCTCTTGTGAACACGGATCATAAGTGGCAAAAGCCGCCGGAATCCTAATGGATTGTCCATAAGCTCTCCTCGCTACTGTCAAAATTGCAAATTTATTTTTATACACTGGCGCAGATGATTGCCCCTAAGGCACCGATGGACCAACGCCTTCGTCTATCACCCGAATTTTTAGTAGTAGTGCCAGATCAAGCAGAGAGCGCTTTCAAGGAACGAAGTCATTTGAGTACTCTAGTACGTAGAGGTAAACTTCGTTATAAAGAGGTATCCGACTCAACACAATCAGTCACTTAATAGGGCTTCTCACATAACATTGGTCCGCGGCAAAGAAAGAGCAAACCAGGCAGAAACTAGATATGCTATTAAACACGGGGGGACCTCCCGGGCTTTCTATTCCTATTCCATAATAAGCCCTACCTACTAGTATAGTACTAGGATCAGGCTTCATGTTCGTGTTCCAGAATGGGCAGCTAAAGCCTTTCTTTTAACCTTAGACTCATCTATCAATCCACTTCATGTACGTGTTGAATTTTCTCCGGATTCAAAACCAAATAAAAAGACGTCCCGATCGATAAAGATAAACATCAAGAAGCGCGGCAAAAGGCTCTACAAATACTCACTAATTAGATAGGATAGGCCCAATCACTATTCAATCCTGGAAGCAAGCATTACGGCCAGTAAGACAACCAAAACTATGCTTCCCAAAAAGACTGCAACGTTCGGATTACTTGACTCCAGCTCACCAGCACTATGACTACTGCTTGCTTCAATGACTCCCGAACCATCATAGATAGCAAAAGTCATGTCACTCCCGCTCGGCGAATCAATCGCAAGTCCCAACCCAGAAAAAGAGGCAGAGTGAAAGGAAAGGTCGGATAATGGGCTACATGTTGGAATGCCTCTAAGGAGGAACTACACTGGCATTTGATAATCGAAAAAGCCAACCAATTCAAATACAGGGCTTTTGATAGAGCCCTTTACAGGAGGAGATGCTAAGGGCGCGATAAAGCTCGTCACGAGACCGAGAAAGCTCATCAGTGGAAGAAATGTGTCACGTAGTCTCGATTTCTCAGTTAATAATTATGAATATCTCCCATAGATTGAGACTTTTAGATTTCAAGTAAGGGAGGCCTGCCTTAAGATTGACAACAGGTCGGTCGATATCGGTACTGGTTCAGCCTGTGAGGGATTCATTAAGTAAGGGAGGGGGCTATAAATCCGCCTAGGGGAGAGAATAAAAGTAAGACCTTTGAGCACTCAAGATGAGAAGAATCCCGCTGTCCTGTCTCATTCCCATTCTCTTTGAAGCACAGATCTCATCTCTTTTCAATGCAAAATAAGGGCATTTATCTCAAGTTATAGAGGGCAAACACACACCTGTCTAACGTCAGTTTCGCTGTACTGGCATTTCGCTCTCATCGATGGAACGAAAAGATTTAGTTGACTGAATGACTGGTCTAGGGTGAGAATAGCATGTGTTCTCTTCAAACTAGGTTTTCATGGGCGGGCTATTGAGAAGAATGAGGTTCTCATATCAGAATCCCTATTCAAACGAGGGGAGAAGGAACTGTTAACGAACAGTAGGTGTTCTCTTCAAAGCAAGCAAGACCGGCGAAGGGTTAAAGCGATTCTTTTGAAAAGAGTCTTCGTTGAAGTGAGCTCCTGTCTAATAGTAGACAGGCAGGTACGTGCTCCGATATAAGGGGGTCAGCTCGGCAAGTAAAGGATATAAGGAAAGAAGCTCATAAAGTCATGACATGCAACCGAGCAAATAGAACCTTCCCTCTCTGCAAGCAAAGAAAGAAGAAGGTGAGCGATTGTAAGGGAGAGGAATGGAAGTGAGAAGCGGCGGATGGGTCGGTCTAGTTCAAAGCCTAAGCTAAAATTGGTCTAGTTCAATAAGCGTACGATTGGTGAAGCTATGAATCGACAGATTTTGGAGTGAAATAGACGTTGGAGTGTGAATCGGTAGATTTCCAGTGCGGGAGTTCGAGGTAGTATTTCTTTGATTCTGGTTTCCGATCTAATCATGTGATTCTTTCAATCAGCATGCTCTTCTCCGATGTATTCTTTTAGGCGAAGAAGCGGTTTATCCGAGAGTGGGGTTACTTACCAGAGAGTTTGGCTTGGTCTTGCTTTCTTCTTTGTTGAGCAGTTATCTAATTCGTCCTCATTGCCAATCTTTACTCCTGCTTCAGACCTGTTTAAAGTCTCCGTAATGTCCGAGCGTTAGCAATCCTCTAATTGTGGTCTTAGAGCTCTCTAGAGCCCTTAAGATTAAATGGTTTTGCAATCATGCTCCTCTATCCATTCTCGACTTAATCCTCTCTAGCTTTGGTTCGTATTGGGAGTGTTCTCCTTTTGGCGGGGGCTTGCCTCCCATCTGGTACTTATGTGGTAGGTGGGTTATTTAAGGTGGATAGGTTTTTGTAAGAATAAGTTTAAGGATAAAGATCGGTAGAAAGATCAAGATCGGGAAGAGCTTCTCTTCGAAGGTGCCGCTGAGGAGCTCTGTTCGGGTACCCCCCCTCCGGCTCGTAGTTGAGAAGAGCTTTAGTTTAGGAAAGGGCTAAAGGGGTGCGATCCCTCTCGTTGAGAGTCAAGGGTCTCCAGGAGTAGAAGGCACATCCTGGATCTATTAAGCCGGCAAGGGTTCAGCATTGGCTTTCACGACCGCAAAGGGGCCATCTCTCAGTCGGAGTAGATAGAAAGGATCTTCTGATCAATCCAGAGAGAATTTCGATTCCATTAGTAATGAGGATTCGGAATATCACACATTGATCAATCAAAGAGAGATTAAACAACTAAAAGAGAGATCGATTCTTTGGGATCCTTCCGGGAACAAACAGAGATAGAATCAGACCGATTCCCGAAATGCCTTAAAGGATATTCCTTTATGTCCCACCTTTAGTAAGCATCTTGTTGCTTCTTTTTTGCCCGCGCTTAAGAGTGCTTGTAATGATTAACCTCTATCATCGACTTCCGACTCTGTAGGCTTGTAAGCCTCCTCTGTCCCAACTTTATTCTTCTAACTAAGAAAGCATAGGCAAATATCTTATTATAATAGAATTCCTTCAAAGATGCTTTTCTCCTCTAGCCACAGACATGCTTGACTACCACTACCTTCACTATCAAGCCAAGAAGGGGAATTAGTAACACAGGCTCGGTGGCAGAAGATAAGGCCAACTCAGTATTTTAGTAAATAAGCACCTCTACTAATGCGGGTGGGGTTCCAGAAGTGGACCTCGATCCAACCGAAAAACTCTTGTGTGAAAAAGAAACTCTATTTTGAAAAGTTCTGTTAGGTTCTTAGTAGCAATAGGTGACCTTATACCAATCCCGATCCATTAGATTTGTTCGGAAAAGAAACGATAGACAATAAAACATCTCGGAAATCTGGGGGTCAGTTTTGTGGATATTCTTCGCGCAATGCGCGAAGTTCCCGGAAAAAGGGATATTTTGTCCCCTCTCTATCCAACTGAGTCGGTTTGTAAGAGTCTCTGGCCGATATTCCCACTTTTTTTTTGTTAAAATGGAGTCTCCCAGACCAGAAGGCTGGTTCGGTTTTCAACCCAGAAAGGGTCTGGGTCCAGCTCGGCCATCCGAGATATAACCTTACTTTTGAGGTGAGGTTAATCAAAGTTATAATCTCATCTATGGGGGGCTGCCACCCCCTCTTTTTAGAGGCAGCAAAGAGAAGTCTTGTATTGATCTTCTCAAAGACTTCCCCCAGTGGCCCTTCTGGAACTTGCCCAGGCTGCGCAGCCTCTGGTTGAGGTGCGGGCTCTCCTCCGGGCTGTTCCAAGTCCCTAAAGATAGACTCCCCGCTTATGCCCGGGGAATTTCTTTCGAGCGCACCAGGAAGCCGCTGCCCGACTCCCTGAGAAGGCTGCGAATTTCTTTCTTCCCCAGGTTCGGCGGTATTTTGAAACCAGCCAGAGAGACCCTCAAAAAAAGAATCAGAAGGATTGTCACCCCCCCC
>C688J14111_10000440_pt1 | contig 10568 bp, 12 predicted proteins | sample HopSoiMetagenom1_FD_14111 | JGI IMG/M metagenome (IMG submission 14111)
CGACCAGGAGGCTCGGCCGCGCGCCGGGACGGGCGCCGAGGGGACGATCAGCGCGGGTTCGAGGTGGAGCCGCTGGACGAGCCGCTGTTGCTCGACGAGCCGCTGTTGCCCGACGTGTCGCTGGTTCCCGAAGTGCCGCTGGTGCCAGAAGTGCCACGGGTGGCGGAGGTGCCGCTCGAGTCCGAGCCGCCAGTCGCGCTGCTACCGGCGCTGCCGCTGCTGGTGGTGCCGCCGATGTTGTCGGAGGTGCCCGACCGCGGCGAAGCGCTGCTGTCCATGCCGGCGTCACGCGCGCGCAGGGCGGTGTCGCCGCGGCGGCCTTCGGGAGAAGCGCTGGTGCCGGTGGCGCTGCGGCCGCCGGAGTTGGAGTTGCAGGCACCCACGCCGGCCAACATGGCGGCGGCGGAGGCGAAGGTGATCCATCGATGCAGCTTCATTGGGTATCCTCTCGGTGGAGTCCAGCGACAAAGCTGAGGGTCCGGTGCAACCCCGGCAAGCGAGGGGCGCTCGGGAGCCGGCCGGGCCGGCGGCCGGCCCGAGGCGGGAGTAGAATGTCTCCCATGCCAAAGGACGAGCGCCCGCGCCCGATCCCCTCGGCCGGCGGAGCGCGCCGGGCTCCCAGCGCTCGCGAGGAGATNCGTCTCTTCACGCCGCGGGAGATCTATGACCATCTCGACCGCTTCGTGATCGGCCAGGTCGCCGCCAAGCGGGCCGTCGCCACAGCGGCCCACCAGCACCTCAAGCGCATCGAGCAGCGGCGGCTGGGCAGGCCCACGCTCCTGCGCAAGTCGAACTTGCTCCTGATGGGTCCCACCGGCTGCGGCAAGACCCACATCGCCCGCAAGCTGGCCGAGCTGCTGGAGGTCCCGTTCACGGTGGTGGACGCGACCGAGTACACCGAGGCGGGCTACTACGGGAAGGACGTGGAGGTGATGGTGGCCGAGCTGCTCTTCAAGAGCGGGCACTCCATCGACTCCACGCAGCGGGGCATCATCTTCATCGACGAGGTCGACAAGATCGCGCGCCGCTCGGGCAGCTCGCGCACAGGCGCGGGCAGCAGGGACATTGGAGGCGAGGGCGTGCAGCAGGCCCTGCTCAAGATGCTGGAGGGGCGCGAGATCTTCGTGCCGCTCAACGTGACCCAGCACTGGAACAAGCACGACTTCGTGCAGGTGGACACCACCGACATCCTCTTCATCTGCGCCGGCACCTTCAGCGATCTGCACCAGATCCAGGTGGACCGCCTGGTTGGCTTCGGCAGCGCGGGGCGGCGGATGGGCAGCTCGCGGCTTCGCGTCAAGGAGCTGATCGAATTCGGGATGCTGGCGGAGCTGCTCGGGCGCCTGCCCGTGCAGGTGCAGCTGGAGGAGCTCACCGCCGACGAGCTGTATCGCATCCTCACCGTCCCGCCCGATTCGCTGGCGCGCGAGTATCGCGAGGCGCTGCTGCTCGATGGGGTCGATCTCGAATTGAGCGAGGGCGCGCTGCGGGCCGTGGTCGAGTATTCGGTGGAGAAGAAGCTGGGGGCCCGATCCCTGCGCAGCATCCTCGAGGAGGTGCTGGCCGACGTGATGTTCGAGGCGCCCGAGAAGCGGGGCGAGCGCGTCTCACTGGACCGGAAATACGCGCTGGCGCGGCTCAAGCGCATCGACGCTGGGGCGCTGAGGGACTGACCCGCCATTGACAGCGGCCGCTGCTCGCGGCTCCATGCGGCATGCTCGCCTATACGTTCTGGCATTGGCCGCGGAAGGGCGCTTCCGAGTACGAGCGGCATCTGGCGGAGTTCCTGCAAATCATGGAGCAGGACAAGCCGCTGGGGTACGTGGGCGGCCTGTCGCTGCGCCACGCGGCTGCGCCTTGGCTGCCGGGGCCGGCCTTCCTCGATTGGTACAAGGTGGGAACCTTCGCCGACCTGGGCATGCTCAACGAAGGAGCGGTGAGCGGCTCGAGGCGCGCCCCCCACGACGACATCGCTGCCATGGCGGAGGGGGGCGCAGGCGGCGTGTACGAGCTGCAGCAGGGGCCCGCCGACTTCCGGGACGCGAAGGTCGCGCACTGGTTCGGGAAGCCGGCCGGCATGCGCTATGCCGAGCTCTTCGGCGAGTTGGCCGGGGTGGCCGGGTCGCTGTGGATGCGGCAGATGGTGCTGGGACCATCGCCGGAGTTCGTGCTGTTCGCGCCGCGGGACGTGGCGCTGAGCGTGCCTGCACGGCGGATCGACGTGTCGTGCGTGTGGCCCTAGCCCAGCGGGTGCTGCGGTTGGCTTATCCCGGGTTGAACCGCCGGACCAGTTCACCCGGCGGAACTTGTCCCGGGACAAGTTGGCACCGCGGCTCGGACCGTCGTTACGACCGCCGTCGCGGCTCTTTCAGCCGGTTGAACCGCGCGCTGGACCTGGTTCGCTCGGCTGAACTTGTCCCGGGACAAGTTGGCACCGCGGCTCGGACCGTCGTTACGACCGCCGTCACGGCTCTTTCAGCCGGTTGAACCGCGCGCTGGACCTGGTTCACCCGGCTGAACTTGTCCCGGGACAAGTTGGCACCGCGGCTCGGACCGCCGATACAACCCGTCGCGGCTCGCTCACCCGGCTGAACCGCGCGCTGACCTGGTTCACCCGGCTGAACTTGTCCCGGGACAAGTTGGCACCATGGCCCAGAGCCCCCGTCTCGGCTGGCTTACCCGGCTGAACGGCACACCGGACCCAGTTCACCCGGCTGAACTTGTCCCGGGACAAGTTGGCACCATGACCGAAGGAGCCGCCGCGGTTGGTTCACAATCCCGCTCCCAACCTGGTCTACCCATCTGATCGTCGAACGGCTCCGACCGATGGCATTCGCCCCATCGGTCAGGCGACCGACCGGGACCGCTCAAGACTTGTTCGGGCCGCGCAGTTCCGTGACCAGGTTGACCTCGCGGGAGATGGAGAGCACGTGCGAGTGCTCCAGATCCAGCTTCGCCAGCGCCGTGTCGTTCTCCAGATGTTGCAGATGCGGCCGCAACAGCGCGACCAGCGATGCGAGGGCCCAGGCGACCAGCAAGCCCTTGGCGGCGCCCGCGCAGAAGCCGCCGCCCCGCTCCACCGCGCCGGTGAAGCCGCCCTTCATCCGCTTGTGCAGGAATCGGCCGACCAGCTTGGCGGTGATCTCCGCGAGCAGGAAGATGACCAACGCCATCCCCGCCGTGGCCACCGCAACCGGCAACCCCAGGTCCTTGGCGAAGGCGTTTCCGAACCCGTCCGCGAAGAGCCGGGCCAGCGCGATGCCGCCGATGAAGCCGAGGATGCCGAAGATCTGGCGCAACAGTCCGCGGATGGCTCCCCAAAGCGCGAAGAGCACGACCAGCCCCAGGCAGAACAGGTCGAACCTGTTCACCGGATGCTCATGTCGGACTTGACCAGCTTGGCCGCCTCGTCGCGCTTGGCCTTGAAGTTGGGATTGTTCGGCTCGTAGGTGAGCGCCATCTTGAAGTTGCGCTCGGCGGAGGCGAAGCGCTGGGCGGCCATGTCGGAGAGGCCCGCCATGAAGAACTTGCGCCCCTGCGGCGTGGCCCCGACCTCCTGCTCCTTCTCCTTCTTCATCTCCTGCTCGCTGGCCTCGACGAAGCGCAGCTTCTTCTGCCGCTCCGGCCCGATCACGTCGGCCAGGTACTTGGCGCGCTTGGTGTCGTCGCGCAGGCAGACGTAGGCCTCGTTGATGCGCTTGTAGATGCGCCCGATGTTGTCCTTCACCTCGCACGGCTCCAGCGTGCTGAAGCGATCGGGATGGTAGGCGCGCGACTCGCGGTAGTAGGCGGCCTTGATCTCCGTAGGGCTGACGTTCTGGCCGATCTTGAGGATCTGGAAGTAGTCCAGCTCGTCGAGGATCTGCGCGAGGGCCTGCGCTTCGATCTCGAATGCCTCGTCCATTGATGTCACCGCGTGCAGTAGAGCATCATCGGGGCGATCACGCGGCGGCTTCGCCGCGGGCCAACTGCGTATTCGCGTTCTTCGCCTGCGCTTCCTTGATCATCTCCTCGGTCAGGCCGGACGACAAGCGAATCGTGCAGGAGGTCTTCTGGCCCGTCTCCACGTCGGCGGCGGTGACGTTGACGATACCGTTGGTGTCGATCTCGAAGGTGACCTCGATGCGTACTTCCCCGCGGTAGCCGATGCGGAAGCCGGAGAACTCGAACTCGCCCAGGAGCTCGCACTCCGAGGCCTTGTTCGACTCGCCCTGGTAGACGCGGATCTTCACCTTCTCCTGGCCGTCGCGGTTGGTGGTGTAGGCCTTGCTCCGCTCGATGGGAATCGGCGTGTTCTTGTCGATGATCTTGTCGGTGTAGCCACCCACCGTGCCCACCCGCAGCGTGAGCGGCGTCACGTCCAGCAGGTAGTGCTCGCTCTTCGCGTCCAGCAGGCTGTGGGCCTGGATGGCGGCCCCCATCGCCACCACTTCGTCGGGGTCGATGCCCGCCATCACGTCCTTGCCGAAGTAGTGCTTCACCGAGGTGCGGATGATGGGCAGCCGGGTGGGCCCGCCCACCAGGATGATCGCGTCGAGGTCCTGGGCGGTCATGCGCGCGCTCTGCAGCGCCTCGTCGCAGACCTTGAAGGTCCGTTGCACCAGGTCCATCACCATCTTGTTGAACTCTGCCTCGCTGAGCGTGGCGTCGAGATCCATCACCTTGCCGGTGGGGTCCTGGCAGATGCCCTCGACGTGGATTTTCGCCTGGCCGTCGCGGCCGACGTCGATCTTGGCTCGCTCGGAGGCCTCCTTGAGCATCTGCAGGCAGTACTTGTTCAGGCGCAGGTCGATGCCGTGCTGCTTGAGGAAGCCTTCCGCCAGCCAGGTCATGATGCGGTCGTCGAAGTCGTCGCCGCCCAGGTAGGTGTCGCCGGCGGTGCTCAGCACCTCGAAGACGTCCTTGCCGATCTCCAGGACGGAGATGTCGAAGGTGCCGCCGCCCAGGTCGTAGACCGCGATCTTCTGCGTGATGTCCCGTCCGAAGCCGTACGCCAGCGCCGCCGCGGTGGGCTCGTTGAGGATACGCAGCACGTCGAGGCCGGCGATGCGGCCCGCGTCCTTGGTGGCCTGGCGCTGGTTGTCGTTGAAGTAGGCGGGAACGGTGACCACCGCCTTCTTCACCTCGTGCCCGAGATAGTTCTCGACGATGGCCTTCATCTCCTTGAGCACCAGCGCGGAGATCTCGGGCAGGGAAAAGACGTTCTCGCGGATCTGGATGCGGACGGAGTTGTTCTCGCCCTCGATGATCTTGTAGGGCATCACCGCCTGCGCCTTCTTCACCTCGTCGGAGAAATAGAATCGCCCGATCAGGCGCTTCGCGCTGTAGACGGTGTTGTCCGCGTTGGTGATGATGTTCCGCTTGGCGCTGTTGCCGACGAGCACCGTGCCGTCTTCGAGAAAGCTGACCACGCTGGCGTGGGTGCGCTCGCCCCACTCGTTGGGGATGACGGCGGGCTGGCTGCTCTCGATGATCGACACGCAGCTGTAGCTGGTGCCGAGATCGATCCCGATCGCGATGTCGCCGGCTTCTGCCATAAGTGCCGCGAGTGTACGGGTGCGTCAGGACACGGTCAAACGGCGGAACATGGCGTCGCGGCGAGGGGTGCGCTACGATCCCACAAGGCGCACATTCGCTTTGAGGGAGGGTCGGTTGGCAGAGTTTCTCGCGATCCACCAGTCCGATGCGAGCCTGCTCGGCTGCTTGCTGCGCAGATTCGCCGGGCGGGTTTCCTTGGGCACGGCCGCGGCGGCAGGAGTCGGTTTCTTCCAGAGCGACGACGTGCTGCTGCGCAAGCGGCCGCTCGGCGGCCAGCCTGCGCTCCCGGAGCGCCTGGCGGAGGGCGTGGAGAGCGAGGCCGCGCTGATCTGCAGCGGGGTGGTGGGATCCTCGAAGGCGTTCCACGAGCAGATGACGCTGCCCTTCCGCTTCAAGCGCTGGCTCTTCGCCATCGCCGGACAGCCCGACGGGCTGACGCCGGTGCGCGCGCCCCTGCTGGCGACCCTGGCCGACCACCTCAAGCGCTCGGTCAAGGGCGACTCCGGCGCCGAGGTGCTTTTCTTCAGCTTCCTGGCCAGGCTGCGCGAGGCGGGGCGCCTCGACGATCACGACGTGGATGCGGAGACGGCGGCTCGGTCGCTGGCGGCGGCGGTAGGCGAGGCGGAGCGCGCGTTCGAGCAGATGGGGCAGCAGCTTCCGCCGCTGGCGCTGGTGGCCACCAACGGCCGCGTCATCGCCGGGCTGCGGCGCGGCCATCCGCTGCAGATCGGCGTGGTCGACGGGCTCATCCCCTGCGCTCGCTGCGAGATCGGCAACGGCGCCAGCGACCTGGATCCGCGGGTAAAGTCCCACCGCACGCTGCGCGCGGCGATGCTGCTCTCGGGCGCGACGGGAACCGAGGGCTTCCGCGAGCTGGCCGAGCGCGAAGTGATCGCCATCCCGCGCGAGCTGGACGAGGTCCAGAGTCTCTAGAACGCCGCCCGCTCCAGCACCAGCAGCCAGACGTTGCAGAGGAAGTGGCAGAGCGCCGCCCCCACGATGGTGCGCGTGCGGCTGCGCAGGAAGGCAAAGAGCAGCGCCGGAAAGAAGACCGCCAGCCGCCAGGGCGCCGGCGTGAGCAGGTGTCCGATGGCAAAGAGCGCCGCCGCCGCCAGCGCGCTCTTCACCGGGCTCCAACGCTCCTCGAAGCGCAGCGTCATGTATCCGCGGTAGAAGAACTCCTCGGAAAACGCCACCGCGGCGTTTCCCGCCACTTGCCCGACGAAAGCCCAGCTCGCCGGCAACTCGAGGTGGAAGCGCGGCGCTCCGCTGTACGGCGCCAGCAGCGCGCGCACATCCGCAGGGAGCCGCGGGAGTAGCGCGACGAAGCCGTAGAAAGCGGCCCCGAACAGGGGCAGCACCAGCGCGCACGCGCCCAGCGACCAGGCCAGATCGGCGCCGAGCCGATCGAACCGCCATCCGGCGTCGCGCGCGTCCTGGCCCCGTCTCTCCAGCAAGCGGAGGGGGGCGTAGAGGAACGCGGCGACCGCCACCGCGCCGGTGATCGTCTGTACCGGCGCCACCGCGCGCCCCAGCAGCGTCAGGGCCAGAAGCGCCAGCATCACCAGCGCCCACGCGCCGGCGGCCTCGCGGGCGGGATCGCGTGCGGTCAGCGCGCCACCGGCAGGCCGAGCGCCTTCCACTGGTTCATGCCGCCCTGCAGGCTGCGGGCGTTGCGGCCGATCTGCCGCAGCCACCCCGCCGCGTTGAACGAGCGCATCCCGCTCTTGCAGACCGTCACCACGTCGCGGCCCTCGGGCAGCTCGGAAATGCGCGCCGGCAGCTCGTTCATGGGGATGTTGACCGCGCCTTCGATGCGGCCCTCGGCGGCCAGCTCCGGAGGATTGCGCACGTCGAGCACGAAGGGCGGCTTGGCGGAGGCCAGCTCTTGCTGCAGCGACTTCGCATCGATCTCGGTCATCGCGTCCTCGCTTGCCGGATGTAGCGGTCCAGGTCCTCGCGGTCGATCAGCGAGAGGATCTCCACGGTATTGCCCTCGCCGCGGCGGTAGATCAGCCGCACGTCGGTGGCGATGCGGATGCGGTAGTAGCCGGGCAGGCCCTCCAGCGCGATGGCGCGCAAGGAGCCGTGACGCCAGTCGCGCGCCAGCAGCGAGACCTTGTCGAACGCCGCGCGCTGCATGCGCCGATCCCAGCTCTGGATGGAGTCGTAGAACTCGCGCGTGAAGATGGGGATGAGGAAGGTGGCAGCTTCCTCTGCAGAGGGCAGCGTTTCATCCTCGGAGGGCGCCGCCGGCCGCACCGGCGCGGGCGCGGGGCGCTGCTGCTGATCGGCGAGCTGCTTGCGCAATCCGTCCCGATCTTCGCCCGCGACGCGCAGCTTCTCCGAGAGCGAGCGGTTCTCGTCGGCCAGCCGCCGCGCGTCGGCGAGCGCCCTGCCCTCACCCGCCGCGGTGAGCCGCGCCAGCTCGGCCGAGGCGCGCGTCAGCTCGCTGCGCACCAGCGACAGCTCGTCCCGCGCATCTCCCACCGCCTTCTCGCGCGCGGCGGTCTCCGCGCGGGACTGTGCGAGCTGATCGCGCAGGGAGTCGCGCTCCTTGCCGGCGCGGTCGGCCTCCTTGCGTGCCTCCTCCGCCGTGGCGCGCAGCTCCTGCACGTCTGCGGACAGCTGCGGCTTGCGCGGCGGCGCCTTGGTCTTGGCGGGCGCGTCGAGCATCTCCACGCCCAGGTCGATGGCGGAGAGCGCGTACCCGCGGCGCTTCTCGTCGTCGTCGAGCAGCGCGCGCCAGGCCACGCGGGCAAGGTGCTGCAGGGGATCGCCGGTGAACAGCTCCAGCAGCGCCTGGTAGTGCTCGTCGCCCAGCGGCTTGCCTTCCAGCACCGGGTCCCGCAGGGCCTCGCGGACCGCCTTCTCCAGCACCTGCTCCGCGTCCTTGGCGGCGCGGGCCTCGTCGGCGAGCAGCCGCGCCACCTGGTTGGGGGGCATCTTGTCGAGCCGGTATCCCGGGCTGTAGAGCCGCAGCTCCTCGCAGAGCTCGATCAGCCGCCGGTCGCCGAAGCAGAGCTCGAGCAGCTCGCCCAGCGTCCGCGGCTCCAGTTGGAGCAACGGCAGGGGCGCCGCGGAGATGGGGATCTCTTCTGCCTCGGGGGCCGCGGGCGGTTGCGCTTCCTGCGCGGCCTCCTTCCGCCCCGCCTTGTTCTTCTTCCCCATCGCGAGCGGCACTAGAGACAAGTATCCTGCCAATATGCAAGCGCTGGTGACGGGCTCCGCGCGGCGCATCGGCCGCGCCATCGCCCTCGAGCTCCACGAGGCAGGATACCGTATTGCGGTGCACTACCGCACCTCGCGGCGCGAGGCCGAGGAGACGGCCGCGCTGCTGGGTGGAGCGCCGCTGATCCAGGGGGACCAGGCGCGCGAACCGGAGCGAATCGTGGCCGAGGCGGTGGAGGCGCTGGGAGGGCTGGATCTCCTGGTGAACAGCGCCGCGCAGTTCGAGAAGGTCGCCTCCGAGGAGCTGGACCGGCAGCGGTTCGAGGCGATGCTGGCCGCCAACCTCACCGGGCCCTTTCTCCTGATGCGCGCGGCCCTGCCCCACCTGCGCCGGTCGCAGGGCAGCATCGTCAACCTGGTGGACGTCTGCGGCACCTCGCAGGTGTGGAAGGGATACGCCCACTACGCGGCATCCAAGGCGGGCCTCGCCACGCTGACGCGCCTGTTGGCGCTGGAGTGGGCTCCCGAAGTGCGCGTCAACGCGGTGGCGCCGGGGACCGCGCTGCTCGACGACCGCGACCAGGCGGACAGGCTGGCGAAACGCATCCCCCTGGGCCGCATCGGAACGCCGGAGGACGTCGCGCGGGCCGTCCTCTTCCTCGCCCGGGCGCCTTATGTCACCGGGCAGGTGTTGGCGGTGGACGGTGGCAGGTCCCTCCAGCCCTGAATCCCTGGTCTTTGGGACGCATCTGACTATACTGACCACATGGAAACCCAGACCGAGACCACGACCGCGCATAGCCACAACACGTCCGAGGCCCCTGCGGCCGTCCGGCTGAGCGACAAGGCCGCCGCCATGGTGAAGGAGACCATCGAGCGCGAGAACCTGGTGGGTTCCGGCCTGCGCGTGGCGGTGGTTGGAGGTGGGTGCTCGGGCTTCCAGTACAGCCTCGACATCGAGAAGGACGAGCGCCCCGGCGACATGGTCTTCGAGGTCAAGGGCGTGAAGTGCTTCGTCGACCCGATGTCCTCCATGTACCTGCTGGGCGTGGAGATCGACTACGTCGAGGGCCAGTTCGGGCAGAGCGGGTTCAGCTTCAAGAACCCGAACGCCAAGCACACGTGCGGCTGCGGCTCTTCGTTCTCCGCCTAGACCCGCAACTGGGGACACCATTCGCCCTTCGGGCGTTCATCGCAACTGGGGACACCATTCGCCCTTCGGGCGTTCATGGTGTCCCCGTAAAGCAAGCGGGCAGCCCCCTCCCTCTTCGCGCTTCGGCAGCGCGGGCCCTCGTCGGTTGGATCTACGCGCGCGAGTCTCCAGATCTTTCGCTACACAGCCAAGGAGGCTCAATGAAAGTCATCGGAACCGCGCTTGCGCTCGCGCTCATCGCGTTCGGCGCCCGCGCTCAGACGTCCACGGGAACGGGAACCAGCGACACCAGCACGACCAGCACGCCCAACAGCCAGACGACGGAAGACAAGGGCACGGCCACGCTGCCAGCCGACCAGAACAGCAGCGCCCTGCCCGGCAACTCGTCCAACACCAGCAGCAGCAACAAGTCGCTCCCCAGCAACAACCCCTCCGCCAACTCCGCGCCGAGCAGCGACACCTCGACCAGCAAGACGCGGAGCCCGGACGACACCAGCTCCTCGACGAAAGACGACTCGTCCAGCGCCAAGCCTTCGGTGGGCGCCGGCTCCACCAGCACCGGCATCGGCAACGACAGCTCGTCCGGCGCCAACGCCGGCAGCTCCGCCGGCATGAGCGGCTCCACCTCGAGTGGCAGCAGCGACGACGCCACCAGCGGCAGCTCGGCGCACAAGAAGCACAAGAAGAAGCACGGCGGGCAGGGCCG
>C688J14111_10000441_pt1 | contig 10568 bp, 7 predicted proteins | sample HopSoiMetagenom1_FD_14111 | JGI IMG/M metagenome (IMG submission 14111)
CATCCGGCCCAACTTTGATGTGCCCGTGCAGGCCGCCGCAATCGGCCAAGGTGTAAATCGGCACGGCAGGGCCGTAAGTGAGGCCGCCGTTCAAGCTGATTGCACAGGAAGCGTCAATCACATCCTGCGAGCAGTAATAAATAGCGTGCTGATAGCCGACTGGTGGCGGCAACTGCGGAACCGCGCTGGGAGCGAAAGGGCCGCCGCCAATCGTCTGATGATCGATTCCCGCGGGAAGGCCGCATCCCACGGCAGGCGTATAGCTTGTGCCATCATTATCGGTGAATGAAGAGAGGCTGCAAGCGCCGGCAAGCTGCGAAACCAGAGTGCGGCCGGTGGTGTGGTCAGTGAAGAGAATCGGATCCAGAGACAGCGCGGATGTTTCCGGAGAGCTTACGTCTTCCCATGTGGCTGACGTGCCATTAATGGTAACGCGATCCGTCTCCAAGCCCGCCGCGAAGAGGATCTTGCCGGTATTCCAGTTCACACCGATGGAAGGCTCACCGGCGCTTGTGGCAATTCCGGCGGGAGGAACAAGGTTTTGATAGGTTTGGGAAACAGATGCTGAAGAAGCAAACAGGACGACAGAAAGCAACAGAAAATACATCGGGTGGATCTTGCGCACGGGATGTCTCCTTGAAGAAGTTAGAAAGCGGAAGCGCCCGGGAAAGTAAGATGCCTACAGGTCCCTGGCATTTACTATCGACTCCAGTAATTACTGATGCAGCCGCTCGGCGCAGAGATGGCGGGCACCTGTGGTGACGCGGACCAATTTGGGAATCGGCTTGTTCTGAGCAGGGACGCCCAGCGTTGAAGGTGACGCCGGCCTCTGCTTGGAGAGATTCTTATCGGCATCGCTACCGGGAAGCTATAATCGCTGCCGATATCAAAAACCATTTTGGGAGATTGAACATGGCAGGCTACGACAGGCTGTTGGGACCCGTGGTATTGGCATTTGGGTTGTTCCCGCTGTCGCCTGTTGCAGCCACTGCTCCTGTGCCCATGAAATCGCCTGCTGGGCCGGTGATCACTGGAGTTAAGTTAAATCCCGCCTCGACTCTGCTGCAGCAACCTTGCCCCGTTGTCCTGGTTTTTCATGGCGATATCACCACAACCCGCTCCGCTCTCGTAACGTACACGTGGGTGGATTCCCATGGCCGGGCTTGGCCGGAACATCGCCGGAGGTTATCACTTCCCGGCGTCAGCGCCGTGAGTCACAAATGGAAATTGGGAAGGCCGGGGAAAACTGTGGATGAATGGGTGCAGCTCAAGATAATCTCGCCGGAGCAGAGATTGTCGAACAAGGTTCCTGTGCGCTTTACGTGTACAAAGTAAGAATTTGCCTGCCTTTCACTGAATGCAACAGTCATCTGGACACTGCATAGTTCAGTCTGATACCAAGGAGGCATATGTCTATGCCTACGGCCCGCCCATCTGATGTTGCCACGCTGGATGCCATTCTGCTGGCGTTCTATGAAACTGTTTCCGGAGCTTGCGGCCAGCCGCGGGACTGGGACCGGTTCAGATCTCTTTTGCTGCCGGGCGCACGCCTTATGCCAATCGTTTCTATCCCTGGTGAAAAGGCCGGCATACGTCTCCTGAGCACCGAAGATTTTATTCACCGTGTCGAGCCGATATTCGCGGTCGAGGATTTCTGGGAGCGGGAAGCGAGCCGCCAGACCGAAACATCCGGCCACTTCGCACATGTACTGAGCTTCTATGAATGTCTCCGCAGTCCGAACGAGTCACCGTTCGAACGAAGCGTGAACAGTATCCAATTATTCAATGACGGTCTTCGCTGGTGGATCGTGAATGTGATGTGGAACACCTCTCGCAGCGAGTAGGGTGACTTAAAAATCATGATGCCGAGCGGGTTAGTGCGACGTTTTTTGGGCTCTCACTTTCTGTTAAGCCGCGCAGATGGCACGCCGGTTCCTGGCGCATTTGGAGGACAGGGAAATCGGGGGATGGAGTTCTTAGCTCAAAGCTTATTCGCTTGACTTTCGTTATCCATTATGCTAACTTAACTCATTTGATTGCAGTGGTTTAGGCTGTTTTGTGGTGGTGATCCTCAAGCTGGGATGGCTCTGGGATGACGGGGGTTAAGCGCTTTGGAATCCTAGTTGAGCGGGAGGGGGTAGGGTGCCCGGGGGTGATCTGGTGATCGCGCATCATCGCCTAGATCGGCAGAAACCTTACCACGGATAAACACTGATAGCGGATCGGGAAGGGATCGGAAAAACCTGAAAAGAGTGCCGTTCAAGATGCAGATTGCACCAATCAGGGTGAAAACGTCGGATAAGAACATTTCGATCAGTAGAATATTGATAGCGGGAACCCTGAAGGGTCTTGACTGAGTAAAGATGAAGCCTTTCTTAGAGACAGTTCGCGAGCGCGTGGTCATCTATGACGGCGCCATGGGTACGGAGATCCAGGAGCGCCATCCGTCAATGGATGACTTCTGGGGCAAAGAGAATTGCTCTGAAGTGCTGGTGCTGAGCCGGCCCGACATCATCAAAGATATTCACGCAGCTTATTTTAAGGCCGGAGCCGACGTGGTTGAGACCAACACGTTTGGCGGCACGCGCATTGTGCTGGGTGAATTTGACCTGGCCGACAAAGTCCATGAGATCAATAAACGCGCGGCTGAGCTGGCGCGCGAAGTAGCGCGTGATTTTTCCGCCAACGGCAAGCCGAGGTACGTTGCGGGATCGATTGGGCCGGGAACGAAGCTGCCTTCACTGGGACAGATCAGCTATGACGACATGTTCAACGCGTATCTTGAGCAGTCTCTAGGGCTGATTGATGGCGGGGTGGACATTCTGCTGATTGAAACCTGCCAGGACATTCTGCAGACCAAAGTTTCCGTGGCGGCGGCATTTGAAGCCATGAAGCAGCGCGGCAAACGCATTCCTGTGCAGGCGCAGGTAACGTTGCAGGAATCCGGCACCATGCTGCTGGGCACCGAAATTGGCGCTGCGGAGACGGCACTGGAGCCTTTTGATTGCGAGATTATTGGCCTGAATTGCGCGACCGGCCCAAAAGAAATGAACGACGCGGTGCGCTACCTGGCGCATAACGCACCGAAAGAAATTTCCATTCTGCCCAACGCTGGTTTGCCGGAAAACGTGGGAGGCGTGGCCCATTATCGGCTGACGCCGCAATCGTTGGCGGAATGGCACAAGAAATTCATTACGGAATATGGCGTTCGCATCGTGGGCGGGTGCTGCGGGACTACACCGGTCCATATCAAAGCTGTGGCTGATCTTTGCGCGAACCTGGAGCCGGCGAAGCGCGAGGTGCAAGTCACGCCTTCGGCATCAAGCGCCTACAGCACCACGCCGCTTGATCTTGATCCGAAGCCGCTGATCGTGGCGGAAGAAATGAACACCACCACGCGGGTGGAGCATTTCAAGAACATGGTCCGCGAAGGCAAGTATGACGACATTCTGGCGCTGGCGAAAAAGCTGGTAGCGGAAGGCTCGCACATGCTGGACCTGTGCACGGCGATTGTGGGCGAGGACGAGAAGGGCTACATGAGCTCGATCCTTGAGAAGGTTGCGACGCGCGTGCCTGCGCCCGTGCTGGTGGATTCCACTGAAGCGGACGTGATTGAAGAAGCGCTGAAGCGGATTCCCGGCAAGGCGATTATCAACTCCATCAACCTGGAGGACGGCGAGAAGCGCACGTCAAAAGTTCTGCCGATGGCGAAGAAGTACGGCGCAGCGGTGATAGCGCTGACGATTGATGAAGACGGTATGGCGCTGACAGCGGAAAAGAAAGTCGCAGTCGCCAAAAGAATTTTTAAACTCGCCACGGAAAAATATGGCATTCGTCCCATCGATCTGATCTTTGACGCGCTGACGCTCCCTATATCGACCGGGCAGGATGACTATCGCACGGCCGGCATGGAGACGCTGAACGCGATCAAGGGGATTAAGACCGAACTGCCGGACGTGAAGACGATCCTGGGCGTGAGCAATATTTCGTTTGGGCTGAACACATATGCGCGACGCGTGCTGAACAGCGTGTTCATGAAGGAAGCCGTGGATTACGGGTTGGATATGGCGATTGTGAACTACGCCAAGATCTATCCTTTATATAAGATCCCGCAAATTGAAGTGGACCTGGCGCGCAAGCTGATTTATTACGACAAATCGGCGGGCGATCCGCTGCAGATTTACATGCAGCATTTCACCGGATTAGACAAGCAGCCGCAGGTGGAAGCTGCACCGCTGGAATCGCTCTCGGTTGAAGACAAGCTGAAGCGCTGCATCATCAACGGAGAGAAAGCGCTGGGCGATGGCGCGCAGAAGCAAACGCTGGAGCAAATTCTGGACGATGCTCTGCAAAAATATTCGCCGCTGGAGATCATCAATACGGTCCTGCTGGACGGAATGAAGACCGTAGGTGAACTTTTTGGCGCGCGCAAGATGCAGCTGCCCTCGGTGCTGGATTCCGCCGGCGTGATGAAGCAGGCAGTCGCGTATCTTGAGCCGAAGATGGAGAAGAAAGAAGGCAACCAGAAAGGCACGCTGGTGCTGGCCACGGTGAAGGGCGATGTCCACGACATTGGCAAGAACCTGGTGGACATTATTCTTACCAACAACGGCTACAAAGTGGTGAACCTGGGCATCAAGCAGCCGTCCGATTCGATTATTGCCGCTGCCAAGAAACATGGCGCGCATGCCATTGGTCTGAGCGGGCTGCTGGTGAAGTCCACGCTGGAGATGAAGTATGTGATCCAGGATTTGCAGGCGCAGGCGCTGGACTATCCAGTAATTTGCGGCGGCGCTGCTCTTACGCGCAAATACGTGGAAGACGATCTACGCCGCGAGTACTCGAACTCAGTTTTCTATGCCGACGATGCGTTTACCGGCCTGTACCTGATGGATGATTTGACTTCAAGCAATGGTGCACGGGAAAAGCGCTTACAAGAAGGCAGAACGGTTAAAGAGTTTGCCAAGACCACGATGATCGCCGGAGCGGAAAGTTCCACCAGCACAGAACGCTCGGCGGTGGTGCTGCCGGCGCCGAACATTCCTGTGCCTCCGTTTTATGGTGTGCGAGTGCGCAAGGATTTTGATCTGAATGAAGTCTTCCAGTACATCAACCACACGGCGCTGTTCAAGAACCAGTGGCAGCTAAAGACGGCGTCGCAGGCAGACTATTTGAGAATCGTGGAAGAGAAGTATGTTCCGGTGCTTTCTGAGTTGCAGAAGGAAGTAGTGGACAAAGGATGGTTCGAACCCAAAGTAGTGTATGGATACTTTGCATGCATTGCTGACGGTAACGATGTAGTGCTCTTTGACACGCCAGAGATGCGCAATGCGATTGCAAAATTCACCTTCCCTCGGCAGCGGGAAGGACGCAAGCTGTCCATCGCCGATTTCTTCGAACCTAAGACATCGGGCAAGCTGGATGTGATCGGGTTATCTGTAGTCACAATCGGCAGCCGCGCTTCAGAAGAGACCAAAAAGCTCTTTGATGCCGGTGAGTTTACGAAATATCTCTATCTGCATGGTCTTAGCGTCGAGACGGCAGAGGCGCTGGCTGAATTGTTTCACAAACAGGTCAGGGAAGAACTAGGGATTGCCGGAGAGGACGCTCCGAGAGTGGGAGATTTGTTTCACCAGAAGTATCGAGGATCGCGGTACTCGTTCGGCTATCCCGCATGCCCGAACCTGGAAGACCAGACCAAGTTGTTTGCGTTGCTGAAGCCGGAAGAGAACATCGGCGTGCGATTAACTAGCGGCTTCCACATGGAACCGGAGCAGTCTACCTCGGCGATTATCGTGCATCATCCGCAGGCAAAATATTTTGTGGTATAGCTGTACGCTTAAGTTTCAGCTGCTGAGCTTCGAGCTTAATGCTGTGAGATAGCCATCGATTGTCGCTGTATGTCCCATGATGAAACGTGACACAAAACGAAACAGCGGATTGTAGACTTCACCATTTTCGGTGATGGTGAGAGTGCAGGAGTCACCGTGGGGAACAATCTCATAGACCCAGGTTCCGCCGAAAGGCAGGTTAGGGTCGGCAATGTGAGTAACCAAACGGCGCGGCGGTACGGATTCAATGGCTGCAAAAGTAATGGTCTGGCCGTGCTTGTCCGTTTCGCGCCACATGCGATGGCTGTCAAATGGTGGCAGCTCCTTGTAATTTGTTACATCCGGACGCCATGTCGAAGGGCCTGAAATCAAGCTCCAGACTGTTTCCGCCGGACGATGAAGAGAGATAGTGCGCGAGACCGTATGCTTCTGCGGCAAACACGCTCCTATCAGGACGACAGGAGCAGCAGGCCAACAAGAGAGATCACGGAAATGAGCAACCACTTCATGCATCGCTCCTTTTGAGTTGCCCCTGGATGCGAAGGATTTTGGGACATTTGATGATAACGTGTGTTGCCATGATCGCTGCCTGAAATTCAGTACATGAAAGGAATTGAATGAACGCTCTGAAGAAATTTGAGCCCACTGCATACGCGGCGCTGCGAATCGTGTTTGGATTCCTGTTTGCCTGCCACGGAGCCAGCAAAGTGTTCGGAGTGCTTGGCGGTCACAGACCTCACAGCGTGCTGGACTGGACCGGAGCAGGCATTGAGCTGGTCTGCGGCGTGCTCATCCTCATTGGGTTGTTGACTCCACTTGCGGGATTTCTGGCCAGCGGCGAGATGGCGGTGGCTTACTTCATGGTGCATCAGCCAAGAGGTTTTCTGCCGCTGAAGAATGGCGGAGAGCTCGCAGTGATTTATTGCTTTGTCGCGCTGTTTATCGCTTGCCGCGGAGCAGGCAAATGGGGCGTTGACAAAGGCTGAGCCTTATTAGGCGCTGACTTGCAAGGATGCGCGGTAACTCTCCAGTCCGCGCTCCAATTGCGGCAAAGCTGCTTGTACTGACTCGGTCGGGATACCGACGCCCATTCTGAATCGATTTGGGTCTTCAAAGAAGCTGCCGGGAACCACGCTGGTTTCAAAGTCGCTGCGCAGTAGTTCACAAAGGGAATCAACATTCCCTTTTTTAAGGCGAGGAAAGACGATGGTCCCATATTCCGGCCAGAAGTAATCCAGATCGTCGCGCTTGAGCAGAAAGTCATGCAGGAGGCGACGATTTGTATGGAGCAAGGATTTCATTTCGGCGGCAATCTGTGGCAACTTTTCCAGAGCGATGACGCTGAGCAACTCGGCAGGATGGGCAAATGTGGCGCCGTGCAGATCATTGATGCGGAACATGCGTTGGGCGAGTTCAGGCGAAGCGAGCACCCATCCGCAGCGCAGGCCGCTCAGCCCGTAAGCTTTGGTAAGGCTGTTAGTAACGATGAAGCGCTCGGGATCGATATGAAAGGAGCTGGCCGGCGATGATTCAAACAACATCTCGCGGTAGACTTCGTCCACCAGCACGCGCGCTCCGACTTTGGCAGCAATTTTTCCAACTTCGTGGAGAGTAGCGTCAAGGGTCAGAGCGCCGGTTGGGTTGTGCATATTGCATATCACAACCAGCCGGGTACGCGGAGTGATGTTGCGTTCCACGTCGGCCGGATCGATGGCAAAATTATTTTCCGCGCGGCGCGGGAAGCGCTTGATTTCAAGTCCCAGATATTTCGCGGTGCTAAGAATTAATTCGTAGGTAGGCTGCTCAACCAGAATTTCATCGCCAGGCTCTGTTGTGGCAGCCAGCGCAAGGTAATTTGCCAGAGAAGTTCCCACCGCGCTTACCACGCATTCCTGCGGCACTCGATATCGCCGGGCGATCGCTTGCAGAAGAGGCTCGTATCCATAGATCGACGGACCATTGATTTCCAACTGATCAATGGTCACACCAAGTTTAGATAAAGGGAAGTTGGCCACACCGCTGGTGGCAAGATTGAATTTTGCAGCGGAATGCAGTTTGGCCCAGTCCATGTATGGCGAATAGGCTGTGCTTCTGGAGTGTGTCATTCGCGTAAGGTCCGTCTCCAAATGTAATACATGGGAACACCGGCCGCCAGAATTGCAAAGCCGATCAATGTATTTTCGGGATATGTATAAAGAGTATTGCTAACCACCGCCAGGCAAATCAAGCAGAACAACGCAGTAGTAAACGGATGGGCGGGCATGGAAAAAGCTGATCGCGCCGGATCGCGCTGGCGAAGAATGAAGAGAGCCCCGGCGGTAAGCGCCCAGAAAAGTACGTCCATGGAGGTGACGTAATTCAGGATCTTGTCATAACCGCCGGTCAGAAGGATCACCATCGTCCAGACGCTTTGTATGGCGATGGCGAGAACTGGAGCTTGTGTGCGTGGATGGACCCAGCCCAGTTGTCGAAAGAAGAGCCGGTCTTTTGCCATGGCAAAGTAGACGCGCGGCGCGGTGAGCACGCTCTGGCTGAGAAATCCCAGGGTGGAGATTGCAATTGCGAGCGCAATCATGGTTGCGCCGCGTTGTCCCAGGGCCATTCGCATTACGGCAGAGGCAGGTGCGGGCGTGTTTGCCAGAGTAGGCACTCCAAGTGCGCGCACGCAGACGTAGTTGACCGATGTATAAAGAAGCGCAACCGCGATCACGCCCATGATCAACGCTCGCGGCATATCGCGCCGTGGATCTTTCATTTCTGCCGAGGCAAAAGTTGCGGTGTGCCATCCGCCGAATGCGAAAACGACAGGCACCATCGCCGCACCAAAGGAGGAGAACAGTCCGCCAGAGACTGGCTGGTCCAGAGCTGGCTTCCAATGAACGTGGCCGTGGACCAGGAATGCTCCGGCAAATACCAGCAAGGCGATTGCCGCAATCTTCAAAACCATAAGCGCGCTTTGGACTGTCCCTCCCGCGCGCACGCCCATGCAGTTGATTAGAGTGAGCAGAGCGAGTGCGACTAGCGCGATTTGCCATTCGCTGGCGTGCCATCCGGTGAGTTCCAGAAAATAGCGCGAGAAGGTGACTGTCACGGCGGCCATTCCTCCGGTCTGGATCACCAGCAGCAACACCCAGCCATACAGAAATGAGACTAGAGGATGATATGCGTCACGCAAATAGGCATATTGGCCGCCGGCAGTGGGCATGCGGTCCGCCAACTCTGCCCAGATGAAGCCTCCCAGGAGCGCGATGCAGCCGCCCACCAGCCACGCGCCCAAAACCAAAGCTGGCGTGTGGACGCGCTGGGCGACAACATAAGGGTTCATAAAGACCCCTGTGCCAATGATGCCGCCCATCACCAGCATGGTGGCATCGAACAGTCCCAGCCGGCGTGCCAGAGATTGTATCGAGCGCGGATTTGCTTGAGGCGCGGGTGAATTCAATTTGTTTCGGCTCGAAATGAATCTTAAGCGAGCCAAGGCGGAAAGCATAGCAAATCTGCCAATCGATTCATTTACAATCTGGGATTTGTTATGGAGGCGTTGATGAAGAAAGTTTTTTGCTTTGCGGCAGTGGCAATATTTTTATTCTCGATTTCCTGCAGCAGTTCGACCGCCAACAATGGAAGCTCCAACACTGTGGCGCCAACGCCCACATCGGCATCTTCTGGCAATAGCAATACGCAACCACAATCGCCCAAGGCGCAGATTGATCCCTGCTCACTGTTTAGTGCGGCGGACGCGCAAGCAATCACTGGTGTTCCAATGAAATTGTCGCCCGGGCATGGCGCTATCGTCTGCATGTATGAAGAAGCATCTCCGCAGCCGGGACTGGATACTGCGCGTGTGTCTCTCATGGTCAACGTGGAAAACTCAGCAGAGAAAGAGGCCAAGGAATGGCAGAACACCAAGGAGATACGCCGCCTCAAACCCGGAGAGAAGAACGTCGCTAAGTTGAGTGGGATCGGCGACGAAGCCTGGTTCGATGGGAACGTTGAGAAGGGGAAGGTTGCTATTGGCGGAATTCTGGCACGCAAGGGAAAAGCAGATTTCGCGCTGCAATCAGCGGTCCTTCAATATCGGTCGTCGCTGGAAAAGATGAAGGAGATTGCGCACCGAATCGCGGACAAGCTGGAATAAAAATTATCCGCGCGTGATTTTTCGCTTGCGTCCGCCTGCCACATGGGCGAGCAGGCGCTGTCCCAGGCATCCGAAAAGAAAAGCCATAGCCATTACGGCGCTGATGTGGCGTTCGCCTGAGTGGAACGTGAGCGACGGCATGTATTCATAAACGGCGTAGCCGCCAAGTCCCGCCAATGCGCCGAACAGTACTGGCGCAAGAGTAATAAACAAGTTGGAAGCCGCTGCTTCGTTTCGTCCGGCGATCAGTGACTGTGCCGAGCAAACCCCAGAGCCGAGCAGGCCGAAAAGCAACACAGCGGCAACCATGGGTGGGCGTCCGGATAGAAGCAGGAACGGAGCCGACGCCACAGCAGCCAATCCGCAGATGATCAAAAGAATGCGAAGGCGGTCTCCAATGGCTCCGGCTTTGAAATGCTGGTGGCTGAAATCTTCATTACGTAACGCAATAGCATCCGCCACATTTTCCGCCGAAAGATGATCTTCAGGACCGGAAAGCAGCTGCTCCATGGCTTCCGCCCGCCATGAATTGATCTTCAGCGATTCCTCCCGCAGCACATGCGCGCGGTTCGCCAGTTCGACCTGGTTCATTCCAAAAA
>C688J14111_10000443_pt1 | contig 10519 bp, 14 predicted proteins | sample HopSoiMetagenom1_FD_14111 | JGI IMG/M metagenome (IMG submission 14111)
GGCAGCCTTCACGAAGGCGGTCGAGGTCTTCGAACGGCTCGACGCTCCGTGGGAGCGCGCTGTGACGCTCATCGACCTCGGCCGGTCCCAGGCCGCGACCGGCGATACCGACGCGGCACGTACGTCGTGGACCGACGCCCGAGCGACGTTCGAGCGACTCGGCGCCGTCCGTGACCTCGCGATCGTCGACCCGTTACTGCGTGGGTGAGGGCGCGGCCGCCGCGGTGAACGAGAGATCCGCCGCGCCTCCGGTCAGGTGCAGCGTCGACGTGGTGGCCTTGTATGCCGTGGAACCGTCGAGCGCCCGCAGGTAGGCGGCTTCGGCGGTCATCACCTGGTCGGCACACGCCTTCTGGATCGCGTTGACGGGCCCGAACGAGATCGAGCCACCGATCGCCTGGAACGCGGCGCCGTACTCGTTGCACCCCGCGGACCCCGTCGCCTGATCGGCGTCGAACCGCAGGTCGATGTGGATGCCCGGCGACACGCTATGGACGAGGGGCGTGATCGACGCATCCAGAACCACTCGACGCCCAGCAAACCGACGGGCTGTGCGGGCGAGGAATGCGTGCTCGGGGTCGTGCAGGCGGTGGACTACAGAACGAACGTCGCGGCGGCGAGCCCGATCAGGCGGTGCGCTGCTGACGTTCCCGCGACTTCTTCGTCTCGCGCGGCACGAGCGTCGGGTTCACACCCGTCAACACGACGTCGCGGTCGACGAGACACTTGGTCACATCCTGGCGAGAGGGCAGCTCGTACATCACGTTGAGCAGCACCTCTTCCATGATCGCGCGCAGCCCGCGCGCACCCGTCCCCCGCTGGATCGCCTGCTCCGCGATCGCCCGCAGCGCGTCGTCGGTGAACTCGAGCTCCACACCGTCGAACTCGAAGAACTTCTTGTACTGCTTCACGTACGCGTTCTTCGGCTGCGTGAGGATGTCGACCAGCGCATCGTGGTCGAGGTTGTTGACGTGGGTGATGACGGGCAGACGACCCACGAACTCGGGGATCAGGCCGAACTTGAGCAGGTCCTCGGGGAGCACCGTCGCGAACAGCTCGCCGATGTCCTTCTCCTCGCGGGTCGCGACCTGGGCGCCGAACCCGACACCCTTGCGCCCGATCCGCGACTCGATGATCTTGTCGAGCCCCGCGAACGCTCCGCCGCAGATGAACAGGATGTTCGTCGTGTCGATCTGGATGAACTCCTGGTGCGGGTGCTTGCGGCCGCCCTGCGGCGGCACGCTCGCTTGCGTGCCCTCGAGGATCTTGAGCAGCGCCTGCTGCACGCCCTCCCCCGAGACGTCACGTGTGATCGACGGGTTCTCGGACTTGCGCGCGATCTTGTCGATCTCGTCGATGTAGATGATCCCTGTCTCGGCCTTCTTGACGTCGTAGTCCGCCGCCTGGATGAGCTTGAGAAGGATGTTCTCGACGTCCTCGCCGACGTAGCCGGCCTCGGTCAGCGCGGTGGCGTCGGCGATCGCGAACGGGACGTTCAACATCCTCGCGAGCGTCTGGGCGAGGTAGGTCTTGCCGCAGCCGGTGGGGCCGAGGATCATGATGTTCGACTTCTGCAGCTCGACCTCTTGATCCTTCTGGCCGACCTGGATCCGCTTGTAGTGGTTGTAGACCGCCACCGACAGGACCTTCTTGGCCTGGTCCTGCCCGACGACGTATTCATCGAGGAACTGGAAGATCTCGGCCGGCTTCGGGAGCTCGTCGAGCTTGAGCTCGGCGGTGTCGGCGAGCTCCTCCTCGATGATCTCGTTGCACAGGTCGATGCACTCGTCGCAGATGTACACGCCGGGGCCGGCGATCAGCTTCTTCACCTGCTTCTGGCTCTTCCCGCAGAAGGAGCACTTCAGCAGGTCTGATTCGCCGAACTTCGCCATTCTCCCGTTGCCCTTTCATGCCCTGCGGCCCGGCGGCCGCGTCGGGCGATTATCACGCGCCGTTCGAGCTGACGCCAGCTACCTGTGCTGCGAGTCCGCGACGACTGAGGATCTCGTCGACGCAGCCATAGTCCTTGGCCTCCTGCGCCGTCAAGATGAAGTCGCGGTCGGTGTCCTTCGTGACCTTCTCGAGAGGCTGGCCGGTGTGCTCGGAGATGATCTCCTCGAGCAGCGTGCGCAGGCGCATGATCTCCTTGGCCTGGATCTCGATGTCGACCGCCTGGCCCTGTGCGCCGCCGTGGGGCTGGTGCAGCAACACACGCGCGTTCGGCAGTGCGAAGCGCTTGCCGGCCGCGCCGGCGAGGAGCAGCACCGCCGCAGCCGACGCCGCGAGTCCCATCACGATCGTCGACACACGTCGCACTTGATGTACTGCATCGTGTCGTAGATCGCGAGCAACGCGCTCACGTCGCCGCCGGGCGAGTTGATGTACAGGTTGACGTCCTTGTCGGGGTCCTCGGACTCGAGGTGCAGGAGCTGCGCCATGATCAGGTTGCCGACGGCGTCGTCGATCGGCGTCCCGAGGAACACGATGCGGTCCTTCAGCAGCCGCGAGTAGATGTCGTAGCCGCGCTCGCCACGGCTGGTCTGCTCGACGACCGTCGGGACGAGGTAGTCGTACACGGGCTGGATGGTCATGCCTGCTCCTCCGTTCCCTCGGCCGTCTGCTCGGTGTCGGCAGCAGCCTCCGGGCTCTCTTGTGTGATATCGGCGCGCTCCACCAGGATGTCGAGCGCCTTCGAACGGATGATATCCCCGGCCAGCGTTACGACCTGTCCCGAACGGTCCAACTGTTTGGCCAGTTCCTTCGGATCACGGTCGTAGGCATCCGCCATCTTGCCGATCTCGGCACCGAGCTCCTCGGCGGTGACGTCCAAGGACTCCGCCCGCGCAACGGCTTCCAGCACGAGGTCGGACCGGATGGCGCGCAGAGCGTGCTCCCGGCTGTCCTGTTGGAGCCGGTCGCGATCCCATCCCTGGATCTCGAGCATCTGGTCCAGCGAAACGCCGTAGCGCCCGGCCTGCTGCTCGGCGTGGCGGACGCGATGCTCGGTCTCGCCCTCGATGAGCGAGTCCGGCAGGTCCACGTCGACGTCGTCGATCATCGCCTGCAGCACCCGATCGCGGACCACGCCCTCAGCCTCGCGGCCCTTGACCTCGCGAAGTTTCTCGCGGAGATCCTCGCGGAGCTCCGCGATGGTGTCGAACTCCGATGCCGTCGAGGCGAACGCGTCGTCGGGCTCCGGCAGGCGGAGCGCCTTCACGTCCTTGACGAGCGCCTTGAACGTCACCGGTCCGGCCAGCTCCTCGCCGAAGCGCTCGGCTGGGAGATCCTCGTCGAACTCGATGATGTCGCCGGGCTTGGCGCCGAGGATCTTCGCATCGAGCGTTTCGCCGAATTCGCCCGAGCCGACCGAATAGAGGTATCCCTCGCGGGTGAGCTCGTCCACCGGCTCATCTGCGCGGGTCGCGCTCAGGCTGAGCGTGACGAGGTCTGACTCCTGCGTGGGCCGCTCGACGGGTTCGAGCTCGGCGAACTGTCGTTGCAGCCGCTCGATCCACGAATCGATCTCATCCTCGGCGGGCTCGGTGCTGGGTCGGGTGACCTTGACGCCGGTGTACTGCGCCTCGCTCAGATCGAGGCGTGGCCGCACCTCGACCGTCGCGGTGAAGATGAACGACTTCCCGGGCTCGAGTTGCTCGACGTCGACGTCGGGGTCGCCGATCGGCGCGAGGTCCTCGCCGGTCACGGCCTCATGGAAGTAGTCGGGCACGAGCTGATGGACGAACTCCTCGAGCACGACGTCGCGTCCGACCTGCGCGTCGATGATCGGCTTCGGCGCCTTGCCCGGACGGAAGCCCGGGATCTTGATCTCGCGCGCGATCGCCCGATACGTGCGGTCCAGATCCTTGTCGACCTGCTCCGGCGGGATCTCGATCGTGAGCTTGACGGTGTGTTTCTCGGTTGATTCGACGGTGGTCTGCATCTCCGGACCAGGCTACCGGAGAAAGCTTCGCCCGGGTTACGAACCCGCAGGTAGGCTGCACGCCATGTACGACGACGAGCTCGCGTTCGCGCACGGGCTCGCCGATGCCGCGGCGCGTATCGCGATGGATCTGTTCGCTGATGACGGGCTCGAGATCCGGCACAAGGCCGACAAGACGTTGGTCACGGCCGCCGACACCAGCATCGAACGGATGGTGCGCAACCGGCTCGCAACGATGTTTCCGGGCGATCGGATCATGGGTGAGGAAGAGGGCGGTACGTGGGACGGTGACGGCCGCGTGTGGATCGTCGACCCGATCGACGGCACCGCGAACTTCGCGCGCGCGATCCCGGTGTGGGCGACGCTGATCGCGCTGCAGGTCGATGGCGAGATCGTCCTCGGGGTCGCCAACGCGCCGGCCATCGGCGAACGGTACGCGGCGGTCCGGGGGGGCGGCGCGAGCATGAACGGCAAGCGGATCCGTGTGAGCCAGATCGGTCGGATCGGCGACGCCCAGTTCCTCTATTCGCAGCTGGACACCCTGCTCGCGAGCACCCGCAACCAGGCCGTCGTCGGGCTGGTCGTCGAGAGCGCGCGGGAACGTGGGTTCGGCGACTACTGGGGCCACCTGCTGGTCGCGCGCGGTGCGGCCGAGATCTGCCTCGAGCCGTCCCTCGCTGTCTGGGACTACGCGGCGCTGGTGCCGATCGTCGAGGAGGCGGGCGGCCGCGTGACGAACTTCGAGGGTGGGCCACCCTCGCACAAGGGGCCCGTGCTCAGCACCAACAGCGTCCTGCACGACGACGTGCTCCGCCGGCTCGGCGACCGCTAGCTCACAGCTCGAGCATCTCGCCAGCGTCCCCGGCGTTCGCGAGCACGGCGTTGGCCGCGGCGACGTCTTGCACGCCGACGCCGGTGAGGTCGCAGACGGTCAGCTGGGTCGACGTCGTGCGGCCGGCCGCCTCGCCGGCGCACACCGCGCCGAGCTCAACGGCCCGGTCGGCGACGTCGAGCGCGTGTTGCAGTTCCCCGAGCCTTCGGCACTGATCGAAGGAGTCGACGACCAGGACATCGGCCCGACGCAGCAGCTCGGGGTCGAGCTCTTCCTTGCCCGGGGCGTCCGACCCCACCGCGGTGATGTGCGTCCCGGGCGCGACCCACTCNGCGCGGACGAGCGGCTCCGTCGAGGCGGTNCACGTGATCACGACGTCCGCGCCCTCGACGGCCGCTTCGATGCTCGGCGCCACGACGCCGCCGATGTCGGCCGCAGCGGTCGCGGCGCGGTCCGCGTCGCGCCCCCAGACCCGAACCGCCGTCACGTCGCGGACGCAACGCAAGGCCTCGACCTGGCGGCGCGACTGGATGCCCGTCCCGATCACNGCGACGATCGCGACGCGCTCCGGCGCGAGCCAGCGCGCGGCCACGCCGCCGGCCGCACCGGTCCGCGTGTCCGTGACGGAGCCGCCATCCAACAGGAACGCGACCGGCGCACCGGTGGCTGCGTCGAACACCGCAACGAGGCCGTCGATCGCCGGCGGGCTGGCGCCGTAGAACCCGCTCGCGACCTTGACGGCGTAGGCCGGGGCGCCGTGGATGTGCCCCGCCTTGACGTGGATCTCCCCGCGGGCCTCGGGGACATCCAGATGGATCACGCCCGGGAGTTCCGCCGCGCCCCCGCTGTACGCCACGAACGCGGCCTCGACCGCGTCGATGCACACCGACATCGGCAGCGCTGCCCGCACATCGGCCTCGCGCAGGATCCGGACCGCGGTCACGCCCGAAGCCTGCCGCCCGGGTGCCTGCGGGTCAACCGCGGGCTTGAGCCCGGGGACGCCGGGGCACTAGCGTGACGCCGTGACGATCGAGCGTTTCGAGATGGAGCGATACCAGTCGCTGTACTGGCACCTCGTCGACTACGACCTGTCCGAGTCGGGCGTGTCACCGCTCACGATCGCCGAGGTCCTCGGCCCTGACGCGGCGGGGTTCGTTGAGACGCCGCTCGGCTACCCGTTGTCCGAGGGTTCCCACGAGTCGCGCGCGGCGATCGCGCAGTGGTACCCGGACGCCACCGCCGACAACGTCACGATGATGAACGGCGGGTCCGAGGCGAATCTGCTCAGCATGTGGTCGCTGCTCGAGCCCGGCGACCGCCTGGCGTTCATGGTGCCGAACTACTGCCAGGCGCTCGGCCTCGGCGCGATGTTCGCCGACGCGGTCGATACGTTCCGGCTTACGCGGCAAGGCGGCCGCTGGGGCCTCGACCTCGAGTCACTGGACCGCGCCGTCGGACCCGCGACGAAGGTCGTCATGGTCTGCAATCCGAACAACCCGACGGGGACGGTGCTCACCGAGGCGGAGATGGACGCCATCGTTGACGTCGCCGCCCGCGCCGGCGCGTGGATCGTGGCGGACGAGATCTACCGGGGCGCCGAGGTCGACACCGACGTGACCTCGCCGACGTTCTGGGGACGCCACGACAAGGTGGTGATCACGAGCGGACTGTCCAAGGCGTTCGGGATGCCGGGACTGCGCGTGGGGTGGGCCGTCGCTTCGACCGACGTCATCGCGCGGATCTGGGACCTGCACGACTACACCACCCTGACGCCGGGGGCATTGAGCGACCGGCTCACCGCCGTCGCGATGGAGCCCGCCCGACGCGATCAGATCCTCGCGCGCACACGCGCGATCATCCGAGCGAACCTTCCGGACGTCGAAGCATGGCTTCTCGAGGAGCCGATGCTCCGCTATGTCCGGCCCGTGGCCGGCGCGATCGCGTTCGCTGAGGTAGACCTTCCGATGCCGACGCGCGAGGTCGTCGAGCGGATCAGGCAGGAACGCAGCGTGCTCCTCGTTCCCGGCGAGATGTTCGGCATCGACAACGGCATCCGGTTCGGCTTCGGCTACGACATCCAGCACACACTGAAGGGTCTGTCGCTGGTCGGCGAAACGCTCGCCTCGCTCGCCTGACCTAGGGTCATCCCCGAGCCGGCGCGCGGGCGTACGCTCCGGGCACTACCTGCGGCGATAAGGGCCGGCATGCCAACTGACCAGAAGTCACGACGGAGGAGCGCACGCGCAGAGGCCAAGCGCGAGCTGATCGTCGGCTGCGCCATGCGGCACTTCGCCGAACACGGGTATCAGGGCGCTCGCATCGAGGACATGGCCGCCGAGCTCGAGATCGCCAAAGGATCGATCTTCCAGCACTACGGATCGAAGGCGGGGCTGTTCCTCGAGTGCTACAAGCGCGCCGTCTCGATGCTGCCTGCATGGCTTGACGCCCCCGACAACGTCAGGGCAGACGGCTTCTTCGCCGTGGTCCGGTATTGGCTCGGCCGCACGCAGCACCTCGTCGAAGAAGATTGGGTGCCGAACCGCGTGGTCGTCGTCGGCAACTACGGCACGGACCTCGAGCTCAAGCGCGAGCTGAACCGATTCTTGGTCAGCGAGGACCCGTACGGGACGCTCGACTTCGTCGAGTGGGGACAGCAGCGGGGCGAGGTCCGCGCGGATCTCGACCTCGAGACGATCGTGTCGCTCGTCGACTGGACCTCGTTCGCGATCCAGGACGCGCTGGTGACCGAGGAGCTCGACCCGGGGCTCTTCCACCGGTGGCGGAGCCAGCCGGAGCGTCAGCGGATGCGGCTCGACCACTTCGCCGTGCTTCTCGAGAGCGCCATCGCGTCGGCCGACGACGCGCGCGCGGCCGTCGCCGCCGTCGACGTGGTCTAGTCGCGCCGGCGCCGCAGCGCTTCGCAGGCATCATCCACGGTCACGGTGCGCTTCCGGTAGTTGTGGAGCGCGAACCGGTCGCACGTGGTCTCGGCCTGTGACTTGGTGTGCCGTCGCTCCTTCAGGTACCAGTGCATCCATTCGTGCAGGTACAAAAACCGGACGACCTCACGCGGCGCGCGGAACGTGACCCCTTCCGTGAGCCAGATGAAGCGCATCCCCTTGCCGGGGCGGCGCTTGGCCCCGTACGGGACGATCTCGCCGAACGGGAGGAACGGCTCGGGGATCTGGATGGTGATGCCTTTGTCGTCGAAGTCCGTCCACGCGGACAGATGCGGCTTGTCGCCCCGGTAGCGCAGCGGGATCACAGCCAGGTCGTAGCCGTCAGCGTGCGGGAACCCCGCGATCGCGCGCCGGACGTCGCCGATCGGCATAGCCGGGACCCTCGACGTGACGTCCATGGGCCCACAGGCTACGGGCGTTCCGGTTCATCGCCGCTGCTACCCTCCGACGCCATGACGCGCCTCCGCGACCTGGGACTTTCGGTCGGTCAGCTCGCGCCCGGACGACTCAACGCGATCACCGACGTGCGCGGTGTTCGCGTCGGCTCGGTGACATCGATCGAGGGCGACGGGCCGCTCGAGGTCGGTCGCGGGCCGGTCCGGACCGGCGTCACCGTGGTCGTGCCCCACGACGAGATCGGCATGTCTCCCGTCTTCGCCGGGACACACACGCTCAACGGCAACGGCGAGATGACCGGCCTCGAGTGGGTACGCGAGTCGGGCCAACTGACCACGGCGATCGCGATCACCAACACACATTCGGTCGGAACGGTGCGCGATGCGCTCGTCGCGGCCGACATGGCGGCACGCAGCCCACGCGGCTCGTTCTGGTCCCTCCCCGTCGTGGCCGAAACCTACGACGGCGCGCTGAACGACATCAACGGGATGCACGTGAAGGCGGAGCACGTCCACGAGGCCCTGACAGGTGCCACGGACGGACCGGTCGCGGAGGGCAACGTCGGGGGCGGAACCGGGATGATCTGTCACGAGTTCAAGGGCGGCACCGGCACCGCCTCGCGCGTAGTCGAGAACTGGCGCGTCGGCGCGCTGGTGCAGGCGAACTACGGCGACCGNGAACGCCTCGCGATGGATGGCGTTCCCGTCGGGCTCGCGATCCCACGCTCCGCGGTGCCCTCCGCGTGGGACGAGGAGGAGGCGGTCGCGCGGGCCGGCGCCGGCTCGATCATCGTCGTGCTCGCAACCGACGCGCCGCTCCTGCCCCATCAGCTGACNAGGCTCGCGCAGCGCGCCGGTCTCGGTATCGCGCGGATGGGCGGCCACGGCGGGCATTCGAGCGGCGACATCTTCTTGGCGTTCTCGACGGCGAACGCCGCCGCGCTCACCAGCTACAAGTCGGGGTCGGCGGATCAGCCGCTCATGCTCTCGATGCTGCACGATGGCGAGATCTCAGCGCTGTTCTGGGGCGCGATCGAGTCGACCGAGGAGGCGATCTGCAACGCGCTGGTCGCCGCCGAGACGATGACCGGCCGCGACGGCATCACCGCGCACGCGCTGCCACACGACGCACTGCTGGACGCGATGACGCGATACGGTCGCGGCCCCGGCTAGCCCAAGGGTCAGCAGAACAGGTCGTTGGCGTCCGTGCTGGCGGCCTGCGTCAGGGACTCGCCCGCGGCCTGCAGATCCGTCGCCGCGGCCGTCACGTTGTTGTTCTGCAGGTCGGTGATGGCCTGGTTGACGCTGTTCGCGGCCGCCTGCAGCTCGTTCTTCATCTCGGGCGAGCCGTCGCCGGCGATGTTCGCGGCGTTCTGGACGGCCTGTCCGGCCTTCGACAACTCGTCCTTGGCGGTGCCGAGGTTCAGCGCCGCGGCGGCGGTGACGGCGCTCGAGACATGGTCCTTGGCCGAACCGATCGCCGCATCGAAGTCGGTCTTGTTCACACACGAGGCCGGCGCCGACGCGGAGCTCGTGGATGGGCCCGCGGGAGACGACGTCGACGTCGTGTTGGAACACGCGATCACCATCAACAGGGAGATCCCGGCCGCCGCCATCCAGCGATGCATGCGGGGATTCTCGCCGCTTGCACGCCTGCGCGGCAAACGAGCGGCCGCGTTGCGCCGTAGAGACACGCTCGCGACCGGTGCTCAATGCCGGCTCTACCTCGACCGATACCGTCTGTGCCATGCCGAACCTGTACCTGGTCCTCAAGAGCGACAACACGCCCGACGAGGTGTCGGCGGACTTCTACGAGCGCCAAGGAGACGACTGGGTCTTCCTCCTCCGGGGGTCGGAGGTCGCTCGCCTGAAGATCGAGTCCATCGTCTCGATCGCCAAGGCCCCCCGCGACTTCAGCTCCTGACCGGACGTTTCGAACCGTCCGGGGTGGGCAACACACCTCAGGCCTGTGCTGCAGGTCCCCCCTCTGCATAGGCCCGTAGACCCCGTGGAGCAGCCCGCGCTCCACGGGGTCTTCTATCTGCCCGCGGATCGAACCGCCTCTCGGCCGAGCTCGGTGATCCGATAGATCTTTCGTTGGACGTGCACGATGACGAGCAGGTCGACGAGGCGTCCGAGGTCGGCTTGGGCAACGCGGCGGCGTGGCCCGCGCGGGATCACCAGATCGACCTCTCCGGTTCCGGGGACGGGAGCGAGCACGACCTCTCCAGATCCCTCGTGAAGGATCCACATCAGGATCGCTCGTTGCTCGGGATCGAGGTCGATCATGGGCGAGGTCCGATCAGTGAATTCGGGTCCGTGCCCATCGCGCAGCCCGCGAGTCGCGGCGGGCAAGCGGTCGTCTCTACCAAGCGTACGCACGCATCGCGTG
>C688J14111_10000449_pt1 | contig 10459 bp, 8 predicted proteins | sample HopSoiMetagenom1_FD_14111 | JGI IMG/M metagenome (IMG submission 14111)
ATTCCATGAGATTTCCGCGATGGCGTTTTCCGGCGACAATAGCCGCCTGGCGGTCGCGCAGGAAACGCGCAGCACGCTGGACGGCACGCCGCCTGCGCCCATCACGGTGTTTGACCTTGCAACCGCGACGCCCGTGGCCAGCATGCACGCGGACTATTCCACACGCGAGATCGCGCTTTCGAAGTCAGGAAACACAGTTGCCACAAATCGATATGGCGGCGTTGAGATCTGGGATGTTACCACGGCCAAGATGATCCACAAGCTGGATACAAGCAAAGTGACCTCGCTGGCATTCAGCCCCGATGACACGCTGGGCGTGGCAGGAGATGAAAAGGCAGCCGTGTGGGACGTGAGCGGAAATCGAGTTGTACGCTCGGGTAAAGGATCGTCGATTGAGCTCTCTCCGGAGAACGTGTGGCTGGTGATGGCCAAAGCCACAAAAGGGTTCAGCGTGAGCGAACTGGAATCGGGGCGTGAGCTGGGAACTTTTCCTGCCGTCTGCGGAGACGTGTACAAATGCGCTCTCTCCCGGGATGGCAAGATGATGGCGCGATGGTCGTCACTAGGCGAGTCGATCTACTCAAGCGGCAACCCTGAAGGCAGTGCTCTTTCGCTGCCCGACCTGGGAGTAGGCATAGTTTACGCAATAGCGCCAGCGCGCGATGGCTTCGTAATCAGTAACAGCAACGGAATTGCGGGCGTTGTATCCGCCAGTACACCGGCTGCGCGTGCTTTTGCCACGGATCTTACCAGCATCAGAGCCATTGCAGTTTCGCGTGACGGCAAACTGGTTGCGCTGGGAGACAGCAGCGGTGCGGTGGAGGTTTGGGAGCTGCGGTGAGGCGAAGTATTCCCGATTCGACCACTCAGAAATAACGGGTGCAAAGCTGCCGTTTGCGTAAAGAGCACAAGACACGATTGCTGTAGGGTTGGATCATGGATTGGAAAACACTGCGGATTTACGGAGGCTTATCCCCTTACGCTAGCTTAATCTCTATAAATACAGAATCATTCAGCGCCTATCGCTTGCGCCATCAAGTGAAATACTTCTGACATGTCATGGACACCCAGCAGTCGAAACGCCTGTGGCCCCTGGGCAGCGATTCGTACCTGGGTGCCAGTGTGTTCCATGCTGTGTTCGGACGCGCAACAAATCGAGTTTGTGCCATAAAGCAAAGTCATGTTGGCCTTATCGGCAGTAGTAAGGGTGCTCATGAGACCGGAGCTGTGGTTGTCCGGCTTGGGCAGGGGAACAATCTGTGTGGAGTGCCCGTGGTCAGCCGTTACGATAATCAATGTATCGGGGTGTGCCGCGGCCCAGTCCAGCGCAAGTTTAATAGCATTGTCAAAGGCGATTGTTTCGCCAATCTGCTCACAGGGCTGGGCGGTGTGGGCTTTCTTGTCGATCTGAGCGCCTTCCACCTGAAGAAAGAAACCGGCAGACTTCTGGTCATCCGTCTGCAGGAGTTGAATAGCTTTCATCATCATAGAGAACAGCGCAGGCTCGTTCGCCGGGCGCGCAAACTCTTTGCACTTCTGCGGCCCGCTGCCGGGATACACAATCGCCGCGTCGCCCGACCACTCCATGCTCATGTTGCCTTGATTGAATAATCCCAACAGGCGTTGCTGCGGCTCAAGATGGATTTGCGATAGCTCCGCCACGGTCGTGATCACTTTGTATCCCTGCGCTTCAGCTGAGTCGATCACTCGTTTGCCCTCGTCCGGCCCTCCGTCGACAATCTGATCGAAGCGCTGCTTCCCACCGCCCAGAAGCACGTCGATTTTATGATCTACCAGTTGCTCTGCAATCGATCCTGGGCCGCCCGCGGCTTTCCGGTATTTTTCGCAGTCCTTCATGTCTGCCGGTCCCTGGCAACGACGACTGTTTACATGGGCGCCCAGTACAGCAGGCGTGGCGTCAGTAAGCTCGGCAGTCGATATGTTGCCGGTACGATAGCCGCTTCCTTCGCCAGCTCAAGAATGGTTTTAAGAGGCTGGTCAGCTTTCGCGGATGTCGAGATGCGGCCATTGCTGGTCTTTTGTCCCGTGGCCCACGCTGTGCCTCCGGCTGCGGAATCAGTCACGTAATCAGGTTTTGAGGGATCGCCTTCCTGCAGCGCATAGGTTGTAACGCTTCCTGTGAATGGCAGAGTGTCCAGGGCCCGCCGTCCGCTGGCGCCAGCCTGATAATTGCGCGCGGCTGTGATTTCGCTATCACCCATTCCATCGCCAATAAACAGGATGATGTTCCTGGCGCGGCCACCGCGGATTTGGTTCTGCAACTTTGCGGCTTCCGCTTGTGACGCCGTACTGCTTGCGTTTGTCTGTGCGCATGCAACCGCGCAGAAAAGTGTCAATGCCAATATGGATCCACAGAGCGTGTGTTTCATCCCGTTTGTCTCCGAAGTTCTCAACATACGCGTTTATCAGACAGGCGTTTATAGACAGCCGTACTGGGAGGGTAGAGCAGTTATGTTAAATCCTTGTTAAATACTGCGAGAGGCGCGAGGGACGACGTAATGATTCGATGCCAGCCGGAACAATCCCTGACGGTTTGCGAGCAGCAACACCACTGCGCCAGTGAGGAGGAACTCCTGGGCCGCTTTTAACCCATTCTTAATATCTCCCTTCGTCTCCAGGAGTAAAAATATGGGTAATCGATCTCATGGACATTCCAATGCTCCACGTCAACATCAAGGCCAAAACCTTCCGCCAAATCCTGTGGCTAATCCTGCCGGTTTCTCTTGTGCTGTGGGCTTACCTTCGCCTGCAGCTTGGCTTGCCCGCGCCCGTGGACGCACTTTTGCTCATTGCCTTAGTTGCGGAAGCTGCTCTCATTCTCGGTTACCAGCCAGCTCGATAATTGGCGACGATGTTTTGGCTATTGATGACCACTATTTAGAAGTCTCTTGTAGGTGTCCAGCGCAGCCCCAGAGAGATCGTGCGGCTCTAATACTCACCTGTACTTGATTAGAAAAAGACGAAAGGTGACACCTGGCGGGATAGAAATTAGGGTCTTGCCAAATTGTTTGATCTTTCATGTCTCATTAACCTCGCGGTCACGTGTCTTCAACACACGCCAGCTACGCTTTCTCCGACTAAAAAAAGTTGCAAGAGCAACCAATTGGAGGAAAGCATGGCAGTAACGTTCATTGAAAAAAAGCGCCGCTCCAAAGCAGCGCTCGCCTTGTTCCTTGTCGCATTGATGTCAATTCCCATGCCGGCTTCAGCCGCAAACAGAGATGGAGACAGAGACGAAGCCAACAAAACTGCAACCCCCATCAAGCATGTAATCGTCATCATCGGCGAGAACCGCACGTTCGACAATATATTTGCTACCTATGTGCCTAAGCACGGTACAGTTTCCAACCTGCTCTCCAGGGGCATCATTCACTCAGACGGCTCGCCCGGCCCCAATGCCGATTTGGCGCAACAATTCCAGCTACAGACCATTAATCCGCCGAGCTATTTCATTGACACGCGCCAGCTGATCAATCCCGGCAAGGCCCCATACTCGCCCTTTCTGCCGACTCCCGAGGCGGGTGGCGCTCCGCCGCTGGCAGTAACGCGAAGCCAGTTCCTGAAAGATCCGGTCGATTCGGCTCCGCCCTTCGATGCCAAGACCTTCTCAACTTCCCAGCTGCACACCATCTCGCCCGCTTTGGAAATTGAAGATCTGCCGCTGATCACCACCGGAGCGACCGGCCTGAAGAACTGCACAGCCGATCCGACTCTGCCGCCGTCGCCATGCCAGGAACCAGATACACGCATCACGAATTTCAACAAGCTGCCGAACACCTCATTCCAGATCACCGGCGCGAAGGTTCCATATGACAGCTATACGGGCGATATGGTGCACCGCCTTTTCCACATGTGGCAGCAAGCGGATTGCAGCGTGCTGGATGCGACCAAAGCAAATCCCTCAGGCTGCAAGAATGATCTTCTGCCCTTCGTCGGCATATCCCGAGGCGATGATAGCGGCAGCAATTCCATGGGCTTCTATAACGTCCAGAGAGGCGATGCGCCGCTCTTCAAGCGCCTGGCCGATGAATACACCATGAGCGACAATTATCACCAACCGGCCATGGGCGGCACCGCCGCGCAGCACATCATGATTGGCACGGCGGACTCGCTGCCCTGGGAAGCGGTTGCTAATTTCCCAGCTCAGCCTCCCGCCAAGCAGGTCGCCAACCCCAATCCCAAGAGCGCGACGAATGATGCTTTCATCAATGACACACGCTGGACAGAATGCGGCGATCAGACTCAGCCTGGTATCAAGCCCATCACGGACTACCTGAAGTCTCTGCCATGTCGTCCTGATCTGACCGCCAGCAATTGCGCTCCCAACACGTTTTACATGATCAACAACACGCGTCCCGGGTTCCTCTCAAATGGACAGCTCAACACGGCGGCCATCAATGCCGGCACGGCAGTCCCACCCTCTTCACTTCGTACCATCGGCGATGCGCTGAATGAGAAGAACATCAGCTGGGCTTACTATGGCGGTGGCTTCAATGCCGCGCGGCGCTTTGACAATGGTTCCACCGATCCTGCGGATGTGCTGATCGGCACAGGCGGCGACTGGTATTGCGATATCTGCAACCCGTTCCAATATGCTTCATCGATCATGGGCAATCCGGCACAGCGAGCGGCCCACATCAAGGATGCGACGGATTTCTTTGATGGCCTGGAAGATGGACGTTTGCCTGCGGTCTCTTTCCTGAAGCCTGACAGCTTCGGAGATGGACATCCGGCAAGTTCCAAGCTTGACGTTCTGGAAGCGCTCATTGAGCGCGTTCTCGATGGTCTCAAAAGGCATTCCGAACTGGCGGAAGAAACCGCATTCATCATCACCTTTGACGAGGGCGGCGGATATTTTGACTCCGGCTTCATGCAGCCCATTGATTTCTTCGGCGATGGACCGCGCATCCCGCTGATAATAGTTTCGCCCTTCACCAAAGGCGGCCACGTCAGCCATACCTATGGCGACCATGCATCGATCGTGAAGTTCATCGAGCGCAACTGGAATCTGAAGCCGCTGACCAGCCGCAGCCGCGACAATCTCAAGAACCCGATTGTCGATCCCAGCAACCCCTATGTGCCACTCAACTCACCCGCTGTGGGCGATCTGTTTGATATGTTCCATTTCGATAAGGACAAAGATTAGGGAAAAACTCATCGCAATGACGACCTTGCGCCGGCTTCGCATCTATGTGGGGCCGGCGCAAATTCTTTCGGCCAACGAACCATTGTTGCGTCTATCGCCCCTTGCCCGGCACCATCAGATTATTCCTCACGGAAAACACTCCCGGCACACCATTAGCGCGAAGCCCGGCCATGTTCTTGTCTGATTCGCGGTCGACGACACCTTCCAACGTCACGTTTCCATGGTTCACGATGATCCGTATCGGACGATTTGAACCTACACCATAATGCTGCAGAGGAGCATAACGGTAAATGGCATCGAACACGTCGCGGCGCAGGCGATCGTCATTGCCGGAGGTGGGCAGCACTTCAATCCTGTTTTCGACTCTCTCCACGCCTTCAATTTTCTTTACCACCTTTTCGGCATCGCTCTTGAGCGATGCTTGCACGACCTGTCCGTAAAGTATGACGTCATAGCCGTTGAGCTTGAATGCAATGTTATCGAAGGTACCAAAGTCGGGAAGCAGCAGGATCTGGTGGCGCACTTCTTTCGTGATGCGCTCCTGCGCTTTGGCTGAGAATTTCTTGTCGCCCTGGGCGACTGCCTGCAACATGAACAAAGTGCAAGCCATCACTGTAATCGCATAGATCGCTCTGCGCATCGTTGGGCCCTCGTCCTATGATCCAGTCTAATCTCTTAACGCCTACCAGCAACGGTTTCTGATTTTCGCCGCCTGCAATTAAGATAGTTGATTGTGCGGCTGAACGCGCAAATACGCTGAACTCGCAAATACTATGACCGCATCGAATCCCAGACCGGAAGAGACCGCAGCCCCCGAGCCTGCGCGCCCTTCCAACTTTATACGCGACACCATTATTGAAGACCTGAAGACCGGCAAGTACAACGGTCGTGTATGGACGCGCTTCCCTCCCGAGCCGAACGGCTATCTGCACATTGGCCATGCCAAGGCCATATGCCTCGACTTTGGCCTGGCTGACGAATTTGGTGGCGGCACCAACCTGCGCTTTGACGACACGAACCCGGAGAAGGAAGAGACCGAGTACGTGGAATCCATTATGGCCGACGTGAAGTGGCTCGGCTTTGAGTGGGAGGGCCTTTACTATGCGTCGGATTATTTTCAGCAACTGCATGACTGGGCCGTGCAGCTGATCAAGGCCGGCAAGGCTTATGTCGATGACCTGAGCGCGGACGAGATCCGCAAGCATCGCGGCACGTTGACGGAGCCGGGCAAGGAAAGCCCGCATCGGAATCGCACGGTCGAAGAAAATCTTGATCTGTTTGCGCGCATGAAGGCCGGCGAATTTCCTGACGGCTCGCGCTGCCTGCGGGCAAAAATCGACATGGCTTCACCCAACCTGAATATGCGCGATCCCGTGATGTATCGAATTCTGCGAAAGCCGCATCATCGCACCGGCGAGAAGTGGTGCATCTACCCGCTTTACGATTTTGCCCACGGCCAGTCAGACTCGTTGGAAAAAATCACCCACTCCATGTGCACGCTGGAGTTTGAAGATCATCGTCCTTTATACAACTGGTTTATCCAGGAGCTTGGCATCTTCCCTTCGCAGCAGCTGGAGTTTGACCGGCTCAACCTGACCTACACTTTGCTGAGCAAGCGCAAACTGCTGCAACTGGTGCAGGAAAAGCGCGTCAGCGGCTGGGACGATCCGCGCATGCCAACGCTGAGCGGCATACGCCGCCGCGGTTACACGCCGGAAGCCCTGCGGAATTTTGTGGCGAACATCGGCGTCACCAAGACGAACGGTACGCTTGAGCTGGCCATGCTGGAACATTTTGTGCGCGAAGACTTGAACCGTCGCGCACAACGTGTGATGGCCGTGCTGCGGCCATTGAAAGTTGTGATCGATAACTATCCTGAAGGCCAGACCGAAGAGATGGAAGCGATCAACAATCCTGAAGATGAGAGCGCGGGCAAACGCAAAGTGCCGTTTTCTCGCGAACTCTTTATTGAGCGCGATGATTTTCAGGAAATCCCGCCCAAAGGCTACTTCCGTCTCTCGCCGGGAAAAGAAGTGCGTCTGCGCTATGGATATTTCATCACCGCGCAAAGCGTGGTAAAGAACGCGCAGGGCGAAGTGGTGGAAGTGCACGTGACATATGATCCAGCCACGCGCGGCGGCAATGCTCCGGACGGACGCAAGGTAAAATCCACGATCCACTGGGTATCGGCAGCGCACGCCATCAAAGCCGAGGTGCGGCTGTATGACAACCTCTTCAGCAAGGAGGATCCCAGCGACGTTCCTGAAGGCCAGGATTTTACCGCTAACCTGAACCCGAATTCTTTGGAGACAGTAACAAACGCAAAGCTTGAGCCATCATTGAAGTCGGCAGAGCCGGGCGCGCGCTACCAGTTTGAGCGGCTGGGGTATTTTTGTGTCGATAAGGATTCAAAGTCCGGCGCGCCGGTGTTTAATCGCACCGTGGCGCTGAAAGATACCTGGGCCAGGAAGCAATCAAAGTGAGCGAAAATCATAGCGGAGCCAGACGTTTGAAATTGCGTATCGCAGCATTCGTGTTCAGCTTGTTGGTGTCTGCGGGCGCGTTGGCCGCACAGATTACAGGGACCGTGACCAACGCCACCACCAACAAACCTTCCTCCGGGGATGAAGTGACCCTGCTTTCGCTGGCCAACGGCATGGAAGAAGCAGGAACTACCAAGACGGATAGCCAGGGCCATTACACGCTGAATGTTCCGGACGCCGGCGGCCAGCACCTGGTGCGTGTGGCGCGGAACAGTGTGCACTATTTCAAGGCTGCCCCGCCGGGTACCACGACTGTCGACATCACTGTGTATGACGCGGGCACTCAGGTGGAAGGCCTGGTCACCGATGCTCGGGTTTTTCATCTGCAGGCCAGCGGCGGCAACATGGATGTGCAAGAGTCGTACATTCTCAACAACCAGTCACAGCCTCCGCGCACAAAAATCGGCAACCAGACTTTTGCCGTTACGCTGCCGGATGGCGCTCAGATGGGCGAGGCCTCTCTCACTGGTCCAAGCGGCATGCCGCTCACCGTGACCGCAGTCCCTTCCGGAGCGAAGAACCGCTACGCCTATGATTTTGCTATTAAACCGGGACAGACGCGTTTTGAAGTGAGTTACAAAGTGCCATACAGCGGGTCATATGAGTTTTCCTTCAAGCCGGAAGGACCATTGAGCGAACTTGGGGTGCTGCTGCCCAAGAGCATGAAGTTTAATGGCGTCTCCGGCGGCTTTGCCCAGGATGTTGATGAAGCCGGTCTCGCTGTCTTTTTTGCCAAGAATGTGCCCGCGAATCAGGAAGTGAAGTTTTCTGTTTCTGGTGAGGGTCTTATCCCCACTGAGCCGCCTGCAGGCGGCAATCCCGGCCAGCCGTCAAGCGAGAGTGGTGGAACGCCGATTCCCAGTTCTTCCGGCGGTACGCGAGAAGCTCTGTGGTTTATCGTTGGCGGGCTGGTGATCCTGATCGGCGGCGGCGCGTTTGTTATGTGGCGCAAAGGCGCATCAGCAAGGGCTGCGGCACAAGATCCTAAAGCAACTAAAGCAGCGTCCAAAGCGCGAGCGCAGGGACAGGCCCAAGCTCAGGCAGCTAAACCGCAGGGCGACATGCTGGACGTACTGAAAGATGAACTTTTCCAGCTTGAGACTGACCGCGTAAACGGAAAAATTTCACAGGAAGAATATGAGAAGAGCAAAGCCGGTCTGGATACGCTCTTTCGCCGCCAGATGAAAAGAAAATAACAATTGTTTGCGGTTGCCCATCGCGGCGATTGCTCATGATTCGCCAGGAAACCTACGGTGGCAGAGATAAGCGCAGAAGAAGGCCGGATCAGGGAATCGCCAGACCACACCGCCCCGTGGCGAAGCTGGGGCCCTTACGTAAGCGAGCGCGCATGGGGGACTGTCCGCGAGGACTACAGCGCAACCGGAGAAGCATGGGACTATTTTCCGCATGATCATGCCCGGTCGCGGGCCTATCGATGGAGCGAAGACGGGCTGGCGGGAATCTGCGACCGTCACCAGCGTTTGTGCTTTGCGCTGGCGCTCTGGAATGGGCGCGACAGAATCCTTAAGGAACGCCTGTTTGGCCTGAATGGTGAAGAAGGCAACCACGGCGAGGATGTGAAGGAGTACTACTTTTACCTCGACTCCACTCCAACACACTCCTACATGAAGTACCTATACAAGTATCCGCAGGCAGAGTACCTGTATGAAGAATTAGTAGCGGAGAACGGACGCCGCACCAAGAGCGATCCGGAATTCGAGCTCATCGATACCGGCATTTTCGATGAAGACCGATACTTTGATGTGTTCGTGGAATATGCTAAGGCTGACTGGGACGATATTTGTATCCGGCTCACTGTGGCCAATCGCGGCCCGCAAGCAGCAGAGATCTGGATTTTGCCCACGCTCTGGTTTCGCAACACTTGGTCCTGGGCAGCGAAGTCCAAACCCACTCTGGCATTCGACAAAACAACATGCACAATCCTGGCTCATGAGAGCGAGATCGGCGATTATCGTCTCTACTATGCCGAGGGCGGCGCGCCATTGTTTACTGAAAATGAAACAAACACCGAGCGGCTCTTCAGCGCAAAAAACTCTTCACCTTACGTAAAGGACGCTTTTCATCGTTACGTGATCAACGGTGAGAGTGCGGCAGTGAACCCCGAGCTAAAAGGCACCAAAGCCGCTGTGCAGTATAAATTCACCGTGCCTTCAGGCGGAGAAGTTTCGCTCAAGCTGCGGCTCAGCAAAGAGAAGCCGGGAACTACTTCAGCTACCGCTCTAGGCACGGAATTCGAAAATATATTCTCCACGCGCAAAGCGGAGGCCGACGCGTTTTATGCAAACATCATTCCTTCCACCATCGATGACGACACGCGCAACGTGATGCGGCAGGCATTTGCCGGACTGTTGTGGACCAAGCAGTATTACCACTATGTTGTTCGCGACTGGCTGATCGGAGATCCTGCGGAGCCGGCGCCGCCGAAAGAACGCAAAAACGGACGCAACCACGCCTGGGGGCACATCTACAACACTGACATTATTTCCATGCCGGATAAATGGGAATATCCCTGGTACGCAGCCTGGGACTTGGCTTTTCATTGCGTCTCGCTGGCGATGATCGATCCCAGCTATGCCAAGGAACAACTGGTGCTCATGCTGCGTGAATGGTACATGCATCCCAACGGACAGATCCCCGCCTATGAGTGGGCATTTGGAGACGTGAATCCTCCCGTTCACGCATGGGCCACGTATCAGGTTTATCTCATCGATAAAGCGAAGAACGGCGG
>C688J14111_10000453_pt1 | contig 10424 bp, 10 predicted proteins | sample HopSoiMetagenom1_FD_14111 | JGI IMG/M metagenome (IMG submission 14111)
TACCTTCCGCTCCATAAAAGCTTGCCTCCCCCTCTGACATGTTGGAGAACGAATCCGCGACGACGCTCAACACGCGCTTCACATCGCCCGTGTTGTAGCCCTCTCGGTACTCGGTCTTAGCAACACTGATCGCGTATTCGTCGGCAGCAGACATTGTCAATCGAAGTTGGCGGCCAATGTAGACGCATGCTGAAACCTGGTCAAGCCGTACGGTGCCACCTCACCTGATGACCCGATCACCGATTGTTCTCTGCCTCTTGCCAGTGCGGTTATACTGTTCTTGTACTCAGCCGATCAGTTCCGCACGGCGGGAGTGATCTGTATTTGCGAGGCCGGTAACATCTGCCTCAGCGGATGGTACCGGGGACCTGGAGGGTCGTCTTCAGCAGTACGGGTGACCTAGCTCCGGTGTGTGAAGCAGTCCGTGCCAGCGGGCTGCGAAGCCCCATGTGGATTGAGACGGCGTGGCGCCCGTTCCGCACTGTGCTCGATAGTCTTGCGGCCGTGCTGTTGCCTTCCGATTGCCGCATTTGCAACCAGCCTCTGGTGCGGCTTAGCCGGATTCCAGTCTGCAATGGCTGCCTAAATTCGCTTGCGCCTGCCGACGTCAACGCCTGCTCCGTCTGCGGAGAGGCTTTGGAGTTCACCATCGCGGAAGTTTCGCCTCTGTGTGGCATTTGCCGGCGGGCGCTGCCACGATTTGATTTCGCCATTTCCTTCGCAAGCTATGACGGCGCGCTGCGTCGGCTTGTGCATCTACTTAAGTACGAGCAACTCCGTCCGGCAGCAAGGGTGTTGGGAGCCAAATTGGCCCACGTTATCAGTCGCGCGGACTTCGCGAAGGATCGGGCGGTACTCGTAACACCTGTGCCGCTGCATCGCAGCAAGCGCCGCCAGCGTGGATTCAACCAAGCCGAGTTAATTGCGCGTGGTGCGCTGCGCCATCTGGATGCTTCGCGATTTGTTCTGCACACCGGCAACTTGCGCCGGACGCAGGCAACCGTGTCACAGACGGGACTCACGAGTCACCAGCGTCGGGAAAATGTGCGTGGAGCTTTCGCATTGAGGTCACCGGAGCAGGTGCGCGGGCGCAGCGTGGTGCTGATCGATGACGTGTACACCACCGGGACCACGCTCAATGAATGCGCCCGGATGTTGCGCGCTGCGGGCGCGAACGAGATCGTAGTGGCCACCGTGGCCAGAGTCTACCGCCAGGCTGCACACATTGCTGTCGGTGGAGTGTCGACTCAGGAGGAGAATGCGACTGCCGTTTCAGGGGCGGTTGCCGGATAGGGACAAGGGCCATGTCGAGACACAACATTTCGCACCGTCATCCCGGCTCGCATCACGCGGCGCACGCTGTGACTGCGGCCAGTGTTGTTGTCCCGAACGAACCTGGACGTCTGCCCATGCATTCTCCTGTGCTGGTGCTCAATGCCTCTTACGAACCGATCAACATCTGCGCCGCACGGCGAGCTCTGGTGTTGGTGCTGAAGGGTGTAGCTATCACCGAAGAGGAGAATGGGCACTATCTTCACTCCGCCAGGCTGACAATGCGCCTGCCATCGGTGATCCGCCTGCTGGAGTACCGCCGCATTCCGCACCAGACGCGCGCCCTATCGCGCAAGAACATTTTGTTACGCGACCGCAATACATGCCAGTACTGCGGCGTCGTGCTGTCGTCCGCGGAGCTTACGCTCGACCACGTGATCCCGCGCTCGCGCGGCGGTGTCTCCACCTGGGAGAACCTCGTGGCCTGCTGCCACCCCTGCAATCATCGCAAGGGCAATCACCTGCTCGGCGAGATCAGCATGCACCTGCTGCGTGAACCTCGCGCCTTCAGCTTGCATACCAGCCGCCACATCATGCGCATGATCGGACGCTCGGATTCCAAGTGGCGCAAGTACCTTTTTTATTAGCTGCGGGTATTCCCCTGATCAACACCCGTAAGTAACCTTAAGCGATTGCCGGCCAGCACTCAGCACATGCTATGATGCGCGAGTTTTCGAGCTCAGGAGAACCCCACATGGCCGCATCTTTGCGCCCGCTCAGCACCGGCGAGTTGCTCGACAAGACGTTCACGCTCTATCGGCAAAATTTCCCACTGTTTTTCGGCATCTCCGCCTTGCCTCAATTAGGTGTTCTGGTTGCTCTGATGGCGATGAGTACTGTGTTCCGCTCGCAGCCGTCGGCGCAAACAGCATCTTCCGCCATGACCACAGCGATTCTTGGACTGGTGACCGTGCTCGTTTACTTGTTGGCTGTGTTGATTGCCGGCGGAATCAATCAGGCAGCGACCACCTTCGCGGTTTCCTCGCTCTATTTGCAGGAGCCGACCGGAGTCAAGGCTGCCTACTCGCGGGTGAGGGGCCTGGTGTGGCGTTCGGTCAACGTGGTTCTCTCTGTAGGTATTCGCATCGTAGGCGGTCTGTTGTTGTTCGTTGTTCCCGGCATCATTATGCTGCGTCGCTATTCGCTCTCAGTGCCGGTCGCCGTATTGGAGAATGTGAAGACACGTGCAGCACTGAAGCGTAGCCGCCAGTTGAGTGAAGGAAGCGGGGGAAGAGTCTTATTGGTGTACGTTCTCATGCTGGCTCTCATCTGGGCAGTGAGTCTCGGAGCCGGCTGGATGCTCAGACTCATCTTTACTCCTCAGATTCTGCGCGAATCCTTTGCCGCCCAAATGGTCCAACAATTCGTTAGCTTTCTCGTCGGAGCAGCCGTGGGACCAGTGATGACCATTGCATTCTCGTTGCTCTATTACGATCAGCGTGTGCGCAAAGAGGCCTTCGACATTGAGCACATGATGAGCACATTGCAGCGGACGGGTGTACCTTCGGCCGTGGCTGCTGCCACCACTAACGCGTAAAGAACTCATACGATGCGCTACTCCCGCCGGTTCGCCGGTGTAGCCCTTTCACTTCTCACGCTCTCTCTTCCCTGCGGGGCTGCGGATCCCGCCGCCGACGACGATTCTGAGATAAAACAACTCACATTGACAGAGTACGAGCAGGAGCTGGCGCGTATTGATCGGGAGTTGAAGTCGCTCGTGGAGCATCCCGAGCATGTTGGCGCGCTACGCGCCTCGGTTCCCGAAGAATGGGAAGTTCAGACGAACTCTGGCAGCTTCGAAATTGACAACGAGGATCTGCGCTTCAGGCTCGCGCGCTACAGCGGCAATCCTGAAAGGCGAGGCGAGATACTCCCGGACCTTGAATTCAAGATCGAGGCAGAACTTGAAGATGCAAAGAACTTCGAGCATCCTGCCGACGCGAGTGCCCGCAACAAGCTCGAAACCATTCTCCGGGCACGCGAATACCACGGCGTCGCGAAAACGCAGTCGCCCTTGGAAAGATTTAAGGACGCCATGATCGCCTGGATGATCCGGCAGCTTCGGAAGTTCTTCCGAGCCGCTGCCGCGCATCCGCGAGTCTCGCAGGTTCTGCTCTGGAGCATCATCGGTTTCATCATTCTGGGATTCGTAATTTGGCTTTACTTCCTGCTGCGTCGCACGGCACGGGACGAATATTCATACCCTCGCGATGGCGGCGAGCTCGCGCCTTCATCAAAGCATTGGCAGCAGTGGATGCGCGAAGCTCGCGTCGCTGCCGATCGTGGCGACTGGCGTGAGGCCATTCACCTGGCATACTGGAGCGCGATTTCCTACCTGGAATCCTCTGGCGCATGGAAACCGGACCGGGCGCGCACTCCGCGAGAATATCTGCGCATGCTGCCGGACGTAAGCGGACGTCGCGAGCCGCTCGAAGTCTTGACCAAGCGGTTTGAACTCACTTGGTATGCCAACCACGCAGCTTCTCCGTCCGACTTCGATTTTGCATTGACGCAGTTAGAGAAGATCGGCTGCCGATGAAGCTGGATACCGCCGACCGAAAGATTCTGCTCGTAGCCTTTTCCATTCTTCTCGTCTGCCTTCTGGTGTCGGTAGCAGTGGCTCCGTCCGCGCAAGACTCCCTGCCTTATCCTTCGCCATATTCGGCATCATCCTCAGGAGCTAAGGCCGCCTACACTCTCCTTTCCCAACTTGGGTTTCAGGTGGAGCACTGGCGGAAGCCACCAGCGAAGCTGTCGGAGCACGGCATTCAAACGGTTTTGCTGGTAGCAGTGCCGACCCAAAATGCAACGGCTGAGGAGCGCGCAGACTTGCGCCGTTATGTCGAGCGTGGCGGCAGAATCGTCGCCATAGGCCCAAGTTCGGCAGCGCTGCTTCCGCATGCTGCCGTATTGGCTGACTTGCCGTACTACGCCTGGCACACATATCCTGCCTTGCTGCCCAGCGCCATCACCAGTAATGCTCCCGAGATCGTGATGGCGCCGGGAGTGTACTGGCGCCGCAACGACTACACTGCGCAAGTTCAGTATGGCGAATCGCGAACCGGCGTCGTAGCTTCGTACAAATACGGAAAAGGGAAGGTTATTTGGTGGGCAGCGGCCGACCCAATCACCAACAGCGGCATCGTGCAGAAGAACAATTTGCAATTGCTTCTCAACAGCATAGGTCCACCCGGAACCACAACCGTGCTGTGGGACGACTACTTCCACGAGGGCGAAGTCACGTTGACTGACTCCCTACTCGCTAGTCCACTGAAATGGTCATTGCTTCAATTAGGACTGCTTGCGGCGTTTGTGACGCTCACCTACTCCCGCAGGCATGGCCCTACTCGGCAGTTGCTGCAGCCTTCGCGGCTGGCAACTCTCGAATTTATTGACACATTAGGTGCACTGTATCAACGGGTGGGTGCAACCGAACTGCCGGTGCAGGTCGCGTACGAGCGCTTCCGACACTTGCTTCATCGCAAGCTCGGAATCAGTACCACGGCATCGCCACAACAGATTTCAGATCGACTGCGCCCTAGACTTGGAGAACGGGCAAACGATTTGGAACAGAACCTTGCCGCGTGTGAATCCGCTCGCTACCAGCCGGAAATCAAGCAGGAGGAAGCATTGCGACTGGTGAAGTGGCTGGAACAGCTTTCGTACGAATTGAAAATCATATCAAAGGATGAATCGGTCAAGTGAGCGCTGCCGCGGAGTTGATTCAGCACTGTCGCACACAACTGAGAAAAGTCGTCGTAGGCCAGCAGGACGCCATCGACCACACCGTCTTGACTCTGCTATGCGGCGGCCATGCGTTGCTCGAGGGCGTTCCCGGCATGGCCAAGACTCTGCTCGCGAAGACGCTCGCGCGCATTCTGCGTATCGAGTATCAGCGGGTGCAATGCACGTCAGACCTCATGCCCGCCGACATTCTCGGCACCAACGTGCTGAATACGGCTACCGCAACCTTTGCTCTCCATCGCGGGCCCGTATTCACCGACCTCCTGCTGGTTGACGAGATCAACCGCATGCCTCCGCGGACTCAAGCGGCGCTGCTGGAGTGCATGGAAGAGCGTCAGGTCACTATCGATGGAGTACGTTATCAACTTTCGCAGGCATTCACGGTCATTGGTACTGAGAATCCCATCGAGTTCGAAGGCACGTATCCGCTGCCGGAAGCGCAGCTCGACCGTTTCCTGCTGAAGATCAACATTGGATATCTTTCCGCAGAAGAAGAAGTACAGGTGCTGGGCAGCCATCACAGTGGCTTCGATCCGCACCAGCTCGACCGCATGGACTTCGAGAGCATCGATCAGCAGCACTTGCTGGCAGCACGCGAAGAGGTGAAGCGAGTGCGCATCGAAGACGCGTTGTTCCGCTATCTCGTCCAGCTGGTGCGCCGCACGCGCGATTGGCCCAGTATCTCGCTTGGCGCCAGTCCTCGCGCCGCCGTCACACTGATGATGGCTTCTAAAGGCATGGCCGCGCTGGACGGTCGCGACTACCTGATTCCCGACGACATCAAGGGCGCAGCGCTTCCCGTCCTGCGTCATCGGCTGCTGTTGAAACCTGAAGCTGAACTGGAGGGCATCTCGACCGACCACGTGATCAAAGACTTGGTAAAGACCGTCGAGGTTCCGCGGTGAGTCAGCTGCAGCCGCTGGCTCCGGCCGCACGCACCGAGCGGGCTGTAGCCCACGGGCGATTTGGCATCGCATTTGGCGATCGCTTCTTTGTCTTACTGCTTGCAGGACTGCTATGGATCGGCCCCCTGTTCTGGAATCGGCAGTTCATCTATGGACTTGTCACCTGGGACGTGCTGTTGCTGGTTGCCTGGCTGCTCGATCTGCGCAGTCTCGGCGATGCCTCACACATTGTTGTCGAGCGCACATTCACTGCCGCTTTGGCGCTCGAAGAATCTATCGACGTTCGTCTCACGATCACGAACATGGGCCCTTCGCATCTTCTGGTTCAGGTGGTAGATGATGTGCCCGCGGAATTGTCTTCCGCACCCGCCGAGCTTTCGTTTTCCATTCCGGCGGGACAAGAGAGAGCGGCAAACTATTGCGTTGCGCCACGCGAACGCGGAGACTACCAGTTCGGTGTTTCGTATCTGCGCTGCCAGGGCCCAATCGCTCTCGCGCAACGCTGGGCTGAAGCCGACCTGCGTCAAAAAGTGCGCGTATATCCCAGCTTGCGATCAGCCAAGCGCCATCAGCTTTTCTTGTTGCGCAGCCGGCGCATCGAGCTTGAACGCCGCTTGCTGCGTCAGCAGGGGCAAGGAAAAGAATTCGAGTATTTACGGGATTTTCGCGAAGGCGACGAATTCCGCGACATCTGCTGGACAGCGACCGCGCGGCGCGGCAAGCCGGTTACCCGCGTACATCGCGCCGAGCGTAACCAGGCGGTCTGGATGGTCGTGGATTGCGGACGGCTGATGCGCGCACGTATTGGCAACCTTAGCAAGCTCGATTTCGCCGTCGATGCCGCGCTGAACCTTGGGCAGGTAGCATCATTTGGCGGTGATCGCGTGGCGCTGCTGGCTTACGGAAGCCGAATCCAGGAACGGCTGCCGCCGGGACGCGGGCACTCCCACATCCGCTCGCTGCTCGATCAACTGGCGCGCATTCACGGCGAACCGGCGGAAGCCGATCACCTTCGCGCCGCCAGCACCCTTTTGGGAATGCAGAGTCGCCGCAGTCTCATCCTATGGATCACTGACTTAGCCGAAACCGCGATGACTCCTGAAGTGGTGCAAGCAGCAATGCAGATGTCAGGCCGCCACATCGTTTTATTCGCCGTCATCGGCCAGCCCGATCTGAAGCGAGTCGCCGCGGAGTCACCCAATACGCCTGAAGAACTGTATCGTTACACCGCCGCGCTCGAGACTCTGCATCGCCGCGAAGTACTCCTGGCCCGCATGCGGGAACGCGGCGCGCTGGCTATGGAAGTAGAAGCGCACGAGATTTCGACGGTTGTGATGAACAAGTACCTGGAGCTAAAAGTGCGCGGACAATTCTGAAACCGCCTGGCATTTTTAACGCATGTCTTACTGTGCCACTGATGGCGTCGGCTTCTCAGGATAAAACTTGGTGAGCCTCACCTAGCGACCGCTCACTCAAAAGCCGCCCACCTCGTAGCCACCCGCTACTTACGTACAACACCAACAACAGAAACAATCCCAAAGCGATGCTGAATTTCAGCAGCACAGGTTCTGCAGTAGGCGAGAAGAATCCTTCCAGCACTCCGGCGATTACCAGCAGGGGAATTGTGCCGATGATTAACTGAATCGCGTCGGCACCGGCGGCTTGAAGGGAATCCTTCCGCGACAGAAAGCCGGGGAAGAGCAGTCCCTGAGCAATTCTCAATCCGGCGCCTCCAGCGATGAAGATCGAAGGCAATTCCAAAACGCCATGAGGCGCGACGAAGCTCCATAATGGCAAACTCATCTGGTTCAACCAGCATGCCGTGCCCACTACACCCAGCAATAAGCCATTGAAGAAGATCATGTACAGCGTTCCCAATCCTGCAGTGATGCCCATGGCGAATGTCAAAAATGTGACGGAAAGGTTGTTGGTCATGATCTCGCTGCTGGCCACCGGCTTGATAGCGACCACAGAATGTGTCCACATCCTGTGATGCTCGATGGTATCGACCATCTCGGGCCCGAGCACCTGAAGCTGGAAATTGGGGTTGTATAGGGTTGTGAGCAGACCGGCAATAGCGCCGGCAACGAAGATGATGAATGCCACCATTATGTAACGGAAGTTGCGCTGGAAAACCTCAGGATAGGTATGCGTAAAGAAACGCAAGATGCCCAACGTGCTGCCGCGCTTCCCGATGTAAATGGTATTGTGGGCGCGGGCGAGCAATTGGTTCAAGTGCCGGGCGTAGAGTTGTCCACTCTGGTCTTGCCGCAAAATGGAAAGATCGGCCGCGATTTGACGGTATAGCAAGCTAAGACTGCGCAGCTCGCGACGGTTGAGGGCTGCGATTCCCGAGGCACCGCACTGGCCCAGAAGCTTTTCCAGCTCTTCCCAATATGGTCTTCGCTTTTCCAGCCAATACGTAGAAATCATGACCGAGAATCTCGACAAGCTTATCATCGACACTCCCGAACAGGTGCAGCTCGAGTTCGCGCTCGCCGGCATCGGCAGCCGCTTCATGGCGCTGTTCGTCGATACCCTGATTCAGTTCATCGCACTCATGCTGCTGTTCATCCTCGTGGTCTTCCTTGGGGCAGGTGCCGGCCTGTCGCCGGAGATGGGCAAGTGGGCGGTTGCCCTCTATATTTTCGCGTTCTTTCTTCTCTATTGGGGATACTTCGCCATTTTCGAAGCGCTTTGGAAGGGTCAGACTCCTGGCAAGCGGCAGGCCGGAATTCGTGTGATACGCGATTCCGGGCGCGAAATCACCGCCAAAGCAGCAATTGGACGCAATCTGCTGCGAGCGGTAGATATGCTTCCGGGTGTTTACGCCGTGGGTATCCTGTGCGTGTTTCTCAGCGCGCAGAACAAACGTCTGGGCGATTATGTCTCCGGCACTGTCGTCGTGCACGATCGCGCACCAGAAGAGTCGCAGCCGTTTTGGAACACGCGCGAGGACGCCGAGGTATCCTTCGTCGGCATCGAGAACATCACTCCTGAGGAGATCCAGATGATCGAAACGTTCTTGTTGCGTCGTCTCGATCTTCCACCCGCCATACGCCAGCAGTCCGCAAACCGAATCGCGGATCATGTCTCAAGCAAACTGCAAGTCCCAGAAGACCAGAAACGAGACCTCGAAAATTTCCTCGAGCTGGTTGTGCGGCAGTTCCGAAAATCGGCGAGATACCGCTAGCCATTGCCTGGAGTAGCTGGATATTGGCCGAATGCTACTTTGCGCAGCCTTGGAAAAGATCAGCCGAGCTTTGGGCGGACAGCCTCCGAAGCTCGGCCAACGAAGTTGTGTCGTCACTGTGAACACGAGCGCCGAACACCGGCGCCGCGTGCAGCAAGCCTCCAACTAAAGCGAGTGATTTTCGACACCAGTGCCACCCTGTCGTCTTAGACGAACGATCGCATACTGCGTGTCGGCGACGGGGTGAAGCGCTGTTATCAGAGCAGGCGCACGTTTACTGCCTGCGGACCCTTCTGTCCCTGCTCGGAGTCATACTCGACCTTGTCGCCTTCCTTCAGAGACTTGAAGCCGCTTGCCTGAATCGCGGTGTGATGGACAAACAAGTCTTTCCCGCCATCATCCGGAGTAATGAACCCGAACCCTTTACCGTCGTTGAACCACTTCACTGTGCCTTTGGCCATGAGTCACCTTTCCAAACGACAATAGTGTACGGGAAGTGACCTCAATGGGCAGGTGCAGCACACTTTTTTTTGCGATCACTGTCCAGGTTCTGGTTGAGCTGGCGGCACTCCGGCAATCTCCCGAGCAAAGAGCTGCTGCTGCCCAGCAGTAGTGTCGAGGTGGGCAAGCCAGCACACGTCGCCGGGCGGCTTACCCATCTGCCCTGTGTACTCAAGCTGCTCGCCGGGGCGTTTGGTGAACAAACACTATATTCCCGAGCCATCTATGAGAACCCGGCGCGCGCCCGCGAAGAGCACCGTACCGGTGCCTCCGCGGACATAACGCCATCTTCGGCCGGGCGTAAATGCTTATTCCTCTGGTCCGCGGAAGAAGAAGTAGTCGGCCGTGTACGGCACCAGCGCTTGCTTACCCACATCGGTGGAGACGGAGCAACCGGTAGCTGGAGCAGATCCCCCGTTGGTATTCAAACGTTGGATGAAGCTGGTTTGCGTGAGGAATTTACCGCCGGCTGGCCCCTTGTCACTCCCGATTACCTGGAGTAAGACGCAGGTAATCGATCCCGTGTTCGGGCAGCTCGGCGTGTTGGAGTCAGCGGGGATCGCGTGCTGCGCTTGTGCCCACACCTTGCTGCTGTCGAAGGAACTCTGCCAGGTGACGTTGCCGACGGGTAGTGGATTTGGTGCGAACTTGTTCGGGTGGGTATTGGGACTAAAGAAATGGGTAATGATCTGAACGTCTTGCCCGAAGAAGCTGGTAAAAAGAGTAGCTTCGGGCCGAGCCGTATTCAC
>C688J14111_10000457_pt1 | contig 10359 bp, 10 predicted proteins | sample HopSoiMetagenom1_FD_14111 | JGI IMG/M metagenome (IMG submission 14111)
ATTAGGACCGGCCGTGAGCCACGCGAGCCGCAAATAAACTGACAGGTCGCCCCATGGGACATCTTCCCGCTTGCGCGACTCCATGTAGATGTCGGCCTTCTTGCGCTTGCCTGCTGCGGCTGCCTGCAAGAGCTGGCGCTCGGTGCGGGAAAGCCCATCGGCGGTCCAGGGATACTCTTCAAGAAAGCGGGTGAGTGCCGCGGCGAGAAACGGCATCTCATCGAACCTTTGTTGGGAGATTGCAGCAAGGCCAGTGGGATCTTCAGCGCGAAAAGCGCGCCATGCCTCTGTGGCGATACTGCGTTGCGCGTGGGTCACTCGTTTGCGCATGGGAAACAGCCGCGCCAGTTGTGGCCCGCTGAGCTGTCCAAGGCCATAAAACGGACGCACGCCGGGGTAAGAATCGATCTGGATCAGATCGAGATTGATGCCTTCCAGGTCCTGCTGCTCAAACCAATCCAGCAACTGGATAAGCTGCAACTGGTCATAAAGATCATGCTCAAACCACAATACTACTTCCTGGTGCTTGCGGAAATCCTGGAGCGTCCGGTCGCGGCTGGCAAAGTCGGCACGAAGTTTTTCAGGGTCGCCCCAACCAAAGCTTGCAAGAGCTTGCGCGCGAACGTCAGATAATTCGCTCAAGCTGCCGGTCTGAGGCACTGGGCCATCATGCAGGACATCCTGCCACGCAAGATATATTCCCGGAAACCTGACTTGCCGGAAGGTGCCGGTGACCGAGTCACCATTGGCGATGTGAAGCATGACAGCAGTACCTGGTATTTAGCACTTAGTACTTGGCTGAGCGCGGAAGCTCCATGCGATATTGCTGCGGCGATACAGTCGCAGACGTAAGGCCAATTACCAAAACTAAATACCTCCTTTCTCAGCCAAAGTATAATAAATGCACCCGCATGGTCTTCGTCCTGGACAACTACGATTCCTTCACTTACAACCTGGTCCAATATCTGGGCGAGTTGGGAGAGAAGGTAGAGGTGCGCCGCAATGACCAGGTCACACCGCAAGACGTTGGGGAAATGCGGCCCAGCCATATTCTGATTTCTCCCGGACCCTGCACGCCGCAACAGGCGGGCGTCAGCATTGATTTGATCAAGCATTTCGCCGGCAAGCGTCCGGTGTTGGGCGTGTGCCTGGGACATCAGGCCTTGGGCGCGGCGTTCGGCGGCAAGGTTGTCCGTGCGCATCAACTGATGCACGGCAAAACCAGCCGTATCCAACATGACGGCAAAACGCTGTTCAAGAACATGCCGAAACCCATGACGGCCACGCGCTATCATTCATTGATTGTGGCAGAAGAAGGCCTGCCCAGCGAACTGGAAATAAGCGCGGAGACGCATGAAGCCGACGGCACAAGGGTCATCATGGGCCTGCGCCATCGCCGCTTCCCGGTTGAAGGCGTGCAGTTCCATCCGGAAAGTGTGCTGACGGAGTCGGGCAGGTTGCTGCTGCAGAACTTTCTTTCATTGTGAAGCTTCATCTTCGTCTGATCAAAAAGGCTTGAAGCACAGAGGAATGGAGGGAGCAGAGGATTTAAAAGCTGTTTGGGTGGAAGAGTTCTGCAATGGCTTGCACCGTCCTGGCGGATATTCAACACCTCAAGTCTGGGATCACTCCGTTCCTCCTTTCCTCCGTGTTTCAGGGGTTTTGCCGAGAGGCAGATAAGATCTGCGCTTCAGAATATCCAGCAAAATTGCACCAACATAGGCTAAAATCGTGGCAACGATCCAGAGTATTTGGAGGCTTGCCCATGGCGCAACCGCAGCCGGAAAAGCGAACCACCAGGCGGTTTTCGCTCGATCTGCCCATCTCAGTGAAATTCCTGGATAATGGCGAACGAGAGTTGGCCGGACACACGCGCGACGTGAGTTCGCGCGGCGTCTTTATGTACCTGGATACTGAAATTAGTGCGGGCGCTCCGATTGAATTTGTAATGACGCTGCCACCCGAAATTACGCTGGCCGATCCCATCCGCGTGCGCTGTATGGGAAAGATCCTCAGAGTGGACAAAGCGGCGCAGGGCCAAGGCGTCGCGGTAACGATTGAGAAATACGATTTTGTTGGTGAGGAGTAACGCGTTCTGTCCATTTCCCACACAATTTTTAAGCGCGCTCTAAGGCATGGATGGGCTGCTTCCCTGCTGCTCACAGCGCCGAGCTTTGCACAAAACGTCTCCACCCAAGACGTGCCTCCCATCGGCGAGCTGTTTGCCTCGGACGCGAACAGTTCCAGTGCCATGCAACTGGCCGGATCGGGAATGGCAGTGTACTCCGGCTCGGAATTGTCGGCGGGAATTGCATCGGCCACGCTTAAACTGGCCCGCGGAGGACAGGTGCGCATCTGCCCGAATAGCGGCCTGAGTGTGACGGAAAGCGGCCACAGTCTGATGCTGGCAACCGGCGCAGGCGCGCTGGAAATTGAATATGAGTTAAAGCAACAGGCTGCTGACGTTTTGATCACTCCAGATTTCAACCTAGCGCTGGTGGGGCCGGGCACATTTCATTTCGCTCTGGGAATCAACAAGAAGGGCGATACATGCGTGAAGCCGCTGGCGGGTAATGCGGGCGAAGTTACGTTTTCAGAGCTGCTGGGTACTGGTGTCTACAAGGCCAGTGCGGACCAGAGAATGCTTTTCCGTGGCGGTAAACTGGATGGTAAAACTGCGCTCACGGGCGATTGCGGCTGCCCTCCGGCAGCGCCTGTGATGCGGGCAGAAGCACAGCCGAACCCGACGCCGACGGACACCGTGCCGCAGCCGGTGAAGCAGGTTGCGGTCGTGAACAATGAGACTACGTCGCCATTGCCGCCCGATAAACCAGGCCAGGTCCACGTACAGGTGGATACGCCCTTTGTATTTAGCGCCCGGCCGGGTTCGGGGCGCTCATATGCCGTAGCCAAGGTACAATTTTCGACGCTACCGAACGTATATTTTGTGCAAGAAAAGGTCGATCCTGTCGTTCTGGTAGAAAAGCCGCCGGAAGTGTCTTTAAAAGCAAGCACTGAGATGCCAAAGCCTGCGGAGAAGCCCGCGAAAGAAAAAAAGGGCTTTATGGGACGGGTGAAGGGCTTTTTTGGCTCACTGTTTCATCGTTAAGTTGTTGGTTCGGCACGTATTACGAAAAGTGGCTTTAGTGCAAATACCAAAGTGAAACTTTTCTTCGCCACATGGAGTCTAAACTAGATAAACTTTATTATGACTTTGCCTGATCCAAAAGATCCGAAGCCGAAGAACCCAGCCCCCAGTGACTCTGAAGCGCCACAGCAAGAAGTGGTGAAATTCGCTAAAGAGCAGCCGTTGAACACCTCGGTGATGCCCACCATGCTGGGCGTCGGGTATGGCACGTACCAGCAGCGCCCTGAGAATTTTCTTCTTTCCTTTGTAACGCACACCGCGGCTTTGGGGTTCATGCTGTGGGTGCTGCATTTGACGGTTCCGGCAAAGATCATTCCGCCCACAACCGTCAACTCCGTAGAACTTGCACCCTATATACCGATGAAAGTCGGCAAAGACGGCCCCAGCGGCGGCGGTGGCGGCGATGCCAGCAAGCTGAAAGCGTCCGCTGGTACGCCTCCCAAAGCGGCGAAGCAGCAGTTCACGCCTCCAACTGTACTGCCTCAGCAAAAAAGTAAGCTGATGATGGAGCCTACAGTAATCGCGGATATAAAGACTCCCCCGAACACACAGTTGGGCGATCCTCTTTCCAAGCTGATGACGCCTTCCAACGGCGTAGGCGTAGGCGGCGGTATTGGAAGCAACAGCGGCGGTGGCGTTGGATCTGGACACGGCGGACCTGGCGTAGGCCCGGGAATATTTCATGTGGGGGACGGCGTTAGCGCGCCTCGCCCGATCTTTACTCCTGAACCTGAATTCTCCGAGGAAGCGCGCAAAGCAAAATATCAGGGCGTTGTGGTGCTGAATATCGTTGTCGGCACTGATGGCCGCGTGCACAGCCCGCGCGTAGTTCGCTCATTGGGAATGGGCCTGGATGAAAAAGCCATTGAAGGCGTGAAGACCTGGAAGTTTGATCCTTCAAAGAAAGACGGCCGGGCCGTGGCAGTAGAAATGAATATTGAAGTGGCCTTCAACCTCTACTAAAAACAGATTTAGACACAAAAAGGAGATGCCGAGAAAGCATCTCCTTTTTGTATTTAGCTGAGGAAAACTATTCCTCTACTTCTTCCAGTTGGCCGTTTTCCAGTTTCTCCTGGCAGGCAATGCAATAGCGGGTCCAGGGCACGGCTTCCAAGCGCTTGGGGTTGATCTCATTTCCGCAGTTCACGCATTCGCCAAATTCGCCTTCGCGGATACGCTGCAAGGCAGTTTCAACCATCGCCAGCAGCTGGCGATCATTATTGCTTTGTGAGAACAGAAACTCCTTGGTGTAAGAGCTGGCCGCACGATCAGCAATGTCCTGCGCCGTGTCCTGGTCAGCGATGCGGCCGTCTTCTTCCGTGCGGCTCACTGCTTTGCGCAGGATCTGCTGGCGCTCTTCCAAACGTTTTTTAAAGGTTTCCAGCTTCTTCTTGTCCATGTCTTTTAATAAGTGATTTATCTTAGTCGCCATAATTATTACCGTCAAATGTTGCAGGAACGACGATTAGATGCGTGAAAGATGCCGGTTGTCACCGAACCGGGCAATGAATCTTGAGAACAGAAATAAAAAAGCGGCCTGTTCACAGGCCGCTCTTTGCAAAGAGGCGAAGGAGGAAGGGAAATCTCTCAGGAAAGGCGATGCACGATGCAGTCCCGGCTTGCGCCAAGACACACGGATTGTAGAAGTCTCAATTCTTGGAAGAGGGTTGAAATCATGTTAGTTTTACGTGCCTCTTTATTTGCTTCTTATATAAGCAACTCGGAAACCAAAGAATTAATCCACGGCATGTGGAATACCGGGCATAAATTAAACTTATTTGTTTTGTTAATCTTACGTGGAATCTCAGAGAGAAATGGCAGACCTTGGCGTTCTTGAGCTGGGGACATTGAAGTTATTCGATGTGGTACCAGAGTACTAACATTAGACCTCTTCATGCTTAAGCTGTGCTTTCGTGTGCTCCTCCATCGCTTTTAACTTATTGAGCAGGGCCTTATAGCTGATTTTGAGGATCTTGGCGGCTTGCCGACGGTTCCAGCGGGTTTGAGCCAGTACCCGCTCAATGGCTTCCCGTTCCGCCTGCATCGCTGCTCGCCGGCCGATTTCGAGCAGAGATGGCATTTCAATTTCGGCGCCATTATTCGATTGCACAGCCGGCACTGACTGAGCCGCGGCAGCAACAGGCTGCGCTGCCATTCCTCCCTGGGAGGTAACGATAGGCTTGTGAGTGGCCAGCTCACGGATGATCTGCGCTTCATTCCCCACAATCACATAACGCTTGACCATGTTTTCCAGTTCGCGGATGTTTCCCGGCCAGGGATACTCCATCATCTTGTTCACGGCGAACTCGCTGAACATGGAGGGCTTTTTGCCGTAGTGCTCGCAATATTTTTCCAGGAAATATTTCAGGAATACCGGGATCTCTTCACGGCGTTCACGCAGCGGCGGAATATGAATCGTCACTACGTTCAGGCGATAGAACAAATCTTCGCGGAATACGCCTTCTTCCACGGCCCGCTCCAGCGGTTTATTGGTCGCAGCCAGAACTCGAACGTCGACCTGTACGTCACGCTTGCCGCCAAGGCGAGAAAATTCGTGGTCCTGCAGCACGTGCAGCAGCTTGGCCTGAAGGGCAGGATGCATCTCGCTTATTTCATCCAAGAAAATAGTGCCACCATTGGCCTGTTCGAACTTGCCCAATTTCTGCCGATTGGCGCCGGTGAATGCACCCGCTTCATAGCCAAACAGCTCGCTTTCCAGCAGTTCGTGCGGAATGGCGGCGCAGTTCACTTTCACAAACGGCTTTTCACAGCGCGACGACTCCGAATACACCATTCGAGCCACCACTTCTTTACCGGTGCCGCTTTCACCGCGTATTAGCACCGTAGCGGTGGTGTCTGCCACCTGCTCAATCGTCATCTTTACTTCCATCATTTTTGGGCTGGTGCCAAAGAGCATGGTGAAATCACTCTGGCGGCGCACCTGCTCCCGCAGCTGTGTGACCTCAGTAAAAAGGCGCTGGTTATCCAGGACCTTGCCGATGCGTATATCGAGATCTTTGGGATCGACCGGCTTGGTGATGTAGTCATCAGCTCCAAGCTTTGACGCCTTAAAAATTAACTCCGGGTCCTTGATAGAAGAAAGGACCATGATGGAAACCGTGGGCTTGATCTGCTTCAGGCGCTGCAAAGTCTCGTTACCCGCTTCACCGTCCATGGAAGTTTCCACCAGAACCAGAACGGGATCGAATGAGCGGAAGATCCGCAGGGCTTCCTGTTCGCTGGATGCGACCGTAACTTCAAAGTTCCTGCGGGACAAATGTGCAGCCAGGTACTTAGCCATAGCCACGTCATCGTCCACGATCAGCACACGGGTCTTGGGGTTCATTCATGCTCCCAGCGGCAGAAAGTCCGCCTTCTGAATGGAAAAAGCCAAAATAGGCCAAAAATGGAACAGAAATGCCTACCGGGGCGATTTGCCCCTTGGATATTGTACTCCGATTCCATTTTCAGGTATTTAGATGCCTAACTGGGGCTTTTTAGGGGTTGTTATTCGTGAAAAAGGGTTGAAAGCCTGAGCTTCCAACCCTTTAAATGCCTGATCCCAAGGAATTTGGATCTGAGTCCTTTAGGAAGAGCGCTTTCCGGTGATGAAGTGATAAGGCGGCCACGGGCCACTCATCACGACTTCAATCCCGGGCAGATGCCGGGTGGCCATCTGGTAGCGGTTCTGGTATTTCTCAACTTTTTTGTGATCAATCAGGTGGGCTATATCGATGAGCATTCCACCGGAATCAACTTTGCGGCAGCAAACGTCCTGGTCAATTGGAGAGAAAATCTTGTGGACCTGAACGGAAAGAGCGCGGGCCTTGGTTTGCCGTTCGCGCTGTCTGACCGCCTTTTCCCGCAGCCTGCTCAGATATTCGCTGCCGACTGTGGCCGGCAGTTCGATCTCTTCCATGGCTTCACGCAATGAACCGTCTTTAATCAACAGCTTCAAATGCATTTCCGCCTTGCCTTTAAGCTTGCTCACGCTCTCCGTGAAGCCTTTGCGATTAATGCGGACCGCGCGGCGCAACGCGTCATCGGTATCAAAAACCGTGCCAAAACGGAATGGCAGAACTGTTGTGCGCTTGAAGCATTCGCTGACCACATGCGCATGTTGCAGGAGGGCCTTCTGGCCAAGATCGCCTGTGGGAATGTACTCGCTTACCAGGACGGAAAAATCGCCGCTGGGATACGCGAATATCTGGGCGTCTGCTATACCTTTGAGACCTTCTACGGGAACGGGACGACGAGCGCGAATACCACCTTGAACTGATTGTTGCTCAACGATGCAGTACGCGTACCATGCCATGAGGGAGCTTCTCCTGTCGGAAAAACGTTAGTGGGCCGGCGTGAATTGTTTAAAATCGGGCGAAGTTTACAGCGAAGAACTTCTATTCTGCACCAGCGGGTTTTCCGGCGCATGAACGTATCCTAAGCTGAGTCTGGAATAAATGCAACAGAGACTGTGCATGAAAACTGAGGAAATCGTGAGTTGCCGCTCCCGGTTGGTAAACTTTACGCGGCGGAAGCTTTTCCCATAGGCGGAATTAAAAGGTGAACCTGTTTGTTTTCTTGGATTTGGTTAGCGTTTTTTAAAACTGCGGCGATCTGAGTGATTTCAGCGTCAGCTAGCGCCAAGTAGCGCAGTGTTTCCGGATCGTGAGTTCGAACAGCCGCAAGATATAGGGCATTGCGGATGGCGGCCAACGGACTATGGATCTCATGCTTCAACTCCCGAATCAAGCCTTCTTTGCTTAACGCCATGTTCGCACCCTCCAATAAGCCATTGTTAATGCAAGCAGTCGGCCAAGTCAGGGGCTGGAACCGGCCAAGCTCAAATTGGGCGATTTTGGGCAATTGAGCGCAATAAAGATGGTATTGGCATGCTCCTGCTAGATCCATTCGTTCCACTCTACAGTTGGTGGATACGCGCCAAGGGCATGGCCGACCTGTACATTTGGCCACTGCCGGGTAAAAAAAACAGAGCACTTCAGTAAGTTTCCCTATAGCGTCCTGAGGCATCTCACAAGAGGCTGAAAGAGCTGGGCAGCCATGAGTTCTCCTAGAAAAATGTTCCCAATGCCTTCCCCCGAATCCGCTGATCCTGGCTCGTCCCCTCCAGAGCGATTTGTGGTGGAGGTATTTTCAGAACTGCGCCCGGAAACAATCCAGAAACGCTGGGATGACGTAAACGTCATTCTGCGGATGAGCATGCTGACCGGTTTGCAAATGCAACTGGAAGCCACGCTCAACCTTCTCTGCGACATGACCGCTGATATCTCCGCTTTCGACAAAGCCATGGTCTACTTCTGGGATGAAGGCCGCGAGCTGATGGAACTGCGCATCGCCCGCAACGTGGAAAAGCAGATCGGCCAGGAAGTTGCCAGTGGTAACGTGCTGAACTTCTGGGCCATAAAGTATGGGCGTCCTTTATTAGTGGAGCTGGGCCATAACGCGCAGTCCGATGCGCTGATGCAAGTAGCAGGCGCAACTTCAGCGCTAGTTGTGCCATTGTTTGTCAGCAACCGCGTGATGGGATCCTTACAGCTCTTTCGCACCGGCGCTAACAAGCCATTCAACAAGGAAGATGCGCAGCTTCTATGGATACTTGCCCTGGTGGCGGAAAATCTTCTTACGCGCGAATATGCCAATGAAGGTCTGCTGCGTTTTGCCTTTACCGACTATCTTACCGGCCTGCGCACGCGCGGATACTTTGAACAACAACTAGAGCTGGAATTCAAGCGCGCAGAACGTAAGCAGCAAAAGTTTGCCTTGTTGATGATAGATATCGATCACTTTAAGATACTGAATGATACCTTTGGCCACCATGTAGGCGACCAACTATTGCGCGACGTTACCTCCATCCTGATGAAAGACATGCGCGAAGTTGATACTGTAGCCCGTTACGGTGGTGAAGAGTTTGTGATCATCCTGCCGGAAACTACGGAAAGCGGCGCTATATTTGTGGCCCAGCGCCTGCGGCGGGCCGTGGACCAGGCGAAATTTTTTGCCGGATCGCCGCACTCTGTCCAGCATCTTACAATCAGTATTGGCGTTGCGCTGTATGATGCCGATGCACAATTCAAGCGCGACCTGATTGAATTTGCCGACGCCGCTCTTTACGCCGCCAAACATGCGGGTCGCAACCGCGTGATGTGTTATTCCGAACTGAGCAAGCTAGGACGCGAAGTTTCATAATGAGCTCAAGTTTTCCTGCACAACAACGCGGACAATCGGACGGTGCTGGTACTCTGCCTCGCACTGCCCGTGCCAAAGTCTGGCGCGTGATCCATGCTTGCGAATATGCTCGCGACGTTCTACCCGTAGTTGAAGGACAAGTAGCTGTTGGCATGCGTCCGTTTATAGTTACTCCGCAAGGCGCAGGCGCCGCCGAACTATATCTTTCCGGCGACAACCAGGACCAGCCGCGTTCGCTCTCACTTCTGCGCTCATGGCAGGACGTGCGCAACTGGCGCAAATCGTTGCTTGATTGCGCTCCTGAAACTACATCTGATCTGGTCCACGCGCACTGCTTTGCGGCAGGAATGGCTGCCGTGCGAAGCTGCAGCTGCGTAGTCTATGACCTTGGCGCCTGCATTGAAGAAATGGCCATCTCCGCCGGCTTGTGTGAACCCGGCAGTTGGATGGGACGCTCCTTCCGCGTGGCTGAACAATTTATTCTCTCCCGCGCTGCTGCCATCATCGTGCATTCGCTCGGACTAAAAGAAGCTGCACTGGAACGCGGCGCGCCGCCGGACGCAGTCTTTCTTGTCCCCGAATCTATCAGTGAAGACAATGAGCCTCCTGCGCTTTCCCAGGACATTGACTTTCTTACTCGACGCTTCGGCTTCTCGCCTGACTCCGTCTCGTTCTTCGTTCCGCAGTTCGCTCGCGATGGACAAGAGCAGCTTTCGCCCGCGGCAGTTTCCGCGCTGGAAGGCTTTGCTCTGGCCTGCAATGAGCTGCCGCAATTCAATCTTCTGCTGGAAGCGCCGGAAAGCGCGCGCAAAGCTATCAATGAACATGCATCGCGCCTGGGAATTTTGCAGCACGTTGCGCTCGTCCACCAGTTTGACGTGCCTGCAACCATGCAGAGCGCACATGTCGTCGTCGCCATGGGAGAACTTCCCGCCGATCCCGTTGCTGCCCGTGAGCCGAATGAAACCTGCATAAAAAGCCTGTGGCAGGGCAAAACTCTTCTCGCC
>C688J14111_10000458_pt1 | contig 10357 bp, 13 predicted proteins | sample HopSoiMetagenom1_FD_14111 | JGI IMG/M metagenome (IMG submission 14111)
ACGTAATGGCGTTGATCGGCATTATTTTGCTGATCGGCATTGTGAAGAAGAATGCGATCTTAATGATCGATTTTGCCGTGAATGCCACTCGCGTGGAAGGCAAGAGCCCCGAAGATGCGATCTTTCAGGCATGTCTTCTGCGTTTTCGTCCGATCATGATGACTACCATGGCCGCGCTCCTGGGCGGATTACCATTGGCGCTGGGCGGCGGCACAGGATCAGAATTGCGGCGTCCGCTAGGTATTGCCATTGTGGGTGGATTGATCGTAAGCCAGGCGCTGACGTTGTTCACTACGCCCGTGATTTACCTCTATATGGACCGCATCAGGCTGCGTGTGGCGGGCTGGCGCAAATCTCATCGGAAAGCAGAGCCGATTTTAGGACCGGCGGGAGATTAGCCGCAGATTTCGCAGATGAGCGCAGATGAAAACTTTGGCCGCGAATTAACACGAATCAATAGAAGCAGAAAAGCTCGAGGCCAACTTGTGCGCCGAACGCTCTGCAGCAGGAGCACGTAACTCTCCCTGTCGAACCCAGCCGCTGGCGCGGTTTGGAGCATAGCGAGAGAAATAAGATTCGCGGCTAGGCTCTTGATCCGCGCTCATCAGCGTAAATCTGCGATGATGGGCCTCAGTTACCGTAAAATGCTTCCATTCTTTCAGCAGTCGAAAAGCTGAAAAGGAGCGCCCTTGGACATTTCTTACGCCTTCATAGCCATTGCGGTTGTCGCCTCTCTCCTGTTGTTTCTGCTGCTCAGGACCTACAACGGCCTGATCAAAATGCGGAATGCAGTGCAGAGCGGATGGTCCGATATCGATGTGCAACTTACGCGCCGGCATGACCTGATACCAAACCTGGTAGCAGCGGTGAAAGGGTACATGACGCATGAACGCGAGACGCTGGAAGCGGTCACACGCGCGCGAACGGAGGCGATATCGGCCACCGGAGGGGCATCTTTGGCCACTCGAGCAGTGGCTGAGATGGCGCTTACCGGAGCAGTAGGCAATCTGTTTGTTACGGCTGAGCGATACCCGGCGCTGAAGGCTTCACAGCAATTTCTGCTTTTGCAGGAGCAGATCACGTCCACGGAAAACCGCATTGCATTTGCGCGGCAGCATTACAACGAGTGCGTGCGGAGGTACAACACGGCGCAGGCGGAGTTTCCCCGCAACCTGATCGCGGGATCGATGGGATTTACGCCCGCAGCGCTGTTCGCGGCAGATGCAGGGGACAGAGCGAATGTGGGAGTAAAGGTGTAGAGATTTTTGACGCTGATTACGCAGATCGGCGCAGATAAATGCCCATAAGTTTGAAGTAGGGAGTCAGATGAACAATAAGAAACCCTTGCACTTGTTTCTAGGGATCGTTCTCATTTGTCTTGGAGCATGGTTTGGTTTGACCGTGGCCCGAGTTATTTTCAATTTGATTGGAAATCCAGGTGGTTTCACAAACCAATGGTTGACCGGCAGTCTGCTTCTTAGGATAGGCTTGGGAGCTTTCTGCGTCTGGATAGGCAGTCGTGAGTTCCAGCGCGCCACTGGGCAGATCGCAAAAGAACCGAGATTCCGCTGGGGCAGGATGCTGGCCGGTGCAAGTCTCGTATTTGTGTCGTTGGCATCGCACTTCTCACCCAGCCCAAACGCCTACAAAGCCGAAAACGAGGCGCAGGCGGCGGGGATGCTGATGGCGACACTATTGATGGTGGTAGTGGGATTGTGGCTGATCGCTTCATCGTTCAAGACGCGAAAATCTCAATTCCCGGCTTGAACCAGTTTAGGGAAAAGTTCAGTTCAACGCGAAAACATAAGAGTTCACTAGCGTATCCCTTCTTATGGCTAATCTCTTGCCAGTGAACCAGAAACAAAGTATCTTAGGCGAATAATAAGCCTTATGAATTTGCAACGTCTAAGCCGGATTACGGTAGAGCAGGGCAAATGCGGCGGCAGGCCGTGTATTCGAAGCCAGCGTATCCGGGTAACTGACATCCTGGAACTGCTTGGTGCCGGAGCTTCAGTTGAAGAAATTCTGGCGGAGTACAAGTTTTTAGACCGCGAAGACATTCTCGCCGCAATCGATTATGCGGCCTATCAAACTGATCACGTTGTGTTGCAAACGTGAAATTTTTAGTCGATAACCAGCTTCCAGCATCTCTCGCCAGATATTTGCGAAATCACGGTCACGATTGTCAGCATGTATTTGAGATTGGGCTGGCCAGTGCTTCGGACCTGGAAATCTGCAATTATGCAGACCAAGAAGCGCGCATATCATCAGCAAAGATGAGGATTTTTTATTTCTTGCCAACAGGCCTGAAGCGACAACCAGAATCTTGTGGATACGCTTAGGCAATTGTCGTACTGCAACTCTTCTAGAGGCATTTGAGCGATTCTGGCCACTCATTGAATCTTCACTCAATGCCGGCGATAGAATTATCGAATTACGCTGAGTTCCCGATCCCGCCAGACTTCTTAGCTTGAAGTTACTACTGTTTCTTGATTCTCTCGTTATCTTCAGTATTTCAGAACAAGGCTAAAAATTTTTCAATGCCTGTTCCAGATCGTCAATCAAATCGTCGGGATGCTCCAGGCCTATCGACAAACGCAGAAGATTTGCGGGGCTGCGGGTGGCTGTGCCTTCGACGGAGGCTCGATGCTCAATCAGGCTATGAGTGCTACCGAGGCTGGTGGCGTGGCTAAAAAGCCTTAGTCCGGCGACCAGCTTGAACGCTTCAGCTTGGCCACCTTTGACCTGAATAGACATCATGCCGCCAAAGCCCGACATTTGCGCGGCTGCGATTTTATGTCCGGGATGCGAAGGCAGCCCTGGATAGTGCACGGCTTCGATCTTTGATTGCGTGGACAGGAATTCGGCGACGCGATGGGCGTTTTCAGCATGCGCGCGGACGCGGTAAGGGAAAGTCTGAAGACCGCGCAAGGTGAGCCAGCATTCAAAAGGAGACGGCACTGCGCCGCCTTCATGCTGGATGGCTGTGATTTTTTCAAGCAGAGGGCTTTTCTCTTTCCCGCCGTTCTCTCGAAAAACCAGCGTGCCGACAGTTACGTCACTGTGGCCGGAAAGATATTTAGTGACCGAATGCATGACTATATCGACGCCAAGTTGCAGCGGTTGCTGGAAGAGCGGAGTAGCCCAGGTGTTGTCACAAGCAACCATCGCACCGCACTTTTTGGCCAATGCCACAATCGCGCGAAGATCGGTGACATTCAGCAGCGGGTTTGAGGGCGTTTCGGTCCAGATGAGGCGCGTGGCGGACGTGACGGCGCGCTCGACGGCGCCAAGGTCCTGCATGTTGACCAGAGTGTGCTTGAGGCCCCAGTTTGCCATTACGGTACGCAGCAGAATGGGTGTGCCGTAGTATGCGTCTTCAGCGGCGATAACGTGGTCGCCGGGCGAAAGCGCCTGAAACACGGCAAGCGTGGCTGCGCTGCCCGACGAAAAGGCCAACGCGGCAGCGCCTTCTTCCAGCGAGGCCAGCGCATGCTCAAGCGATTCACGATTTGGGTTGTTAGGGCGGCCATAGAGGTATCCGCCGGGAAGAGTGCCATCATCGGCTTTGTGGAATGTGGTGGAGAGATGGATGGCGGGCACAACGTCGCGTGATCCACCTTCAGGCTTGCGTCCGGCATGGACGGCACGGGTCTCAATCTTCATCGTGGATAAGAGTATCAAAACCGTTACCGCGGATTCACGCGGATGAACGCGAAACACCGAATCAGAAACATGTTTTGGGCTTCGCCAAGAATTATTCGTGGAGATGTTTTTGCCGCTTGAAGAATGCGACCCACTCGTCGGCGCCGTTGTGGTCGGTCAGGACCACGCTGACCAGTTCCCACGATTGCAGGCCCAGACCGGTGGCGATCGATTCAAGTTCTTGCGCAGTCCTGGCCTTTTCCACGCGGTACTCCCATTGCGCAACCGGCATGGGCTTGACGTTGAGCGTGAAGCTCTGGGACTGCGGGCCATTGCTGGATCGGGGAGGAGCAAAGTTGCTGGCGACGGCTGTCAGTTCGACGTTGAAAGTACCAGTGGCTGCTGTGGGCAGAGCGGTAAGCAGAATCGTGGTGGCGCCGGCGTGTCCGGCGGGAATCTGGGCAACTACGCCGGAAGGCAGGCCGGAGAGGCTGAATTCAAAACTGGGTCGCTCGTTAACGGCAATATGGACGGTAAGAGACGCCGTGCCGCCCTGGGTGATTGTCACAATGGAGGGATTTACGGTTACAACAAAATCCGGGTCCGTCTGGGCGGGCAAGCGGGACGCAAACGCAGTGATAAACAGCAACAGTACGGTTAGGGCGAATGACAGGTTGCGACATGAGAACTCCCTCCACCTGATGTTTCTGTTTGTTTTTTTTGCGCTACTAAGGATACGGCCAGGCAAGGTTGTTGTTCTAGTGCAATCGCTGACAGGCTCGCTGATCAAAGTTCGGGATGGCATGTCGTTGGGGTTTAAGGTTCTCGTGAGAACTCTCTGAGGCACGGATAATCCGTACTCTTCCACGCTGCCGTGGGAATATCATTCCGCAGGCAGGGGTTAACGGGTGACCCTCACCAACTTGCCATCACTTGTATGGAACTCGAAGCTTGAGCCATCCACCTTGATGCGATCGGCTGGAGCTTCAGGTTCATTGTATTTGGCGAAGTCAGCACCGATGATGTCGTTACCAAAGCACGGATGGTTTACGTGTCCCAGAGGAACGACGAAGAATGACGGCGCCGACCAACTGTCGCAATCGAGAGCGTAATACTGCTCCAAGTTGAGAAAATAGGAGTGAGGCTTTGCCGAGTCGCGGCGGGTGAGAAGCACTCTGTTGCGGGATTGATGAATGTATCCGAGAACCGGGTGACCATCGACCAGTATTTCAGCGTGGAAGTTGCGCCAATACCATACTGTGTAACCATTAGCGGTCGAGTAGATCAGTGAAACCGCAAGAAATCCGAAACCCACCGCGCAAATGATCAAGAGTATCTTCATTCCTTAGTTAGACACCGCAGGGCCGCTCGTAACCCGGCCGTAACCCTGTTTAGCCAATGTATTCACCCGTTTGACGTGAGCAGCACGAGGTGTTACGGTCGAAAGAGTTAACTGATAGAGGCGGTTGACTTTGCAATGATAATTTCACATTTCCCCCTGCTTGCATCCATCGTCAGCGGAGTATCTGGATCCATCTTTTCGCCTATGTTTGGCTCGTCCGTAGGTGCGTCAATTTCTGCCTCCGCCTTTGCGCCTGTATTCACGCCAGTTTCCGCGCCTGTGTTCGCAGCAGTGATCGGCGGAGAGGTGTTTAACCTGATACGGCAGACCGGGGCCGTGGCGCAGGTGGTCCTTATAATCCTGCTGATATTCAGCATCATGTCCTGGTCGGTGATTCTTACCAAATGGTCGTCCATTAAGCGGGCGCGGACGCAGAGTGGGCGCTTTTTGCGGGCGTTCCGCAAAGCGCAGCGTTTGCAGGATGTTGCGGCCGTCTCTGAGCAGTTCAAGCCCAGCCCGCTGGTAGCGGTGTTTGACAACGCTTATGACGAATATCGGCGGCAGGGCGAAGGCAACATTAATGCGGTGCAAAGGGCGGCGCAGATTGCGTCATCAGAAGAGTTGACGCGGCTGGAACGCCGGCTGCCCTGGCTGGCGACGACAGGCGCTGTGGCGCCGTTTATCGGATTGTTTGGCACGGTATGGGGCATTATTGACGCGTTCAACGGCTTGGGCACCGAGGGGTCCGCCACGCTACGGGCTGTGGCGCCGGGAATTTCTGAAGCGTTGATTACCACTGCCGCGGGACTGTTTGCCGCGATTCCGGCCGTGATCTTCTATAACCAGTTCACGCACAGCCTGCGCGAATTTGGCGCGCGCATGGACGATTTCACCATGGAGATCATGAACTTTATTGAGCGCACGACGGGCGTGACTACCGGAGTGCGGTGATGGCGATTACCTCCGGGGCTAAAGCCCCTGTTTCAAGACGACTTTACGCGGCCCTAAAGGGCCGCTCTTCCACCGTGGGAGTAAAAGTTTTGCCCCAGCGGTTAAAACCGGGATTGATCCGGGCCGGGGACGCAGGCCTAAAGGCCTGCTCCACCCCGTCGGGGGAAAAGGAATTAGAAAACAATGCTCTCTGCTGGGGAGTCCGCTGATGGCATTTACCAACAAGAGCGGGCGCACGGAAACGTCGCTATCGGAAATCAACGTCACGCCATTTGTCGACGTGGTGCTGGTGTTGCTGATTATTTTTATGGTCACCGCGCCGGTGCTGCAATCCGGCATTGAAGTCACAGTCCCCAAGACAAAAGTGGTAAAGGAAATTTCCGAAGAGCGCCTGGTGATTACGATCACTAAAGGGCAGGAAGTTTACCTGAACGGCGACCATGTTCGGCTGGACGAGATTGGCGACGCGCTGCGCAAGAAGTTTCGCGACCCTCGCGGGCAGTCCGTGTATGTGCGGGCCGACGAGAACGTGGCTTTTGGCGCGTTTGCCACGGTGATGAGCGCGGTGAAATCCGCGGGGATCACGAACGTGAGCATTGTGACCGAGCCGATTCAGCCGGGGAAAAAGTGATCGCGGTCATTCGGAAGGGCAAAAACCTTACCGCTGATGAACGCGGATACACGCGGATTTGAGGACAAGTTTCAAGTGACGTCCAGACAAGATGTGGGGCTTTGCGCGTTCTCTCATTTGTAACGCTTTTTTGAAACAAAAGGTCCCTCAGTCCTATTCGAGCGCTGATGAAAGCGCGCTCTCATATACGGAGTTCGGGATGACGACGTTTTTAAAAGTGAACGCGCAAGCTGGATTGATGTCCGTCGGGATGACGACGATTTTTTAGAAGAGTAAGAGAGTGGGCTCTCTTAACTCCCACAGGGATAACGAGATTTTAGGTACTAATTGCTAATTGCTGATTGCTAACTGCTAACGAATGGCATACGTCAGGGCCAACCTGTTTTATGAACGCGAGCAATGGAAGGGGCCAGTGCTTCTTTCCGTGGGATTCCACGGGCTGCTAGTATTGTCCATTGTTGTGTGGGGCTATGTCGCGCAGCAACACAGCACGGCCAATGACTGGGGCATCAAGCAGGGCGACGCGGTGACGGCGCAGCTTGTGAGTGCGTCCATTCCAATTCCCAAGCCTGAGCAGTCAGACAATATCGTGGCCAATGAAAACAAGGGCGTCACGCAAACGCAGCCGCAAGCAAAGCCAGTGGAGAAGCCTCCGGAAGACGCTGTACCGATCCAGGGAAAAGTTAAACCGAAGCAGGTTGAGAAGCCGGTGCAGCAGGCGCATGTGACGCCGCCTCCGCGGCCAATTCCCACGCCGGAAACCGCAGTGCCTTATGGTGAAGGCGGGCCGGTGAGCGGACCCTATGGATCTGTGACGACAGCGAATTATAAAGGCGGATTCAGCTTCCAGAACGCCGACTTTGGCGGCAAATATGGCTGGTATGTGGACGGCGTGAAGAGGCGCGTGCAGCAGAACTGGCTGACGTATGAAATTGATCCGCGCATCAAAGCGCCACATCGGGCGTTTATAGAGTTTGACATCACGCGCGATGGCAGCCCGGCGAACGTGCATCTGGCGCAGTCGAGCGGCGTGCCGTCATTGGACCAATCGGCGATGCGCGCGATTCAACGTATTGATAGTTTTGGCAAATTGCCGGAAGGCAACAGCGTGACTGTAGATTTCTGGTTTGACTATCCTCCAAAATAGGCGAATTCATGGCTAAAGAAAAAAGAACTGGCAAGGGAACAACAGGCTTACTTCTTTTAGGTTTCATGTTGCTCGGCAGCTTTTTGAGCGCCGCCGCGCAGGACCGAATCAAGATTGAATTGAATATGGGCCAGGAACGGCCACGGATCGCAGTACCGGATTTTAAGGCCGCCAATGCTGACGCGCAGACCGCGCCATTGAATACCGTCTTTAACCAGACGCTGTGGAACGATCTGGATAACGCCGGAATTTTTGATCTGGTAGCGAAGAGCTTTTATCCGTCGCAAACACCAGGGCAGCCGGCAGAGTTACAAGCGAAGGCGTGGGGAGATCCGCCGCCAAACGCCGGAGTGCTGACCTTCGGCAACCTGGGTGTGAATAACGGGAAAGTGGATGTCCAGGGCTGGCTGTATGACGTGAAGAATCCCGGCGCGCCGCAGATCCTGGGCAAGCAATATAAAGAAGATGCCAGCCCGGACAACGCGCGGCTGATCGCGCACCGCTTTGCCGATGAGATTATTGCGCGCCTGGGCAGCGGCATTGCCGGGATCGCAGAGAGCCAGATTTATTTTGTGAGCACACGCAGCGGGAACAAGGAAATCTGGCAAATGGATTACGACGGCGCGAACCAGAAGCAGATTACCAAGCTAGGGTCGATAGCGCTGTCGCCAAGGATTTCACCGGACGGGTCGCGAATGGCGTTCAGCGGGCTGACCAGGGATTCATGGCAGATCATGATGTATTCGCTGGAACTGGGCCGCACCGTAGCCTTCCCGCGGAACTCAGGCGATAATTTTTCTCCCGCATGGGCCTCGGATGGAACTAAAATCGCTTTTGCATCCTCCATGCATAGTGGGCGGTCAGAGATATTCGTCGCGGACGCGAACGGCGGAGGCGCGCGCAGGCTGAGCACCGGCAAGGGAGATGTGTCGCCCGTGTTCAATCCTAAAACGAATGGCCAGATCGCCTGGGTAAGTGGACGCACTGGACTACCGCAAATCTACGTGATGGACGCGGACGGTAGTAACGTGCAAAGGATGACCGACCAGGGCTATGCTGTTTCGCCAGCGTGGTCGCCCAATGGATTGCTGCTGGCGTTTGCTTGGGTCCGTAATTACGGTCCCGGAGTGCTGGGCGGCTCGGATATTTATCTTATGGATATCGCCTCACGACAAATTATACAGTTAACACATGATGGCGGGAGAAATGACTTCCCGTCATGGTCTCCGGATGGGCGGCACATTGTTTTTCAATCCAATCGCACCGGCAATGAGCAGATCTGGAGCGTTCTAGCGGATGGCACGCACTTGCAGCAGCTGACGCATCAGGGCCGCAATAGCCAGCCCAATTGGAGCTTTAAATAGGCCTTATATAAATTGCATTACTTTTTTGGAGGACATGAGGTGAACAAGAGCACGAGCAATCGGATCGTCGTCCTGGGGGTGCTGGCTTTCTTGATGGTGGCAAGCGGTTGTAAAAAGAAAGAGACTGCGCCACCACCGCCCCCGCCGCCTAAAGCAGTAAGCGCCACACTTTCCGCCAACCCGACTTCCATTGAAGCTGGCCAATCCGCCACGCTGACCTGGAGCACGGAAAATGCAACTGACGTTGCCCTGGATGGCAACAAGGTTGATCCCAGCGGTTCGCAAACCGTCTCGCCGACGCAAACCACCACGTATCATCTCACAGCGAAGGGCGCGGCCGGAACGCAGGAAGCCACGGCGCAAGTTTCGGTGGCCGCAAAAGCAACGCCGACTCCAACCCCGGCGCCAACTCCGACCGTCACTGACGATCAGCTCTTTGCTCAGATGGTGAAGGACGTTTACTTCGACTATGACAAGGCTGATCTGCGCCCCGATGCGCAACAGGCGGTGGCCCAGGCGGCACAGGTCATCAAGCAAAAAGGCTGGAAGGTACAGATTGAGGGTAATTGCGATGATCGCGGTTCCACCGAATACAATTTGTCTCTAGGCGAGCATCGCGCTGATTCCGCCAAGCAGGCGCTACTGCAAGCTGGCGTAAGTCCGGATTCCATCAAGACCATCAGCTACGGCAAGGAAAAACCGCAATGCACTGAGCAGAATGAAGATTGCTGGCAGAAAAACCGCCGCGATCACTTCACGCTGTTACACTAACTGAAAAGGCCGGGCAGGCCAGTGCCTGTCCGGCTTATCAAGTTTGGTTCGCGCCCAAGGTTTGGTTTCCACCAGCCCTGATTCCGGTGCACACTTTAAGAGGAAGCGCCTCCTCGTCAATAAAAGAAAATACCTTGCAGGATCAAGCAGCTATTCTGCATCTAACGAGTTAAATGCCTATGAAGAAACAAAGTTTTGCCGTCATGCTGGCTGTGCTGCTTTTTGCACTGTGCGCCAGCCGCACCGCGTCCGCCGCGGACACCAAGTCACAGCTCATACAGATCCAGACCCAGCTCCAGCTCATGCAGGACAACATGTCACGCATGCAGCAGTCTTTCGATGAACGCATGGGCGTGATGAAAGACCTGCTCACGCAGCAGACCGATAACGTCAACAAGATGGGGTCGGCTGTCCAGAATCTGCAAAAAACGCTGGGGCAGCAGACCACCGACGCGGGCAGCAAGGTCGACCAGATTTCAGGGCAGGTGCAGGCGCTGCATGATGCG
>C688J14111_10000460_pt1 | contig 10279 bp, 9 predicted proteins | sample HopSoiMetagenom1_FD_14111 | JGI IMG/M metagenome (IMG submission 14111)
GATCCGGTGTGTCGCGCGCTGGATCGACTGTGATGAACAGCGGCTGGACATGCTCGGCCGCCGCGCCGAGCATGTCCAGCGCCAGTCCGATATTCTGCAGATCGGTCGGGCAAACGTCCGGACAATACGTGAAGCCGAAATAGACCAGCATCAGTTCGCCACGGAAGTCCTCGTCGGTGCGCCGTTTGCCGGCGTGGTCGATGAGCGCGAATGGTCCGCCGATCGGCTCGCGGTTCCACATCACCGCGTCCATCAGCTCGGCAGCCGAACGCGAGGATTGCGTCTGCGCGGCAAGCGGCGCGATGTTCGCGAGCATCAGCGCCGCAAGCGTAATCGCCCGCAGCATCAGGCGCTGAAGATCAGCTTGCTGCCGGTTGACGTGTTGATGACGCTTCCCGGCATCTGCTGGCGCGCCTCGAGCAGGAAGTTCAACCCGCTGCAATGCATCGGGATCAGCACGTCGGGTTCGAGTTTCTTGATCTCGGTCATCACCTGCGTGAGATAGTCGGCCGGCGCGGGTCCGAGATGGAAGCCGCCGACGATCGCGTGCACTTTCTGGATGCCAGAAACCTGCTGCGCCTGACGGACCGAATTGACGATGCCGACGTGGCCGCAGGACGAGATCACCACTAGGCCCTTGCCGCGGATGTTGAAGCAGGTCGCGTGCTCATGCACGTGCTGGTCCGGCACGATCTTTCCCTGTAGCTCAGCGGCGGTGTAGTGGCCGTAATCGCAGCCAGCCGCCTCCTTACTGGAATAATCGACGAAGCTGTTCGGCAAAATGCGCTCGATGCTGTTGCGTGTGATCTTGCCCGTCGTAAAGGCGTGCCCCTCGATGACGGTAGGTGTTTCGCACAGCACCACCGACACTCTCTGCGCAACGATCTGGCGCCGATCAAGTGTGCCAAATTCACCGAATTGCCCCGGCGTCGCTGAGCCGGTGGCGCGATGGCAGAAATTGTCTTCGCCACCCGCGTAGAGCTTGATGTCGGCCGGCATCACCGCGCGGTGTTTCTCCAGAAAGCCAATGAGACCGCCATAGTGATCGATGTGGCCGTGGCTGACGATCATCGCCTGGATCTTCGACGGGTCGACCTTGAGCAGATCCATATTGTTGAGAATTGCCGTCGTGTAGCCGAAGTCGAGCAAGATCGTGCGGTTCTCGGCGCCGCGCTGTGATTCCAGATACAGCGAGAGGCCCCATTCATTGTGCAACACGTTGCGCGCGCTCGCGCTGCGTCCGGGTCCCGGTCCTTCGTGCACCACGCCGTTGACCGTGCTGCCGCGCAGGAACTGATCGTGCTGCTGGTCGACGAGCACTCGCATCGTGAGCTTGTCGACAGTTGGCACCTGGATCGGTTGCGCGCTCGCAATCTCGATGCACGAGAAGCCGCCCGCAGCCGAGGCTACGGCGAATGCTGTTGACGACTTCAGAAAGCCGCGTCGATCGAGATTGTTCATGATTGTCCCTGTGGCGCTCGTTGCGCGCCGCGGCACAGTAGGGCTTGCGTGAGAGTCGTCAATGAAGGAGGGGCAATTCGCCCGAGAATGGTGCCGAATTGGTTGCGACATTGTGGCTCACTGAGGGAACGTGCGCGAAGTGTGGTGATTGTTACTCCGCCGCCTGCTGTTCCTCGACATCGATGAATCCGCCGGACTGGCGCTGCCACAGCGCTGCGTAGTGGCCGTTCGCGCGCAACAGCTCTGCATGCGTGCCTTGTTCGACGATGCGGCCATGGTCGAGCACGATCAGCCGGTCCATGCGCGCNATGGTCGAGAGCCGGTGAGCGATGGCAATCACGGTCTTGCCCGCGATCAGCGTGCCAAGGCTTTGCTGGATCGCGGACTCCACCTCGCTGTCGAGCGCGGAGGTCGCCTCGTCGAGCACCAGGATCGGCGCATTTTTGAGGATCACGCGCGCGATCGCGATGCGCTGGCGCTGGCCGCCTGAGAGCTTCACCCCGCGCTCGCCGACCTGCGCGTCGTAGCCGTGCCGGCCTTTCCAGTCCTCGAGATCGAGGATGAACTCGTGCGCATGCGCGAGCTTCGCCGCCGCGACGATCTCGTCGTCGCTTGCGAGCGGCCGGCCGTAGCGGATGTTGTCAGCGATCGAGCGGTGCAGCAGCGAGGTGTCCTGCGTCACCACCGAGATCTGCGCGCGCAGGCTCTCTTGGCGGACCTGTGCGATGTCCTGTCCGTCGATCAGGATGGCGCCGCCTTCGAGATCGAAGAAGCGCAGCAGCAAATTGACCAAGGTAGACTTGCCGGCGCCGGAGCGGCCGACCAGCCCGACCTTTTCGCCAGACTTAACCGTGAGCGTCAGCCCATCCATCACGGGGAAATTGCGCACCTGCCCGTCGCTGCCGACGCGCGGCGCGCGCCCGTAGCCGAAGCGCACATCGTCGAACGCGATCTCGCCGCGGGACACGTTGAGCGCGGGCGCCTGAGGTGCATCGGTGAGCGCGATCGGGCGTGCGATCGTCATCATGCCTTCCTGCACCACGCCGACATTCTCGAAGATCGTGGTCACCTGATAGGCGACCCAGCCGGACACACTCACGATCTGCCAGGCGAGCGGCAGCGCCATCGCAACCGTGCCGACCTCGACCCGGCCTTGCGACCACAGCAGCATCGCGAGCCCACCGGTCCCGGTGACCAGCATCGCGTTGAGCGTAGAAAGACTGAAGCTGAACAGCGTGTTGAGCCGCAGCGAGCGATGAAATTTCCCGGTGTGGTGTTCAAGTGACTCCCTGACGTAGTCGTCTTCCTCGCGCGCGCGCGCGAACAGCTTCACCGTCAGGATATTCGTATAGCTGTCGACGATGCGGCCGGTCAGCGCCGAGCGCGCCTCGGACACTTCCTTCGAGCGGTCGCGCATGCGCGGCACGATCGCGCGCAACAGCACGAGATAGCCGCAGAACCACAATGTGATCGGGAGCGCGAGCCAAGGGTCCGCGTGCGCGAGCAGCAGTAACGCACTGGTGCCATAGACCAGGATGTACCAGACGCCCGTGATCAGAGCGACGATGGTCTCGCGCAGCGCCGGGCCCGTCTGCATGACACGGTTGGCGATGCGGCCGGCAAAGTCGTTCTGGAAGAACGCCCATGACTGCCGCACGACATGCCAGTGGTTCTGCCAGCGGACGCGGTTCGTGAGGTTTGCGGCGATCGCCTGGTTGGCGAGCAGGTTCTGCATTGTCATCGCGGCGGGACGCGCCACGAGCAGGACCAGCGCCATGCCGATCAGCATGGGTCCATGTTCGGCGAACAGCGTAGCCGGCTGTGCGCTGGTCACGAGCGTGACGACCCGTCCGATGAAGATCGGGATCATCGTGTCCATGATGGCGACGAGGAAACCGGCGACGAACAGGGCCGCGAACAGGGGCTTCGCCTGTCGGGCAAAATGCCAATAGAACGCCACCAGCCCCGGAGGCGGCTCCGGGGTCTCGGGCGCGACAGCAGGCTTCAACAGCTGTTCGAACAGCGTGAACATGGTGAACATTGTGGCCGAAGAGCGCGCTTGTTAGGGGATCAGAGCGCGTCTGTCACATGACTTCTGCTGATTGGTGTCATTTCGCGGGCGAGACTCGCAGTACACGCCCGTTGCCGGCATCGGTCAGCAGCCAGAGTGCGCCGTCCGGCCCTTGCCGCACGTCGCGGATGCGTTCGCCGAGGCGTTCCAGCAAACGCTCTTCTTTAGTGACTTTCTCCCCCTCGAGCTCGAGCCGCACCAGCATCTGCCCGGCCAGCGCGCCCACGAAGAGGCTGCCCTTCCACGCCGGAAACAGATCGGCGGTGTAGAACGCCATGCCGGAGGGCGCGATCGAAGGCACCCAGTACTTGATCGGCTGTTCCATGCCGGGCTTCGCGCTCGACTCGTGGGCCTTCGTGCCGTCGTAGTTGATGCCGTAGCCGATCACGGGCCAGCCGTAGTTCTTGCCGGCGAGCGGAATGTTGACCTCGTCGCCGCCACGTGGCCCGTGCTCGTGCTCCCAGAGCTTGCCGGTCTGCGGATGCAGCGCGGCACCTTGCGAATTGCGGTGGCCGTAGCTCCAGATCTCCGGCTTCGCATCGTTGCGGCCGACGAGTGGATTGTCGGCCGGTACAGCGCCGTCCGGCGTGACGCGCACGATCTTGCCAAGATGGTTGGCGAGGTTCTGCGCTTCATTGCGATCGGTGAAGTGCTCGCCCATTGTGAGCCACAGATTGCCATCGCGGCCTTGCACCATGCGGCAGCCATAGTGATTGCCGCTCGACAGGGGCCCCTCCTGGCGGAAGATCACCTTCACGTTGTCGAGCTGCGGCGCTTCGCCGTCGGCAAGACGTGCGCGGGCCATCGCGGTGCGTCCGCCGCCGGATGCGGGCTCGGCGAAGCAGAAGTAGATCGTCTTGTTCGATGCGAAGTCGCGGTCGAGCACGACATCGTGCAATCCGCCTTGGCCGGAGGCGCGCACCGGCGGCACGTTCGCGATCGCCGGCGAGAGCTTGCCCTCACGCGTGACGATACGCATCCGGCCGGGCCGCTCGGTAACCAGCATCCTGCCATCCGTCAGGAATGCGAGACCCCACGGATGACTAAGCCCGCGCACGACCGTTTCGACGGAAAGATTGCCTGCGCTCGAGGGAAAGGTTTGCGCGAGAGCTGGCGTCACACAGCACGCGGCGAGAACAACAAACAGCAATCGCCGCATGGCGAACTCCTTTCGCGCGAGTAGCCCGTCGGGATACGCGAAAGTATCAGAAAAGTTGCGCGGCGCGGGCGGCGCTGAAGGTGATGGCGGTGAGAACCACGGCGATGGAGACGCCGAGCGCAAGCGTTGCGATCAGTGCGGGCAGGGTGTCTTGCGGCGCGCCGACGCGAAGCGCCGGGGCGGCGAAGCCGAATTTGGGTGAGCGTCTGAACATCGTCCGTCTCGAAGCATGCGCCTTCCACCGTGCCGTTCCCACGCTCGATGTCGCGTGGAACTGCGGCGAACCTGTTGGGAAATAACGGCGAATCCGTGAATTATGGTTAACGAGTGGTTAACGGTGGCGGCTGTCGTGCCGTTAGGCCAGACTTGGCCTCAAGGACCGCCAAGGGTTCGGGAGGGGACATGAGAAGAGTCATACTGGCCGCGGCCATCCTGGCGCTCGGCCTCACCGGCGTTTCCGCACAAACGTATCCGTCTCGGGCAATCACCATCATCGTGCCGTTCGCGGCCGGCGGGCCGACCGATGCAGTCGCGCGCGCGATCAGCGAGCGCATGCGTGTCTCGCTCGGTCAGCCGATCCTGATCGAGAACGTCACAGGCGCGGGTGGCTCAATCGGCACCACGCGCGCGGTTCGCTCCGCGCCCGACGGCTACACACTCAGCCTCGGGCACACCGGCACGCACGTGGTGAACGGCGCGATCTACCCGCTGCAATACGATCTGCTCAATGACTTCGAGCCGGTCGCGCTCATCGCAGCCAACACCATGATCGTGGTGACCAAGAACGATGTGCCGCCGAAGAATTTCCGCGAGCTGATCGACTGGCTCAAGGCCAATCCAGGCAAGGTGGCGGTCGGCACGGCCGGCGTCGGCTCGGCGTCGCATTTTTCCGGCGTCTATTTCCAGAACCTGATCAAGGCGCAATTCAATTTCGTGCCCTATCGCGGCACGGGCCCTGCGCTGCAGGATCTCGTCGCCGGCCAGATCGACATGATCGTCGACCAGGTGTCGAATGCGATCACGCAGGTGCAGGCGGGTAAGATCAGGGCTTACGCGATCGCCGACACCAAACGACTTGCCAATGCACCGGAGGTCCCGACCGCCGATGAGGCGGGCCTGCCGGGTTTCCAGATCTCGCTCTGGAATGGATTGTGGGTGCCGAAGGGCACGCCCGCGGAGATCGTCGCGAAGCTCAATGCGGCCGTGCTCGATGCGCTCAATGATCCGGGGGTGCGCAAGAGGCTTGCCGACGTAGGGCTCGAAATTCCGCCGCCTGAGCGGCTCACGCCGCAAGCGCTCGGCGCGTACCAAAAAGCCGAGATGGAAAAATGGTGGCCGATCATCAAGGCCGCGAACATCAGGCCGGAGTGAAGGCAATGCGCGCAATCATCGGGCTCGCGATCTCTCTCTTTCTGGCGACATCACCCGCGTCAGCCCAAACGCACTACCCCGATCAGAACGTGCGCATTCTCGTCGGGTTCCCGGCCGGCACGGCGCCGGACGTGGGCGCGCGCATCGTTGCCGACAAGCTCGCGACTCTCTGGGGCAGGGGCGTCATCGTGGAGAATATCTCGGGCGCGAGCGGCAACATCGCAGCCGACCGCGCCGCCAAGGCGGCACCGGACGGCTACACGCTGTTCATGGGCGGCAACTCGTCGCTGATCATGAGCGTCAGCCTCTACGACAAGCTCTCGTTCGATCCGGTCAAAGATTTCGTCCCGATCACGCAGATCTTCATCGCCGCGAACCTGCTGGTGGTGCATCCGGACGTGCCGGCGAAGAGCATTGACGAACTGGTCGCGCTCGCGAAGGCGAAGCCCGGGCAATTGACCTACGGCCACACCGGCACGGGCTCGTCGCAGCATCTGGCCAATGAGCTGTTCAAATACATGACCAAGACCGACATTGTGCCGGTCGCTTATCGCGGGTCCACCGCCGTGCTGCCCGATCTGCTCGCCGGGCGCATCAACATGGCATTCCTGAATGTGGTCAACGCCGCGCCGCTGGTGAAAGAAGGAAAGCTTCGTGCCTTCGCGGTTTCCTCGCGCAAGCGCTCGGTTGCGGCGCCCGACCTACCGACCATGATCGAGAAGGGCTATCCGGATTTCGAAGCCGTGCCATGGTTTGGATTCCTCGCGCCGACCGGCACCCCTCAGGCGGTCATCGACAAGGTCCATCAGGACACCGTCACGGTGCTCGCCATGCCCGACGTGCGCAAGCGATTCGAGGCCAACGGGCTGGATGTGGTCGGCGGCACGTCCGCGGAGTTTGCGCAGGTCATCAAAACGGAAATTCCATACTGGGCGAAGATCATCAAGGAAGCGGGCATTAAGGCATCGGAGTAGCGAGAGGAGACGGGAAGCGACAGTGCAGATACTCGCGCGCACACTCCTGATCGCGCTCTCGTTGCTGCTCGCCACGGGCCCTGCCAGCGCACAAACCTATCCGGATCACGCCATACGCCTGATCGTCGGCTTCACGCCGGGCAGCGCGACGGACGTCAGTGCGCGCATGTTCGCGCAGAAGCTGACCGACGCGTGGAATGTGCCGGTGACGGTCGAGAATATTCCCGGTGCGGGCGGCAGCGTCGGGGCCGAGCGCGTCGCGCGGTCCGCACCTGACGGTTACACGCTTTATTGGGGCGCGAATGGTGCGATGACGATCAATCCATCGCTCCAACCCAACCCAACTTTCGACCCGGCGCGTGACCTTGCGCCCATTGCGCGCCTGCTCGTGTCGCCGAGCATTCTGGCCGTCAACAACGACGTGCCCGCGAAGACCGTCGGTGAGCTGATCGCGCTCGCGAAAGCGCAACCGGGAAAGCTCTCGTATGCGAGCCCCGGCTCCGGAACACCGCAGCACATCGCGGGCGAAGTCTTCAAGGCGCAACTCGGTCTCGACATCGTGCACGTGCCGTATCGCGGTGCGAACTTCACGGACGTGATCGGCGGACGCGTTACGATGACACTTCAGAATGCCGGCGCGCTATTGCCCACGGTGCGCGACGGAAGGCTGCGCGGGCTTGCGATCACGGCACTGCAGCGCTCGCCCAACATTCCCGAATTGCCGACCATGAACGAAGCGGGAGTGCCGGGCTTCGAGGCGACCTCGTGGTTTGGCTTGCTCGCGCCCACCGGAACGCCGCAAGCGATTATCGCCAAGCTGCACAGGCAAGCCGTCGAGATCGTGCGGCATCCGCAACTGGTGGAGAATTTCGGCAAGATCGGCCTCGATGTCGTCACCGACCCGCCTGACGCCTTTGCCACTATCATCCGGACCGATACCGCCAAATGGGCGAAGGTCATCAAGGACGCGGGCATCAAGAGTGAGTGACGCCGCTATTGCGCCGCTTCGGCCGCCGGGTGCCAGTCCATCGGCACGTGCCCGGGCTGATCGACAACGCGATTGAGCCAGGCGCGGATCGCGGGGAATTCGTCGAGTCCGAAGTCGCACTCGTCCGCGACGTGGGTATAACCATACAGCGCGATGTCGGCGATCGTATAATGGCCGGCAGCAAAGAAGTCGTTCGCCGCGAGATGCTTCTCCATCACGCCGAAGGCCTGGTAGCCCTTCTCCATCCAGTCCTCGAGCGCGTGCGTTTGCAGCTCGCGTCCGCCCTTGACCAGCGTGAGCCAGAAGAACGCCGCCCCGAGATAGGGCTCGAGGCTGTTCTGCTCGAAGAACATCCATTGCAGCGCCATGGTGCGATCAATGCGGTCCTCGGGCGCAAGCGGCGTGCCGCCCGCGATGTACCAAAGGATGGCATTCGACTCGGAGATGTAGCGTCCCTGCGCGACCTCGAGCACCGGCACGCGTCCGCTCGGATTCATCGCCAGAAAATCCGGCGTGCGTGCGTCGCCCTTCAGGATATCGAGGTCGACGATCTCATAAGGAATATTGAGCTGCGCCAGCGCAAGCCGCGCCTTGTAGCAGTTTCCCGACCGCTGCATCGAATAGAGCGTGTACATCGTCTCGCCGCTGTCCGCACCGGCGCGCGTCCGAGGCATAAAGGACCGCAGATGCACCATTGCAAGCTCGCTCGCGCAAGCGGCTATCAGAATAGCACAAGTGGCCTGTGAAAAGACGGGGCCGAAGCCGTTTCCGGCGCCGGCGCAACCGCAAGAGCGAACGCTATTCCGCCGCGATGCGGTGCGCGCGGGCGTATTCGACCAGCGCGTTGTCGTTCACCGGTACGATCGGCATGAAGTCGCGGTGCGCGATGAATTCCGGCCGGTTGAATTTGGTGATGTGGTTCGAGACGGCACAGAGCGTCAGGTAGATGATCTTGCGCGGGTATGGCGTGATGTTCGGCGCCGAAGCATGCACCAGGTTGCCGTGGAACATCAGCACCGAGCCGGGCTTGCCGGTCGGCGCCACGATGCCGGGTTCGCCGCTGTGCTCAGCGTCGCGACAGAGCCGCGTCACGGCGTCCTGATCAAGCGTCCAGAGCGGATATGACGTGGTCTGCAGATCGTGGCCGGCTTGCAGCACGCCCTGCTTGTGGCTGCGCGGCACCAGCATCAACGCGCCGTTGAACGGGAAGACCTCATCGAGGAACACCGCGATGTTCATCGCGCGAGCGTCGGGCATGCCGTCATCACGCGCCCAGGTGCCATAGTCCTGATGCCATTGCCACACGTCGCCCTCAAAGGCGGCCTTGGCATTGAGCTTGAACTGGTGAACGTAAACGCTTTCGCCGAACACTTGCTGCAGTGGCTCGACCAGGCGCGGATGATGCGCGAGCAGGCGGAACACTTCGTTGTACTGATGCGCCGCAAAGGCGGTGCGCGGTGCGCCTGATTTCTCACGCCAGACTTCCGGGCGCTGCTGGTTGAGGATCTCGTCCGCGCCGGATCGCATCAGCGCGATTTCTTCTTCGGCAAAGCAGTTCGGGAAGAAGCAGTAGCCCTGCTCGTCGAATTGGCGGATCTGGTCGGCGGTCAGTTTCACGGGCTTCCTCCGAATGGACGGCGCAGGTGATTGGCAATCGGCTGGGACTGTAGACCAAATGCGGATGGCGCGCAGCATCTCACCGAATTTGGGAAAATCCGAGCGGTTGACAGTCAGTGCCGTTAACGTTGAATCGAGTTCCACCGGTTGCATTAGGCTGTTGCTGCCGCGCGGCTGTTACGCCGCGGACATGCTCGCTGAGGGGCGTCCCGCGGAAAGCCGGATCCGGACGATCGCTCGCATCTGGGCGATCGCGGCGGGTCTTTTCTATTGCTACGACGTCCTCCGCGACACCGGCAGGACGTTGGCGGCCGGTGGCCGTCCGCTCGGCGACGACTTCGTGAACTTCTGGTCCGGCGCGAAGCTGGCGTGGAGCGGTCGCGTCGCGGAGGTGTATGACTGGCCCGCCTACCACGCCTTTCAGGCGAGCGTCGTTGGGCCTGACCTCGGGGCCTATAATTACAGCTATTCGCCGATTCTGCTGCTCTTAACCGCGCCGCTCGCGGCGCTTCCGTATCTTCCAGGGCTCACGGCCTGGGTCGTCGCGAGCTGGCTCGCGTTCTGGCGTGCGTTCCGTGTTGCGATGCCCGAGCAAGGAGCGGCGCTTCTGGCGTTCGCTACGCCCGCCGTGTTCGTGA
>C688J14111_10000461_pt1 | contig 10272 bp, 8 predicted proteins | sample HopSoiMetagenom1_FD_14111 | JGI IMG/M metagenome (IMG submission 14111)
GCCAGCGCTCGCCGCAACGGGAATCTTGAGCATGTCCTGCGGCTTTTCGATCAGCGCCGGCACCTTGACGGCAAAGCGGCCGGTCGCGCCTTCGAGCGCCCCCGCGGCGACCAGGCTGTTCGACTGCTGCGTGATTGCGATGAGCTGTTCGAGTGAAACGCCGTGGCTCTTCATCAACATCGGCTCGGCGACGACCTCGACCGCCTCGTCTCGCACCCCGCGGATTTCAGCTGAAATGACTCCCGGCACCTGCTCGATCGTGCTCTTGGCGGTGCGCGCAAGGCGCGCGAGCGTGCGCTCGGGCAGGTCGCCTGCGAGCGCCACGACCAGAACCGGATAGAGCGAAAGATTGACCTCCTGCACGGCAGGCTCGTCGGCGTCCTTCGGCAGATCGCGCTTCGCCTCGTCCACCTTCGCGCGCACGTCGGCGAGCGCCGCCTTGGAATCAAAACCGGCCTGGAATTCGAGCAGCACGTAGGCGCCGCCCTCGAAGGCGGTGGCGCGCATCTCCTTCACATTCGAGACCGACTTGAGCTTGGTCTCGACCGGCTTGATCAGCAGGCGCTCGGCATCTTCCGGACTGATCCCGCGCTGCGACAGCAGCGTGTAGATGATCGGGATTTTCACATCGGGCTCGGCTTCCTTAGGGATCGTCACGTAGGCGACGAGACCCGCGATCAGCAGGAAAGCGAGCGCCGCAATGGTCAGGCGCGCGTGATTGATGGCGTAGTCGACGGGATTGGCCATGTTCTTGCTCAGATGTCATCTCGGAAGCCGCCGCAGGCGGCTATCCGGGATCCATAGCCACGAGACTCTCGGCTCATTCGCTTGACCTGTGTTTATGGATCCCGGCTCTCGCTTCGCTCGGCCGGGATGACGCAATCACCTCACCGCGCGGCAGTCTTCGGCGCTTCGCCTCCGACCGCCTCGACCTGCTGGCCTTCGCGCACGAAGTCCTGACCCTGCACGATCACGCGCGCGCCATCCGCAATGCCGGCGACCCACATGAACTCCTGCTGGTCTTCGACGAGCGAAACCGGCACGAACGCGACCTTGCTGCCCGCGTCGACCAAACGAACACCGAGTTCGCCCGATGAGGAGAAGGTCAGCGCGGAGCGCGCCACGCGCGTTGCCGGGACAGGAGCCAGCGGAATCGCGACCTCCGCGGTGATCCCGTCCGGGATCGAACCGTCTGCGTTCGGGATTTCCACGTCGACCCGATAGGTGCGCGTGCTTGCGCTCGCCGACTTGGAGATGAAGCGCACCTTGCCGTTCGCCTTCTTGCCGGTGACGAGCCGGACTTCGGCCACACCGCCGAGGTGCACGCCCGCGAGATTGCGCTCGGCGACTTCGACGACTGCCAGAATCGGATCGATCGAGACGATCTGCGCGATTTCCTTGCCCATCATCTGCAGCACTGCCTGCCCGACTTCGACCGGCACGTCATTCACAATCCCCGACCAGGGCGCCCGAACGACACTGCGGTCCTTCTCGGCCTCCGCGGCGGCGAGCCCGGCCTCGGCGGCCTTGAATTGCGTTTCGAGATTGACCGCCTCGAGCTTCGGCATGGTGCCCTGCTCGACGAGCTTCATTTTGGCCGCCAGCTCGGTCTTGCGCTGCAACAGCATCGCTTTCGCCTGCATCACGCGAGCCTCTCGCGCCTCGTCGGAGAGCACGGCGATCACATCGCCCTCCTTGACCATCGAGCCGCGCCGCACCTTGAGCTCCGCAATAGTGCCGTCCGCGCGCGCCATGAGCATCATCTTCTTGTCGGCCTCGGTGCGCCCGGAGAGCACGAGGCTGCGCGTGCGCGGCTCGACGCGTGAGTCGATCACCGAGACCCGAAACAGCTTCTGCTGTTGCTTCGCCTCCGGCTGCACGGCAGCGCGGCTCTCCGCCGTCTCGTGCGGAAACAGATGTCCGGATGCGATCCAGGCCACGGCGCCGACGACAAGTCCAACCGCGGCAATGCGTGCGCCCTTCATGATCGTCCCCCCGTCTCGTTGTCGTTGGCGCTCGGCGCGAGCAACTGGCCGACCATGCGCAGCACGATCGGCATCACGGCTTCGGCGTTGAACGAGGGTTCGACAGCGCGCCGCCATGACAGGCCGTCCGCGAGCGCGAATAGCACCGTCACGGTGCCGTCGAGGTCGATGTCGCGGCGGACCTCGCCGCGCTCGGCCGCGCTCTTCAGCAATTCGATGAAGCGTGCCCGCACGTCCGCCTCGATGTCCTGATAGATGCGCGCCACGGCAGGGTTGCGGCGGCTCTCCGCCATGATCTCGGCACAGAGCGCGATCTCTTCGAGGCTGCGCTCGACCAGGTGCTGCTGGGCAAGCGCAGCAAGACCGTCGAAGAAGTTCTCCGCGCTCACCGCCGCGAAATTCTGCGCGGTCAGGGCGCGATCGCGCTCCGCGATGCCGGCGATGATGTCTTCCTTGGAGCGGAAGTAGCGATAGAGGTTGCCCGGGCTCATGCCGGCCTCGGCGCAGATCTCCTGCATCGAGGTCTGATGAAAGCCCGACCGCGCGAAGCAGGTCTGCGCGGCGCTCAGAATTTCACTCCGGCGGTCGGCCGCGAGCTGGACATTGGCCCGGCGCATGAATGGTGCCTTGCAGTAAAATAGAGCGAACGTTCATTCGCAGATAGGTTTGAAAGGGTTAAGAAGTCAATAAGGAAGCCTCGGAGCACCCTTGGCCCGTGCGCTATTTGCTTGAAAATTCTCCTCTTTCTCGAAGACTGATTCTGTTGGTGAATGAGCGTCGCCCGGAAACTGACCACTTTTCGCACCCAGTGAATCGCTTGGCTATCTGTGCAACCTCAAATATGGTCCGAAAACTAAGAGCAATCCGCCGATATCTTTCCCGAACTCTGACAAATCATTTTCAGGAGGCGATATGAGCGACCATACCAACACAAAGCACATGCGCCATGCAGCAAAAGGCGGTATCCGCAGACGTGATTTGATGACCGGGTCGCTTGCCGGCGCCTTTGCGTTCGGCACGTCGCCGGCCTGGGCACAACTTGGCCCGACCATTCCGCAGCATTGCGTCCCGCCGGTTCCTCCCGGTCAGCCCGTCGCCTTTACTCCTCCGGCCGCGAATGCACCGGTGCGCGTGCGCAAGAGTGCATTCGAACTCTCCCCGCCTGAGGTCGACAAGCTCAAGAGCGCTTACGCGGCCTTGCGCAATCTGGCGCAACAGAGCCCGGACGATCCACGCAACTGGTTTCATCAGGGCCAGGTCCACTGCTGGTACTGCAGCGGAGCGCTTGACGGACTATGGGGACAGGAGATTCACGGAAGTTGGTGGTTCCTGCCCTGGCATCGCGCCTACCTGTATTTCCACGAACAAGTTCTCGGTAATCTCATCGGCGATCCGACCTTTGCGCTTCCGTTCTGGGATTGGGACACGCCGGGCCGCGACCGTTTTCCGTTCGACACCTACGGGCAGCCGAACGATGCCTCCAACCCGCTGGGCGATCGCAGCCGCGGCGTCAGTCCGAGCGACCGGCTTCCCGCGGGCTTTGTGGGCCCTGGCATGATGCAGCGCGTTTTAGGCGCTGCGACGTTCACGGACTTCGGCGGCAGCGGCGATCAGTCGCTCGGGCAAAACCAGATGGGTATCCTTGAAGGTGGCCCCCACGGCGGCGTGCATGTGTGGACGACCGATCCGAAGGTTGATTTCAACAATCCGAAACCCGACATGGGTGTGCTGGCTTCGGCGGCATTCGATCCAGTCTTTTTCGCCCATCACGCCAACATCGACCGGGTTTGGGACAAGTGGATCAAGGAGCCGCAATCCAAGCACGCCAATCCCGACAATCAGGCATGGCTGAACCAGTCCTTCTTCTTCTACGACCAGGCGCAGAACTGGACCTTCATATCGAACAACCAGATGCTCGAGCCGGAAGCGATGAGCTATCGGTATCAAGCACCGCAGCAGCAGCCGACCCCCGCGGTGGTCGCCGCCGCGGCGCCCGCCGGGCCCCGTCCGCAGGCGCGGCTCGCGCAACTGCCCCAACTCAGCGCACCGGTGGTCGATCTCAGTCAGAGCGCCGGGGCTAAGGCACTCACGCCCGACCCGGCGAGCGTGCGCGCCGCGATCCCGCAGGAAAGCCGCCAGCGCCTGAACGCAGTCGGCGCAATGGCCGCTACACCGGGCAATGAGCAACACGTCATCCTGCGCATCGAAGGCGTGGAGATCCCCTCCGATCGCGGCGCGCTGGTGCACGTGTTCGTGAACAAGCCGGACGCTACAGCCGCGACAAGCACCGACGATCCGGCATTCGCCGGCACCATCGCGGTGGTGGCCGCCCGAGCGCCCGGCAGCGCAGGGCACGCGCATCCAGTGGTGCGGAATTTCGGCTTCGACATTACGCGCATTGCGTCGCAACTCGGTAATGCCAACGACATCACGGTGACGCTGGTGCCGGCGACAGGCTCGGGCGAGAAGCCTTCCGCGGTCAATCTGCGCTACAACAGGATCTATATCTCGACGCGTCAGTGAGTTGAGCCAAGGCGTACTGGCTTACTGGGCCGGCACACCCGCGGGTCTAAGCTGACGACCGGCGTCGCTGGCCCCGTCGGTCTTGCTGAGCCCGGTTCGCGTTGACCGCGCTCGCTCGCCCGCATAGGCTTGCGTCGATAGGGATGGAGTCCCCCGATAACCGCCAAGGCTCGACCTTTTCTTGGCTGATGACTCCTACCGCGCAACATGGCGGTAGGATTCTGTCCGAACCAACCGCCCAGCCGGGCGGTTTTTTTGCGCCCGCAATTGAAAGGATGGCGAATGGGCTTTCTGATCGTGTTTCTCGGCGGCGGGATCGGCGCGGCGCTGCGCCACGGCGTGAACCTCACCTTGGCGCGGCTGCTCGGCACGGCCTTTCCATACGCAACGCTGTTCGAGAACGTGACCGGGTCGTTCGTGATGGGACTGCTCGCCGCCTACTTCGCGTTCAAGGGCGATGCCACGCAGCACTGGCGGCTGTTCTTCACCACCGGCATCCTCGGCGGCTACACGACTTTCTCGGCATTCTCGCTCGATGTCGCGCTGCACTACGAGCGCGGCGAGCTCGGCCTTACGGCGCTCTACATACTGCTGTCGGTCGGGCTCGCGGTCGGTGGGCTCTTTGCTGGACTAGCCGTGGTGCGTAATTTCTCTTGAAGAGTACCGTGAGGGCATTCCTTCTAGATCGATTCCGCGTAGAGTTCCCGTGCTCTGCATTGCGGCTGGGGAGATCAAGGCATGATGACGACCGTTCAGGCGTTGGTGTGGTCGGGAATTCTCACGTTTCTGATGCTGCTGCTCGGGCTTCTGGTCCGTACGCGGGCTTGGGCGCCCGAAGGCATGATGACCGCATTCGGCAATCGTGAGGGCGTGGCTGAGCCGCTGGGCCTTGGCGGCCGCGTCGACCGCGCCGCAAAGAACATGATCGAAGGCATGGTGATGTTTCTGGCGCTCGTGCTTGCCGCGCAGATCGCGGGCAAGGCCCCACAGGCAGCGTTTGGAGCCACCATCTTCTTCTGGGCGCGGCTCGTTTATTGGCCGGCCTACCTTGCCGGCATCCCGTTTCTGCGCACGCTGATCTGGCTCGTCAGCATCGTCGGGCTGATCCTGATCCTCAAGGAAGTCTGGTAGCTGCTACTGCAGCGTCTCCAAGAGCCCCCGCATCAGAAGGGTGCGCGGCTCGATTGATGAGACGAGTCCGTGCTCCCACTCGGTATGCGCGCCGTCGCCGTCAATGCCGAGGCCGTCGAGCGTCGGGACGCCGAGTGCGGCGGTGAAATTGCCGTCGCTGCCGCCGCCGGTCATCTCGGTGTGCTGCAAGTCGAAGCCGATGCCTTTCGCGACCGCCTGCGCGTGGCGGAACAGCACGTCGATGGCCGTCGTCATCTCGAATGGCGGGCGGTTCATTCCGCCGATCACCTCGAGCTTCACGCCCGGATCGAATGGCTCGAGCCCGAGGATTTTCGTTTCGAACTCCGCGCCAGCAGCGACATCGCGCACGCGCAGATCGACGCTCATGTGACAATGCTGCGGGATGACGTTCGGCGCAGTGCCGCCCTGGATCACACCGACCGTCGTGGTGACGCCGCGGGAATAGTCGGTCATCCCTTCGATCGCCAGCACCTGGCGCGCCATCTCCCTGATCGCGCTGCGTCCATCCTCGTGCCGCGCGCCGGAATGGGCCGGCACACCGGTCGCTTTCACCTCGAAACGGCCGACACCCTTGCGTGAAGTTACGATCTTGCCCCCATCCCGCGCCGGCTCTGTAACCAACACGTAGCGAGCCTTCTTGGCTTCGCCCTCGATCAGACGGCGCGAGGTCGGGCTGCCGACTTCTTCGTCCGGCGTGAAGAGGAAAGTGACCGGCAGCTTCGGGCTGCCGGCGCGCGCGACCTGCCGGAATGCTTCAAGCGCGAGATACGCCCCGCCCTTCATGTCGAACAGGCCAGGGCCGTAAAGCTTGTCGCCGTCGCGCCGGAATGGAAGCGGGCCAGCGAGCGTGCCGATCGGATGCACGGTGTCGATGTGCGACATGATCAGGATGCCGGCCCCGCTACCGGGCGCCTGATTGCGAACGATCAGATTGTCCGCAAAGCCGTCCCGGCCCGGCACCCGTTCGGCCGTCACCGGCAAGTCCGCCACCTCGGACTGCACCACGTCGATCATGCGGTTGACGGCGGCCTTGTTGTTGGTCGGGCTTTCGGTTTCGACCCAGCGCCGAATGCCGGAAATCATGGCGGCGACGTTGATTGGTGCATGCTGCGACATGTTGTCATCGAACCATGTTCGGATGGAGCCGTCGACCCGCGGCGACACGCGATTCCAGCGCGTTTAGCAGCGTCGGAAAGAACCGGAAAACACCGGCGAGAACCGCGGAAAGGNTCTCGGTCTAGACCGGCATGAGTTGCGCCAGCGCAAGACGCCCAGAGGAGAGGGCCATGGAAACGCCGCGCATTCTCGGCGATAGTGAGACGATCGATCTCGGCGGCAAGCGTGTGCGCTTCATCGACACACCGCACACACCGCACGGTGGGACGCGGGCGTGCTTTACGAGGAGACGGCCGGCACGCTGTTGTGCGGCGACCTCTTCACTCAACTGGGCGACCGTCCGGCTCTCACCAGCGGCGATGTCGTTGGATCGGCGATCGCGGGCGAGGATCTGTTCAACTACTCCGGCTCAATCCCGGGATGGGCGCGACCATCCGGCGGGTCGCGGCGCTTAGCCCCCGCAGGCTTGCCTTGATGCATGGCCCCTCGTTCGCGGGCCATGGCGCGGCTGCACTCAACGCGCTCGCAGACGAGTACGATCGCCGCGTCCGCGCATCGCTAGGCGAGGCCGGGTTCGGCACTGTTCAGGCTGCCGCGGCCTAGAGGCGCACTATCCCGCAAGGGTGGACAACGCACGCCTTCCAAGGGCACCTTTGCGCAAGCGAAAACCCTTGGGAGGATAATTCATGACTGGCGTGATCACCCGCCGTGACGTGCTGGCGCTCGGCGCCGGCTTGAGCGCTTCTGCTATTGCCGGTGCACCAGCTTCGGCACAGCAACGCTTCTTTCGTATCGGCACCGGCGGCACGGGCGGCACGTACTATCCGGTCGGCGGAATGATCGCGAACGCGATCTCCACCCCCACGATCAACGTCAGCGCGGTCGCCACCAACGGTGCGGTCGCCAATGTCAACGGCATCGTCGGCGGCTCGATGGAGTCCGGCTTCAGCCAGGCCGACGTTAACGCCTGGGCCTACACGGCGACCGGCATCTACGAGGGCAAGCCAAAGATCGAGGAACTCCGCGCCATCGCGAACCTCTATCCGGAAAGCGTGCATATCGTCGTCCGGAAGGGCGCCGGCATCAAGTCGCTCGCCGACCTCAAGGGCAAGCGCGTGTCGATCGATGAGCCGGGCTCGGGCACGCTGGTCAACGCGCGTGCTCTAATGGGCGCCTATGGCGTGACCGAAAAGGACATCCGGCCCGAGTACCTGAAGCAGGTTCAGTCGGCCGAGAAATTCAAGGACGGCACGCTCGACGCCTATTTCCAGACCACCGGCTATCCGCAGGGGACGCTGACAGAACTCGCCGCCACCAACGGCTTCGAGCTTCTGGCGATCGAAGGCGACGTGCGCGACAAGCTGATGGCGCAGTACAAGTTCTTCGCCAAGGACCGCATCCCGGACGGCACCTACAAGGACGTGAGGGGCGTCGATACGATTGCGGTCGGCGCGCAATGGACCACGACCTCGAAGCAGCCCGACGATCTGGTCTATGAGATCACCAAGGCGCTGTGGAGCGACAAGACCCGCGCCATGCTCGATGCCGGCCACGCCAAGGGCAAGGAAGTCCGCAAGGAGACCGCGCTCCAGGGCATCAGCATTCCGCTGCATCCGGGCGCCGAGAAATTCTACAAGGAGGCCGGGCTCCTCAAGTAGCGGTCGTCGCAGGGTGGGGGCATGACGACGGCAGCAGAGCTCGACACAGCGAGCGTCCAGAAACTCGAGGCCGAGCTCGATCCTGAAATGCGCTTTCGGCCGCTGCTTCCTGCAGCGGCCTCCTTCGTCGCGCTCGCCCTGTTCGGCCTCTCCTGCTTCCACTACTACACGGCGGGCTTCGGTCTCCTGCCGGAGACGCTGCATCGCGGCATCCACATCTCCTGCGTTCTCGGGCTGATCTTCCTCGTCTTCTCCTGGAGCCAGAAGGGCAACGCCGCGGCGCCAAAGGCTTCGCTGTTCGCGCCGCTCGGCATCAGCGCCATCGACTGGCTTTGCTGTGTGGCGGCGGTCGTCTCCAGCCTCTACGTCCCATACGTCTTCCACGACCTCCAGTTCCGGGTCGGCAATCCCGATCCGCTCGACTGGATCATGGGCACCATCATGATCCTGGTGCTGCTGGAAGCGACACGGCGCAGCGTCGGCTGGCCACTGCCGATTATCGCGATCGTGTTGATTGTGTACGCACTCTACGGTCCCTCGCTGCCCGGCATTCTTGCGCATCCCGGCAACACCTGGAAAAGCGTCGTCAATCATCTCTACCTGACCAGCCAAGGCATCTACGGCATCGCCCTCGGTGTCGTCGCCACCTACGTCTTCCACTACGTGCTGTTCGGGGTGCTCGCGACGCGTGTCGGGCTGGGGCGGTTCTTCATTGATCTCGCCACGGCGCTCACGGGTCGCTTCTCCGGCGGACCCGCAAAGGTGTCGATCTTCGGCTCGGCAATGTTCGGCATGATCTCGGGCTCATCGATCGCCAACACCGTGACGGTCGGCTCGCTCACGATCCCCGCGATGATCCGCATCGGCTATGCGCGCCATTTCGCCGGCGCCGTGGAGGCCGCGGCGGCGACGGGCGGACAGATCACGCCGCCAATCATGGGCGCGGCCGCATTCCTGATGGTCGAGTTTCTGGCCGTCCCCTACCAGACGATCATCCTTGCGGCGATCGTGCCGGCGTTCATGCATTTCTTCGGCGTGTTCTGCCAGATCCACTTCGAGGCGAAAAAGCACGGCCTGCGCGGCCTCCCCCGCGCCGAGCTGCCGGTCGCCCGCCAAGTCATCCGCCGCGACTGGCCGACCGCTATGCCGCTCGCCGTGCTGCTGATGGTGCTGTTCTCCGACTTCACGCCGTATCTCGCGGCATTTTGGGGCATCACCGGCTGCATCCTGCTCGGCCTCACCAATCGCAACCGCATTGTCGCGGTCGCGTTTGTCGCGGCGATTGCGCTCGCGATCCGCCTTCAGATTCTGGTCGAATGGGAAGGCCTCGGTCCGATCATCGCCGCCTCGATTGCCGTCTCGGCATGGCACGTACTAAAGGACGAAGGCGGCAAGGCGCGCCTGTACGACATCCTCGATGCCTTCGTGCTCGGCGCGAAGTACGCGATCAGTGTCGGCGCCGCGGCCGCGACCGTCGGGATCATCATCGGCGTCGTGACGCTCACCGGGGTCGGCTTCAAGCTCTCAACCATTATTACCGGCACCGCCGCGGACATCTCCGCGGTGCTCGGCGGCTTCATGCCGGAGAGCCTGTTCGACGCAAAGGGCATGACGCTGTTCTTCACGCTGGTGATGACAGCAATCGTCTGCATCCTGCTCGGCTGCGGCGTGCCGACGACGCCAACCTATCTGATCATGGTAACGATCGCGGCGCCCGCGCTGGCGATGCTCGGCGTCCAGCCGCTCGTATCCCACTTCTTCGTCTTCTATTACGGAGTCATTGCCGACATCACGCCGCCGGTCGCGCTCGCCGCCTATGCGGGCGCCAGCATGGCGGG
>C688J14111_10000462_pt1 | contig 10259 bp, 8 predicted proteins | sample HopSoiMetagenom1_FD_14111 | JGI IMG/M metagenome (IMG submission 14111)
AGCGGCTCGAGCGGGAGCGCGGTGTAGCCAGGGAGGCCCCCACCCCACGCCGGCCGGTGCTCGAGCAGCTCCGGCCGCGCCAACGCAAGCACCAGCAGGGGCACGTCGCGGACCCGAGCGGCCAACGACTCGACGAGCTCGAGCGTCGCCGCGTCGGCCCACTGCAGGTCCTCGAAGACGAGCACGGTCGGCTGCCGCCGCGCGACCTCCTCGACGAGCCGCCGCGCGGAGTAGAAGAGCTCGTCCCGACGCGCGGCGCTCCCCTCCGGCTCGAGCCCGAGCAGGCTGCCGACGTGTTGGGCGACCTCGCCGGCCTCGGCCTCCCCCAGCAGCGTTGCCGTTGCGTCCTGCAGCTTCCGCCACGCCTCTTCCGCGAGATCGCTGTCGAAGATGCCTGTCATCTGCTTCACGTGCTGCGCGAAGGCGCCGTAGATCGTCTGCTCGCCGTAGGGCACCGACCGCCCGCGCAGTGCGCGCCCGCCGCTCTCGTCGACGGTCTCCGAGAACTCGGAGGCGAGCCGCGTCTTGCCGATCCCCGCCGCCCCGAAGACCGTCACGACCTGCGGACGCTGCTCCGCGACGACCTGGTGCCACATGCGGCGCAGGACGTCGAGCTCGTGGTCGCGGCCGACGATCGGCAGCGGCTCCGGGCGGCGCTCGCCCGGCTGCGTGGACGCCGCCAGCGCGATCCACGCCGGAACGGGCGCGCTCTTGCCCTTCAGGCTGACCGGGTCGACCGGGCGGTAGTCGATCGCGCGCTTCGTCGAGCGATAGGTCTCCTCGCCGACGAGGACACCGTCCACGGGCGCGAGTCCCTGCAGCCGCGAGGCGGTGTTGACGACGTCGCCCGCGACGAAGCCCTCCCCCTGCGACGCGTCGGCGTCGAGCGCCACGATCGCTTCGCCCGTGTTGACGGCGATCCGCACCTGAAGATCGAGGTCGCGGTGCTGCTCGTTCAGCTCGGCGATGCAGTCACGGATCCCGAGCGCGGCACGCACCGCGCGCTCCGGATCGTCGCCGTGGCTGACGGGCGCGCCGAAGACCCCCATCACGGCGTCGCCGATGAACTTCTCGACCGTGCCGCCACACTCCTCGATCTCCGCGCGCACGCGCTGGAAGTAGGGCGACTGGATCGCGCGCACGTCCTCCGGGTCGAGCGACTCCGAGCGGGCGGTGAAGCCGACCAGATCCACAAAGAGCACCGAGACGATCTTGCGTTCCTCGCGTGCGACCCGCGCAGGCCCGGCCAGCCGGGCGCCGCAGGCGCTGCAGAAGCGCGCGTCTTCGGGGTTCTCCCGACCGCAGCTCGGGCACTCGTTCACGCGCGAAGCGTACGCAGCAGCGCGCCCCGGGGACGGGGCGCGCGCTGCGTCGGGGGAGAAGGCGCTACTTCTTGCAGCCGGGGAACTTGAACGAGACCACGCGGGTCCGCCAGGTTCCGATCACGACCGTGTCCTGGCCGAGGTACTCCTGCGTGTACCAGAACGTGCAGTCGTCGCTCGGGTCGACGGTCAGGTCGCTGTAGTCGCCCCAGCGCCCTTCCGCCTCCGTCTGCGGTCCGGTGCCCGTGTAGGCGACCTGCTCGGCCTGCGTGAACTGGCCGAGCGGATCGCCGGCGGCGCGGCCGGTGTACCGCACCGACGGGTAGTTGTTCGGGCCGGAGGCGCTGAAGCCGGCCGCGATGTCGCCCTTCTTGTCCTGGGCGATGCTTCCCATCCAGCGCCAGAGCGGGTTCGTCAGGCCGTCGTCGGGCGCGTACGTGCCCTGCTGGTAGACCGACGGCGCCGCGCCGCCCTTCGGGAACCGCACCTCGTACCAGCGGACCCCGGTGCGGGCATCGGCCTTCACCGTGTGGTTCAGCAGCAGCGAGGCGTAGGTGCCGAAGTTGCGGTACGAGAGCCGGAACATCAGCCGGTCGCCGAGCAGGTCGAGGCCCTGCGGCCCGCCCTTCTGCGGCGCGCAGTCGCCGTACCCGTAGACGCACTGTGGGCGCACGTACGGGGCGACGGGGAGCGTGTAGTTCGGCTGGCCGTTGACACCGAAGGTCGAGTTGGCCGGGTTCGCCCAATCGACGTGGAACTTCCAGAGCCGCAGCGCGAAGCCGTCGCTGCCGTCGGTCGGCGGGATCGTCGTCGCGTCGTCGATCTCGGCGAACAGGTTCGGCGAGCCGGCAGGCGGCAGCGTCGTTCCGTCGAGATCGCCCGCGAGCTGGCCGATGTACTGCGCGCCGGGCGGGTTGTACGCGGCCTCGTCGAAGTAGACGACCCGCGCCGGCTGGCCGGCCAGCATCTTCGCCCGCTCGAACGCCATCGCGCCGGCGCCGGCCGAGGTGGCGGTGCCGTCCGGGAACTCGTTCGAGGACATGTAGTAGGCGTCGGGCCAGACGCCGAGCTTCTCGTAGTCGTGGAACGTGCGGCCGAAGTGGAACTCGTACAGGTAGTACGAGCCGGTCGCGTCGTTCGTCGTCGAGACGGCGATGCACTGGCCGTACTCCTCGTTGTCGGCGGGCGTGGCGATGAACTGCGACAGGAGCCAACGATTCGCCAGCTGGTCGTACAGCACCACCGGGTCGCCGTCGTTGTGCGTCTTGCACTCGCCGTCGGTGTTCGCCCAGAGCTGGTTGATCGGCGTCGCGCCACGCAGGACGGTGCCCGACTTCGAGAAGACCGCGAAGTCGCTGTTCACCATCTGCACGTACTGAGTCGCGCCGACCTCGCCGTTCGTGTCGGGCGGGAGGCAGCTGCAGCTGCTCGGCAGCGCGCACGGCTCGCCGAACGGCAGGCAGATGCCGTCGAAGTTCTGGATCGGACCGGAGATCGGTCCCGCGCCCTTCTTGCCCTGCACGACCGGGTCCTTGGCGCCGCTCTGCGCAGCGGCCGGCCTCAGCGACTCGATCTCACGGGCATGAATCGGGCTCTGCACCACCGGCAGCACCGGTAGCGAGGCGACGGCGGGCGACTCGCCTTGGAAGTTGCCGTCGATCACCTGCGGGCCGGCCGTCGGCGCGGCCGCGCCGGTCGCGGCTACCGACGACGAGACGCCGGTCGCGCTCGCGCGTGCGATCCCTGCGGCTCCACTCGCGCTCGTCCCCGCGCCGGAGCCGGCGATCGAGAACACGACCGCCGCGAGCACGACCGGGAGCGAAGCCACTACGAAGATCCTGCGCCGCCGGCTCAGCAAGGCGGCGGCCTGCGGAATGAACTTCCGCGACATCCTGTCACCCCCATGGGTCCTTGTGCGTTGTCGGGCGGCACAGATTTTCGCGCCACCGAAGGCGCGTATGCCGCGCATTGGGCAGTTGAAAACATCCGGTTGCAATTTCCTATGCGATTACATCCTTGATTGACGAATCAATCAGCGGCTACTAGGCAAGCTGCGCAATCCGCAGTACGCTCGTGCGGCTCTGAAAGCAGTCGCCGCGTACCTCCAGAGCCTGAAGCCGCAGCTCCCGCGCCCCGTCTGGCTGCTCGAAGTCGGTGGGGTCGCGAACTCGCTCGGTAACGGGATCGTGATCCCGTTCCTGGTCATCTACCTCCACGAGGTGCGCGGAATGGGCCTCGGCACCTCGGGGCTCGTCGTGGCGGTGCTGCTCGGGATCGGTGTCGTCGGCAGCCCGCTCGCGGGCCGGGTCGTCGACCGCGTGGGTGGACGGAGCACGCTGATGACCTCGCTCGCGCTGCTCGCCGCCGGCTACGGCGGCTTTCCCTTCGTTCGCCATCCGTGGCACGCCTTCGCCTTCGCGGCGATCGCCGGCGCCGGGAACGCGGGCTTCGCGCCGAGCCACTCGAGCCTGCTCGCGGCGCTCACCTCGCGAGAGCAGCGCACCGCCGCCTACGCGCTCACGCGCGTCACCGACAACCTCGGCTTCGGCATCGGCGGCCTGATCGGCGGCCTGATCGCGACGACGCGCGTCCCGGAGAGCTACGACCTGCTCTTCGCCGTCGACGCCGGCACCTTCGTCGCGTTCATGGGGCTGCTGCTGTTCGTGCCGGCGCCGCCGCGGATCCCCGCGGCCGCGCGCATGGGCGGCGGCTACCGCGAGGTCTCGCGCGACCGCAGGTTCCTCTGGCTGCTCGGCCTGACGGCGGTGCTCGTAGCCGCCGCGTACGCGCAGGTCTCGACGATGCTGCCGCCGTTCGTGAAGGAGCACGCGGGCGTCAGCGAGGCCGGGATCGGCGCGATCTTCTTCGTCAACACGCTCGTGCTGGTGCTCGCACAGCTGCCGTTCGCCAAGGCGCTCGGCGGGCACAACCGGCTGCGCGCCCTTGCCGCCGCGGCCGTCGTCTTCAGCGGCACGTGCTTCGGCGTCCTCGCTGCCGGCACCTGGTTCGACGGCTCGGCCGCCGTCGTCGTGCTCTGCGCGGTGATCGTCGCTTTCAGCCTGGCCGAGTGCGTGCACGGCGCGGTGAACAACCCGCTGATCGCCGATCTCGCGCCGGCGCACCTGATGGGCCGCTACATGGCGCTGCGCACCTCGGCGTGGCAGGTCGGCTTCCTCGCCGGGCCCGCGATCGGCAGCCTGCTGCTCGTACGGTCGCCCACGGCGCTCTGGTGCGGCGCGGCAGCGGCATGCGCGCTGGTCGCCGCCGGGTTCCTGCTGCTGGAGCGGCGGATCGCGCCGGAGATCGCCGTCGCGCCGGGCCCGGAGCGGGTTCGCCGCAAGGCTTTCGGGGTACTATGGCGAACCCCGATGCGAGTCGACGACCCCCTCAGTCCCGGTGCCGAGCCTTCCCCGCATCAAGCGCACGAGACCTCGCACGCAAGCGAGGGAAGTCGCCACACGGCCTGAGCCGCGCGTCGCCGAGCTTCACGACCACGGCCTCACCTGGATCCACCTCGACGCCCCCACGCTGGAGGAGGCCTCGACCCTCTCCGAGCGCTACGGGTGGCATCCCCTCGACCTCGAAGACGTCCTCTCGCGCCGCCAGCGCCCGAAGGTCGACGACTACCCGGACTACCTCTTCGGCGTCCTCCACTTCCCGGTCTACGACAAGCACGTCCAGCGGCTGAACGCGGCCGAGCTCGACTTCTTCGTCGGGCCCGACTACCTCGTCACGCTGCCGAACGTCGAGCTCCTGCCGGTAACGCGGCTCTTCCGCCGCTGTGAGGAGGACGAGGAGCTTCGCGACCAGCTCTTCTCGAAGGGGTCGGGCTACCTGCTCTACCACATCCTCGACGACCTCTTCGACTACTGCTTCCCGATCCTCGACAAGATCGGGCACAAACTCGACTCGGTCGAGGACGACCTGTTCGAGAAGCGCGCCGAGGAGGTCGTGCGCGACCTCTCGAACGTGAAGCAGGAGATCATCTCCTACCGCAAGATCATCAAGCCGGAGCGCTCGACGCTGCGGCTGCTCGAGCGTCAGGTTGAGCGCTTCCTGCCCGAGCAGCTCGAGCTCTACTTCGACGACATCGTCGACGCGAGCGAACGGATCTGGGACCTCCTCGACAACTACAAGGAGGTCGTGGAGGCGCTCGAGGACACGAACGAGTCGGTCATCTCGCACCGCCAGAACGACGTCCTGCGCTTCCTGACCGTCGTGACCGTGATCCTGCTGCCGCTGACGCTGATCACGGGCATCTTCGGCATGAACGTGCACTTCCCGGGCTTCGAGACCGCCGCCGCGTTTTGGGCGATCATCGGCTTCATGCTCGGACTGGCGCTCGGGTTGACCGCGTTCTTCCGCTACAAGCGCTGGCTGTAGGGCATTCGGCTTAGCCAAGCCGCTTCGCAGCGTCTTGCACCAAGACGCATGCGGAGAGCGTGGGGCGGATCATCGCGGCGAGGCTGCTGACGCGATAAGTCACCGTCGTCTCAGTCGACGGCTCGATCGACGCCCCCGGGTCCGAGGGGTACCCCCGCTGCGGATCGAGATGCGCTCCACAGCCAGGACGTGCCAGTGCACGGACGCGCGTGAGCTGTGCGTGAGCCGCGCGTGAGGGACTCGTCGTTGAATGCGCACAGGGGCGGGGACAAGGAGCCCGGCGAGGTCATCCGCCGGGCTCTTTTTCTGGACCGGTTTCACCCGGACTCCGCCGCAGTCGGGAAATACCTCCCCGATCGTCCGCGCACGACCTTGCAGGCAACGCCCGGAAGACCGCGCCGCTCCGCACCGTCCATTGGTCACAGGGCTCACGCCGCTTGGGGCCTGAACGGGAAGGGCGTACACTCGTGGGGAGCTTGGAAGAGCAGGAATATGCGCTAGTTCGAACGTTTCTCATCGCCGACATCCGCGGGTACACGCGCTTCACGGAGCGGCACGGCGATGAGGCCTCCGCAAGGCTGGCCGGACGCTTCCGCGACATCGTCTCCGACGGCGTTCAGCTACGCGGCGGAACGCTGATCGAGATGAGGGGCGACGAAGCACTTGCCGTCTTCGACTCGGCCCGACAGGCGCTCCGCGCGGCCGTCGACCTCCAGAGTCGCTTCGCAGAAGAGACGGACGGGGAGTCGAACTGCCCGATCAAGGTCGGGATCGGCATCGATTCGGGCGAGGCGATCAAGCTCGACGACGGCTCGTTCCGAGGCGCCGCCCTGAACGTGGCGGCGCGGTTGTGCGCACTCGCCCAGGGAGGCGAGATCGTGGTGAGCGAGGCGACGACCCGGCTTGCCGGACGATTGCCGGGGCTGCGGTACGTCGACCGGGGCCGAGCCCACCTGAAGGGGATCGCCGACGCGGTCAGGTTGATTCGCGTCGTAGCAGAGGACGAGGCGCAGCCGCAGCACAGCCAGCCGTGGATCCTGATGGTCTTCGGCAAGCCTGGGCGCATCGGTTGGCGAGTCGCCCTCGCGGTCGTGGTGATCGCCGCGGCGACGGCAGCCGCGGTCGTCTACCTCACAGCGGGGAACAACGGCGACTCAAGCGCCGGCGCGACGGCGGGAACGACCACGAGCGCCGCGACCGGCGCCACGGCGCCGGCAGGCCCGGTCGCGCCGGCGAGCGACGTCCTCGCGTTAATCCCGAGCGGCCTGCGGAAGGGATGCGTCGCGCAGTCGGTCGCGGACGTCGGAGCGGCGGCGACCGCCGTCTGCGTGCCGCCGCCCGGCGCAAGCGGCTTCCGACCCGACCGCTGGCAGATCTCGATCTATCCCAGCGGAGTTGCCGTGAGGACGGCCTTCGAGGAGGAGCGGCAGCGGCAGGGCCTCAGCCGCAACTCCGGCAAGTGCAACTCCCTCAGCTGGGGCGGCGAGGGACCGTGGGCCCACGGTCCCGGCAAACCCGGCGGCCGCAGGCTCTGCTACTTCGACGGCGACGACGCAGTGATCGTGTGGACGCACGAACGCCTCGGCCAGCCGAACCACCGCGACGTGCTCGGGATCGCCCGCGAAGGCGGCAGCGACCACGTGCGCCTGATCGGGTGGTGGACGTTCGCCCATCACCTGATCGGCAAGGTCGAGTAGGCGCCGCGGGTACCCCTAGCCCGGGCGCGGCGGTCGCAGGGGCTACAGGAAAGCGCGATAGGGTAGGCGCAGTGTCGACGACCACTGCAACATCGCCGGACGGCCTTACGTGGGAGATCGGGGCCACCCACGAGAAGATGTCGATGAACAGGGACGAGGCGTTTTTCTGGCCGAGTGTGGTGCTGACCGTGATCATGGTCGCCGCGGTGATCGTGGTCGCGTTCTACAGCACCGCCTTTGCGATCGTCGCCGGCATCCTGCTCGTGATCTGGCTGGCCGAGCGAATCTCGAACCTCACGCGCCCCCGCTTCTATGCCCGTACGGAAGGGCCGCCCGCCCGGGAGGTCTTATGGAAGGGGAAGCGCTTCTCGCGCGGAGAGCTCGAGCAGCGGATCGTCAAGGCGGTCGAGTCGGGCAACCCGAACGCAGAACCGCCCGGGCTCACGTTGGTCCACCTGTAGACGGCTCTACGCGTCGACGATGAAGACCGGCGTCCCGACGCGGACGTGGTCGAAGAGCCACTCCGCGTCCGGGATGCGCATGCGAATACAGCCGTGCGAGGCCGAGTAGCCGATCGAGGCCGCGTCCGGCGTGCCGTGCATGCCGACACCGGAGGCGTCGAGCCCCATCCAGCGCGTGCCGAGCGGGTTGCCCGGCCCGGGCGGAACCGGCTTCAGGCCCTTCGCCCAGTCGGAGTCGGGCGGGCGCCACCACGGGTTGCGCTGCATGTCGACGACGTGCCAGGTGCCGAGCGGGGTCGGGTAGATCGCCTGCCCCGTCGCGACGCCGATCGTGCGCCACGGCTTCTCGCCGCGGTACAGGTGCAGCTCGTTCGAGCCGCGATAGATGACGACCACGGCGCCAAAGGTGGTGCGCGTCACTTCCGGTGCGACCGTTTTGGCGGCGGGACGCAGCACCGGTCGCCGCACGACGGCGAGAGCGCTCTGAAGCCGGCGCAGCGTGCGCTGACGGTTCAGCTCGAGGCCGGGCTTGCCGGCCTGCACGACCGGGCGCAGGCCCTTCAGCGTCGCAGTCGCGTCCTCCGCGTCGATCGAGAGCCGGCCGTCGAGCGCGCGCACGTACCTGCGCAGCTGCGTCTCGTCGACGTCCACCCGCAGCGCGATGTGCTGGCGCGGAGTCGCCTTCAGCGCCTCGCGCACCGCCTCGTCGGCGTCGACGTGCGAGCCGAGCGTCGACGGCTTGACGCTCCACTGCTTGCCGTAGAAGACGAAATGCAGCGGGCGGTTGTACCACCAGGTGATCGCCGAGCGGGCCTGCTCGGAGTTCAGGCCGCCGACGCCGAGCCCGCCAATGGTGACGCCGCGCGCAACGGTGCCGCCGCGCTGGGCGCTCGGGGCGGCTGCCCCGGATGCGACGGCGGCGACGATCACGAGGAGTAGGAACCGCTTCACGTGCAGGAGTTTAGAGCCACGTCCGGCAGAGCGGTAGGCTCGCTTTCGTGACGAAGCAGCTGTGGGCGCCGTGGCGGCTCGAGTACATCGCGCAGGCCGACGAGCAGCCGGGCTGCGTGTTCTGCGACGCGTCCGCCGGGGACGACCAGGAACGGCTCGTCGTTCACCGCGGGGAGAGCGCCTTCGTGTTGCTGAACAAGTTCCCCTATTCGTCGGGCCACCTGCTCGTCGCCTCCTATCGGCACGTAGGCGCTTTCGCCGAGCTTACGGACGACGAGGCGCTCGAGGTCCACCGGCTCGCGCAGCGCGGAATCGGCGCACTCGCCGGGCTGTATGGCCCGCAGGGCTTCAACCTCGGGTGGAATCTGGGCCGGATCGCCGGCGCAGGTGTGGTCGACCACGTTCATCTGCACGTCGTTCCCCGCTGGGCCGGTGACACGAACTTCATGCCCGTCCTCGCCGACGTGAAGGTGCTTCCGGAGCACCTGGCCGAAACGCGCCGCAAGCTCGCGGAAGCGTGGCCCGGCTAGGCCTGCGCCACGCGGTACCGGAGATAGACGAACCCGCCGGCGAACCGCCGCTCGTCCAGGAGCTCGAGCTGCGATCGCATCTGCTGGGCGAGCGCGCGCTTCCCGCCGCCGACGAGCACGGGCACGACGAACAGCCCCAGTTCGTCCACGAGCCCCGCGTCGATCGCCTGCGCGGCGAGCTCAGCCCCGCCGACGCTCAGGTCGCGCGTCGCCTGCGCCTTCAGGCGACGGATCGACTCGGGCTCGAGCCGGCGCTCGATTCGCGTCCGCGCGGTCGACGGCGTCTCCAGGGTGCGGGAGTAGACGATCTTCTCCGCCGAGCGCCAGAGCTCACCGAACTCGCGCACGATCGGCGACGGATGGTCGAGCCCGAACGTCTCCCAGACGCGCATCGTCTCGTACAGACGGCGCCCGAGGAGGTGCGTCCCCACTGGGCGCTCCAGCTCGTTGGCGAACGCGTGCACCTCCTCGTCGGGTCTAGCCCATTCGAAGCCGCCCCGCTCGTCCTCGACGTAGCCGTCGAGCGAGGCGATCGCGGTGTAGACGAGCTTGCTCACGCCGAGAACTCGGCGACCGCCTCGACCGTCCGGTCGATCTCGTCGTCGCCGTGGACGGTCGAGAGGAACATCGCCTCGTTCTGCGAGGGAGCGAGGTAGATGCCGCGCCCGAGCAGGTGGCGGAAGAGCGCCGGGTAGTCGTCGGCGAAGAGCGTCGCCATGGCGCCGACGCGCTCGAAGCGGCCATAGTCGGCGAGCGCGTCAAGCCGCCGGCCCTTCGCTTCGAGCGCCTCGTACACCCGCGGTGTCAGACGCCTCAGCACCGAGAGGCCGGCTGCCGTCGCGAGCGGGTTTCCCGACAGTGTGCCGGCCTGGTAGACGTCGCCGGCCGGCGCCAGTCGCTCCATCAGCTCGCCGC
>C688J14111_10000463_pt1 | contig 10254 bp, 10 predicted proteins | sample HopSoiMetagenom1_FD_14111 | JGI IMG/M metagenome (IMG submission 14111)
GCGTGAGCGCGACGCGAAACTCGCCGTCCTTTACTTCGCGCGGTAGGCCGATGCGCATTCGGAGACGAGCGCCGGCCCGCGATAGATGAGGCCGCTGTAAAGCTGCACGAGCGACGCGCCGGCGGCGAATTTTTCCGCGGCGTCGCGCCCGGACATGATGCCGCCGGCGCCGATCAGCGCCACCTCGCCGCGCAGGGCGCTGGCGAACGCGCGCAGGACCTGCGTCGCATGGTCGCGAAGCGGCGCGCCGGAGAGACCGCCGGCTTCATTCGCATGGCGCAGGCCTTCGACGCCCTCGCGCGAGATCGTGGTGTTGGTGGCGATGACGCCGTCGATGCCGTGCCGGCGCACTGCGTCGGCGATCACCATGATCTGCGCGTCGTCGAGATCCGGGGCGACCTTGACGACCAGCGGCACGCGCCGCCCGTAGCGCTCGGCGAGCGGCTCGCGCAGCCGGGCGATGCGCTCCAGCAGGCGCTCGAGCTCGTCGCCTTGCTGCAGATTGCGCAGGCCTTTTGTGTTCGGCGAGGAGATGTTGAGGGTGATATACGAGGCGTGCGGGTAGGCCTGCTTGAAGCCGAGCTCGTAGTCGTCGATCGCGCGCTCGGCCGGCGTGTCGGCGTTCTTGCCGATGTTGATGCCCAGCACGCCGTTCCAGCGCGCGCGGCGCACGTTGTCGATGAACGCGCCGAGGCCGACGTTGTTGAAGCCGAAGCGGTTGATGATCGCCTGGCGCGCCGGCAGGCGGAAAAGGCGCGGCCGCGGGTTGCCGGGCTGCGCTCGAGGTGTCACGGTGCCGACTTCCAAAAAACCAAACCCCAAGGCGCCAAGCGCGTCGATATGCGCGGCGTTTTTGTCCAAGCCGGCGGCCAGGCCGATCGGGTTCGGGAATTCGAGGCCGAGCGCTCGCACCGGCGCGCGCGGTACGCGCGGCGCGACGAGCGCCGCCAGGCCCGCGGTGCGCAGGGCGAGGTGGTGGCTGGTTTCTTCGTCGAGGGAGAAAAGGAGCGGGCGCGCGAGCCGATAGAGGCTCACGCTCGCTCATCCGAGCGCTGGCCGAGGCGGCGCCAGACGCCGCCGACGAAGCCCTCGATCGGTTCGAACTTCGACTTGTACGCCATCTTCGGGCTCTCGCGGATCCAGTAGCCCAGGTACAGGTAGGGCAACCCGAGCCGCCGGCACTGCTCGATCTGCCAGAGAACATTGTAGGTGCCGAAGCTCGCGCCGCGCCGGTCGGGCTCGTAGAACGTGTAGACCGAGGAAAGGCCATCGGGCAGGAAGTCGACGATCGACACCATCACGAGCTGGCCGGCCTCCCGGAACTCGATCAGGCGTGTGTCGACGCGGCTCTGCAGCAGGAAGTGCGAGTACTGATCGCGGCTGTCGTTGTCCATGCCGCCGCCGGAGTGGCGCCTGGACTGGTAGCGCAGGTACAGCGCGTAGTGCTCCAGGCGGAACTTGAGCGGCTGGGCATGCGCCACGAGCGCGCCGTGCGACTTCCAGGCGCGCCGCTGCGAGCGGTTGGTGTCGAACTCGCCGACCGGGATGCGCACCGGCACGCAGGCGCGGCAGGCGTCGCAATGCGGCCGGTAGGTGAAGATGCCACTGCGGCGGAAGCCCGCCTTGACCAGATCGCCGTACAGCTCGGTGTTGATCAGATGGCTGGGGGTCGCGACCTGCGAGCGCGCCATCCGGTCGGGCAGGTAGCTGCACGGATAGGGCGCCGTTACATAAAACTGCAGTACGGCATGCGGCAGGTCGTTAAGTCGCGACATCTTTCGTCGATTGCGTCCTCGGGCGCCAGTGTCCCGGCGGCTCAGCGTAGTTTACCAAGGGCGTCAGCGCGCGCATAAACGCTCTGCGAGGTATTTCGCGTCCGCCCAGCGACGCCAGCAGCGTCGTATGCATCTGGCAGTCAATGAGAGGGAAGCCCCGGGCCTTGAGTTCCTCCACCAGCGCCACGAGCGCCACCTTGGAGGCGTCGGTGGCGCGCGAGAACATCGATTCGCCGAAGAACATGCGCCCGACCGCGACGCCATAGAGGCCGCCGATCAACTCGCGCTCGCGCCAGGTCTCGAAGGAGTGCGCGTAACCCGGCCCGGTGCAGCGCGAGATACGCCGCGCGCATCGAGCGGCCGAGCCAGGTGCCTTCCTCCCGGTCGGCGCAGCCGGCGAGCACGCGCTCGAAGGCGGTGTCGATGCGTACCTCGTAGCCCTTGTTGCGCACGCTCTTCGCGAGCGATCTGGAGACTTTTATCTCGTGGCAATGCAGCACCATGCGCGGGTCGGGCGACCACCAGAGGATCGGCTCCGGCGCCGAATACCACGGGAAGACCCCGTGCCGGTAGGCCTGGAGGAGGCGCGGCACCGAGAGGTCGCCGCCGGCGGCGAGCAGGCCGTTCGGGTTTTTCAGTGCCCGCTCGACCGGCGGGAAGGGGTCAGTCGCTTCCAACCACGTCAACACTTCACTTGCTGGCGGCAGAAATCCTCGAGCGGCCGCACCACGCAGGTGCCGTTCGCCGCGGCACGGGCGTCCGGGCCGTGCTCGAGCTGGAGCCGGAAGGCGTACTTGTCGAAGAACTCGTTGAAGAGCTCGCCGCCGAGCGTGCCGGTCGCGTACAGCTCATCGCTTCGCGGGTCGTGCTCCAGAAGGATGGCGGCGAGCGGCTGCGGCGCGGGACCGGCCACGACCTTTGCGCCGGCGGCCGGATCGTACTGGCTGTGCTCGGAGCAGCAGTGGATGACCGAGGAGAAGCGGTTGGCGGGCGTCTTTTCGGTGCGATAGCTGATGAAGCTGATCTCGCGTGTCGGGTACGTGAGCTTGTGAGCGCAGATCGCAGAGTACGCGACGATCGAATGCCCCGCGCCCACGCCGCCCAGCCAGACGTACGGATGCTCGTCCGCCGTCTTGAGCGCGGTGGGTGGCGCCGCGCGGCCGAGGTTGAGCAGGAAGCACGGCGTCGCCGCGTAAGGGTAGTGGAAGATCAGGTTGCGGTTCGCCGGCACGTCGGTGCCGTGCAGCGGCGAACCGTTCACATCGACGAGGCGCGAGCGCGCATAGCGGCGCGGTTGCGCATCCGCCGACACCGCCGGGCTCGCGGCGCTCGCGGCGGCGGCCGCGCAGAACTGGACGAATTCGCGCCGCTCCATGCGGCTAGAGGTTATAGCCTTTTTCGTTGTGCAAGACGGTGTCGAGTCCCTCAGTCTCCTCCTCCTGGGCGACGCGCATGCCGATGAGCGCGTCGACCACCTTGACGATCACCCATGTCAAGACCGCTGACCACACCAGCGTGACGGCGACGCCGACGAGCTGCACCGTGACCTGGCTCGCCATGTCCTTGCCTTCGGCGTAACCGACGCCGCCGAACGCGGCGGCGCAGAACACGCCCGTGAGCGTCGTCCCGACGATGCCGCCGACGCCGTGCACCGGGAAGACATCGAGCGAGTCATCTACCCCGAGCACGCGCTTCATGTGGTTGGTGGCAAAGAAACAGACCATGCCGGCGACCAGGCCGATGATGATTGCGCCCATCGGCCCGACGAAGCCCGAGGCCGGTGTGATGGTGCCGAGGCCCGCCACCATGCCGGTGACGATGCCGAGCACCGACGGTTTGCCGAAGCGCAGCCATTCGCAGAACATCCAGGCGAGCGACGCGGTCGCGGCCGCGATGTGCGTGACCAGCATCGCCATCGCCGCCGTGCCGTCGGCGGCGAGCGCGCTGCCGGCGTTGAAGCCGAACCAGCCGACCCACAGCATGCAGGCGCCTGCCACGACCATGGTCATGTTGTGCGGCGGCATCGCCGTGTCCGGGAAGCCTCGACGACGTCCGAGCGCCAGCGCGCACACCAGCGCGGCGACACCGGCATTGGCGTGCACCACCGTGCCGCCGGCGAAGTCGAGGAGCCCCATCTTCTGCAGCCAGCCATCGCCCCAGACCCAATGCGCGAGCGGTACATAGACCAGGAGCAGCCAGGCAATGCTGAAGATCAGCATCGCCGAGAAGCGCACGCGCTCGGCAAAGGCGCCGATCACCAGCGCCGGCGTGATGATGGCGAAGGTCATCTGGTACATGGCGAAGAGCGTCTCCGGCAGCGTGCCCTTCACGCTCTTCACGTCGATGCCGGCGAAGAACGCCTTGCCGAGACCGCCCCACCAGGCATTGCCGTCGCCGAAGGCGATGCTGTAGCCGACGATCACCCAGGCGAGCGTCACGACGCAAGTGATCGCGAAGCACTGCATGAGAACGGAGAGCACGTTTTTCGCGCGCACCAGGCCGGCATAGAAGAGACCGAGGCCCGGCAGCGTCATGAACAGCACCAGCGCCGAGGCGACGATCATCCATGCTGTGTTCGCCGCATCGATCTTCGGTGGCTCCGCCGCGAATACCAACGGCGCATAGAGCCAAGCCGCTCCTGCCAGCCACTTACCCATTTTTCTTCTCCTCCTCTATTGACTACGCAATATCCGCCGCGTGGAAGCCGTAGGCTCCGCGCTTGCGGTCCTCGAACCATTGCTTGAGCGTGTACGCCACCGTGCGAAAGGCGATCTCGGGCCACGGTATCGCCGCCTCCTCGACGAGCGCCACCTCGAGCGTCTCCTCGCCGGCCTTGAACTCGATCTCGCGCACGCGTGCGAGGTAGAAAAGATGCACCTGGCTCACCCGCGGCACGGAGATGAGGGTGAACGGCGCGCCGAGTTCCACCGCGGCGCCGGATTCCTCCAGCGTCTCGCGCAGCGCCGCCTGCGCCGTGGTTTCCGCGTTCTCCATGAAGCCCGCGGGCAAGGTCCAGTAGCCGTAGCGCGGCTCGATGGCGCGGCGGCAAAGCAGGATCTTGCCGTCGCGCTCCGGGATCGTGCCGACGACGAGCTTGGGATTCTGATAGTGGATCTCCCCGCAGTTGTCGCACACCCAGCGCTCGAGCGTGTCGCCCGGCGGCACGCGCCGCACGACCTCCGCGCCGCAGTTAGCGCAGAACTTCATCAGCAAGCTCGCCGAGATGCGCGATCTGCCGGTCGGGCGCGACGCCGAGCCCATCGACCGGCGCATTGGCGCGGTTGATCCAGAAGACGGTGAAGCCGAAGGACTTCGCGCCCGCCGCATCCCAGCAATTCGACGACACGAAACCGATCGCTTCCTTCGCGACGCCGAGGCGGCGCAGCGCGAGCTCGTAGACCTGCGGCGCCGGCTTGTAGACGCGCAGCTCATCGACGCTCAGCACGGCATCGAAGCGAAGCCCGGAATTGCGCACCAGCGGCTCGAGCATGTCGGGCGAGCCGTTCGAGAGGATGGCGCGTTTCAGGGCCAGGCGCTCGAGCGCGGCCGGCACCTCGGGGAACGGCGCCAGGTGGAGGTACGCATCCATGAGCGAGCGCTCGTGATCAGCGAGCGGCAGGCCGAGCGCGGCCGAGCTGTAGCGAAGCGCCTCGCGCGTGACGGTGGAGAAGGGCGCGTAGCGCTGCATCAGGCTGCGCTGCCACGTGTACTCGAGCTGCTTCGCGCGCCAGAGCTGCGAGAGCGCGGCGCCCTTTCCCGGAAAGCAGGCTTCGCACCGACGCATCACCGAGTGCACGTCGTAGAGCGTGCCGTACGCGTCGAACACGAGTGCCTCCACCCTCATGTAAACTGAATTAAACCATGCTGGACCGCTACGACGAGCTCCATCGGAGCTACCGCTGGACGGTGCCGGAGCGCTACAACATCGCGCAGGCCTGCTGCGGCCAGTGGGCGGCCGAGCGCGGCCGCTGCGCGCTCTACTGGGAGGACGAGTCCGGCGCCACCGCCACGCATACGTTCTGGGACATCCAGGTCGCTGCCAATCGCCTATCGAACGCGCTCGCCTCGCTCGGCGTCAAGCGCGGCGACCGTGTCGCCCTCATCCTGCCGCAGCGCCCGGAGATGGCGATCGCGTACATGGCGATCTTCCAGATGGGCGCCATCGCGCTGCCGCTCTCCCACCTTTTCGGCCCCGATGCGCTCGAGTACCGCATCAACCACGCCGAGGCGAGCGTGGCCATCGTCGAGCCGACGACGATCGGCAAGCTCTGGGCCGTGCGCGAGAAGCTGTCGACGCTCAGGCAGGTGATCGGCGTGGGCGGCGCGCGCGAAGCGGGCGTGCATGCGTGGGAGGAGCTGCTGGCGCGCGCGAGCAGTCATTTCCATTGCGTCGACACATCGGCCGACGACCCGGCGGTGATCATCTATACGAGCGGCACGACCGGGGCGCCGAAGGGCGCCCTGGAAGCACATCGCCTGATCATCGGCAACATCTCGGGCTTCGTGCACTCGCACGACTTTTTTCCCCAGCCCGGCGACCTCTTCTGGTCGCCGGCCGACTGGGCGTGGGCAGGCGGGCTGTTCGACGCGCTGCTGCCCTCGTGGTACTTCGGGCTGCCGATCGTCGGCTATCGCGGGAAGTTCGACGCCGAGAAAGCCTATTACCTGCTGGAGAAGTACCGTGTGCGCAACGCCTTTCTCTTTCCCACGGCGCTCAAGCTGATGATGAAGGCCGTGCCCGAGCCGAATAAAAAATACGACCTCGCGCTGCGCTCGGTCATGAGCGCCGGCGAAGCCGTCGGCGTGACGGTGATCGAGTGGGCAAGGGAGTCGCTCGGCGTGACGATCAACGAAATGTTCGGCCAGACGGAAATCAACTACGTCGTGGGCAACTGCCAGTCGGCGTGGCCGGTGAAGCCGGGCTCGATCGGGCGGCCCTATCCCGGTCATCGCGTGGCGGTGATCGACGATCGCGGCAAGGAATTGCCGCCGGGCGAGCCGGGCGAGATCGCGGTCAACCGCAGCTGCAACGGCGAGCGCGACCCGGTGTTTTTCCTCGAGTACTGGAAGAATCCGCAGGCGACAAGCGACAAGTTCGTCGGCGACTGGGGCCTCACCGGCGACCAGGCGAAGATGGATGAGGACGGCTACCTCTGGTACCAGGGCCGCTCCGACGACCTCATCAAGAGCGCGGGCTACCGCATCGGGCCGGCGGAGATCGAGAACTGCCTCCTCAAGCACCCCGCCGTGGCGAACGCCGCGGTGATCGGCAAGCCCGACGAGACGCGCGGCGCGATCGTCAAGGCCTACGTCGTGCTGCAGCCGGGCGAAGCGCCCTCGGCGGCGCTGATCGAGGACATCCAATCGCATGTGCGCAGCCGGCTTGCGCCTTACGAATATCCCCGCGAGATCGAGTTCATCGAGGCGCTGCCAATGACCACGACTGGCAAGGTTCAGCGCAAGGAGCTGCGCCGCCGGGAAGAAGCGAAGCTCGCAGCCAAGGCCGGGTGAAGCACGTCCTGCTGGTCGGTGCCGGACACGCGCACGCCGGGCTGCTCGCGGCGCTGGCGCAGACGCCCGTGCGTGGCGCGCGCATCACGCTCGTCTCGCCGTATCGACGGCAGATCTATTCCGCGATGCTGCCTGGCGTGATCGCCGGCCATTACCGCCGAGCGCAGGCCGAGTTCGACGTGGCGGCGCTTGCCGAGCGCGCCTACGCCGAGTACCTGCCCGGCGAAGTGGTGCGCTTCGACGCCGAGCGCCGCGTCGCCACGCTCGCCGACGGCCGGAGCCTTGCGTACGACGTCGCGTCGCTCAATGCCGGCTCGCGCAGCGATCTCTCGGTACCCGGCGCTGCCGAGCTCGCGCTGCCGGTGAAACCGTTCGAGCGGCTGCTCGAGCGCCTGCGCGTCATCTCGCGCGTCGCCGTCGCGGGCGGCGGTGCCGCGGGCGCCGAGCTGGCGATGGCGCTTGCCTACCGCGGCGGCGCCGTCACGCTGTACTCGGAAGCGGCGGCATTCCCGCCAGCGCTCACCGAGCGCATCGAGCGTGCGCTGCGCAAGCGGCGGGTCGACTATCGGCCCGGCATGCGCATCGACGCGCTCGAGCCCGGCCCCGTGGTGGTCGCCGGGCGCTCGCGACAGCAGTTCGACCTCGTGCTATGGGCGACCGGCGCGGCGCCGCTGCCGTGGCTCGCCAATTCCGGGCTTGCGCTCGACGAGCGCGGCTTCGTGCAGGTCGATCACGGCCTGCGCAGCGTCTCGCATCCGGAGGTATTCGCGGTGGGCGACTGCGCCTCGCTCGGTGAAGCGAAGTCGGGCGTGCACGCCGTGCGCCACGGCCGCGCGCTCGAGCAGAACCTGCGCAACGTGCTCCTCGGCTGGCCGGTGCACCGCTACGAGCCGCAGCCGCGCGCGCTCCTGCTCCTCACCTGCGGCAGGCGCTACGCCATCGCCGCGCGCGGCAACTGGAGCGCCGAGGGGTACTCGCTCTGGTGGTGGAAGAACTGGATCGACCGGCGCTGGATGGCGTTCCTCGCCGGCAAAAAAAAGGCGCTAGGTTAGTTGGTAAGCCGGGCGAGCTGGATCAGCTCGTCGATCTCCGGTGCGGGCGCGAAGCTCGCGCGTTCGCTCTTGCCGAGCACCACGATCAAGAGCCCGCTGCTTTGCGGTTTGTTGCCGCGGGTGCGCACGTCGACCCAGCGGCTGCCGATGCGCCGGCCGTTCAGGTCGCGCAGCACGGTGCCGCCGCGCACGCGCTCCTCGTAGCCGACGATCTCGCCCTGCGGGTTGATGCGCGCCACGAAAAGCGCGATCTGGGCGAGCTCCTCGCCGGTGTGCGCATCGCGCATGATTTGCTTGCTGCCGACGACGTGTCCCTGCGCATTGCGCAGCTCTTCGCGCGCCACCGGCGTTGTTTCCATGATCGAGCAGCCGCCCGCCAAAAGGCCGAGCGCTGCGATCAGGACGGTGTTCGTAAGGCGATTCATCCCCTGTACCTGGGTTTTTCTTTTCCGGCGCCTCCCCTGAGGCATCCGGTGCCGCGACTCTACGCCCGAGCCCCGCAGGCCGCAAAGGCAAAGCCCCACAGCGGGCCCCTTAGGACGTCTTCCCCCCCGAGGACGTCTTCCCCGCGAAGGCGGGGACCCCGTTTCGGCGTTGAAGCGCTTGGGTTTCCGCTTGCGCGGGACCGAGGATTCGGCCCAACCCAACACCTTGACCGGGAAGGAATTGCCGGAGGTGGAGGCATATCGCTAGCGCGGCCCGCGGCGCGCCTCGATGGCGTCGATGGCGTCCATGATCCGGTCCATGCGCGCGATCACCGCCCGGTAGGGAGCCGGGCTGGCGAGGTCCACCCCGGCCGCTTTCACCAGCTCGTAGGGATAGTCCGAGCCGCCCGCGCTGATCAGCTTCAGATACCGCTCGCGTGCGCCCGGCTCGCCCTTCAGCACCGAATCTGCAAGGAGCGAGCTCGCGGCGATCGAGGTCGCGTACTGAAAGACGTAGAACGAGCGATAGAAGTGCGGGATGTAGGCCCACTCTACGGTGTACAGGTCGTCGATCTTCACCACGCCTTCGCGCTCGCCGTGGTAGCGGCGCAGGATCTCGCCGTAGATCTCGCTCAGGCGCTTGCCCGAAAGCGACTCGCCGCGATCCACGCGCGCGTGCACCTCGCGCTCGAACTCGGCGAACATCGCCTGGCGGAAGAAGGTGCCGCGCAGCGACTCGAGCGCCGAGCCGAGGTAGAAGAGGCGCTCGTCGTCGCTCTTGGCGCGCTTCAGCATTTCTTCCAACAGCAGCGCCTCGTTGAAGGTCGAGGCGATCTCCGCCACGAAGGTCGCGTAATCGGCGTTGATGAACGGCTGCGCGCCGTTCGAGAAGTGCGAATGCATGGCGTGGCCCCACTCGTGGGCGAGCGTCGCCACCGATTCGTAGTTGCCCGTGTAGTTCATCAGCACGTACGGATGCACGTCGTAGGCGTCACCGGCCATGTGCGCGCCCGACTCCTTGCGCGGCCGCGGATAGACGTCCATCCAGCGGCTCTCGAAGCCTTTCGCCATGGCCGAGACGTAGCGCTCGCCGAGCGGGCGCACCGCCTCGAGCGTGAGGCGCTTGGCTTCATCGAGCGAATAGCTGAAGTCGCCGTTGACGAGCGGCGGATAGATGTCGTAGTAGCGCATCTCGCCGTCCTTCAGCCCGAGGTGCCTCGCCCGCAGGCGGAAGTAGCGATGCAGCGTCGGCAGGCCCTTGTTGGTCTCGGCGATCAGCGTGTCGTAGACCGCCGGCGGCAGCCGCTCCCGATCGAGCCCGCGCGCGAGCGTGCTCGGATAGTTGCGCACCCGCGTGTAGACGGCGTCCTTCTTCAGGCTCTCGTGGAAGGTGACGCCGTAAGTACGCTCGAACTCCTTCCATTTGCCCCAGAAGGCGTCGAACACCCGCTTGCGATCTTCGCGGTTCGACGCCTCGCGGTGGTCCGTGTA
>C688J14111_10000465_pt1 | contig 10248 bp, 10 predicted proteins | sample HopSoiMetagenom1_FD_14111 | JGI IMG/M metagenome (IMG submission 14111)
CGGCGCGACCCTCTTGCGCCCGGTCTGCCGCGCGAGATCCTGGGTCGAGACCTTGCGGTCGCCGTGCATCAGCACGATCAGCGGCTTCTTTTCCTCGTCCTCCATGACCAGTGTCTTCACCACCTCGTGCTCCGGCACGCCGAGCGACTCGGACGACACCGCCGTGCCGCCGTGCTCGACATACTCGTATTCGTGCACGGTGTAGGGCACGCCGTGCTTGACCATCATCCGGGTCGCCGGCGTGTTCATCCGCGCGGGTGGTGTTTTGCGTGCAGCTGCTTCAGGCGCTCGCGCGCCACGTGCGTGTAGATCTGGGTGGTGGAAATATCTGCGTGGCCGAGGAGCATCTGCACGACGCGCAGATCGGCGCCATGGTTGATGAGGTGCGTGGCGAACGCATGACGCAGCACGTGCGGCGACAGGCGCTTGCCGGGAATGGCGCGCGCGCCGTAGCGGCGTATGAGGTGCCAGAAGGCCTGCCGCGTCATGCCGGCGCCGCGTGCGGTGATGAACAGCGCTTCCGGCTCGCGCTTGCCTCGGAGCACCGGGCGCGCCTCGTTGAGATAACGCTGCACCCAGTGCACCGCTTCTTCGCCCAAGGGAACCAGCCGCTCCTTCGAGCCTTTGCCGAGCACGCGCACTACGCCCGCCTGGAGATTCACGGCATGCAGCTTGACCGTCACGAGCTCCGATACGCGCACCCCGGTGGCATAGAGCATCTCCAGCATGGCGCGGTCACGCAGCCCCATCGTCGTTGCGGCTTGCGGCGCGGAGAGCAGCGCCTCGACGTCGTCTTCCGACAGGCTCTTCGGAAAGCGCGGCGCGCGCTTCGGCGCGTCAACCTTGAGCGTCGGATCGGCGTCGATCAGCCGCTCGCGCACGCAATACTGGTAGAAGCGCTTGAGAGTGGATACGCGCCGCGCCGCGCTGGAGGCGCGCCCGGCTTTGCGCGCGAGGAAAGCGAAGAGCTCGCGCTCCGCCGCGTCGACCGGATCGCGGCCGAGAAAGGACTCGAGCTGCGCGAGGTCCGCGCGGTAGGCGGCGATGGTGTTCTGCGCCAGCCCGTCCTCCAGCCAGAGCGCGTCGCAGAACGCGTCTAGGGCGTGAGCTCGAACGCGTCCGCCGCGCGTTCGTGCGCGAGCAGCCAACGCTTCGCCTCCACGAGATAACCGTTGGTCGAGTGCGCGAAGCCGCCGATGCCGTCGGCGGCCACCACGCGATGGCATGGAATGACGATCGGCAGGCGATTGTCCCCGCACGCCTGGCCCACCGCGCGCGGCTCCGCGCCCAGCCGTCGGGCCAGCTCGCCGTAGGTGAGCGTTGTGCCGCGGGGAATCTCGCAGAGTGCCTGCCACAGGCGCCGCTGGAACTCCGTGCCCTCGATGATGAGTGGCAGATCGAAGTGCATATCCGCGTCGTCGCGGTAGCGCTCGAGCTGGCGGGCAGCCCGCTCGGCCAGTGCATTACGCGCTGGCTGCACGTCGACCTGCGGCGGCAGATAACGGATGTCGCTCACGCGCTCCTCGCGCGTGCGCACGGCCACCTTCATCTTCGGAAAACCTATGATCGCGTCGTACATGATGGTCCCGGATGAGCGATTCAAGGCGAACTGTACGCCGGTCTCCAAAGCTTTTCGTTCCGTTTGTTGCGTCGCGTTATGTTCGCACGGAATGGCGCGACGGCTACCGAATCGCAAAGGGAACGCGAAAGCGAACCGACGGCCGTACCGCTGAAAACAGACTAGGTTTTTCCGCTCGCCAGCTTCTCGATCTGCGCCAGCAGGTCCTCCGGAATTTCGACGCCCTGCGTGTGAGCCGCCTTCTCGGCGGCGAAGCGCCGTGCGCCGGGCAGCCGCACTTCCGGGTCCGCGAGCATCGTGCTCACCACGGTGTCGACGCGCTCGAAATAGCGCTCCATGCCGGCGAGCGCGCTCGGATCGATGGCGATGAACGCCTGGCCGATGCGCGGCCGGTTCCCCTCCTCCGAGAAAAACGAGTCGGCCTCCGGGCCGATGGCGGCGCCGGTGAGCGAGGCGCAGATGAGCTCGAACATGAGCGCCAGCATCGCCCCCTTCACGCCGCCGATCGGAAACAGGCTGCCGTGCTCGATCGCTTCCTTCGGATCGGTGGTCGGCTTTCCGTGCCGGTCCAGCGCCCAGCCCTCGGGGATGCGCTCGCCTTTGCGCGCCGCCATCATGATGCGGCCGCGCACGACGGTGGTGAGCGCGAGGTCAATGACCAGCGGCGCGCCTTCCCGGCGCGGGAATGCCGCCGCGACCGGATTGGTGCCGAAAAGCGGCTTCTTGCCGCCCCAGGGCGGGATGGCCGCCGGCGAGTTGGTAAACGCGAAGCCGACGAGCTGTGCCTCGGCCACCGGCGCGAGGTGGATACCCAGCACGCCGACGTGCGCGCTATTGCGGATCCCGGCGAAGCCGATGCCGTTGCGCCGTGCGCGCTGCATGACCTCCTCGATGGCCCATTGCGCGGAGACATAGGGCAGGCCGTCGGCATTGTCGATCAGGCACACGGCACCGCGGTCGGCAACGAGCCTCGGCTCCGCGGCGCCGTCGGCACGGCCTTTGCGCAGCATGCCGCAATAGAACGGCACGCGCGACATGCCGTGCGTGGCAAGTCCCTGTTCCTCGGCCGCGACGAGATGGCGCGCAGTCGCGTGTGCCATGCGGGCATTGGCACCGGCGCGCTCGAGCGCAGCGACAGCGAGTTGAAACAGTGCTTGCGTATCCTTCTTCACAGCGCGGATTGTATCGGTGTAAATTCGCGCCCTTCTCGAGGAGTCGCCCATGGGCAAGATGATCGAACTCAAGGCCGTAGACGGCCACAGCTTCTCCGCTTATCGCGCCGACCCGTCCGGCAAGCCGCGCGGCGCGATGGTCGTCATCCAGGAGATCTTCGGCGTGAACAGCCACATGAAGAATGTGACCGACGGCTACGCGCGCGACGGTTATCTGGCGATCGCGCCGGCGCTCTTCGATCGCGTGCAGCGAAACGTCGATCTCGGCTACTCGCCGGATGACATCGCCAAGGGCCGCGAAATCCGCGGCAAGGTCACCACCGACATGGCGATGAAGGACGTGCAGGCGACGGTGAACGAGGCGGCGAAGGCCGGCAAGGTCGGCATCGTCGGCTACTGCTGGGGTGGCTTCGTCGCCTGGATGGCCGCGAACAAGGTGTCAGGGCTTTCCGCGTCCGCGCCGTATTACGGCGGCGGCATCCTCGACAACACCGATGTCGCGCCCAAGGTGCCGCTGATGGGCCACTTCGGCGACAAAGACCAGCACATCCCCGTCGAGGGCGTGAAAAAGCTCGCCGAGAAGTATCCTCAGCACCAGATCTTCATCTACGCCGCCGATCACGGCTTCAACTGTGACCAGCGCGGCTCCTACAACGCACCTGCGTCGAAGCAGGCGCGCGAGCGGACGCTAGCGTTCTTTCGGCAGCACGTCGGTTGAAGCTTCCGGTTCTGCTTTAGGGCCCAGCAAGGCGCGCCGGAAGCGCGCCTTGAGCAGCACGCCGTCGTGCGGCGGCAGCACGAGCGAGAGCTTCTCGTCGATCACCTTCACCGCCGCCAAGTTAGGACCGGCCGCGCGGTAGACCAGCTCGCGCACCGGCGCCACGTCCGCGGTGGCCGTGATCGCGTGCTTGAACTTGCTCCCGGCAGCAATCGCCGCCAGGTCGATGCCCCAGGCCGTGTGGGTGCGCTGCATGCCGGTCTCGCCGTAGCGCTCGTTGTCGATGACCACCACAGTCAGGTTCGCCGGCTGCTGCACGCCGATCGTCGCGAGCGCGCCGAGGCCCATCAGCATCTCGCCGTCGCCGGTGAGGACGAGCACCCGCCGTGCGGGCTGCGCGAGCGCGAGCCCGAGTCCCATCATCGCGGCCTGGCCCATCGCGCCCCACATCGGGAAGCTGAGCGGCGAATCGCCCGCGGCCGTGATGTCCCATGCGGTCGAGCCCAGGCCGGCGACGACCAGCAGGTCTTTGCGATCCCGAAGCAACTCCTTCACGACGTCGCGGCGATGCAGTTTCACTGGTTCGCCTGCTCCTGGAAGCTCTTGATGCCGATCACGCGCTGCGCGATGAGCACCGCCTCCGCCCCGTTTGCCTCGAACGCGAGCCGCAGCGCCGTATGCACGTGCGGCGCCACCGTCTGCGACTCGCCCGCCTGGCGCACGGCGACGCCGATCGTCTCGAGCACGCGCGCGGTGCTCTGGCCCATTGGCACTTGCCATGGGTTGAACTCACCCTGCTCGCCGCGCATGGTGACGATGAGCAGCAGCGGAAAGCGGCATACCTTCACCATGCCAAGCACGTTGACCAGATTGCCGACGCCGCTCGACTGCATCAGCAGCACCGTCTTCTCCCCGCCGAGCCACGCGCCCGCCGCGAGGCCGATGCCCTCCTCCTCGGTGGTGAGCGGCACGGTCCTCATGTTGCCGTCGGCCTGGCAGAGCTCGATGAGGCGCTTGTGCCCGGCGTCAGGCACATAGCCGACCACGCGCACGCCGGCGGCGGCGAGCTCGCGATGCACTTCGGTCGACCAGTCAGGCTGCATGCTTGAGCAGGCTCTGGCCGGGCCGGACGCGCGTGAAGACGACCGGTTTCATCGTCACCGTACCATCGGCGCGAATGCTCGTATACGCGGACGCCTCGAGCGCGCCTGTGTCTGGAAAATCTGCGCGATAGTGAGCGCCGCGCGATTCCTGGCGCGCCGCGGCGGCGCGTGTGATCGCGCGGCTTACCGCCACCAGGTTTTTGAGATTCAACCAGTCGTGCCACGTGAGATTGAACGCGCGCTCCGCGGTGCCGAGACCGGTGCGATCGAGGTCGGCGTCGAGCGCATCGAGCTCGCCTTGCGCGCGCGCGAGCGTGCCGGCGTCCCGCAGGATGCCGACACGCTCCCACATCGTGTCGGAGAGCCGCTCGCGCAACGCCTCCAGATTGCCTGGCGGCAGGTCGAACGGCCGCTCGCAGCGCGCGATCGCCGCGTCGAGTGCGCGTGCGTCCGGCTCCTGCAAGCCACGATCGGGCGCCCATGCCGCCATGGTGGCGCCGGCGACGGCGCCGAACACCGTGGAGTTCGCGACGCCGTTGCCGCCGAGCCGGTTGGCCCCGTGCACGCCGCCGGCGTCCTCGCCGGCGACAAAGAGACCTGGCAGCGCGGTGCTGCAATCGGGCACGAATTCGACGCCGCCCATCAGGTAATGCGCTGTCGGCACAACCTCGACAAGCCCGCCGGCGAGATCGAAGCCGCAGTCGGCACAGCGCTCCACCATGCCCTTGAATTCGCGACGCACCCGCTCCGGCCCGAGATGGCCCATCGAGATGTAGAGCCCGCCATGGGGCGTAGTGTTCCCGTTGCGTATCTCGGTGAACATGGCTCGCGAGACGACATCGCGAGTTGCGCGCTCTGCCTTCGCATCGTAGGCCGGCATGAAGCGCTCGCGGCGCCCGTTGAGAAGGTAGCCGCCGGCACCGCGCAATCCCTCCTCCAGCACCGTTCCCGTCATGCGGGTATGCGTGCCGGCGAGTAGCCCGGTGGGGTGGAACTGCACCATTTCCATGTCGCGCAGCGCGAGCCCAGCCCGCAGCGCCATCGCCAGCCCGTCGCAGGTTTTGTCACCGGAGGGCGTGTGGTAGCGGTACATCGTCGGCCCGCCGCCGGTGGCGAGCAGAACCGCCTTGGCGCGCACGAAGACGTAGTCGCCGGTGCGCATGTCGATGAAGAGCACGCCAGCGATTGCCCGACCGTCCGCGGTACAGATGAGCTCGACGGCGCGGTGCTCTTCCAGCCGCTCGATGCGCCGCGCCCACACCTGCTCGGCGAGCCGATTGATGATCTCGATGCCGGTGAGGTCGCCCTTGTGCACCGTGCGGTCGAACGTCTGGCCGGCGAACGCCTTCTGATGCACGGACCGTCGGGATTGCGATCGAAGAAGCAGCCGAGCTCGTTCTCGAGCTCATGGATGCGCTCCACTGCCAGCGTCACGAGCTTCCAGGCGAGCTCCTGGTCGGGCAGCCATTTCCCGCCGTCGATCGTGTCCATGAAATGCCGCTCGACCGAGTCTTCCTTCGCCAGCGCGACGTTGTAGCCGCCCTGGACCATGCGCGTGCAGCCGCATTTGCCGAGCAGGCCCTTCACCGCGACGGTGATCCTTAGATCGGGCGCCGCCTTGTGCGCGTGCAGCGCGGCGAACAGGCCCGCGCCGCCGGCGCCCAGGATCAGGATGTCGCTGCTGCGGACTTGCGGAACCATTGCGTCGCGACGACGACGACCACGAGCACGAAGCCGACGGCGTCGGCCGCCGCCGTCGGATAGACGAGCAGGAAGCCTGCAAGCACCAGCATCGCGCGCTCCCACACCGCGGTGCGCCGGAAGAGCCAACCCTGCAGCCCGCCGGCGAGGGCAATGATGCCGACCGCGGCGGTGAAGCTGACCCACGCGATCGAGGGCCAGTTGGCGTTGGCGAGGGTCTTGAAAGAGCCGGTGAGAAGCAGGCCCGTGCCGTTTGGATCGAGCACGAACATGAAGGGAACCAGGAATGCCGGTGTCGTGTACTTCCAGCATTGCAGCGTCGTCTTGTACGGATCGCCGCCGGTGATCGCCGCGGCGGCGAAGGGCGAGAGCGCCGTCGGCGGCGACACTTCCGAAAGCACCGCGTAATAGAAGATGAACATGTGGGCGGCGAAGTCCGGCACCTTGAGCGCGATCAGCGCCGGCGCGGCGATCACCGCGCAGATGATGTAGCTCGCCGTCACCGGTACCGCCAGGCCAACGATCCAGACGATGAGCGACGTGTAGATCGCCGTGAGAAGCAGTGAGCCGCCGGCGTATTGCAAAACAATAGAGCTGAACTTCAGGCCGAGGCCGGTGAGCGTGACGACGCCGACGATGATGCCGGCCCCCGCGCAGGTCGCGGCGACGTTCAGGACGCCGAGCGAGCCGCCTGAGAGCGCCTTGATCAGCCCCGAGTTCCATAGACCTCGGCCGACAGGCTCCTTGCCGGTAAGGACATCGTACGAGATCAGAGCCGTGTCGCGCCTGAGGAAGCTCGTCAGCGCCGAGACCACCGTCGCCCAGAACACCGAGAGCACCGGCGAGAAGCCCCACAGCATGAAAACGACGATGGAGATGAGCGAAAGGAAATGGAACCAGTACTTCTTGGAGAGGCTCCAGGCGCTCTCCACGCGCTCGAAGGTGACGTGCTTCATGCCGAACTTGCGTACGTCGATCTCGACCATCGCGAAGAGCGCGAGGTAATAGAGGCAGGTCGGGATCGTCGCCATGAGGATGACGTCGAGGTACGAGATCTTCAGGAACTCGGCGATGAGGAAGGCCGCGGCGCCGAGCACCGGCGGCGAAATGATCGCGCCCAGTCCGCCGGCGGAGAGCAGGCCGCCCGCCGCATCCTTGCTGTAGCCGACCTTCGCCAGCATCGGATAGGCGACCGAGCCGAGCGTCACCGTGGTGGCGACGCCGGATCCCGAAGGACCGCCCAGCAGGAACGACGCGAGCACCACCGTGCGCCCGGCGCCCGTCGGCTTGCCGCCCATCGCCGCGAAGGAGAAGTCGATATAGAACTTGCCAGCGCCCGAGTACTGCAGGAAGGCGCCGTAAATGGTGAAGAGAATGATGAGCGAGGATGAGACATCCACTGCGACGCCAAAGATGCCTTCGAGCGTCATGTACATATGACCGATGAGGCGCGGGATCTCGTAGCCCTTGTGCGTCCAGGGCGCCGGCAGATAGGGCCCGAAGAAGGCGTACAGCAGGAAGCAGAAGGTGATTACCGGCATGATCCAGCCGGTGGAGCGGCGCATGGCCTCGAGGACCAGCACGATCAGCGCGACGCCGAAAAAAATGTCCCAGTCGTTCGGCGTGATCGAGCGGTCGAAGAAATCGTCGCCCTGGCTCACCAGCCAGGCACAGACGGCGACGCCGAGCAGCGCCAGCGCCCAGTCCCAGGGCATGACGCGATGGCGGAAACGCCGCGCCACCGGAAAGATGAGGTAGCAAAGGAACAGCACGAACGCCACGTGGGTCGCGCGCAGCACCTCGGTGCGCACGATCGAATACGAGGCGTACAGGTGGAAGAGCGACATCGCCACCGCCACGGCGATGATGAAATGCTGCATGGCGCCCGTGAAACGGTTCTGGACGCCCTCCTCCCGCTCGATCATCTCCTCGGCGCGCTTCAGCGCCTCCTCGGAGACCTCCGTGGCCGGCCGGTCGATGCGGGCGACTTCTTCACTCATGGCATCTTTGCCAAACTAAAAAGCCCCGCCAGCGCGTCGCCTACTTGAGGTTAATGCCCTTCTCGGCGAAGTACTTCATGGCGCCGGGATGCCACGGCACGGGCGAGGCGCCCTTCTTCTGATTCTCGAGCTTGATGTTCTCGGCTTCCTTGTGTGTACGCACCAGCTCGTCCTTGTGGTCGAACACCGCCTTGACGATCTTGTACGCGGTATCGGCGTCCATATTCTCGTGCGCGACCAGCAGGTTGTTCACCGTGGCGATCTTGTTGTCGCTGTCCATGCCGCGATAGACGTCCTTCGCGATCGTGTCGGTGACGTACAGGTTGCCGTACTTCTTGTTCATCGCCGCCACCGCCTGTGCGTGGTCGACCATCTTGATCTTCACGCCCGGCGTGTTGGCGAGGTCGGTCACCGCGGCGGTCGGCAATCCGCCGACCCAGAAGAAGGCGTCGATCTTGCGGTCCTTGATCGCGTTCACCGACTCCGCGACGCCGAGCCGCTCGCGCTTCAAGTCGCGGTCCTTGTCGAGGCCCACGGCCTCGATCACGCGAAACGCCATGACCTCGGTGGCGCTGCCGCCCGAGCCGGTCGAGACGCGCTTGCCCTTGAGGTCCTTCATCGTATTGATGCCCGTGCCCTCGATCGTCACGACGTGCATGCGGTTGGGATACATGATGAGCAGCGTGCGCACCGGTACCGGCTTGCCCTTGAACTTGTCGTCCCCCTTGTAGGCGTCGAGCGTGGCATCGGCCATCGTCATGCCGAGATAGGGCTTGCCAGTGCCGATCAGCTGCAGATTGGCGACCGAGCCGCCGGTGACCTCGGCGGTCGCCTGGATGCCCGGAACGTACTTGGACAGCACGGCCGCCATGCCGCCGCCGAGCGGGTAGTACACGCCGCCGGTGCCGCCAGTGGCGATGGAGATGTTCTGCGCCTGCGCCAGCGCGCTAAAGGCAAAGAGCGCGAGCGCGCGAATGATGAACCGCATCCTATCCTCCTCAGGGATTTTGCTAATGGCCGCCGATTCTAACGCCAAGCTTGCGCAGGGCTTCGTCGCGTCTCGCGCGCGCGGACTGGTTGACCTGCGCGTAGAGGCTGCCGCCCTCGCTGTCCATGGCCACGACCAGCGGGCCGAAGCCGCGCACGCGGAACTTCCACAGCGACTCCGGATTGAGGTCGTCCATGTCGAGGTCTTCGATTGCCTCAACCCACGTCGTCTCGAGCGCCGCCGTGCCGCCGATGATCGCGAGATAAGCCCCACCGAGCTCGCGAAACGCCTGCGCCGAGCCTTCGCGCATGCCGCCTTTGCCGATCACCAGGCGCACACCGTATTGCTGCATCAGCGGCCGCGTGAAGCGCTCCATGCGGTCGCTGGTCGTGGTGCCGATGCACACGGGGGCGTAGCCGGTGGGATGCTCGGCGCTCTTGGCGACGGTCTTCACGTTCGGCGCGGTATGGATGACCGCATGGCCCGCGAGATCGAAGCGCGCCTTGCGGCCGCGATCGAACATGTGGATCAGCGTCGCATCGCGCAGCCCGAAGAGCGTGCCGTTCAGCGTCACCGTGTCCTGCACGCGCAGCTTGCGCACGTCCTGCTCGCCGATTGGCATCGTGAAGTCGAAATGCGCCATGTCAGGCTCTCGTCTCGCGATGCCGATCCAGCCAATACGTCCAGCCCACGGTGATGGCGCCACCCAGGAGCGTTACCCAGGCCATGGCAACGACGGCAGGCGGTGGCGGGCCGAAGCTCGCGCTCGCATAGGCGACGACGAGAAAGATGACCAGCGCCGATAAGCCGTGCATGCCCTGCCGATCCCGCGCCCGGTTGCCGCCGAGATACAGTCCGAGGCCGAGCGTGAACAGCACGAACTCGATAATCAGGGTGCCGCTGACCGAATTCCAGAGACCGAAGCCGACCTTCACGTCGCTGCCCGGCGCGAGCGGCAGGTCGGGGCGATGCACGAGCAGGTCGAGG
>C688J14111_10000467_pt1 | contig 10219 bp, 8 predicted proteins | sample HopSoiMetagenom1_FD_14111 | JGI IMG/M metagenome (IMG submission 14111)
ACTTTAGTAAGCAAATTTCACTGGAAACGGCCCTCCTGCGTTCGTCAATGCAGGACGAACTGCAGGAGATGATTAATCGCGGTCAGGCGGCTGCCGCAAAGGCAGCTCCAGCCGCAGGACGTAAATAGCGCTGGACCAGGGCGCAGCCCTGTTGAGACGAGACGCAGGAGACAGCCATGCCCATCTACAAGTTTTCGGGTGTCGACGTTGGCGGCACCAAAATTGCTGGCGAACGCGAAGCCACTAACAAGCAACTCCTTCAGGCAACGTTGCGCAAAGAGCGCATTGCCAACATCGTGATAAAGGAGAAAGGCAAAGAGTTTACGCTCCCGACGTTAGGATCTGGCAAGATTCCAGTAAAAGACATTGCCATATTCTTCCGGCAGTTTTCAGTGATGATCGATGCTGGCCTGCCGTTGGTGCAGTGTTTGGAAATTCTCGCCGCCAATCAAGAGAACCCGGCATTCCAGAAGTCCCTTACCGGAGTTCGAGTCACAGTCGAAAGCGGCGCGACTCTCGCCAATGCCATGCGCCAATATCCGAAAGTATTTGATGACTTGACTACAAACATGGTGGAGGCGGGAGAAACCGGCGGTATCCTCGACGTTATTCTTCAACGCCTCGCCGCCTACGTAGAGAAGGCCGTCAAGCTGAAGGCTGCTGTGAAATCTGCGTTGATCTACCCAGTTTCGGTAATCAGCATTGCTGTACTAGTGGTAGGCGCGCTGCTCAAGTTCGTCGTTCCGATTTTCGAAAAGCTGTTCGCTGGTCTCGGTGTCGATCTCCCGTTGCCCACACGCATTGTGATTGGGCTCAGCCAATTTGTGCAGAACTTTTGGTGGGTGGCGATTGTGGGACTGGTGGCGCTCTTCGTTGGCATCAAGCAAATCCGCAAAGACTCCAAAGGCAAATACATTACTGACAGCATCCTCCTGAAGATGCCGATTGTTGGCAGCTTGCTGCGTAAGATCGCGGTTGCGCGGTTTACGAGGACACTAGGGACGCTGATTACCTCTGGCGTTCCGATTCTAGAGGGACTCTCGATAACGGCGCGAACTTCGGGAAATGCCGTCCTGGAAGAAGCGTTGCTGAAGGTCCGTAAAGCGATCGAGGAAGGCCGTACGATTGTCGATCCGCTGAAAGAATGCGGCGTCTTCCCAAACATGGTCACACAGATGATCGGAGTCGGCGAAGCGACGGGAGCGATGGACAATATGCTCCAGAAGATCGCTGACTTTTACGAAGACGAAGTCGATGCTGGGACGAAGGACCTGTTGACCTTGCTGGAGCCGTTGATGATTGCCTTCCTCGGCGTCGCTGTAGGTGGCATCGTCATATCGCTATACATGCCGCTGTTCGCGATGATCGCGAAACTATCCGGTTAAAAGGTTTGGAGCAGCGACGGGAGAAACCCCGTCGCTGCTGAAATTGTGGTTTCAATGCTTCAAATTTGTGTGCATAACCGCCTGTCCTTAAGCGTTCCTTTGTAAATTCCCCATGCGTAATTTCGACGAGCGAACCTGGTTGAGCTGGCTGGTGAAGGTGAGAATCATCATCATCACTTTCCTGCTTGGCATCGGCTTAGCCATTGTGCGGCTTACGCATACAAATGTACCGGAGCGGGCATTCGTCAGCATCATTTTGCTGTGGTACACCGTTGCCGTCTTCTTTCTGGTGTTGAACACCATCTGGGAAGAGTCCGAGATTCAGGCGCGCATTCAAATCCTCAGTGATCTGGCACTGTCAACGGCACTGATCTACATCACTGGCGGAATCGATACCTCATTTAACTTCCTCTACCCGCTTGTCATCATTGTGGCGAGCATATTGCTGCCACGCTGGTGGGCGTACCTGACCGCTGCTCTATCCTTCATTGCGTTTGGCGCAATTTTGGACCTCTCCTATTACCAAGTCATTCGAGCATTTTCTTTATCACGTCCTGATCTGAAAGCGGTGCAGCTTGTTGTGGGCGTCAACTTTTTTGCCTACATGGCCATTGCTTACCTTTCCAGCAATTTGAGCGCTAAGCTGCGCCAGGTGGGAGTTGAACTCGATGTTAAGAGCGATGAGCTGCAGGATCTCCAAGCGATTCAGGAGAATATCCTCCACTCAATGCGAGGCGGACTTATTACCACTGACCTGGAAGGCCGAATCACGTTGGTCAACCAGCCCGGGCTAAATTTCCTTGGCCGCAACTTGAGTCAACTCCTTGGGACCTACATCTCATCCCTTTTCATTGATCCCATCCCGGTGCCTGATTCGTATCCCGCCCAGGACGAGCTGCGCGCGGACACGCCCGATGGCCAAAAGATTTTTGGCATTACCGTTACGCCATTGACGATTCACGACGGCGCCGTGATCGGGCTCGTTTATACGTTTGCGGATCTCACTGACGTGCGGCGACTGGAGAATGAGATTCGCCAGCGTGACCGCCTGTCTGCAGTCGGGCGCCTAGCCGCCGGCATTGCGCATGAGATCCGCAATCCGCTCTCCTCCATTGCTGGTTCAGTGCAGATGCTTTCCAAGATGGCGACGCTCAATGATGAGCAACAGGTCCTGGTAGACATTGTGCGTCGGGAGTCAGAGAGGTTGAACAACATCATTTCCAACTTCCTGATGTACTCACGCGAGAAGAACTATAAATTTGCGCAGCATGATTTGCTGTTGCTTCTAGATGAGACCTTGCGGCTTATGGAAAATCGGCCGTCACACGGGGTTAGCGAGCACCGTGTGGTGCGCAACTTTGAAGCTCGTGAGGCGCTCGCCCTGGTTGATACCGACCGACTAAAGCAGGTGTTCTGGAATCTCTGTGATAACGCCTTTCGTGCCATGCCTGATGGGGGCACCCTGAAAGTAAGCTTACGCGCTCGTGGTAGCAATTGGGCGTTGTCCTTCAAAGACACCGGAATTGGCTTGCGGCCGGAACAGGTAGAGAAAATCTTTGAGCCGTTCCAATCCAGCTTTGAAGGCGGTACGGGATTAGGACTCGCGCTCGTCTACCAGGTCATACAAGCGCACAAGGGACGGGTTCATGCAGTTTCGGCAGTGGGAGAGGGTGCGGAATTCGTTATCGAACTTCCACAGGCGCAGGCGCAGCCACGCGCTCTTAGTCTCGCTGAAAGGAGAGTGCACGCCGCAGCGGCAGCATCGGAGGCCGTGAATGGCTAATGTTTTGGTGTGCGACGACGAGCGCTCAATTCGCGAGTTGCTCGAAATTGCTTTGCGCAAGGAGGGGCATAAGGTTGAAACCGTCAACTCCGGCGAGTTGGCGATCCGGAAGATCGAAGCTGCCCGTTACGACGTGATTGTAACGGACATCAAGATGCCGAACATTGACGGCATTGAAGTCCTGAAGCACGCGCATCGCATCTCTCCTGCCTCGGCAGTAGTGCTCATTACTGCAGCGGGAGATTTTGACTCTGCAGTGCAGGCCGTCAAATCTGGGGCCTTTGACTACATCCAGAAGACACCAAATGCGCTAGTGGATGAGGTGAGGGTATCAATCGGGCGCGCCGCAGAGGTCATCGAACTTCGCCGTCAAAATCAGGCTTTTCGGCGGGACGCGGCAAGCCGGAACTCGCTTGATAACATCATCGGCTGCAGTCCTGCAATCAAGTTGCTCAAAGAAACCATTCGCACAGTCGCCTCAACTGGCAGCACGATTTTGATTCACGGGGAGAGTGGGACCGGTAAGGAACTGGTCGCTCGTGCCGTGCACACCTGCTCCCAACGTGATGGTGAGCCGTTCGTATCCGTCAATTGCGGAGCCTTTCCCGAAACGCTGCTCGAGACGGAGCTCTTTGGTTATGTGAAAGGCGCGTTCACAGGCGCAAATCAAAACAAGCAGGGGCTGTTCGAGGTCGCCAACCGCGGGACCATTTTCCTCGACGAAATCGGCGAAATGAGCCTGTCGATGCAAGTGAAGCTGCTGCGCGCACTTCAGGAGCGAACCATTCGGCCTGTCGGCGGGACTGCCGAAAGTCCGGTCGATGTTCGCGTGATTGCTGCAACGAATCGTGATCTCCAGGAGATGGTGCAACAGAAGACCTTTCGGGAAGACCTCTACTATCGCATCAGTGTCATCCCAATCGAAGTTCCGCCGCTGCGCTCGCGACAGGAAGACATTCCCCTTCTTGCTAATCATTTCCTCAAGCGGTATGTGCCTGCCGCGGGCAAGAACATTCTGCGCATTTCCGAGGACTCGATCGATGTGCTCTTGGCCTATGAGTGGCCCGGTAATGTTCGTCAGCTAGAAAACACAATCGAACGCGGTGTGGCAATGGAGAGCGGGGAAGTGCTTAACGTCAGCGCTCCTGGAGAGCGCTCGAAATCGCACGCGGCCGCAGCCGGCATTAGTGCAACTCCCGCAGATTCGGTCAGTGTTCCCAGCGAAGGACTCGATATGGAAAGCTATGTCGCAGACTTGGAACGTTCGCTACTTCAATCGGCTCTGCGGCAATCAGGTGGAGTACAGACTCGCGCGGCTGAGCTGCTCAAACTTTCCTATCGCTCGTTTAGACACTTGGCGAAGAAGTACAACGTATAGCGTGCTGTCCGCCTAGATGGCCCAGAGGCTCTCGTCCTGCTCCGTGTGAAGACTCCGATCTTCGCCGTTGATCCAATCCTTGCGTTGCGGGGTGCATACGTCAATTGCGATCACGTCTTCCAGTACTTCTGAGGAGTGCTCTACCCCACGCGGTATCGTCAATACCTGATTTGGATAGAGGGTCACGACGCCCGTTGGCAATTGAAAGCGCCAGGAGCCTTTCAGCAGCAGAATTACTTCTTCATGGTCGTGTCGGTGAGCGCGCGTGATCGAGCCTTGTTTCGCTTCCAGCTTTGCCAACGTGAGACTGTCTCCATTCGCGACCTTGCGCCGGTATTCACGAGTCAGATAGTCGGGCCGCATTTTGTTTAAGTCATAAACTGCCATTGTGAGTTCCTCTCCTAGACTGCTGCCGTCGCCTTCTCTTCTATTGTTTTGTTCGCTTGCGGGTTCGTCTCCGTCTGATCTGGACTGATGTTCACCGGGTTCACAAAAGGCATCATGGAACGTAATTGCGATCCTACCTTCTCAATTAAGTGCTCACGTTCCCGGCTGCGTACTTGGTCAAACCACGGTCTGCCTTTTTCATTTTCCGAAATCCATTCGCGGGCAAAGTTGCCGTTGCGAATCTCCGCGAGCATTCGGCGTAGCGTCGCGTATGTTTCATTGGTCACAACTTTGGGTCCGCCAGTATAGTCGCCATATTCGGCGGTGTCGCTCACTGAGTACCGCATAAAGTTCAGCCCGCCGCGGTACATGAGATCAACGATAAGCTTGAGCTCATGCATGCATTCGAAGTAGGCGATTTCCGGCTGATATCCAGCCTCCACCAGAGTTTCAAATCCGGCTTTTATCAGCGCGCTCACACCGCCGCAGAGGACCGCTTGCTCGCCAAACAAATCGGTTTCGGTCTCCTCGGCGAAAGTTGTTTCGATGACTCCGGCACGCGTGCAACCGATCCCTCTTGCATAGGAAAGCGCGAGAGCTCTGGCGTTGCCGCTCGGATCCTGATGGACGGCCATAAGTCCGGGCGTACCACCGCCTTCGGCAAAGACTTCCCGGACGCGGTGCCCTGGCGACTTCGGAGCCACCATGACCACGTCAATTTCAGGAGGCGGTTGAATGGTCTTGAAGTGAACATTGAAGCCGTGTGCAAACAGGAGCGTCTCATTAGCGGAGAGTGCCGGCGCGATGGCCTCCTGATAGAGCTTGGGCTGCACGGTGTCGGGCACAAGTAAGACGAGAACGTCGCCCCAAAGGGCGGCCTCTTTTGGCGCGAGCACTTCGAATCCGGCATCCTGCGCCTTACGTCGTGAGCGGCTCTGCGGTTCCAACGCGATTCGGACTTCCACGCCACTATCGCGGAGGTTCAGTGCATGAGCATGACCTTGTGATCCGTAGCCGAACACCGCCACCTTCTTGCTCCGGACGAGTGACAGGTCAGCCGAATTTTCGTAATAAATCTTTGCCATCGCAGCTCCCTTTCCTAAGAACAGTTGCCCTGCAGCACAGTCGGGTGTGCTAGATTCCAAAACGGGACGCCAACTGTGCCGGTGTTTCCTTCCCGTCAATCATAAAAGCTGGGGCGTTGCCGCGCGTCATCGCTACGCGCCCCGTGCGGGTCATTTCAAGAATGCCGTATGGCCGCACACCTTCTATCAAACTGTCGATCACCTCTTCCGACCCTGTGGCCTCGATGACCAACGATTCAGCAGTAAGTTCGAGTACTCGTGCGCGGAATGCTTCCACAACGCGCATCACTTCTGGGCGCACACTCTGTAAGGCTGCCACTTTTAGTATGACCAGCTCACGATGAAGGGAGGGCACCATTGTGATGTCATCGACGTGCAACACCTCGGGAAGCTTGTAAAGATTAGCTTCGAGAAGTGGGGCGCCCTGAGCATCGATTGCGACGACTGCGGTCATTCGCGACACTCCAAGCAAATGCGTATGCCCCACCGTGAGTGACTCGATGTTGTACCCGCGACGTCTGAAAAGCGACGAAACTCGATTCAATACGCCGGGATGATCGGCAACATAAACGATGAATGTACGTACCGTGCTCATGCGTCTGCCGCCGTTTCTACCAGCGGATTGGGGCGGCGAATCATCTGGTGCAAAGCTGCTCCGCTGGGCACCATTGGAAATACGGAGTCTTCTTGCTCTACCAAAAAATTGATGAGTGCCGTTCCTCGATGCTCGCGCGCTTCGCGAATCGCTGGGCTAACCTGCTCGCGTGTCCGCGCTGACAGGCCAAGCAGTCCGAACGCCTCAGCAAGCTTCGCAAAGTCGGGGCTGAGTAACGGCGTCGCTGAGTAGCGGCGGTCATAAAAGAATTCCTGCCATTGACGCACCATGCCAAGATACCCGTTGTTGATGATGGCAATATTCAGATCGAGGTGTTCCTGCGCTGCGGTTGCGAGTTCTGGCATTGTCATCTGGAACCCGCCGTCACCTGCTACTACCCACACTTCAGCGTCGGGCCGCGCAAACTTTGCCCCAATTGCGGCGGGTAGCGCGAATCCCATTGTTCCTAACCCGCCCGATGTGATCAGCGATCGCGGCTGTTCGTGCTTGTAGTACTGCGCCTCCCACATTTGGTGCTGGCCTACATCGGTCACGATGATCGAGTTACCATTAGTCTCGCGCCACAAGTCGTGGATTACGTGGGCCGCGTAGAGATGTCCGCTGTCTGGCAGCTTCTGAATATCTCGTACCGCTGAATCACCTTTGAGTTCGTCGATGTGATGCAGCCAAGCCTGGCGATCGACGCGCTGCACGCTGGGCAGTAGGCGCTTAAGGGTTTGGCGAAGATCACCGAGCAGAGATACATCAACTCGAACGTTCTTGTTGACCTCCGCCGGATCAATCTCAAGGTGAATCTTCTTTGCTTTGGGAGCATAGGTCTTGAGCGTGCCGGTCACGCGATCGTCGAAACGCATGCCGAAGGCCAGCAGCAAATCGGCTTCCTGAATCGCGTGGTTCACCCATGCTTCTCCGTGCATTCCCATCATTCCCAGGTTGAAGGGATGCGAGGCAGGCAAGCCTCCGATTCCCAGCAGCGTCATGGCCACGGGAATAGTGGCGCGCTCCGCGAATTCGCGCAGCTCGTCCATTGCGTTGGACAGCAGAACGCCATGCCCGGCGAGAATGACTGGGCGCTCCGCCGCACTGATCATGTCCAATGCCAGAGCATCCTGACTGGGATCGATGTTCTGCTTGCAATCCGCAACTGGGAACGGCATGTAACTTTGCCGATCGAATTCGCAGGATGATTGTTGTGCGTCCTTGGTGATATCCACGAGCACTGGGCCAGGTCGTCCGCTGCGCGCCAGCTGGAATGCCGCCCGCAGAGTAGGAGCTATGTCCTCCGCCCTCTTTACCAGGTAATTGTGTTTTGTAATGGGCAGCGTAATACCGGTGATGTCGGTTTCCTGGAATGCGTCGGTGCCGAGAAACTTGCTGCCGACCTGACCAGTGATGCACACAATCGGCGACGAATCCATCATCGCCGTCGCGATACCGGTGACCATGTTGGTCGCTCCAGGACCGGAGGTAGCCAGCGCCACACCGACTCCACCACCGGCGCGGGCATATCCATCGGCCATATGAGTAGCGCCTTGCTCATGGCGGACGAGGATATGGTGAATCTCCGGGTAGCCACAAAGGGCATCGTACGCCGGCAAGATGGCGCCGCCAGGATAGCCGAAGACGTGCTTCACCCCTTCACCGATCAAACATTCCCACAGGATTTGGGCACCGGTTCTCATTGCTAATTCGTTTCCTTACCGCTCAGATGGTTACTGCTCCGCGCGAGGCCGACGAAACTTCCTTGGCGTACTTCGCCATGACTCCGCTGCCATATCGAGGATTCGGCGGAACCCACGAGCTCAGCCGCTGTTTCAATTCGGAATCGGAAAGTTCGACGCGCAACTCACGGTTCGGCAAATCGAAAACCACCAGGTCTCCTTCACGGACGGCAGCAATGGGACCGCCGCACATCGCTTCGGGAGCAACATGGCCGGCCATGAGGCCATGCGTAGCACCTGAAAAGCGACCGTCAGTAAGCAGCGCGACAGAATCGCCGAGCCCCGCTCCGACCAACGCAGCAGTAACCGCCAGCATCTCTCGCATCCCAGGACCACCCTTTGGTCCTTCATAGCGAATCACGACAACATCTCCGGCCTTGATTCTGCCGCCCTGCAGTGCGGCGAACGCCTGTTCCTCGCTATCAAAGACGCGTGCGGGACCGGCGTGGTGTTGAATATCGTGTCCCGCGACCTTTAACACGCAACCCTCTGGAGCAAGGTTTCCTTTGAGAATCACCAGACCGCCAGTCGCCTTGAGCGGGTGGTCGGCGGGACGGACTACCTCCTGGTCCGGCGTTTCAACGGCTGTGCTTGCCTCTTCGCCGATCGACCTGCCCGTAACGGTGAGCGCATCGCGGTGCAACAGATCAGCTTCCATCAGACGACGCGCGACGAGCGGGGTTCCCCCGGCCTCGAATAGATCGGTGGCCACAAAACGTCCGCCCGGTTTGAGGTCAGCGATCAGCGGAACACGTGCACTGATTTGTTCGAAGTCCTCAATAACAAATGGAACACCCGCGGTATGTGCGATGGCAAGCAGGTGCAGCACCGCATTCGTCGATCCTCCCGTCGCTGCAACACTCGCAACTGCATTTTCAAAAGCTGATCGCATCAGGATCTGTTTGGGGAGACGCTGCGACTTCACCAGCTCCATCACAAGCCTGCCGGTTGCCTGCGCCTGCCGCATCTTCGAAGGGTGAGTAGCTGGAACACCGCCACTGCCCATGGCGGCGACTCCCAGGAACTCGCAAACCATCGCCATGGTGTTGGCCGTAAATTGCCCACCGCATGCCCCCGCACCAGGGCAGGCGCTATCCTCAATCTCCTTCAATTCCGAATCGTCGAGTTTGCCCTGACTGTGGGCACCAACTGCTTCGAAGACATCCTGAATCGTGATGTTCCGCCCCCGGAATGAGCCGGGCGCGATAGATCCGCCATAGAGCACGACAGATGGGAGATTGAGGCGTGCCACTGCCATCACGGCACCAGGGATGGTCTTGTCACATCCGACAAGCACAACAAGGCCATCGAAGTGATTGCCTCGCGCGACGAGTTCGATCGAGTCAGCAATGATTTCGCGGCTGACCAAGGAAGTGCGCATCCCCTCAGCGCCCATGGTGATGCCATCGGAGATCGAGACGGTATTGAATTCCATCGGTGTTCCGCCAGCCGCGCGAACGCCGGTCTTCACCGCGGCAGCGAGTTCACGCAAATGGAAGTTGCAGGGGCCGATTTCAGTCCAGGTATTGGCAACGCCGACGATGGGGCGGCGCAGATCCTCATCGCTGAATCCGATAGCCTTTAGCATCGCGCGGGCTGGCGCTCGGCTGGGCCCTTCTGTGATTGCTGCGCTGTTCTTCTTTCGCTCGCTCATTTGCAAAGCTCTTTGACTCACGTCGGAAACAGTTGAGGCCATCATCTTCCTGGATGATGGCCTCGAAGTTTCGCTTCACCTGACCATCACCCTGTGTCTTCGCGCAAAAAGACCCCTCTAAGCAGGAGAACGCGAATAATCACCGTACGACAGAGCACGCTGCTCCCATTTCCAAGAGCGCTTTCAGTATTGGAGATCAATGTGCTCATG
>C688J14111_10000470_pt1 | contig 10194 bp, 5 predicted proteins | sample HopSoiMetagenom1_FD_14111 | JGI IMG/M metagenome (IMG submission 14111)
CGGCTCGCGAGCCTGCGCCTGGCGCCCTTGCAGGCGGCGAGCTGGGGGCATCCGGAAACGACCGGCCTGCCGACGATGGACTACTACCTGTCCGCCGCCGATTTCGAGCCCGCGGACGCCGACGCGTACTACACCGAGAAACTGGTGCGCCTGCCGCACCTCGGCTGTCATTTCGAGCGTGTCGGTGTCAAAGCGGGCCCGCTGCCCGCCGAACTCCCCGGCGTGGGCGAGCCCCTCCTCGTCTGCCCGGGCGTGCCCTTCAAGTATGTGCCGCAGCACGATTGGGTGCTCGCGGAGATCGCGCGCCGCCTCGGACGCTGCCGCCTGGTGTTCTTCAGCCACTCGAACCGCGCCCTGTCCGAGCGCCTAGCGGCGCGATTGCGCGACGCTTTTGCCGCGCGCCGCGTCGACTACGAGCGCCATGTGACATTCCTCCCCTGGCAGAGCGCCGCCGGCTTCCAGGCGGTGCTGCGCGCCGCGAGCGTCTATCTCGACACGGTCGGCTTCTCGGGATTCAACACCGCGCTGCATGCGGTGGAATGCGGCCTGCCGATCGTCACGCGCGAGGGCCGCTTCATGCGCGGACGGCTGGCGAGCGGGATTCTCAAGCGGCTCGAGCTCGCCGAACTGGTCGTGCCGGACGAGGCGGCCTATGTGGATCTCGCCGTGAGGCTGGTCGAGGATCAGGCTTACAGCCGCTGCGTCGCCTCGAAGATGGCGCTTAGCCGCGAGCGGCTTTACGACGATCCGGCGCCCATCCGAGCGCTCGAGGACTTGCTGGCGGGCGCAGGCCGATAGCCATGGTCCATCTGCCCGATCAGCAGGCGCATCATCGCCTGGGTACTGGCGGCCCTGCCCACCTTGCCGCGGTATTTGTGCATCTCGCGCTGCGCGGCGGCCGGCTCGCCCATCAGGATGAGCGCGGCGAGTCGAGCGCCGACTACGCGCGCGGTCAGGTCTATGGGCATTGGGTCCGACTCCACGAGCAGCGCTGAGGCCGTCTGCGCCATCCGCTCCGGGGTGGCAGCGCCAACCGCGGAGTGAAATGCGAGCCAGCGCGCCGTGCCGGCATCCGCGCGGCACCCAGCGCGTTCGAACGTCTGCCAGAACCGCTCGCGCTCGGCACGCAGAAGATGCGCATTGACGAGCCAGGCTACGCTTGCGAGCGCATCGCGCAGGAGCGCCGGCGGCAAGCTCATCTTGCAGTCGATGAGCGCGGCGCGCGCGAGAGTAGCGTCGCTGGCGAGCGCCGAGGAAAGCGGCGCGAGGGCTGCAGTGTCGCCGCGTCCCATATAGGCCGCCAGCACCTTGCCTTGCTGGGCATACGCACCGCGCCGCAGCCACGGCGGCACGCGTAGCGTCACGCGCGCCGGATCGGGCAGCGCGCCCTGCGGATCGAAGAGCTCCACGAGCGGCAGGCCGGTCTCGAAAAGCTGCGACACCTCGTCGGCCGTGGCGCGCTGAAAGCGCGCCTGCGGCGCGTTGAGATCGACGATCGGGTTGAAGTCCGAGTTCGGCGGCGCTCCGTAGGTGCGGAANTACGGCGCGAGGGCTTGCGCGCCAGCCACACGGTGGACGAGCACGTCGTCGAGCGTGCGGATGTCGAAGCGCTCGAGATCCCGGGCAAGCACCGGATTGGCGAGCGCGCGCGCGTCCGGGCGCGGCACCCTGCCGCGGTGCGCCGCCACGACGATGAGATCGCCGTGGCTCGGCATCCACAGCTCGTAGTCCGTGAAATTCTCTTCCAGCGAGGTGAGGATGGTCGCGAGCAGCACCGGCGTCATCTCGTACGCCTGCACCCATTGGAAAAGCAGCCCGCCATCGCGCAGGTGGCGGCGCACGTCGCGGTAGAACTCGGTGGAAAAAAGGCTCGCCACGCCGCTCACCCAGGGGTTCGAGGGCTCGGAAAGGATGACGTCGTAGCGGCTGCCGTGCGAGGAGAAATAAGTCTTCGCATCCTCGAAGTGCACGTGGCTGCGGGGATCGTCCAAGGCGCGGGCGTTGAACGGCCGGAAGAGCGGCGCCGCCCGCAGCATGGCGGGCTCGATCTCGATCGTGTCGACCGACTCGATGGTGCGCGAGGCGAGCAGCACGTGGGTGCTCATCCCGGTGCCGAAGCCGATGGTGGCGATGCGCTTCGCCTCCGGCGCGAGCAGCTGCGGCAGCGCGCCCAGCAAGGTCATCATGATCTCGTCCTCGCTCGGCGGACCGGCGTCCATCTGGATCGAGCCGTCGGACTTGCCGTTGGTGAGGAGCGAGAGCAGCTTGCCGATGCGCACCACGTTCACCGTGGCGGTCTTGCCATCGGCCTGGAACTCGACTGCCTGCTCGGTGGACTTGGGCAGGGAACCGAACCGGTATACGCCCGAAGCCATGCGGAGCGCGTCGAGGTGCACGCCGAGTCCGATCAGCGCAACCAGCGCCGAGCAGGCAAGCGCGGCGCGCAGGCCCGCGGCCGTGCGTCCCAAGAGCACGACGCCGAGCGCGAGATCGATGATCGCACCGGCAACAATCAGGCCCTTCAGCCCGAGCAGGGGAAAGCCGACGTGGACTGCGAGCGCGACGCCCGCGATCGCGCCGGCCGTGTTAGCGGCGTACACCTGACCGATGGAGCGCTCGCCCGCGCCGCGGCGCAAGAGCGCCGCCGTAATGAGCGGCAGCGTCATGCCGGCGCAAAAGGCCGCCGGGAACATCACCGCCATGGCGATGGCGTGACTCACCACGTTGAAGGAGACGTAGCCCGCCTCGTTGCGCTGCAGGACCTGCATCGCGAACTCCATCGCCTGGAACGTCGAGCCGTACAGCGGAAGCGTCGCTAGCGCGGCCGCGCCCATCGCCATCTGTACCCAGGCTAGCAGCCGGACGGGTTCGCGTGCCGCGTCGATACGCCGGCGTACCCACAGGCCTCCGAACGCGATGCCAAGGATGAACGCGGAAAGCATGAGCTCGAAGGCATGCGTAGATGCGCCCAGCACGAGCGACAGCATGCGGATCCAGCCGACTTCATAAAGGAACGACGAAAGGCCCGTGAGCGCGCTCACCGCGAGGAGGAGGCGCAGGCCGGATATCGACCCTCCCGTCGCGCTAGCGGCGGCAGGAGAGGGTGTGCTTTTCGGCAGTCGCACGACGATGACGGCCGCGGCGACGGCGAGGTTCACGATGCCGGCAGCGATCAGCGTGCCGGGCAGGCCGACGGCTGCGATGAAATAAAACCCGCTCGCCAGCACGCCCACTGCCGCACCCAGGCTGTTGGTGAAATAAAGCATCGCGATGGCGTAGCCCGAGGCCGCGCCGCGAGCGCGTAGCACGCCGGCCGTCATGAGCGGGAAAGTGACGCCCAGCAATATCGACTGCGGCAGGATGAAGGTGGCGGCGAGCGTCCATTTGAACGCCTGCACGGCCGCGGGCGATCCCAGGCCGGGAATGACCTGGTCGAACGCCCAGGCCGACACGTCCACGAAGACGCGATGGAACGCGAGCGACAGGACGCCGATCACCGCTTCGACCAGCGCGTAGGCAAGCAGCGGATCGCGCCAGCGCGGCGACAGCCAGCTCGCGCCCCATGCGCCGAGCGCCATGCCGCCCATGAAGATGGCTAGCACCAGCGTCTGCGCGTATGCCGCGTGCCCTAGGAAGACCTTGAGGTAGTGGCTCCAGATCGATTCGTAAATCAACCCGGCAAAACCGGAAGCGGTGAACAGCAGCAGCACGGCCGGCAGGAACAGCCGTTCGCGGACGAGCCCGATCCTCACCGGCTAAGGCACGTAGCCCGGGATCTTCGACTCGTCGACCTCGTCGATCTGCTCCTTGTCGAGAAACATCTCGGCGTAGCGCCGATACACCTTGCGCCGCACGAAGATGTCGAACAGGTCCGGGTCGACGTGGCGGCTTTCTTTCATGCGCCCGAGAATCTCGAGCGACTCGGACAGCGTCTTGCCCTTCTTGTACGGCCGGTCCTTGGCGGTGAGCGCCTCGAAGATGTCGGCGATGCCCATGCAGCGCGCCTGCACCGACATCTCTTCGCGCGTGAGCCCCTTCGGATAGCCCTTGCCATCCATGCGCTCATGATGGCCACCGGCGTACTCGGGCACGTTCGTCAGGTGCTTGGGCCACGGCAGCGCCTCGAGCATGCGGATGGTAGCGACGATGTGGTGGTTGATGATCTTGCGCTCGTCTTCGGTGAGCGTGCCGGCACGGATGGTGAGGTTCCTCACCTCGTCGTCGGAGAGGAAGTTCGCCTCGTGCCCGGAGGCATCGCGCCAGCGGTAGCCGGCGGCAATGCGCTTCACGCGCTCGATATCCTCGTCTCGCATGCGCTCGCCGCCGATGTTGCAGGCGTGCAGGAACTTGCGGTCGTCATCCAGCTGGCGCAGCTTCTGGCGCAGATTGCGGTCGATCTCCGAGTTGCGCATGGCGTCCTCGCCCTTGCGCGACTTCAGCGATTCGATTTCGACGTCGCGCTTGATGACCTCGAATCGGGTGTCGATGAGCTGGATGCGATCGAAGATCGTTTCGAGCTTGGTCGCCTTGTCCACGACGTGCACGGGGGTCGTCACCTTGCCGCAATCGTGCAGGAGCCCTGCGATCTTCAATTCGTAGCGGTCCTTGTCGGACATGTGGAAGTCCGACAGCGGGCCGCTTTTCGTCTCGTTCACCGCTTCGGCGAGCAGCATCGTCAGCATCGGCACGCGCTGGCAGTGTCCGCCGGTGTAGGGCGACTTCTCGTCGATGGCGCCGTTGATCAGGTTGATGAACGACTCGAAGAGCTGCTCGAGCTGGTTGATCAGCAGCCGGTTGGTGAGCGCGACGGCGGCCTGCGAAGCGAGCGACTCGGCGAGGCGCTGGTCGGAGGCGGAGAACGCGATCACCTCGCCGGTGCGCGGGTCCTGGGCGTTGAGGAGCTGCAGCACGCCGATCGCCTCGCCCTCGTGGTTCTTCATCGGCACGGTGAGGAACGACTTGGAGCGGTATCCGGTCTTCGAGTCGAAGGCGCGCGTGCCCGTGAAGTCGAAGCCGTCGGCCGTGTATGCGTCGGCGATGTTCACCGTCTTGCCGGTCAGGGCGGCGTAGGCCGCCACCATGCTGTTGTTCGGCTTGCCGTCCTTGTAGAGCTGGATCGGGTAGAACGGCACCGGATTGCCCGTGCTGCCGCCGAGGTAGTACTTGAGCGAGCTGGTGCGCACGATCTCGAAGCGCAGCGTCTTGTCCTCGGCGACACGGTAGAGCGTGCCGCCGTCGGCGCGCGTGATGGTCTTCGCCGCGGTGAGGATCGCTTCCAGCAGGCGGTTGATGTCGCGCTCGGCGGAGAGCGACGCGCCGATCGCGTTCAGCCGGTCGAGGCGCTGCGCGAGGTCGTCGGCGGCGGTGGGCGCGACACCGCCGGGGAACCGGAAGGCCTGCGTGCCGTCGAAAGTCGCGCTCACCTTACTTGACGCAGACGGCGCGAACTTCCTTGATATGGGTGACGCCGGTGAGGCACTTCTCCATGCCGTCCTGCTTGAGCGTGCGCATGCCGTCCTCGAGGCACTGCGCCAGCATTTCGGCGACGCGCGAGTGCTCCTGGATCAGCTTCTTCAACTTGTCGGTGGCGATGAGCAGCTCGTGCAGGCCGCAGCGGCCCTTGAAGCCGGAGCCGCCGCATTTGTCGCAGCCCACCGGTTTATAGAACGTGAGCTGGCCCTTGTCGTTGCCGTAGAGCTTGACCCAGTCCTTGTAAACCGCCTCCATCGAGCCTTTGGGATCCGCCTTGAAGCGGGAGGTGGCCATCAGCTCGTCGCAGTATTCGCGCAGGAAAGTGGTGAGCTCGGCGCCCTCCGGCGTATAAGGCTGCTTGCAGGAGCACATGCGCTTCGCGAGGCGCTGCGCGAGGATGCCCAGCAACGCGTCGGAGAAATTGAAGGGGTCCATGCCCATGTCGAGCAGGCGCGTGATCGACTCCGGCGCCGAGTTGGTGTGAAGCGTGGCGAACACCAAGTGGCCCGTCAGCGACGCCTCGATGCCGGTATGGGTGGTCTCCTTGTCGCGCATCTCCCCCACCATGATGATGTCGGGGTCGGCGCGCAGGAACGCCTTCATCACGACCGCAAAGTCGAGTCCGGCCTTCTTGTTGACCTGCACCTGGCGCAGGCCCTTTTGGGTAATTTCGACCGGGTCTTCCGCGGTCCAGATCTTGGTGTCCGGGGTGTTCAGGTATTTCAAGACCGAGTGCAGCGTGGTGGTCTTGCCCGAGCCGGTGGGGCCGCAGACGAAGAACAAACCGTACGGCTTGGTCACGGCGGTCTGCAGCTTCTCCAGGTTCGACGGCGAAAAGCCCATTTTTTCGAGCGGAATCGGCTCGCCGGCGGCGAGAATCCGCATGACGATGTCCTCGACGCCGCCCGCGGTCGGGATGGTGGCGACCCGCAGCTCGATGTCGAGCGGGCCGAACTTCTTGAACTTGATCTTGCCGTCCTGGGGCTTCCTCTTCTCGGAGATGTCCAGGTCGCACATGATCTTGATGCGCGCCGCGATCGCCGCGCGGTAGCTCGCCGGCACCTCGATGTAGGGGCCAAGCGAGCCGTCCTTGCGAAAGCGGATCTCGGTCTTCGCCTTGCCGGGATAGGGCTCGATGTGAATGTCCGAGACGTTCTGGTTGTACGCGTCAACGATCACCTTGTTGACGAGCTTGACCAGCTCGTTGTCGGCCGCGGCCGAGACTTCGTCGGCGGCGGCGGCATCGAGCACGCCGTCGACCGAGTCGTCGCCCATGGCGCCGAGCAGGTCCTCGACGTTGCCGAGGTCCATGTTCTGCGCCGCTTCCTGGCCGTAGAACGAATTCAGCGTTTCCTTCCACTCCTTGTGCGTGGTGACGCGGTAGACGATGCGCGCCTTGGGAAACACGTTCGAGGCAATGCGCGAGGAGCGGATGCGCTCCGGATCGAGGCACACCACGACCAGGCCTTCCTTGGTGTCGTCGATCGGCACCCACTGGTTGCCCTCGACGTACTCGCGCTTCAGGTTCTTCAGGAGCTCGGTCGGCTTTACCCGGTCGGCTTTGAACGGCTCGTAGGGCACGCCGAAGAACTTGGAGAGCGCCGCGCCGATCGCCGGGATCTTCACCTGGAACTCGTCGGTCAGCACCTGCTCGATGTCGATGGCCTTCTTCCTCGCCTGGCGCGCAGCGAGCTCGAACTCGCCGGCCGAGAGCACTGCGTCGGCGATCAGGTAGTCGTACTTGGTCTTGGCGACCTGCGGCTTCTGGCGCTGCTTGAAGGCGATGGCGAGCGTCTGCGACAGCTCGCTCACGCCTTCCTCGGCGAGCGCGCCAAACGGCACGCCGGCCTTGTTGTTGATGATCTGGATGACGCCGATCAGCTCGTTCGAGCCCTGCTCGATGATCGGCGCCACGAGCTGCTGCTTGGTGCGGTAACCGGTGCGCTTGTCCACTTCCTGCAGAAAGCGCAGGTTCGGGTTGATCCCGCGCAGCTCGTTCTCGTCGTAGCAATCCTTGATGTTGATCGCCTTCTTGGCGAGGCCGACGTAGCCGGCGATGGAGTGCTCGGCGATCGGCAGCTTCAGGTCCTTGAAGGAATTGAGGCCGGTCTTCACCTTCGAGACGATGGCCTGCTTGTCCTCCCCCACCGAATAGATGGTGAGGCGGTCGGCGTTGAACAGCGCGCAGACGTCCGCGCTCACCTCNAGCATGATCTCGTCGATGTTGTTGGTGGCGTGGATCTTGTTCGTGACCGCCTGCAGCTGCTTCTGGAACGCCAGGCGCGCCGCGACGTCGGTCTGCGCCGCCGCCGGCTGACTAAGGACTGCACTCATTACGGGCCTCCCTGCTCTACCTTGACCTTCATAATAGCTTCAGAACCCCTGATTTCCAAGGATTTTTGCCCCTTTTGACCGTTCAGCTCGGCCGTTCGGCGGCCTGCTTCAAGCCGCCGTCGAGCAGCCACACGCGGAAGCCCCGCTGCGCAAAGAGAAAAGCCGCGGCGGCACTACGCCGACCGCTTTGGCAATACGCGACGTAGTCGCGGGAGCGGTCGAGCACGGCGAACATGTTGCGCACCTCGGCGAGCGGCACGTTGATCGCGCCGGGCAGCTTGTCGTACTGATACTCGGAGGGATAGCGCACGTCGAGCCAGAGCGCGCCGGACAGCACCTTCTGCGCCGCTTCGGTAAAGCGCACGCGCTTCAGGAACGGCTCGCGCAGAAGCGCGTTGAAGTCCTTGCGTCCAACGCGGAGCACCTCGCCGTCGGTGAGCGCCGTGACCGTGGCGTTGCGCTTCGCGTCCGAAACCAGCGCCTCCTCGCCGAACGCTTCGCCGCTCTTCAGCTCGGCGAGCACCACCCTCGCGCCACCCACCAGGCGCTCCACCTGGAAGCGGCCGGATTCGACGACGTAGTAGTGGTCGCCATCGTCGCCTTCATGGATCACGACCGTGCCGCGTGGCGCGTGGACGCGCTCGAAGCGCTTCAGAAGCTCCTCGACGTGAGCCGACGGCAGCTGAGCAAAGGCGCCGTTGCGCAGGCTGGCCAGCGAAAAGGCGCTCGCCACGAAGCGCGCGTCGCCCCTCACCGCCTGGTCCCAGGTGGCGAGCGTATCGAGGAGCTCGTCGTCCAGCGTGAGCAGATCGACGTCGGTGATGGCCTTTGCGCGCTGCACCGGCTGGCGCTGCCGGTTCAAGGCGTAGCAGCCCTCGCCGGTACCGCCGACCAGCACCAGCGTGCCGCCGCCTTGAAAAGCGATCAGGAGCTCGCCCTGAACGAGGAATATCGAGCTCCCGGGCTGGCGTCCCTGCAGCGGGTCCGTGCCGCGCGGCACGCGCTCCACGCGAGCGAGCTCGGCGAGCTCGGCCAGGCGAGCGGCCGACAAGCCGGCGAGCGGTACGAGCGCGGCGAGCTCTTCGGCCGTCGCGTGCGCTCGCGGCATCAAAACTCGAGCACCAGGTTGTTCTGCAGCATCTGCGGCCGGAACTTGCCGGCGCACTCCTCGATCTCGAGCATCGTCGGTTCGATCTCGCCGGGCTTCAGGTGCGTGATGTAGATCTCGGCATTGCGCTCGAGCTTCTCGAGCTCGTCGGCGAGCGTCGCCGGGCAAAGGTGCCGCGAAATCTCGGCGAGCTGGCGTTCCTTGTTCGAGAACGCCGTCTCGATGATGAGGAACTTGAGGTTCTCGATGCGGTTCACCTCGCGCCACAGCGCATCATTAGGCCCCGTGTCACCCGTGAAGACGAGGCTCGCAGCGCCGCTGTCGAGGTGGAAGCCGACGGCGGGCACGGTGTGGCGCGCCGGCAGCGGCGTGATGCGACGCGCGCCGAGCGTTACGGTCTCGCCGAGCGCGATTTCCTCATAGCGCAGGAATGGCGCCTGCGGCGTGGGGATCTCGCTGAAGTCCGGCCAGATCGCCCAGTTGAAGAGGTGGTTGCGCAGGATTTCCAGCGTGGCGCGCGTCGCGTACACGACCAGCGGCTTGGAACGCATCCCGCCCACCGTGTCGACCAGGAAAGGGATCGACGTGACGTGGTCGAGGTGCGAATGGGTGATGAAGATGGAGTCGATCTGCGAGAGCTCGGCGAGCGTGAGGTCGCCAACGCCGGTGCCGGCGTCGATCAGGATGTCGCTATCGACCAGAAACGACGTGGTGCGCAGGTGTCGCCCGCCGATTCCGCCCGAACAACCGAGAACGCGCAGTCGCACGACCGGTCTCTCCCTCCCCTTGATGCGCCCGTATTGCCTGAATACCACATCTTTGCGCTCGCCGCCCGGGCATGCGGCGCTGCGGCAGGGTAAAGGCAATAACTCACGAGCGAGGCGGCAAGCTGCGCTTGACTACTTCTCGTCGAAGACCGTCACGCCGTCCCAGTTGGCGGGCAGCACGGCGCGGCGCTTTTCCTCGATGTTGGCCGCGGCGAACGCGTAAAGCTTGCTACCGGGCGCAGAACTCGCGAGGCGCGCGAGGTCGGCCGCGGCCGCGTCCCATTCCTGCGCCCGGTAGGCGCGCAGGACTGCGTGCCAGAGCGCGATCTCTTCGCGCTTTGCCTCACTGACCTCGTTTTCCAGCCCGATCGGCTCGTAGATGGTCACGGCCGCGCCCTTGCCTTTTAGCCGTACGCGGTCGATTTGCCGGAACAGCACGTCCTTCACGAGGCGCCGCGCAGGCTCGGCGACGAGGATGCCGACGCCGTAGCCGTTGGTGCGCGCCTCGAGCCG